>JAABUS010002798.1_pt1 | contig 31067 bp, 4 predicted proteins | sample 5560161 | NCBI WGS metagenome assembly JAABUS01 (sample SAMN10711885, study PRJNA513376) | rock metagenome | isolation source: Antarctica rocks | place: Antarctica: Victoria Land, Trio Nunatak nord | collected 2016-01-04
AGTATTTATTTTACTATTTCTTATATTACTAAATTATTAGTTGAATTAGATAAATTAACTATAAATATTAATAATATTCAAGAAGAAAATCCATATATAGCTACAACTTTATTAGAAGTATATAATAAATTAGAAGAATATTTTTCTATTAAAAATAATAATAATATATTAATATTAAAACATTTATATTTAGCTACTTTATTAAATTCACAATTTAAATTAGAATATTTTGAAGATAATGATTTTCCATATATAATAATAGAACAAATTAAAGGATATTTTATTATAATATATAAAGAATATAAAGAAAATTATAATAAATCTTTAAATATTAATAGTTAATGTAAGATGCGAATGCGTTTGCTTCTTATTAACGTACTAAGATATAAAAGACGTGAGATATAATAGACTTGTATTACTATGTCTCAACTATATAAAATAAATAATAGTAAAACTAATTGTTAAAGAACAACAAGAGACAAGCTTTCTCTTTATTTAATACTCGTTATAATGTGCGAATCTATTTTTTGCTATCTAACTAGAAAGAGGTGTTGTATTATTCGAAACTTTTATAGATATTCGAAATTACGTATTTTGTTATATTTTGAAATATTAACGCGTCGAAAGCGCTATAACATTACAATTATTTTCTCTCTTAAAACACTAGTTTTTAATAATGTAAAAAGCTATATTAGTTTTATTAAGACAAAGACGCTTGCTAAGCGTCAATATTGCAAAAATTTGTTAAAAATCTTCTTAAATCTCTTTAAAAATTAGAAGAAAAAAAGTGTTCTATTTAATAGAAATAAATTTATGTGTTAATTTAACACAATTTATAGAACAATGTAATAGCAATAATAACAATTTATAATGTATTATTGTTTTGTTATTTGTTATTATTAAAATTCTAAATAAAGTTTAAAGTAAAGCTAGCGTTGCGCAAACGTTAAAAAAATTATAAATATAAATATTGTTTTTTATCTTTTTTTTTTTTTTTTTTTTTTTTTTTATACTTTTTCTAATTGCAATTGCTTTATTGTTATAAGTAAATTATTGCAAAGACAACAACACGTAAAGCTTATATATATAGTATAAATTTTAAATTAATATGTTTTTTGCTTCTTTTTTTGTTTTTTTAACTATATTTTTTAAGAAATTAAAGAAACAAAAGAATAAATAATCTTAATACTTTGTTGTTTGCGATACTAATATATTATAGTTTATAATAATCTTTTATATATAATTTGCGTAAATAAATATGCATGTGTTTGCGAAAAAAGAAGTGTCTATATTTGTGTTTAGATTAGAGCTTCGATAGCTAGTATATATTTAATTGACGAGAATACTAGCTATGCAAAACTAACTATATATAGAAAATAAATATAAGTACTATAAGTGTTAAGACGCTAGACGTTACTCGTAATATATTCGAGACTAAAGAGCGAAAACTTAAAGAGTAATCGAAGGACGAAGTCTATTTAGTTTAGAATTGTAATATTATTTTTTCTTCTACTTGCAAGCTTTGACAAAGCAATATTAAGTTTTTTAATTAATGTTTTTAGTTATTTTTAATTGATTTCGAATGCTTGTTAAGTACAAACTTCGATTAATGTCGAATATATATTAAATATTATTCGACAATTAAAGTTGAAATTTTTGATATACATTAAACGAAAAAATAAATTTGTTAAGTAAAGAAGAGATAATCGAAAATTTTGAAATAGAATATGTAGAAAATAATAATATGCAAAGCAAAGAACATATATGTTGCAAATAATATTCTAGTTAATTCTTAATTATTTTTGATTAGTGTCGAATACGTCTATTAAATACAATTTGATGTTTAAAATTAAATATTAAACGATTGTCGAACAACGAAAATCGAGTTTTGAGCAAGTTTCGAACAATTTGTTAAGCGATAACAAAATCGAGAAAAAAAAAAGAGAGTAAATAAATTTTAAGAAAACATTAAATATAAAAAAATTAAAAAAGATACAAAAGATTATTAACTCTAATTCTAAAAAGAAAGTTCGAGTTATATAACGCAAAAATCGAAAAATCGATTGCGAAATAAAGATCGATCAATAACGTAATCTAAGAGAGAATTGACAACAATAAAAGAGAATAGCAACATTAAAAAGTTGAAATTTGTCGAATTTTAACTATGTTTAAACACGTTTGTCTAAACTTGCAACATAAAGAAAGAAAATAATATAAAAGTATCTTAATAGCAATTTATACACAATTGTGCGTATGTTTAGAAATACTAAGTCAATTTTGATTCAAAAAATCTTTAGAAGAGATGTCGATAAAATGTCTAGCAAAAGTATTATAAAGACGACGACAAAAACTACAAATATATATTGATTAATTTTCAACAATAGTAATGTATTAATAATGCGTTTCCAAGATTCTTGTTAAATACAATAGAGAACAAGATAACATATTAAATTTGATTTTGATTGCAAATATATAACAAATAGCTCTTAACAATAGTAATATATTAACAATATGTTTTCGAGATCGATTCTAGATGCAACGACAAGAACTGTAGATATATATCGAACAACGTTTTGGCGACAATAATAAAAAAGTGTAGAGACGTATAGTTGCGAACTATTCTACTTATTAGATTCTTAATTAGAAGACGTCTTAAATATCTAGTAAGATTTTGTTGCGTCAAAATATTAATAATAAAAGTTAACAACAAAGTTAGAGCAATTGTTAATTATAATATAGTTTAATTATTTAAATTTATTATTGTAGTTTGTGTAACTTGTAAAGAGAATTTAATATTGTAGCATTTTGCGTCTATAATTAGTAACAATTAGACTTAAATCTACATTATTGTTATTTTTGCGTATATTGTATTGTAATGTCTTAATGTCTTTAACGTAGTAATTAAAATTGTCGTCGATATTGTTAACAATATTGGCGAGCAACAAGAACTTAATTTGTTAATTTGACAAAAGTTTGCTCTTGTCGAAATACAAAAGCTATAAATAGAATATTAGATAAATTTTTATTAATTTGAGCAATTCTAGTTTGTAGACGTAATTGTTAATTGCTCAAATAATCTTATAGAGATTTGCATTTTTATGCTTTAACAACTTGTATAATTGAGTTGTTTTAATATTTTAAGTATTAAGTATAACTTAATTATCGATCTTAAACTTTGAAGTTGTAGCGTATCTATAATTAGTAAATTTTACTTGCTTAACTTAAGTTTAAACAAGCTCTTAACAAAGAAAGTTGCACAAAATCTTAATTTTTTTGATAATTTTGTTAATGTTTTTTATGTTGCAACAAGCTTTAAGCGTCTTGTTATTAAAAAAGACTTTAAGTAATTCTAGATTTAATTGTAGCAAATAGTCTTTAATAGCAAAAAAAAATAATAAGTTAATAGATTTGTTAATATAATTGTTTGCGACAAATTTAACAATAGCAAGATAATTAATCTAGTTATTCTAATTGTATTGTATATACGTTCGAAGATATTGCTTAAAAACAATATTAATATTTTTAATTTAATTGTCGATTTCTAAATAGAACGCAATTAATAATTTAGATTTAATTCTTAATCTTTTGCAAAAACGTTGTTAAAAGTAAGCAATAAATTAAGTATCTTTATTAAAAACAATAATAACTAAAAAACTCTTAATATGTTAAACAAAGTCGACAAAGATCTAAATAACAATCTTAACTTTTAAAGAGTTTATAAATATAAACTTCTTATTTTTAAATAATTTATTAATTATTACTAAGATATATTAAAAGATTTTTTCTTTATAACAATATAACAATAAAAAGATAATAAAGTTGCAAAATATATCTTGCTAATAACAATTTAAAATAGACAAAAACTTTAATAAATTATACTTATGTTTGCGATATAATTTAATATATTTGCAAATTAGATAGCTTCTAATATATTTTTCAACATTTAAATACAATATAAATTAATAATAGTAAGGCTATATTTTTTCGAGAAAAATTGTTCGATTTAAGTGTTTAATACTTAATAATTTATAGTAAAATTTAATTACTTTAACTCGAAGAATATTATTTGTGCTTTAAAACATATATATTTTGTCTTAAACAAATAGATACTTAATATTAATTGTTAAGTATTTGACTACAATGTAGTTTTTAAGTTCTAGCTTAATTGTTTTGCAAAAAATAGTTAAAATCTTTTATTTATTAGCTTCTTTAGCGTAAATAATTTGTTTAATTTTTTTATTATATAGATATATCTTTAATATTTGTCGAACAAAAACTTCGAAATTAAATTTTGTTTTAAATTTCTTTTTTTTGTTAAATTAATTGCAATAGCAAGCAAGAGCTAAATTGTAAAAGAAATTGCAAATATAAATAAATAAATTGTAAATAAAGCAAGTATATTAAGAAGAAAAGTAAAATCAATAGCTAAAGATAACAAAACTATAGATTAAGAAATTGTAAATACAACAATAGTAAGCAACAAAATTAAAAAAAGAGATTTAACAAAGCAAAGTTTATCTTGTCAAAGTAATACAAATATTGTAAATAATAAAAGCATAAATAGTTCTATATCTTTGTTAGTTGTTAACAAAATTTAAGTAAACTTTTTGCAAACTTTTGCAATTCTTTTGTTAACAATTAGTTTAAATTCGATAAAGTTTTGAAACAAATAAATTAACTTTGTTATTAAATTGTAAATAATACTTAATAATAGCAAAATAAATATAATAATCTTAGTTATATTTAATTTTAAATTGTATTGTTTAAGAATTATTTGTTGTTAAAATTAATTGCAAAAATTATTGTTGTTAAAGAGCAAATCTTGTAATTGTTTAATTAGATTGTTTGACTTTGTGTCTAATATATTTAATTAATAAATAATTTTAAAGTTAAATTTGAACAAAAATTTAACTTAGCGAGCTTAACAACAATTAAGTTGTTTAATAGTTATAAAATACTTTAAATTACAATAGTCGATAATAATCTTAATAGATTGTTCAACAAATATATCGATATACTTTGAGGGCTACTTTTCGAAAACGCAAACAATAATTAATAACTTTTTGTTGTAGATTTTGTAATTGCACTTTGCGAACAATATAATTTTAAATATATAAACTATTAAATAAAGCAATTTATTTAAATTTATTTAAAATAGAACAACAATAATTACAAAATTAAAAACATTACTTTCAATCTAGATCTCTAGATCGAAATCGAAATAATACAAAATAAATTAATTGATAAAGACTTTCTTAAGAGCTTGAAACACAAAATCTTCGAAATTGTTAAATTGTTATAAAAAATTAAAATTCTTGTTTTTAAGTTTATTAAACGCTAACAAAGACTTAATTAGACTCAAATAATTATAAATAAATTGTCAATAAAAGTTGACAAAGTTTAAAAAGATTTATATATTGCGTACGCAAATAAAAGCTTTTTACTTAAGAATACATTTAATTTTCTTAAAATTTATTTAAATTTCTTCGATAATAATAATTAGATTTAGATATTTAATTTGCTTAATAAAGAAAATACATTTGTTAATATTTAGATAAAGATTTGCGTTATAAAGCTTAACAAGAACTTTATTTATATAATTTTTATATTTTGTTTCGATATTATTGTAAATTAAGATATTATTTATATAAATAATGCAAAAATTGTTCAAATAGAAACTAAGAATCTTATTAATAAAAGACTAAAACGTAATTAAGATATTATATAGTTTAAAAGATATTACAACATACTTAAATAAGTTGTAACAAATAATAAAGATTGTTTTGTATTTATTATTAAAACGTATTCGAATCTTGTTAAAGATTGCGATAATATTAAACTTGTTATAATACTTAATTTTGTATAATTGTTGCAAGATTTCTCAAATTAATAATAAAGTATTGCGATTCTTAATTATTAAAATGTTAAAATCTCTATAATTTATATAAATGTGCAAATTTTTATCAGACTTCTTAATTATAAAAATAAGAGCAATATATTGTAAAATGTTATTGCGAATTTAATTTTTACTTTTTATATTATTTAGATAAACTCTAATAATCTCTTCTTTTTAACAAAAAATATTATAGATTTTCTTGATCGAAGAAGTTGTTTCTAAAATAAAATTAATAGTATAATTAATACTTTTATTTAATAACAACTTTTTAGCTTTCTATAAATTAAAAAGCTTAATTTAATATTTAAACTTCGAATAAATTTGCTTCTTTAATTGCTTTAAATTAAAAAAATCTCGCTTAAACTTCGCATAGAATTTATTATAATTATCGAAAATAATAGTTGCAACATTTATTGTAATATTGTTATTTATAGTGCAAGCTAAATATTTATTGTTTTTCTTGAATTAATTTAGCATAACAAAATGCTTAAGCAATATAACAACTATTTTGTAGCTTTCTTTGTTAACGAGTTTCAAAAATGCAAAAATACTTATTTGATAAACGTTAACTTTATTAAGAGATTTTAAAAACAAATATTTTAATTACTTGCGTCAATTGTTAAAGATTTCTAACAATTATTAATTTAACAAATAGTACTTTATACAATAATTAAAATTAAACTTAAGAAATTATATATTGTCTTTAATTTATATATTATGCTTCTTAATTTAAAATATATTAAAAATAATTGCGAATTGTCTTAGTTTAATTATTAAATACTATAAGATATTAATATGTTTACTAAGATTAACAATAACTTAATCGATATAAATAATATTAAAAACAAATTTGTTATTAGTTAAACGCAATTTAATAAAATTTCGAAACTAATGATAGAAAGTTTATAAAGCTTAACAAACTTTCTATTAATAAAGACTCTATTAAAGACTTTAATATTAATAAGTAATATTGTTTTGATTTAACGTTTATTAAAGAATAAGTAAGTTTAATTTGAACAAATCTTAATATAAAAATTTAATTGCTAATTGTTAAGCAACTTGTTGTTAATAACGTTAGAACTAAGTTTAACTTTAACAAACAAAATTTTATCTTATAAGTTAAATATAACTTTAAGTTCTTTTATTGTTTTTTATATAAATGCTAGTTTCTATTTTAAATTGCAACTCTTGTCAAAAACGTTTAGTTTTTTAATTTGCTAAAGTTATTTAAGTTGTTATTTAAAACATTAAAGTAACTCTCTTTTTTAAGTATTGCTAATTTAAGATTGTCAATATTATAAATTTTAAACTTAATAATTGCTTTTTTTTTAATTTTAGCTAACTTGTTTTTATAAAAGATATTTAAGTAATTAAAACAATATTTTAAACGCAAGCACTTTTAACAAAGATTCTTTTTTTTAATTTTATTTTTAAGTATTTAAGATTAAAAGATTAACTTTGTTTCGAAAAAAGTCTTTTGTTTAATTATATAATTAATTAATTTGTTATTATAGACTTCGAATTTACTTATAAACTTGCGCGTAATATTTCGATTTTTGTTTGTTTATATAATAGTAAATTTATTACACACGCTAATTTAAGACAATTAATAATCTTTTTTTTTGTTTTATTCTAAGATTTATATTGCGTAATTAAGAAATTAAGTTATTAATATTAATAACGTTAATTATATTGACAAATCGATTATACAACTTGTCGCTTAGTCTTAAATCGAATTAATATATTTTTTGATTTTTAAATAACTTAATGTTTGTTGCAATTAACATAAATCGAATTATGTACTTATTAAAGATTTCGAAAAATTTTATAGCAAAATTAGATAATGTAAGTTTAATAAAGTTTTTATATTATTAATTAAATTTGTTAAATTAAACGTAAAGATTTGCTATTAATTTAATTAATATAATATAAAGTTAAGCAAAATTGTTGTTTTAATTCGACAAACGATATCTAATATTTTTGAAAATATTTTCTATATATTTGATTGCAACATATGTTAGCTTAATTAATTTGTTATTAAATATGCAAAAATAGACTTTAAATTTAGCAAAAAGTGTTGTTTGTTATTAATTAAATTTCTTTCGATTACTTAAGAAGATAATTAAATCGAGAAATTTAATATTGTTATATATTAATTTTTTGATCTTAAGCAAACTATTTTTATAGATTTTGTTAAAATGTTCGCGATTCTATTAGTTTAACTTGTAAAAAAATATACTATAATTGTTGCTATTGTTGTTAAGATTTCGACGAAACAATAAGTAATAAATAGATTTAAATTGCTTATAATAATTAAGTTTCTCAATTAATATATTAATTGTTTTCTTCTATACTTTGTCTTTAGCTTGCTTTATATTTCGTTTTTTTGTAGACTTTTGCAAGTAATTTGAGCTTTATTTAAATTTATCTCTAATTGTACAATTTCTTTATTTTGATCTTTTTTATACTATATTAGATATTATATATAGAAATAAACGCTATTAATATGCTCGAATTAATATGCGAGATTTTTAGTTACATTTTTAATAAAGTTGTTATTATATAAGAGCTTTGCAAAGTTTTTTTAAATCTTTTGTTAACAACAATTGTAATTGAAGAGAAACTAATAAAATAAAAATCGATTAGTTTTAACTTTAGTTTTACGTTTAAACTTCTTAATAAATAAAGATAGTATATGTAAGGTGCGAATGCGCCTACTTCTCGCTGGCGCACTAAGCGCAAGCGCACTAAGATATAAAAGACGTGAGGTATAATAAACTTGTATTACTATGCCCCAACTATATGAGATAGATAGTAGTAGGACTAATCGTTAAAGAACAACGAGAGACGAGCTTTCTCTTTATCTAATACTCGCCATGACGTGCGAACTTGTTTCTCGCTATCTAATCGAAAAGGGATGTCGTGCCATTTGAAGCTTTTATAGGCACTCGAGGTCACGTGCCCTACCATACCCTAATGCGCTAGCGCGTCGGGGGCGCTATGGCATTACAATTATCTCCCCTCTTAGAGCATTGATTCTCAATGATGTAAGAAGCTATATTAGTTTTATCAAGACGAAGGCGTCTATTAAGCGCCAACGTTGCAAGAGCTCGTTAAAAATCTTTCTAAACCTCTTTGAGAATTAAGAGAAAAAGAGTCTTCTATCTAATAGAAGTAAATTCATGTGTTAACTTAACACAACTTGTAGAACAACGTAATAACGACAATGACAATTTATGATGCGTCATCGCTTCGTCGTTTGTTGTTATTAAGATTTAAAACATAATTTAAAGTGAAGTTAACGTTGCGTAGACGCTAAGTGAATCATAAACATAAATGTTGTTGTTTCTCTTTTCTTTTCTTTTTTTCTCTTTATATTCTTCTTAATTGCAATTGCTTTATCGCTATAAGTAAATTGTCGCAAAAACGACAATGCGTAAAGCTTATATATATAGTGCAAATCTTAATTAATATGTCTTTCGCTTCTTCTTTCTCTATCTTTTTAACTACATCTTTTAAAAAATTAAAAAAATAAGAGAGTAAACAATCTTAACATTTTGTTATTTGTGATATTAATATATTATAGTTTGTAATGATTTTTTGTGTATAACTTGCGTAAACAAGCATGCATGCGTTCGTAAAGAGAGAAATGTTTATGTTTGATACAAAATTCTTTATCGCAAATCAAATTGCTACATTGTGATAAATTTTGTTTGCGCTTACGATGCGACAATTGTTGATGTTTACTAGTTCGTTAAACGCTTTTAAAATAATGTGAAGAATCTTGTTATTAATTATCGCGAGAAGCTTAAGATGAAAAACATAATTATTAAACATATGAAGCATGTGCGAAAGAGTGTAGTTCGCGCAATGAAGAGTTGACGACGCAATAAAAAGTTTATTTTATTAACGACGAATTGAGCTCAATTTTGTATTTAACGACTTAAACGAGATTTAATTCTCACTTAAGAGCGTTAAGTCGAATTAGAACAAAAGTTCGCAAAGACAAAAATAATTTAAGATGAAACTCTCACTAAGATGCAACAACTAATTAATCTACTATTTAAAAAAATATTAAAGATAAACATTTTCGCTTGCTTTTTAACATTTTATTGACATGCTTTCAAAATTTGAAGCAAAATAAGAACGAAAACGAGAATAAGTCGTTAATAAAGACGAAAAAAATAAAGTTAAAACAAATCGTCTTTAGATTTGTCGTCGATCTAAATAAAACAAATTCGAATTTTTTTTTCGCGAAGTTTTACGATTTTGCGATAAAATCTCTCATTAACTCTAAGTTGTCAACGAGATTATTAAATAAAAATGTGATAAATTTCATTTCAATTTCTTTCGCGTTTCGTTCGTTCACATTTTTTTAAAAGATAAAGAATACGAAAATGCGTATAGATAACGAGAACAAGTTTGTAACGAAAACGAAAAAGATTGTACGAAGCAAATCTTTTGCAATTTGTTTTTCTTAAAATGATATAAATACTTCGAACAACTTTAAAGACTTATCTATGATTAATTTTAAAAAGTTCGACAATTTATTTTCGAATAAGTTTAAAAGCTTTCTTTAATTGTTTTAAAATAAATTTAATAAGATGTTAAGAACTTGCGAAGTCGTTACAATACGTCGTCGACTAATTAATAATAATAAAATAGCTTTGTTTTCGAATTATGTTTTAAGCATTTATGTTAAGAGAAGCGATCTTATCATTTCTAACATTTTGTGTAACGAAATGAAGAGATCTTTTTACGTAACTTAATTATACGACGACGATGCAATAACGATTACGCGATATTTTATCGAACAAGTTATTGTTAACATAATCGTCGTTGTCGCAATACGCGTTGCGCTATTTTTTTCGCTTTCGTTTGCTATGCGTTCGTTTCTTAAAATTCTTTCGCAACTTATTAACATTATCTAGAGATTCTTTTTTTAATCATTGATTATACTTTTTGTCTTAATTTATTTATTTAATTTTATATTATATTTGTCTTTTTAATTTAGTTTTGTCTAGAATTTCTTCAATCTTTTATTAAATTTCGTTGTTAACAAGTTTTAAAACTTGCAACATTTATTTCGTTTATTTATCGCTAATGCGATGCAAATATAACTCTAGAAATGAAACATAAAAAGTATTATAAATTTAATAGATATTAAGTAGAATGAGGCGATAAGCTTGCGTTTTAATCTTATTTTTAATCCTAAATGATTTAACATACTTGTATAACATCTTTTTGCTAAATCTCTTTTGCTTTAAATTTTTAGTAAAGAGCATAATTAATTCTTCTATAGCAAAGCTCTTTAACTTATGTTTTTCATTGTAGTACTTCGCCTATTGCGCGACAACGTTTTCAAGACGTCTCGCTAAAATTTTTCTTAAATCATGAAGCTATTTTACGCGTTTCTATGTCGATGATATTTTCTTTTTAATGAAGTTGTTCTTAACTTTATAGTGAATCTTCGAATGATAATTGTACATCAAATAGAACGACGAAGCTTTAACTAAAGCGTGATGACTATTATTGTAGACGAATTCTATCATTAGTAATAGATTTGCTCATCTCGCTTGTTTAGTGTTAACGTAAATGCGAAGATAGTGTTTAAAAGTTTAATTTTGTCGTTCGATTAAGTTATTTATCTAAGAATGAAAGACAATACTTAATCGTCTTTTAATTTGTGCATAAAAACATATAACGAATTAAAAGACACTAGTGAAGACAAATTTCTTGTTATTCATTATGCTAGCTAACGTTTCGAAGCGTAAAACGATTTTATCGAAAAACATTTTCGCTAGTTTTGCGACATCGATTCTAGTGATTACAAGTATATACTTGGTCATTTTTGTATAACGATCAACTATTACGAAAATTAAGTTATATACGACTTTATGACGCTTGTTCGACGACAAGTTCGTTACAAAGTTTATGATAATTTCTTTCTATAACTTCTTTGTTACAAATAAGAATCAAAGCTTATTATACAATTTATAACGAGAAACTTTAATGCGTTAACAAACATCACATGTTTTAATATACGTTTTCACTTACTTAGCGCAAACGAACTAGAAATACTTTCGCTAAAATAAATCTAAAGTTTTCTTAATCTTAAAATGTTTCGCCAAAGAGTTGTTATAATTTTTGCGAATTAACTTCTTTTTAATGATTGCATTTCTTAGAACATAAAGTAGTTTATTATGTTTAACGAAACTCTTTTAGTTTAGAGTTTATGTCATTCGTTTGCGACGAAACGACTTATTAATTTCGATTCGAATTTTTTCGACTTAAGTGTCTTTAGCTTAGAGATTCTTTATTAAGAATCTCATTAATTTTTGAGATTTTTTATACGATTTCTTTGACATGTTTTTAATTATTTTTCTTGAAATAACAATCTATACTTTAGCTAGTTAAAATAGAGATGCTAGTTCTTCTTGAACTTTTTTTCTATTTCATGATCGCAAAATCTTCGCGTCATTAGTAAGTATTTTTGCTAATTATGATATAAGAATCAAATCATTTAATGTCTTTCGTTCGCTTTGCGCTAACAACTTTTCGCCAAACAACAACGTTAGCTTATTTTAGAATATAAGAATTAAATTACTTAACGTCTTTCGTTTGCTTTGCGTCAACGAATCTTCGTTAAACAATAACGTTAGTTTGTTTTGCAACGTCGATAGCAATCTTGTGTTCAACGACAAGATCTCTTTATAATTGGGACGTTTCGACGATTTATTCGTTAAATTTTTCTTATTTAGACGATGAAAGATTTTAAAGTCATAGACGACTAACTTGAGCGCCCAACGAGTTTGCCTTAAGTTTAGCTTCTTTTAACTTATAAATTCTCTAAGATTATTATGATTCAATTATATCTTAATAGAATATGTATTGCTTTTTAGATAGTGTCTTCATTACTTAAAAGCGATCACAATAGCTAGCAATTTCTAATCATGCGTCTTATAATTTTGCTTCGTCGAAATCATCTTTCGCGATTAGAACGTTATTAAGCGTTAATTTTTGTCGTTATTTTGTTAACTTAGAATGCTCGCGACTACAAAGTTAAACGCGTTAATCTTTACTCTTATTTTTTTGCCTAAATTGTAATGGTAAAGTAGTGGAGCTAACATAAAGATGTCGCAAAGTTGACGAAACGTTTATTCTACTTCATTCGATCAAACGAAAGAGTTAAATTTCTTGCTATTCTTACTTCCTTTTAATAGATTAGTAAGAGAAACAACTCTTTTCGAATAGCGATGTATAAAGCGTCTATAAAAGTTTACGAAGCTTAAGAACATTTAAAGCTCATAATGAGTTTTTGATTTAAATTACTTCTTAATCGTTTTGATTTTTTTTAAGTTTATTTGTACATCTTTTAAGAATACGATGAAGTCTAGAAATTTAATCTTTGTAGTGTTAAACTTACACTTCTTTAGATTAACGTATAGCGAATACTCGCGAAGACGTTTCAACATTTATCTAATATAACGTCAATGCTTCGTCGAATCATTGCTATATATAAGTATGTTATTTATATAAATTACGCAAGTTACATCGATCAACTCTCGCAACGTTTTATTAATATAAATCTAGAAGATTGCGAATGCGTTTGCTAGTTCAAATGACATAACTTAATATTCGAAATGTTTATAGCGCATGCGAAACGTTGTCTTTTATTTATCGCCACGTTTAATGCGAATGCGATGATAGACGTTCTTTAGATCCAAGGCAATAAAGCGCTTTGCTTCACATAGACGATCTAGCGTTTTCGTAATTAGAGGCAATGAATGACGATTTTTGATAGTAATCGCATTTAGGTCTCTATAGTCGACGCATAAACGTAACTTATCGTTCGATTTTAATACAAATAGAATAGAGACGTCTACAAGCGAAATTGAATGCTTAATTCAATCTTTTGCTAACGCATTATCGAAATATTGTCGAAGTATTATTAACTTGTTTTGTGAAAAATTATAAAGAGACATAAACGATAACTCTTTATCGTTTTGAAACTTAATAGCATGATCTTCTCTTTCTAATTCTAATAGAATTTTAGTTAATTTATCATCATAGACATCTTTTAGATTTCTTAATTCTTTAGAAATCTCAAATTTCGTTGATTTTTTGTTTGACGTCTTCGTAACGTTAACGCAAACAATTGCATAAATTGTGCTATGTTTAACGAGATCTAAGACAAATTGCTTAAGATCAATTATCTTCAATTTTTCATTTAAGATCTTGAATCGCTAGCTTTGCGTCTTCGAATTAATCAATATGTTTTACTTAAACAACATTGACATATCTAATATAAGATTAAGACTCATATATTCTATTAAGTAGAACAAGATAATGCATTCTTAATGTTGACCTTATAAGTTAATTAAGTGATAGATCAACTCATAGACGTCGTAACAAAAACGATCATCGTTATTAAAAAAACTTGATGTTAATAAGATAGCGAATGTGGATTGCAATTCTCATTGCACTATATAGACATAATTAATGAGATTAATCTTAGTTCTTAGATCAACTAGATCTATAACTTGGCGTTCGTCATTAAGAAGCTAAATTTAATCTTTCATTAAAATTAGATCTATTGTTTTTATTTGTCTTTTTTGCTTCGTTTGCGAGACGTTGGCGAAGCTTGATCTTTTTTCGCATTTGTCGTAATAATAGCAACAACGATAAACTTGTCTTATTTGTGTTTATTAAGATAGTTCGTTTTGTAATGTCTCTTTTTATGGCATTTAAAGCATTCGACATTTCTTAAATAATTTGCGTCACTAATCTTATAGATTCGCTTGCGCGACGTCGACAAATTCTTAAGAATATAGAATTTTTTGTTCTTAATAAATTTGTCAACATTATTTAAGCGTTAATCTTGATAAAATTTGCTTAAAAAGACATTAGAATTCTTAATTACTCGCTAATCTTTAAAGTTGCTTGCGTTTGCTTTGTAAATGCGATTTAACGTTTGTTTTTGCATAATAATTATAGTTAAAAGCTTATTATAAGTGTCTAGTATACTATTAGTATTTAAAATCTTTATTTTCAAGTTCGACTTAAACTTAGCTAAGAATATATAGATTTTATGCTTTTTCAAAAGCGATGCTAGATAAATCTTTAGCTCATTTAGATATCTCTTAAAGGTAGTTATCTTTTAATTTAACTTTTGTCTAGCGATCTCTTATCTTTCGTAGACGAAAAGACGACAATTAGCAAAATTAGCTATTAAATTCAATAGAAACTCCTTAAATTCTTTAAAGATCTCGCTCTTTAATTTAGCGTCATTGCTTGTTCTTAAATACTATTGCGTAGCAATATTGTTTTTTAAAAATAACATACAATAAAGAATTTTATTCTTATTCGTAATAAAGTACGTCAAGAATCGCATCATATTAATGTCGATTTTTCAAAATTAGATAATGTGCTTACTTACGTTTTGACTTTTGTACAATTTTAACTTTTTAAGCTTTAAGAACTTAAACATTATCGATGACGATGCGATAACAAATTGAGAAACTTGAGAATTTGTTACTTTAATCATTATAGCTTAGACTTGCTAAGCATTTCGCAAATCTCGAATCTTTGTCATTAAGATCTTTATCTACTAATGTAAAGTTAAAGCCCTAATTGTAGCTAAATTATTCTCTTCATCGTTGTCACGTTAACGTTAATTATTTTCGTCAACGTTCCATAAGCGATTGTTGTCTCGAAGGGCATCAAACTCTTTAAACTTTAATTCAATAATCGAATAGTCATCGTGACTTGAACTATTATAATTCGACATAATGTTATTACGCCTCGAGCCTTTTTCTTCGAAAGATAGAACGATTAGAATTGTAAAGTGCGAATGCGTCTACTTCTTGTTGGCGCACTAAACGCAAACGCACTAAGATATAAAAGACGTAAGATATAATAAACTTGTATTACTATGTCCCAACTATATGAGATAGATAGTAGTAAAACTAATCGTTAAAGAACAACGAGAGACAAGCTTCCTCTTTATCTAATACTCGTCATGACGTGCGAGCCTATTTCTCGCTATCTAACCAAAAAGGGATGTCGTGCCATTCGAGACTTTCATAGGCACCTGGGGTCACATACTCTGCCATACCCTAATGCGCTAGCGCGTCGGGGGCGCTATGGCATTATAGTATACTAATATTTTTAAGAAAATTATTATTAAGTTTTGTTAACTTAGAATTTTCGAAAACAAATATAAATAACGTTCGCAATTATAATTTTAATAATAACAAAATTTTAATATTTAATTAATAACAAGATCGATTTTAAGATGTAACGCTCTTATAAGACTTAAAGTTAAAAAGAGATGCTTAATTCTTTATAATAGAATTGCGACGCGTTGTAATAATAGATTTGCACAAATATTGTAAATCTTAATAGTTATAAACGATAACAAAGTAGTAAGTAAAGATATAAATCTAAATAGAACGCTTTGTTTAAATATGTTTGTTTTATTTAAATATTATATAATTTACTTTGTTTAATTAAGTTAATAAGCATTAAAACGAAATTATCAATATTAAAAACAAATGTTTCTTTAGTATTGTATTGCGTAGTAAGTTCTACGCAAAGAGAAAAAATATTGTTTAAAGACAACGACATTGCAATATAAGTGTCGATTCTAGCAAGCTTGCTTGTTTATTCTAGCAAAATTATTAAGTTGTAGCTAGAACAATTTATCGTTTATTTATTCTAATAGATTTACTATTTTTTTTGTAAAAATTCTTTTAACTTAGTACGATAAAAATTAGAAAATACTTGCTTAAAGAATTAACGAAATTTATTATTGTTAAATTGTACGTTTTTCTTAAAAATATTTATTGTCGTAATTTAGTTACGCTTTGCAAAGCGTTTGTTTTAATAGCTTTATATTTAGAATTGCTTTAATAACTTTATATTTAAAGTTACTTTAATAACTTTGTATCTAAAGTACGTTTCAAAGAAGAAAAAATTAGCAAATATAAATATTCTTAAGATACGATTTGCAAGATTGTTTCTAAAAGAATAGCTAGTATTATATTTAAGTTAAAGTTTCGATAGCTAGTATGTAGTTAATTGACGAAAATACTAGCTATGCAAAACTAACTATATATAGAAAATAAATATAAGTACTATAAGTGTCAAGACACTAGATGTTACTTGTAGTATATTCGAGACTAGAGAGCGAAGATCTAAAGAATAATTAAAGGACAAAGTCTATCTAGTCTAGAATTGTAACAATTTGTTGCAAAGTTTTTTATCGCAAATTAAATTACTATATTGCAATAAATTTTGTTTGCATTTACAATATAACAATTGTTAATATTTATTAGTTTGTTAAACGCTTTCGAAATAATATAAAGAATCTTGTTATTAATTGTCGCAAAAAACTCGAAATAAAAAATATAATTATTAGATATATAAAGTATGTGCAAAAAAATATAGTTTGTGCGATAAAGAGTTAACGACGCAATAAAAAAAATTTTTTATTAATAACGAATTAAACTTAATTTTGTATTTAACAACTTAAACAAGATTTAATTCTTGCTTAAAAGCGTTAAGTTAAACTTAAACAAAAATTCGCAAAAACAAAGATAATTTAAAATAAAACTTTTGCTAAAATGCAACAATTAATTAATCTATTTTTTAAAAAAGTATTAAAGATAAGTATTTTTGTTTACTTTTTAATATTTTATTAATATGTATTTAGAATTTAAAGCAAAATAAAAACGAAAACAAAAACAAGTTGTTAATAAAAACAAAAAAGACAAAGTTAAAACAAATTGCTTTTAAGTTTGTTGTCAATTTAAATAAAACAAATTTAAAAGATTTTTTCGCAAAGTCTTACAACTTTGCGACAAGATCTCTTATTAATTCTAAATTATTAAAAAAATTATTAAATAAAACTATAAAAAAATTTATTTTAATTTCTTTTGCATTTTGTTTGTTTATATATTTTTAAAAGATAAAAAATACAAAGATGCGTATAGATAGCGAAAACAAATTTATAAAAAAAATAAAAAAAATTGTATAAAGCAAATCTTTTATAGTTTGTTTTTCTTAAAATAATGTAAATACTTCGAACAATTTCGAAGATTTGTCTATAATTAATTTTAAAAAATTCGACAATTTATTTTCGAATAAATTCGAAAGCTTTCTTTAGTTGTTTTAAGACAAATTTAATAAAATATTAAGAGTTTATTAAGTTGTTGCAATACGTTGTCGACTAATTAATAATAATAAAATAACTTTGTTTTTAAGTTATATTTTAAGCATTTATATTAAAAGAAACAATTTTATTATTTTTAATATCTTGTATAACGAAATAAAGAAATCTTTTTATATAGATTGATCGTTTGGTTCCAATAGTTGGAACCGAATTGCATAAATTATGAAAATACTAACTATATTAGATTAAAACTTGGTCTAATTAGATATAACTTTTGGATCGAGTTATAGATTTTGAGGAAAAATCGACTCGAACGATTAGTCTATTTTTATATAATTTAATTATACGACGACAATGCAATAACAATTGCGCAATATTTTATTAAGCAAATTATTGTTAATATAATTGTTATTGTCGCAATACGCATTGCGTTATCTTTTTTGTTTTCGCTTGTTATGCGTTTATTTTTTAAAGTTTTTTCGCAACTTATTAATATTATTTAGAAACTTTTCTTTTAATTATTAATTATACTCTTTGTTTTAATTTATTTATTTAATTTTATATTATATTTGTCTCTTTAACTTAGTTTTGTTTAGAATTTTTTCAATTTTTTATTAAATTTTGTTATTAATAAATTTCGAAACTTATAATATTTGTTTCGCTTATTAATTGCTAACGCAATATAAATATAACTTAAAAAGTAAAATATAAAAAGTATTATAAATTTAATAAATATTAAATAAAGTAAAACAATAAATTTGCGTTTTAATTTTGTTTTTAATTCTAAATAATTTAGCATACTTGTGCAACATTTTTTTGCTAAATCTTTTTTGTTTCAAATATTTAATTAAAAGCATAATTAATTTTTCTATAGCAAAGCTCTTTAACTTATTTTTTTTATTGTAGTATTTTATTTATTGTGCGACAACGTTTTTAAGACGTTTTGCTAAAACTTTTCTTAAATTATAAAGCTATTTTACGCGTTTCTATGTAGACTGATTGTTTGATTCTAATAGTTGGAATTGAATTGCATAAATTATGAAAATACTAACTATATTAGGTTAAAACTTGGTCTAATTAGATATAACTTTTGGGTTGGGTTATAGATTTTGGTGAAAAATCGACCCGAACGATTAGCCTATTTCTATGTCAATAATTTATTTTTTTTAATAAAGTTGTTCTTAACTTTATAGTAAATTTTTAAATAATAATTGTATATGAAATAGAACGACAAAGCTTTAACTAAGATATAGTAACTATTATTGTAAACAAATTCTATTATTAACAATAAATTTGCTTATTTTGCTTATTTAGCGTTAACGTAAATGCGAAGATAATGTTCGAAAATTTAATTTTGTTGCTTAATTAAATTATTTGTTTAAGAATAAAAAACAATATTTAATTTTTTTTTAATTTGTATATAAAAACATATAACAAATTAAAAGACACTAATAAAGATAAATCTTTTGTCGCTTACTATGTTAATTGACGTTTCGAAACGTAAAATAATTTTATCAAAAAACACTTTTGTTAATTCTACGACATCGATTTTAATAATTATAGATATATATTTAATTATTTTTGTATAACAATTAATTATTACAAAAATCGAATTATATACAACTTTATAACGCTTATTTGACGACAAACTTGTTACAAAGTTTAAAATAATTTTTTTTTATAATTTCTTTGCTACAAATAAGAATCGAAGCTTATTGTATAATTTATAACGAAAAACTTTGATATGTTGACAAACATTATATATTTTAATATATATTTTTATCTATTTAACGCAAACAAATTAAAAATACTTTTGTTAAAATAAATTTAAAGTTTTCTTAATTTTAAAATATTTTGTTAAAGAGTTGTTATAATTTTTGCGAATTAATTTCTTCTTAATAATTGCATTTTTTAAGATATAAAATAATTTATTATATTTAATAAAACTTTTTTGATTTAAAGTTTATATTGTTTGTTTGCAACAAAACAACTTTTTAATCTTAATTCGAATCTTTTTAACTTAAGTGTTTTTAATTTAAAGATTTTTTATTAAGAATCTTATTAATTTTTAAGATTTTTTATACAATTTCTTTAATATATCTTTTTTTTTTTTTTTTAAAATAACAATTTATACTTTAGTTAATTAAAATAAAGATGCTAGTTTTTTAAAAACTTTTTTTTTACTTTATAATCGCAAAATCTTTGCGTTACTAATAAATATTTTTGTTAATTGTAATACAAAAATTAGATTATCTAATATCTTTTGTTTGCTTTGCGCTAACGATTTTCCGTCAAACAACAACGTTAGCTTATTTTAAAATATAAAAGCTAGATTATCTAATATTTTTTGTTTGTTTTACGTTAACGAATTTTTGTTAAACAACAATGTCAATTTGTTTTGCAACATTAATAGCAATTTTATATTTAACGACGAAGTCTCTTTATAATTAAGACGTCTTAATAATTTATTTATCAAGTTTTTCTTACTTAAACAATAAAAAATTTCAAAATTATAGACAATTAACTTAAGCGCCTAGCGAACTTGCCTTAAGTTTAGCTTCTTTTAATCTATAAATTCTCTAAAATTATTATAATTTAATTATATTTTAATAAGATAAATATTGTTTTTTAAATAGTATCTTTATTGTTTAAAAGCAATTACAATAATTAGCAATTTTTAATTATATATCTTATAATTTTGTTTTGTCGAAATTATTTTTTGCAATTAAAACGCTATTAAATGTTTATTTTCGTTGTTATTTTGGTTACTTAGAATGCTCGCAATTGCAAAGTTAAATGCGTTAGTTTTTATTCTAATCTTCTTGTTCGAATTGTAGTAACAAAGTAGTGAAGTTAACATAAAGATGTCGCAAAATTGACAAAACGTTTGTTTTGCTTTATTTGATTAAACGAAAAAATAAATTTCTTATTATTTTTACTTTCTTTTAATAGACTAGTAAGAAAAACAACTCTTTTTAAATAATAATATATAAAGCGTCTATAAAAGTTTACGAAGCTCAAAAATATTTAAAATTTGCAATAAATTTTTGATTTAAATTATTTCTTAATCGTTTTGATTTTTTTTAAATTTATTTATATATCTTTTGAAAACAGAATAAAGTCTAGAAATTTAATCTTAATAATATTAAATTTACACTTCTTTAAATTAATGTACAACGAATATTTGCGAAAGCGTTTTAATATTTATTTAATATAACGCTAATGTTTTATCGAATTATTGTTGTATATAAGTATGTTATTTATATAGATTACGCAAGTTACATCGATTAGCTTTCGCAACGTTTTATTAATATAAATCTAAAAAATTGCGAATATGTTTGCTAGTCTAAATAGTATAATCTAATACTTGAAATGCTTATAATGTGTACAAAATGTTATCTTTTATTTATTATCGCATTTAATGCAAATACAATAATAGACGTTCTTTAGATTCAAAATAATAAAGCGCTTTGCTTCGTATAGACAATCTAGCGTTTTCGTAATTAAAGACAATAAATAACGATTTTTAGTTGTAATCGCATTTAGATTTTTATAATCAACGCATAAATGTAACTTATTGTTCGATTTTAATACAAATAAAATAGAGACGTTTGTAAACGAAATTAAATACTTAATTTAATCTTTGACTAACATATTATTAAAATATTGTTGAAGTATTGCTAATTTGTTTTGTAAAAGATTATAAAAAGATATAAACAATAACTCTTTATTGTTTTGAAACTTAATAGCGTAATCTCTTCTTCTTAACTCTAATAAAAATTTAGCTAATTTATTATTATAAACATCTTTTAGATCTTTTAATTTCTTAAAAATCTTAAACTTTGTTAATTTTTTATTTAGCGTTTTCGTAACGTTAACGCAAATAATTATATAAATTGTGCTATACTTAACGAGATCTAAGACAAATTGCTTAAGATTAATTATCTTTAGTTTTTTATTTAAGGTCTTAAATTGCTAGCTTTGTGTTTTTGAATTAATTAATATATTTTGTTTAAATAACATTAATATATCTAATATAAGATTAAAATCTATATATTTTATTAAATAGAACAAAATAATGCATTTTTAATGCTAATCTTATAAATTAATTAAGTAATAAATCAACTTATAGATATTGTAACAAAAACAATTATTGTTATTAAAAAAATCTAGTATTAATAAGATAACAAATGTAAATTGCAATTTTTATTGTATTATATAAATATAATTAATAAGATTAATCTTAGTTTCTAGATTAACTAAATCTATAACTTGACGTTTATTATCGAAAAATCAAATTTAATCTTTTATTAAAATCGAATTTATTGTTTTTATTTATCTTTTTTGTTTTGCTTGCAAAACGTTAATAAAACTTAATCTTTTTTTTGTATTTATTATAATAACAATAGCAACAATAGACTTGTCTTATTTGTGCTTATTAAAATATTTTGTTTTGTAATGTTTCTTTTTATAACATTTAAAGCATTCGATACTTCTTAAATAGTTTGCGTTATTAATTTTGTAGATTTGCTTGCGCAACGTCGACAAATTTTTAAAAATATAAAACTTTTTACTTTTGTTAAATTTGTTAATATTGTTTAAGCGACAATTTTGATAAAATTTGCTTAAAGAGATACTAAAGTTTTTTGTAATTTGTTGATTTTTAAAGTTGTTTGCGTTTGCTTCGCAAATACAATTTAACATTTATTTTTATATAATAATTATAGCTAGAAGCTTATTGCGAATATTTGATATTATATTAATATTTAAAATCTTTACTTTTAAGTTTAACTTAAGCTTAGTTAAAAATATATAAATTCTATGCTTTTTTAAAAGCGACAATAAATAAGTTTTTAACTTATCTAAATATTTTTTAAAGACAATTATCTTTTAGTTTAATTTTTGTCTAGCAATCTCTTATTTTTTGTAAACGAAAAGACGACAATTAGCAAAATTAACTACTAAATTCAATAAAAACTCTCTAAATTCTTTAAAGATCTTGTTTTTCAATTTAGTGTTATTGCTTATTCTTAAATATTATTGCGTAATAATATTATTTTTTAAAAATAATATATAATAAAGAATTTTATTCTTATTTGTAATAAAGTATGTTAAGAATCGTATTATATTAATGTTAATTTTTTGAAATTAAATAATATATTTATTTACGCTTTAACTTTTATACGATTTTAGCTTTTTAAACTTTAAAGACTTAAATATTATTAATAATAATACAATAACAAATTAAGAAACTTAAGAGTTTGTTTGTTTAATTATTATAACTTAAGTCTATTAAATATTTTGCAAATTTTAAATCTTTGTTATTAAGATTTCTATTTATTGATATAAAATCGAAGCTTTAATTGTAGCTAAACTATCTTCTTTATTGTTATTATATTAATAAGAATTATTTTTGTTAACATTTTGTAAACAATTGTTGTTTTAAAAGATATTAAATTCTTCAAACTTTAATTTAGTAATTAAATAATTATCGTAATTTAAATTGTTATAATTCGACATTATGTTATTACGTTTTAAGTTTTTTTTTCTGAAAAATAAAACAATTAGAATTGTAAAATGCGAATACGTTTGCTTTTTGTTAACGCGCTAAAATATAAAAGACGTAAAATATAATAGATTTGTATTACTATGTCTTAATTATATAAAATAGATAGTAATAGAACTAATTGTTAAAGAATAACGAGAGATAAACTTTTTTTCTTTTTAATACTTGCTATAATGTACGAGTCTATTTCTTGCTATTTAACTAGAAAGGGATGTTGTATTATTTGAGACTTTTATAGATATTCGAGATTACGTGTCTTGTTATACCCTAAGGCGCTAGCGCGTTGGGGGCGCTATAGCATTATAGTTAAATAATTACAAATACTAGAAATACTTAAGAAGAAGACTATATTAGTGACGACGAATTTTATATTAATAATAGAAATATTAATATTAATACTAAAGAAGAATACGAAATATATCTTGAAGAAGCTAGAATTTCTAAGAAAATTAGTATTATCGATTATTATAAAGCTAATAAAGAAAGATTTCCTATTATATATAATATAGTTTTAGATTATTTAGCTATTATAACTACTAGTGCATCTAGTAAATCTATATTTAGTAAAGTAGATAATATAATTACTAAAAAGAGAAATAGATTATTGTTACGCTAATACTTTCTACGAAGATATTAGAGTAAATTGTGTTATTGAAGAGATTTGTAGACGTCTTTAAACAATGTAAGCAATTACTTAATAACAAGAATTGCAACTATAGACAATTTCTATGTTTAATAAATCTTAAAAAAGATTCGATAAATTAAAGTAATAATAAGTAAAAATCTATAATAAATTAAACACAATTTATAAAAAAATTGTATTTTATTTTTTATATACTAAGAAAATACTAATTGTTTATTTTGTTTGTTTATTAAACAATGCGAACATAATTGTTTGCGATATATGTTTGTCGAACATTGCAAACATTATACTTAAATTGTTTGCTTTTCGAATATAACAAATATAATAATAAGTTTGTTTAAATAATGTAGAATTTAAATTATTAATACAATTTTAATAAGTTTGTAATACTATTTCTTTTTTTTTAAGTTTTTGTTTTAAAACTTAATGTCTTCTTATTATATTTTCAAAAAAAAAAATATTAAAAATTTCTTCTCTTAAAAGAAAGATTTTTTTAACGCTTTAAATTTGATATTTTTAGCAATACATTTTTATTGTAACTATACGATGTCTAGTAAAATCTATTGTGTAAATAATAATTTTAAAAAGTGTGTAAAGTATATATAATCTAATTATAATTATAATTTAGCAATTTCTCTTGCATCAATTAAATAAATTTATAAAAAACAAATACGTTTAAAGAAAGAAGTGCGCAATGCATATGCAAAACTAAGTTAATTAGAAAACAAACTAGATTTTTTAAAAAATAAAAAGAAAAAAATAATTATAACGAAATAAAAAAACATTGATAATCTAAAGATAAATAAAGCATATTTTGCTAAATTTGTTACAAAGACTTTCGAATTACTATTTAATATATTGTTTAAACAATTTTAATTTTTAATTAATTAAAATTAAAATACTATTTTTATATCTTGTTTTAATAAAATTTCTTTAAAAGATTCTAATAACAATTAAGATTTTTCTTTAATTTTTATGTATTTTTTAAGATAAAATATTTTTTTTATTTAATAAGATACTTTTAATTTTTTTGTTATAAAATTTTTTTAACTTCGAATTAATTTTTTTTTTGCGAATAAAAATAAAAGATGTTTTATAAAGACGTAATTAAGTTTGTTAATTTTAACAATAAGATATAAAATATTAAAAATATTTTAATGTTTTTAAGTAAGTCGAGTTTGTAATTAACTAATTTTTTAATTTTCTTAACAAAAAATAATTTAATTTTAATATAATTTAATTTTTTGTTTAACTTTCTTGTTTTAAGATTTTTTATAAAAAGATATATTTTATTTTTCTCTTTTAGCTAAGATATTGTTTTTTGTTTTTTATTTTAATATTTGATTAATTTTTTTTGCATTTTTAAGATATTATTGTATATCTTTTTTAATGTTATTACTCTTTTAATAACTAATTACGTTAATAGATGTTTATGTTTTTTTCTAAAAAGATTTAATTTCTTGTTATAATTGACGAAAAATAAAGTTATTTTAATAATATTCGAAATTTTTGTATTAAGTATTAATTGTATTATAGATAAAAGTAATACTTAATTACTATAAATATTATTAATGTAATATCTTAAATATTGCTTAAAACTTTAGTTTATTTGTTCTATTTAATTATTTGTAATTAAATAATAGACAATAGACATTTAAAGTTTTGTATCTAATATTAAAAGAAGCGTTTTCTAATAATTAAATGTGAAAAGCTTGTCTTTATTATTAATTAATCTCTTAAATATATTGTGATATTGTATAAATCGATTTAATATAATATATTTTAATTGTTTTGCGATAAATTTCTCTTTATATACGATAACATATAAATATTTGATAAACTTATTAATTATTATTAGTATCAAATTATATTTGTCTTCAATTATTAAGTTTATCAACTTTGACAACTTAATAATAAAATTTATTATAACTTTATTTTATAACAATTTAAATAGTTTCTAATATTAAATTTCGTTATAGTTTATATATGTATTATATTTGTTTTGCTAACAATTAAGACATTGTTTAATATATATTTTAACAATTTATTTTATCTATAAAAACTAACAATGTTAGCGTAAAAGTTAAAGATTTTTTGTTACTTTTAGATGTTTTTGCAATAATTTGTTATAATGTTCTCTTATATATTTGTTAATTTTGTTAATAAATATTTGAAGTTTTTCTTTCTTTATTAAAATTTTTTTTGTATTATTTCAAAATATTTGTAATGTAACATTTAGCTTGTATTTGTTTGCTAATAATAATTTATTTTTATTAATTTTAAGTATATTGTAATTAAACGATTTTTTCGTTTTTATATAATTATTTCTTCTATTAAATGCGTCTATTTTGTTATTATTTTTATTTAAAGTATATTGTATTTTAAACTTGTATTATTTTAGTCTTTTTAATTATTGTATTTGTCTTTTATTTAATTGCTTAATAATAATAAAGTGCACAAAATTTTTATAATTTATAAGAATTATAAATTCAAATAATTTTTTTATATATATTTTTTATAATTTTAAGAAAATTATTATAATAAGTAGCTTCTTATTGTAAATATTATAGTTTTGTTTAATTAATAAAAGTTTTTTCGAAATGTATATTATTAAGTATTATATATTATTATATTTTTAATTGTAATATATATCGATAACTAAATTTAATGCGTTAATTTCAATTCTATTTAACAATTGCAAATTGTATATTTTTAATATTAATTTTTTTAAATATTTTAATTCAAGATTTTAAAATAATTTCTTTTTTGCGAATTTTTATAATTATAACGTATTTTTTTTCGTAAAATTTGTTAATAATATTGCATTTACTAAGTAGTTTTTAATAAATTTCTTGTTATAATTTATAAAATCTAAGAAAAATTGTACTTTTTTAACGTTTATTAATAATTTTTATTCTTTAATTGCTTATAGTTTTTTAAGATTTATGCGTACTTTATATTGTTTAACAACAAATCTAAGAAAATTAATTTTCTTTTAATAAAATTCGCATTTCTTTAACTTAAAATGTAAGTTTTTTATATTTAAACATTTTAATATTTTGAAAATATAACTAATATGTTTTTTTTAAATTTTTGAATAAATTATAATGTCGTTCAAGTATGTTATAACAAATTAATTCAAATATTGTTATAATATATTATTAATTATTTCTTAATATATTATTAAAACGTTCGTAAATTCGAACAACATTATTATATATTTATATAATTTATATTATATATAAAAAGCTATTTTTTATTCTTTTTTTATTTTTATTCTAATTTGATTGTACGTTTTTTATAAATTTAGTTTAATAAAATATTTTGTTTTAAATAATTAATTTTAAAGTTCGTTAATATTAAATAATAAATATTAATTTTTAATCGTAATATTATTTAGCTTTTAATAATTAATATATAAGCAAAAAGTTTTATTCTTTTTTAACACAAAAAGAATTAAATATCTTGCTTATAATTAAGATTTTTTAATAAATTTTTTTTTTCGTTTTTTGTTAAGTATTTGCGAAGTACTTTAAGCTTTTTTTTAAATAAAATATATATAAGTTTAAATGTAAATTGCTTGCTTAATTTAAATTTAATTTCGTAATTTTATAATTAATATTTAAAGAGAGTCTTTGTTGTTTCTTTTTTTTTAAATAAATACTTTTAATTGTTGTATATTCGTAATACGTACTTTAACGATTTTTTCGCTATACTAAATAGTTCAAAGCTTTTAAAAGATTCGTAATTTTTTTTACTTACTTTAATTTTATAATTTAATTAATTTTTGCTAATATTTGTTAAATTAAACTTTGTTAAATTGTTTTTTTGCAAAAATGTAAACTTGTTACTTGCGATCAATTTTTAATTTAATTTTTTATCTATTATTAAACGTTATTAATGCGTAGATTAAATGTAAATTACGTAATTACATTGTACAAATTTAAGTATTTGTGTATTTTAATTAATTTCTAAATTGTGTTGCTTTAATTAAAGCATTTTTAAAACAATATTATAAATAATTATTTTTATTATATTAAAAATTAATTTTTCGTAATGTTGCTAAATAGCTATTGATAATAGTTTTATTTTTTTTTACTTTTTTATTTTTGTTAAGTAATAAATTTTTATTTATAATTACTAAGCTGTATACGTCAAGTTTTCTTTAAATAAAGTATTTTTCTCTTTTAACAAAAGCTTTAGTTATAAAATTATTTGTTATATTAGAATTAATTATTGCAATAAATTAATAATTATTGATCTTAATTAATATAATAAAATATTGTGCGTATATTGTTAAATTTAGTTGTTGCTATTAAACTAATATATTACATTTTTTTAATATACTTTTTATTAAGAAATTTGAACTTTTTTTTGCCCTAATGTTGCAATTTCTATTTCGAACGTCTTTTTACGTTAAGTTTTCTTTTTATGCTAGATTAATAACATTAATTTTTTAGAAAATCAATTAATTTTTTCTTTGTTTTTTAGATAAGTTTAGTATAAATTGTTATAGCATTTTGTTTAATTAAGCGTTGTATATTTCTTTGCTTTTTTTGTTTTTTTTTAAGATAAACTTATATTGCTTAGTTGTTGTTTAATTTTATCGAGAATTTCTCTTTTAATAGTAACGTTGCTTTTTAGCGCTTTCTCGCATTTATTTACGATTTAATTTTAATTTTTTTTTTAATAAATTAGTTAAAGTCTTAAGATGTTTCGTAATATTGTTTAAATATTTATAAAAATTCTTTTAGTTATATTTATTGTTTAAGTTTGTTATTAAGTAAAAGTATAACATTTTTAATTGTTTTGTTTTTATAATTTTATTAAGTATTTAATTAATTTTTTGCGTAAATACGAATATCTTGTTTAATAATATTTTATTTAGAACTTTTTATAATTAATTTAAATTTTTTATTAAATAGTAGTTGTTGTTTGATCTAGTTTTAAAAGTATTTGTCTTTGTATCAATTTGCTTTCTAATGTTGTTTTAACTATTAAATATCTCTCTTAATATAATATTAATTTATTGACAATTTATTAAATTTTATAATTAATAATCTCTTACAAAGTAATTCGATTTGTTATATAAATAGTACGTTTTTTTAAATTTGTTATTTTGTTTTTCTTTAAAAAAAAAATTTTTTCGTTATTAAGTAAAATTTAATTTTATAAATACAAGTTTACGATAATTGAAATTATTATATTTTTAGTTAAAACAAGATTCTCTTTGCTAATATTTAATTATTGATTCAAAAAAGATTTTTGCTCTTTTTTAAGATTAATTGTATCTTTTTTTTATAGCTCTTTTATATAGTTTGTTGTCGAAATTAATAATTATTTCGATAAGATTAAACATGTTGTTAAGAGTTTTTTTATTATATATAATTTTGTTCTTTAGATTGTTCTTAAAATCTTGTCGAAACATTATTATAAATACAACATTGTTTTATTCGATTAAATTAATATATTTTTAAAATTTAGCAACATAGTTTGTTGCAAAGATTCGTTAAATTAAATACTAAATTATCTTTTTTGCAATTTGTTTTTTGTTAAATGTTTTAAAGATTCTTTGAAGCTCTTTTTTAAAATTATTAAAGTTTGTAAATATTATATAAGAGTTTTTGCTATTGTTTTTTAAATATTTTCGTAAATTTGACTTAAGTTAATGTTAGACTTTCTCTCTAAAAAATGTTAATGCAAAAATCGTCTTTTAGTTCGCTAAAACAAAATAAAAGATAAAATAAATATTTATTTATATAAGTTAGTTCTTTAAGTCGATACAATCTTTATAATAGATATTAATTTTGTTAATTTTAATTTTGTTGTTTTTTATAATTAATAATCGACGTAATGTTAATAAGTTAGTATTCGAGATAAAGATACGTTAATTTAATATAAATATTTTTAAAGTATTTAAAGTGTTATGTTAGTATTTTTTACAAAAGTATTAAAGTAAGTTGTGCTATTAAAGAAATTCGTAAACGTTTTTAAGCAATGCAAGCAATTACTTAGTAATAAAAGTTGCAACTATAAACAATTTTTATGTTTAATAAATTTTAAGAGAGATTTAATAAATTAAAGTAACAATAAATAAAAATCTATAATAAATTGAAAACAATTTATAAGAGAGTTGTATTCTATTTTTTATATATTAAAAAAATATTAATTGTTTATTTTGTTTGTTTGTCGAACAATGCGAGTATAATTGTTCGCGATATTTGTTTATCGAACATTGCGAACATTATACTCAAGTTGTTTGCTTCTTAAACATAACGAATATAATAATAGGTTCGCTCAAACGACGTAGAATCTAAATTACTAATATAGCTTTGATAAATTCGTAACAATTATTAGCTAATACAATTAAACAAATTGTATTATTAAAAGATTGGAAAATTATTAAAGACGAAGAATCTACTATTTTAGATAACGAAGCAGAATTTGTTAAAATTGAAGAAAATATAACAAGTAATTCTATATTAAATTCTTAAAATTTAAAACAATTAGAATTTGAGTCTAATAAATCAAGTTTAGACAATAATAATAATATAGAATTAAATTTATAATCTTAAAGATAATAAGTAGTATTATTATAATAATATAATTAGTTTTAACTAATAACTTATTTAAGTTTAAGAATTAAAAAGATTAAAAAAAAAATACTACTAGTATTAAAATAAATTAATTAATAAAATAAGAGTTTTTAATTATTTTAATATATAATAATACTATTTGTACATTTAAAGATATCTATTAATAGTAACAAATTTTTGAAATAAATAAT
>JAABUS010002799.1_pt1 | contig 31066 bp, 31 predicted proteins | sample 5560161 | NCBI WGS metagenome assembly JAABUS01 (sample SAMN10711885, study PRJNA513376) | rock metagenome | isolation source: Antarctica rocks | place: Antarctica: Victoria Land, Trio Nunatak nord | collected 2016-01-04
TTTTGGGGGGGGGGGGGGGGGGGGGGGGGGGGCCGGGGGGGGGGGAGGTGGAGGCGTTGGTAGAGCCCGAAGGCGGCGGTCATGGCGGCGAGGGGGAGGGTTGCGCCTTCTGTTTGGTGTTAACAGGGAGAGGGGAAAACGAGGGGAGGGGAAGGCTAAGTACCTTCAAAGGAGGTTTTCTTCGGCAGGTGGAAAGTGGTAGAGGCGTCGCTGATGGCGTACTCGGCAAAACTGCCATGTGGAGTCATCATTTGGTGAAAGGCGGCGACGCGGTCTCCTGGTTTGAACTCGACAACGTCTGAGCCGACGGTGTGAATGATGCCGGCAATGTCGTCGCCCGTGTTGAGCGTATTGCCCAGTTCCGCACGTTTCCAGTCTTTGGGATTAGAGCCCGAGACGACCACTTTGATAGCGACTTCGTTATTCCCGGGTACAGGGATGGGCGAGTCAATGATCTCGACCTTGGGGCCTTTGTGGACAATCGCTTCCTTCATGTTGGCAGGTATGTGCTTGTTTAGGTTAAGGGTGCTAGTGGCGAGAGAATGTGCAATCGCAATGATGAAGGAGTGACTTGGAGTTGTAAAAAGAGATGTGCCAATTGTCCGGTGAGGGGTTGTAAAAGTATACTTTGCTGACTGAGACTGAAGGTGATCTGTAAGCTGCGCTTAGTAAACCTGCTCTGACGCCGGTTCTTGAATCCATCGAAACCGATGCAATGATTCTGTATTGTCTCCTTGCAATACTAAAAGGCGAAATAGAGCGAGAGGTTTTTGATTGGCTGTTTTTAACTGGGCGAACCCAGCTTTCGCATAGTTGTGCCGTTGGCATCAATTCGACGGTAGAGCGAGCCCGACATCTCGACATATCTGGTACCCAGCATCGGATGATCCCTAGGATGAAGAATGGAGCGTTACGCTGTATGCTCGTCTGGTCCTGTTGGGAGTTAAGGCCATTACATCTGCCCTTCTTTCTGTTTACCATCATGTCGTGTAAAGGAAGTACTTTCAAGAAAAAGATGGTAGATGATGCATTCTGAGGAATTGAAGCTTTTGCATTCTGCGGCAAGGCTCAGAGAACGGCGAACATCATCCTGATACTTCGAAGTGCAGGTTCTCAATAACTCACATTTGCCGATTTTGTTTCCGTTTGCGCTTTCTGAACACGACTCCTAACGCTGGCTCATCGTCCTGCGCTGTCGATGTAGCTAGGGACCCATTCTCTTTCGGGCTAGTCGAGTCGGACGTGAGCTTGGACTCAGATTCTTCCTTCTTGATCGGCAGTGTGCCGGCAGCTGCTTCTCCGTTCGACGGGTGGTGCGGCCTCTTACCATCTACTGCCTGCTTGTCAGGTCCTGATGCTGCCATGCCTTCTTCGGCTGGGCGGTTTTCAGTGTAGGCGGTACCGTTCAGAAGCGCATCTAGATCAACATCATCGCTAGAGCCACCATACGGGCGTGTCGTTGAGCCCCATCCTTTCCTTACTACTCGTTCGCCAGCTTCTTCTTCTTCTTCATCCTGGCCCTCATACTTCCGCTTTCGTACACCAATGTTCAGTCCCTGATGCTTGATTTCCGTATTCAGGGGCTTCATATTCTTCGAATCTTCTTCTTTCATTGCTTCCTCGTGTAGAGGTCTTTCGGACAATGTCTGCCAATCGCCAGCCATTGCCATTTCCCTACGAAAATCTTCCGGGACGGCGACGCCCATCGCCGCTAGCTGTGATAACTGCTGCTTTCGCTCTGCAGGGGTGGCTTGCCGTGGGCCGCTTGATAGTGGTGGTATTGCGGCCTTTCGTTGCCATGGCGGAACATTGCTACCTGAGGATGTAGATGGGTTTCCTGATACGACTCCATTTAGCCTGCTGACCTCATCCTTTGCTCGCTGCTGATCTCGTTCTTCTCTTTCGTGGCCGCGGTGAAGGTCGCGAAGAAAGCGTTTGATGTTGCCTTGATGCTTTGGCGTTGCTTCGTGGTTCGTTCGTTCGAGTTTGGTGTCGCGAACGAAGGTTTTGCAGTGTTTGCACCAGTACTTAGGCGTAGATTTCCAGTACTCAGACATCGTTGGCTATCGTTGAAGAGATCGGTAATTCGGAGTATCAACGGCTAACGCCATATATGGAAGCATGCAGGCTCACCATATGGCCATCCGGGTAGTTCAGAGAGGGACGGATTACAGCAGAAGTGATTTCGCATGTTCCATAAGGCGATCAGATGGAACCTTCAAAATGCTGGTGTGTTTGAGGTCCCGCCGAGCTTGATTGATGATTTTAGGGTTGCGGCTACACTTCGGGATTTGTCCAACAGGCGGCGTCGAGGGTAGATTACTATGTACAACCAAGCTCATCGTTGGGACAGCAACTCACCGCCTTGTCTTGACAGGCTCAATGTCATCTGGATTTATATCTGGAGGTACGGCGGACCAGCCACTGGAGCGTGATGATGAATGGCGTAAGGCGCAACAGGAAATCGAGGATCGTCGGCGACAAAAAGAGCAACAAAGCCGACAAGGCAGTGAAAAGTCACTCTACGAGATCCTACAGAATAATAAAGGTGGCTACTAACATCTTTCCATTCAATTCAATCCTTCTCAGGAGTAAATCAACTACTGACATGTCAGATTGTTTGCGCCATGACCAGTCGCCAAAGAGGAAGCCTTCCAAGAGTCTATCAAACTGAAAAACCAATTTCGTAACCTCGACGAGGACGAGGTTGAGTTCCTCGACTCGGTGTTGGAGTCTACGCGTGCGAAGGAACAGGCTGTGAAAGAGGAAACATCGGAGCAGCTAGAATTGTTCCGACAGCAACAGCAAGAGGCGGACAAAGAGCGGCTGGACGAATCCGGGGACATCGCCTATACCGCTGGCAGTCCGACCGAGGAGCCTGCTGAGACACAATGGGCGGTAAACGCGAGAAAGCGGAAACGCTTGAAGGATGAGAAGGGTGTGAAGGGCCCAAAGCTGCGGAGGTCGTCTACAACAAGTGAAGCCCCACAGCAAAAGCCCGTCACTCCCAAGTCCGCCGAGGCTATTGTCGGAGATGTCAACAGCAATGTGGCTAAGATAGCTGCAGACGTGACGACTCATGAACAGGGCCTGGCAGGAGTTAGAGACGAATCAAGCAGCCCCGCAATAGACCCTCCAAAGGAAAAGCCAGCGGCAGCTACAAAGTCCAGCACTTTGCCAGGGCTTGGACTAGCGAACTACAGCTCCGACGAAGAGTAGTCTCTAAAGGTTTTATGTTTCGTATCTCTCGGCTGTCCTGTGAGATTGTGAGATTCATAGAGTCAATCAAACGAGGCCTGAGATGCCATGCTGTGTTGTTCCGATCAATAGAAACCAGCCACTATCGCGTACACGGGGCATTACATTTCACTAGCTGATATGATCCACTTTTCAGGGTTCCAACACGCACGTATATTGCCAATCCCTTGTTAAAGCCATCGTGTTTGATGTTCTCAGTGTTTCGGGCAGAGATTCCCACGGTAGACCTTGCCAGCTCTGGGTTCTATTAGACCGATCTGTCTATCTTCGCCATGTCAATACAAGTACATTCTCGCCATCTGTGTGAAAGGTCGACCATGAGGTAGAGTCGCGTGACCCAGATGAGGCCTAGCGTGTGTGGACTTATGGCACTCTTATTCACTCGGGTAAGATAAAGTAGCCTACCTCATCCTCCAACCCTCACGGAATCAACACCGTCTCTGAATTGCTTTGTTGCTTTGTTTCATTGTAATCTCCTTTCCTTTTTGTCTCCATCTTTGAGCTTGTAACGATGCTGCGTCGCAACAAGGGCAGCCAAGGGAGGGACTCCTCTCACACAAAGGCTTTGTGCCTACCTACAAGGCCTTTGGTGACCTTGGAGGACCCGTTGATACCTCTAGCATCTTCTGCGCTGAGTCTCTTCCAATCTTTTGATTTGGACTCGACTTGCACGCTGCTTTCTCCCTATTCTGAACACCAAAAGTGCATATCCATATCCGATGTCGTTGCAGGCAATGACTGGGCGGAGAAATCCCACCAACCGTGCTGCGGAATTGAAGCAGGAGTCGATTCCTTCTTCTTGTGACGATCATCAGCCTGCAAGTCTGAAGATAGAGGGCCCTGAGGCTGCAACCTCGGAGTCTAGTTCTATGTCCGGGGATGATGATCAGCAGAAAAGATCGGTCATTGAGGACCGTGAGACCCCTCCCTCCGAGTCCGATGAATCAGACAAAGCCTTTTCCGAAGGAATTCAGGAACTCAATGACGAGACTGGACGAACGGAAAGTGCTACTCCGGTACCAGTAGAAGTCGAGGGCTCAGAGTCGCCAGTAAGCGAGCAGTCAGATCAGCCCGTGACGCTCGAGGGTAAGCCTATCACAACACCGTATGTCGAGACGGATCTTGGAATGAGTGAGCTGGCAGAACAGATGAATCGAGCCATTGCATTCTCCGCCCCGGTCGTAGCCAGTGTCCAGGTACGAAAAGGTTATATGTTTGACCTCGAGGTGTCTGGTCCCGAATTTTGGAGAAAGTAAGTAACTCCTGAGCATCTCTTTACCCCCCGTTTACAAGGCTTTCATGAGGCATGTCTTAGCAGCCACTTTGCTAAATTTTCACCCCTAATTCCGAGAGATATAGCTGACTTCGATATTTACTTAGGCATGATGATGTTTGGAGTAATCGGAAGCGCAAACGAGACAACTGTTTCACGCATGAGCAGAGACATGGCTTCTTCGCCGCAGACATCATCAAGTACGGCGCTGTTGACATGCTCAACCCGAGGGAAAGTAATCTGACAAACGTAAGTAAATCTCTGAGGGTATCTGACCTCTTTCTGGGATTTCCCAAGTGGCTCAAAACACTTTTAAAAACCCCTCGTCACAAATCCGTGTCTCCTAGTCCCACCCCTAATTTGAAGAAGAAACGCTAACTTTGAAATCTACCCAGGATATACATCCACTCTATGCTCGCGATAGCTTCAATGGCTGTGAAGACGAAGTCTATGAACAGTTTCTGCCAGCTTTGCGACTAGCTTCGATGTGGATGACACAGCCGATATGCTTTCAATTTTGGGTCACCCTAGCTATGGGCAAAAGAGAAGTTGATAAGACGATGAGCCAAAGATTCGGTCGACTTCAGCATCGTATACGCCATGACGTTGCACTGACCGAGGAAGACGCAACAAATGTCATAGAATACATCAAAGAAATATCCGAAGACTACCGCATGTCTTTCACGGTCCAGGACAACTTCAAGCGACACGGAGCTACCTATTTTGGAGGGACGAACAAAGTGTGTGATGTCGGATGGTCGGACTCGGAAAGACCTACAGACCGATTGTTGCACATCTTTACGAAGTTGAGCAGCGATTACTACGTTGCCGCAAAGAAACTGAGTCAGCTCAAGTATCCTGATCTAGCGCAAGTCCTTCGCTTTCGATTTGGCTTGGCTGTTCTTTTAGTACATGAAACATGCCACGCGATTGAGCTTGCGCATATTCGAAAAAGGCCAGAAGTTGTTCCAGACGAAGCTTACGATCCTCAATGGGAACAATGGATAGGCCATGAACCGTACTTTTATGACTCTGTTCGTCCCGAGCTTGGTCTTACGTGGGAGATGTACATGTTTGGCGGCCGTATGTTGCCCATCAATGATCGAGTTGACTGTCTACACGGCCTCTGCGTCTTCGACTGGCCGGACAAAAATGCCGCATTTGATCCAAACAGCCGAGAAGTCCATACAATCCCAATGACATACATCGAGAAGATGTTTCAAATGGAGACATGGCAACAAAAGTTTGATCCAAGCAAGGACAATGTTTGGCATATCCCTCGAGACGGCGCCAAGTCCATCTACCTAACTCATTTCACTACCATGTCCTATGATGAGGAGCAGAGGATCAAGGACGAAGAAGCGACAGAGGCACTGAGAACAGCAACAGGGAAATGGGAAAAGCCAGCGGACAAGAAGCGACGAACCTCCCTGGACGGAGAAGTGCTTGTCGCCTCGACCTCGTCACCCGACGTCGGCAAAGAACCTTCCGATGAGGTGAAAGCTGACAAAGACAGGCTATGGAAAGCAGCGCTTGATTACCTCCGCGCTCAACCCAGAAAGCCAGACACCTCACTTCAAGGGGAAGAAGACTGGCCCGAGTGGGTCAACGAATGCCTTCGAACAATGAGTCCTGGCAACCTCATACAAGCGGGTATTAGTATAGCGCAAAGTCAAAGTGAGGATGACGAGCTCCCGCCGAACAAGGCAAAACAAAGTGCAAAGGACGAGAGAAAAAGGAACAAGCCACGAAAACCTGGTATCAGTAATGCTCGGAAGGGCGAGATGGGCCGGCATTATACATCTGCAGCTCGTGCGGTCGGATTGGGTACTGGTAGGAGAAGATGATTCTTCAAAATTGTCAGATAACCGCGTACATTGGCAAGCAGGTATATGTTGGGGGCAAGTGCAAGACCATAGGGCAGGCTGCAAAAGGTCTCTTGGATCAAGCTCTGGAGTTGTATGAATACATATATAGATCATTGGGACACAATCGTACCTACATATAGACTGGAATCGGCACGCATGTAAAATTACCTTACTTTATGCTTACTTTACCGATGTCGAAGACTAGCGCGGTAACTGGATACTTTCACGTCACGTGACTCGAGCTCCAATCCATTTGCTCTCTACCTCGCCTTGTTACCTGCATCTTCCGGGTACAAATTGAAAATGGCGGGTGTGTCTTTCCTGGATCTGTCGCGCGAGATTCGAGACCAAATCTATCATAAGATTTGGTCTTCTCTATTCCCCTCGCGGAATCCGGCTTCACGACGCTAGGGACGAGACATGGGCAGAAGATAGAACAGAAGATGAGCGATATTTCAGGGGAGGCTTCACGAACCTAGACAACTTCTTTGACCAAACTTATCTCGAAGGTGTCCGAGCGGAATACAACAGCGAACTCGACAACAGTGAGGACGATGATGATCCTAATGACAGACTGCGAGTGCTAGGTGAGATCACCACTGACCATCAAATCCCGACTTCCATTCTTTACGTCAACCATCAAGTCTACCTGGAGGCTTCCCAATACTGTACACATCGAATTGCATCACCTTCGACGTTGATGCAAAGTTCGTTGTCAGGTTTCTCAAGAGCCTTCCGTCAACGACAAGATCGTACATTAGACACCTGGGTTTCGCACATCACTCGACTGCTAATGACGACAAGGACTGTTCCAGGTATTGGAAGCCGCTATGCACATATATCAACAGCCACTTGCAGATCTCCTACGTGACAATTCAAATTCCACCTGACGCGGATGACTCCGTTATTGGGGCCGCGAAATACAGAAGGCAAGCGTATATGGGATACTATTGATGGCCAGTAGTGTTTGCCCTAAGAAACATGCTCATGGAAGAGAAGCTGCAAGAGCTGCGCCTTGTGCACTACCAGACATATCTTCTTTCCGGCATTGAGGCGGATGCCGGGGAAGAACTAGACAAACTACACTTTGCGGCCATTAGTCTTCTTCGATATCCACGTCGCCAAGAAGAGCTCCGAATAGAACGTCTCGAGGGACGTCACGGGTACCGGCAAGCGAAGCGCGAGAGCCGTCCTACTGCTTTCTCATCACTCAACGCGTTGAAGGGGAATCAGAGTGATAGAAAGGAGTACCTTGATTTGGTAGAAAGGCGAGAGGACGACAGGTTCGGCGATCTCGGTACTATGGTAGTACTCACCCTTCGCAAATAGAGAAGGACAACCGGACCTGCTTCGCCTCATCCGAGGGACTGCCTTAGGCGTGTAGGGGATCGGTCATTAGCCACCCAGAAGTGGTGAGAGAGAGACACTCCACCTTTCGGTGACTGCGTACTCCAGCTTCCAGTTCCACGGCTCAGCGAACACCGCCTGGCTGTAGTCAATCATTCCTTTCTACCAGAAGCACAGGACCATGTGAGTGTATGCAGAAATAGGCGTACAATGCCCTCACTGGCTTGGAGACGAAATCTCCGGATATATTAAGGGTTTGAAACCGACTACTCTCCATTATTAAAGGATTGTAGGCTAGCATGGATTCATCTCGTAGTCTGTGACACCAAGTGCCCTTCCTGGTGCCGAAGAGGACAAGATCTATATTCCATGGCCGATGACCAATATCCTTATGATAGCACGTTGATCTGACGTCGGCCTCTCTCGCCAATCACCGCAGGGCTATATTCGATTTGTTAGCAGAGACGTTCGGGTTCAGCTTTCGATGACGGATAAGATCATACCCTCGTTGAAAGACCTTCAAAGCGAGGGATCCCCAGATACTCCGAGGACCAACCTATCAACTGGAGCCATTTCTAGCGTTCCGATACCAGAGTAACTGACAACCTAAGCAAACATCCACCGCATATCTTCGATATAGGACAAAAAGGCTGCTAGTGACTGCCAAAGGTTACTTTAGCAACACTAGCTAGTACCACGGCCGTTGGCACCACATGTGGCGAGCGACCCAAGAAAGGCGTAGTTCACGACAACGTTATATCTCACGAGCTAGGTAGTCTTCGTAGCCAAGGAATCCGACCTCCTGAGCTACTTCTCGATATCTACCTCTCCTATCTCTACGCAGAAGTTCTATCATCCATCTTCCCAATCAAACACCCTCAACGATCCACCCAGTCCCAGCTCAGCCCGTCCCAAGCGTCCCGTCGCCCACATGCCCCCACTGCCCATCCCAGATCTCAAAAGCGCACTCATAAAACCTGCCCTCTCCGACCAAGACGTTCCACAGCCCCTACAAACGCAGCACATACCAGTCAGTCATCGTTTCTCCAAACGCTACCTCCCACCCCCACGACCCTATCTCCCCACCTACTGACAGACCGGGAATAGCTTCCCCTCTCGACTCTCCTCCCCGAGAAGTACCCAGCACCGAGCAGAAAAGCAAGCGAACGCGGAAAAAGAAATGCCGAAGAGAATAGCGAGACCAGGGGCGTCGTACCTGCATCGCACTCTCCACAATCCCAAACGTCAGATGCTGCCCCTGCCGGCTCCGCAGCGTGATCTCCGCTCCCTGGCCCGGGGGGACATTTAACGGGTCCATTTCGGCGGGGAGCTGCACTACACGGGCACGATGGTTTCATTAGCTCAAGCACCCACCTCGCACTCCCACATCTCGCGACCTGCACAGCCTTGGCTCCTCCATCGAAGCCCCACAAACAATTCCGAGACCACTCAATCCGTGCTCAAGTAAAACAAACCGTCCCACGCAGCCCGATATGGCGCACCCACCACCCCCTCGCAAACAGAATGCGCTAGCAAACCGCAAGAAGAAAAGAATACTCAAACATACCATCGCCCCCGAACTGCTGTATCATACCATCCGCCACCTGATGCGTAGCCGCGATCGCAATCTGCAACCCCGCCTGCGTCAGCAGCCCACCGAGCCGGATGAACAGCGTCGTTTGCGTGTTCGGGACCTGGTACCGGATTGGGGGTGGATTGCGGCGGGGGGAGAGGGTGGAGGTGTGGTGGCCACTGGGTGCTGAGGCCACGGGAGTAGCGCAGAGGCTGAGGAGAAGCAGACTGATGGTGGCGAGGAGACGCATCGTGGATATGGGGGCGAGGAAGAAAGTGATGAGATGGGGGGTGAAGGGGGTGGGGAGCTGGGAAAGGTCCAGAGGGAAAGTGGGTGCTATATATTACTCTGTGGTTTGTTTGTGGGTTTTTTGTGGATGTACAGAGCGATGGGTCGTACGACCGCTATGCGAGGCACCATGTGGGAAGCATGGATACCATAGTCACACCAACCCAGTCGAGCATGGTGTCGTGCTCTGACCCTTCTCAACCCAACAATAGCCCAACAGAAGCAGCGATCGCATAAAGAACGCAAGCTAAGTACAGCCTCGGACAGAGTAAGGATAAACCAACGACCGCGTCTCAAATAGAGCAACGGGGTCGCGAAAACAAAGAGAAACCGCGAACCGAACATGGAGTTCTGACTCGACCAATCGAGAGCCGACCTGACCAGGAAGCTCGCGCGTTTGCATGCGAGGTACGAACCGTACCCACCTCCTGGTCATCTTTCTGGGATCGCATCTGACATCTTAACTGCCGACCCGTCACAATGGAGACGAGATCCGAGCGCGAGGTATAGGCGCTAGACTAGAGCGCTTGACGTTCGTAAATTTGAAATGAATATTTGTCGCTGTGGACCAATAGACGATCGGTAGCGTCTTGGTAGGGGGATAGATGGGTTCAGAGCTGGGGAATTGGCGTGGAGTCTGCCTGACCGCCTTCCTAGAAATACAGAAAATCGGCATCGTCGGCCGGTCTCGGAACTCGGCAACTAGAAGAGCTATAAGAAGAACATCGAGTACAAACCTGTAGCACTAATTCAGGCAAGTCAGAGCTCATCAGAACCCCCCTTGCAACTAGGGCTGCTTGTCGAGTTGTGTAGATCTCGAAATCTTGAAAAACGCCGTGTCCTTGGGGCCTACGCCATCTTTGGTTTTTACGGGGGAGCCTGACCTGCTTTATAAGCGAGATTGTACTTTTGTAGCAAGCAGACCGGGTTTGGTCATGGTATGACGTCCTGACGGTATCGATGGGAACTGGATGATAGATTGAGGAGTATGTGTTGTAAGCCCTTGGGTGGCCAGCAGAAATGGCGACTGGGCACAGAAGCTCCGTATCCTCGAAGCAGATGCTCAAGCCAGATACTTAGAGTTTGGGAGAGCTCGTCTCGATTGACGCTCAAATGAGACCAACATGTGAGATCGAAAAATTTCAACAATTGCGTCTCATCAATGCAAAAAAGAAGGTAGTAAGAGAGATTCTCTTTCCCAAATGCAGGGAGGAACTGTAAAGGCTGAGTGTGGTGATTACAAGACACCTACCGACCGTAAAAGCGCTGAGTGGAACGCAAGGTATACATACAATCAACTCCTTACCGAATGCCTACCTATCGCTTTTTCCTCGTTTCCTCAAAACCTTGTAGAACGCTCTTCGCCACCTCGTCAGTTTTACCCATCGAGGCGTCCGATTCGGGCGCTGTCTGATTGGTCTCCCCATGCTCTTGACGAGGTGCCTCTGGGACCCTCTTCTGGCCTTCAGTCACCTTTCCATAAACCGCCATTGCGCTCGCGATCATACCGCCCATATCGCCTACATTACCAGGCACGATCACCGCGGTGCCTTCTTTCGCCAGTCTCCCAAACGCATCGACATATTTCTCCGCAACGCTCAGACTAACGGCGTTTTGCGCGCTCTCTCTGCCATCTCTCAAACTCCCGGCAACAGCATCGATCCCTTTAGCCGTTGCGTTCGCCCGGACCATAATTGCCTCAGCCTCACCACCGGCGATATTGACTTGTTCCGCCTTCAATGCCTCTGAGGCAAGGATGACGCTCTGCTTGCGCCCTTCGGCGATGTTGATCGCACTCTGTCTCTGCCCTTCACTTTCCAATATCTCCGCTCTCTTGCTCCGCTCAGCGGTGACCTGGCGGTGCATGGCCGCCACGACGCCTTCTGGGGCGTGGATATCTCTGATTTCGTATCGCAGACACACGACGCCCCAATCTCGAGCCGCTTCGTTAATCGCTTCTGTGATGTTCGTATTTAGAGCGGCGCGCTCTCGTAGGACGTGATCGAGTGTGAGCCGTCCGATCTCGGAGCGCATGGTCGTTTGTGCAAGCTGCGAGATGGCGTACTCCGCGTCCTCGACCCCGTAGCTGTTCACACGGATCAGACAAAAGGCACAGCCTCCTCGATGTGGATGCTAGGAAGCGAACCTCGCTCTGTAGGCATCAATGACTCGCGTGTATAGTACCCCATCCAGCTCCAGAGTGACATTATCTGCCGTGATAGCGCTTTGACTCGGTATCTCCATGGCCGCCTCTTTTAAGCTCTTGACGTAAGCTATCCGATCGAGGAAAGGTATCAATATAGCGAGACCGGGCTCGAGTATGCGGTTGAACTTCCCCATGCGTTCGACAATCCATGCTGTCTGCTGGGGGACGAAGCGGATGATGGTATTTGCAGGAAGAGACGGCCGTTGGAAATAGGTTGAGGGTAAGTTGCCGGAGGACTGTGCAGAGGCTGCGCTGCCGAGAAATGAAGTTGTTGCTGCCGGGAGGTAGGAGCTTGTTTGGAGAGAGCGACGAAGCAGGACTGGATTGTATAGGGTTTTGGGGGAGAGGCGACTGAGATTCGTGGAGGCCAAGCCACGAGGATGGCGGAGTAGCAACATAGCTGCTCGAGCTGGTGGTGCCTCGATCATTGAGTGTCACAGAGATTCGACTGATCAAGTAAGCAGAGGCATCATTATCACCGTACAGCTATAAGCATTTCGATCCGATGTGCTTTGATTAAATTGAGCATGCGGCGAGGGAGCGGCAAGGCAATCAATCCAAAGGCTATTCCGATGTGAGGCCGCAGCCCTAACTTCACCGTTTTTAAACCCTAGGACTGCGAAGCATCATGGACGGTAAAATTATTACCCGATCCGAACATATGAGACGACACGACCCACTCCATGAGCTATTGATCAATCAAAAAATTCCGATCTTGAAACTTCTCTCGACTATTTCGATCAGCGTATCAATTAACCCGCAACATCGCCATCGAAACAATGCGTCTCGTAATTCCAGGATGTATAGACATAGGAATGAGCAAACAGGAAAAATGGACGAACAAGCTCGTGGGCAAGAAGCTCTCCGATTCAACTAGTGACCGTACCGTGAGTCTGCCACCATGGCTGCCCACACACCAGAGATGTGACTGGACAACCGCTAGACTTTTGCGAGGAAGAATCTACCTAAATCGCATCGAATCATTCGTCCTGGTGGAAGGCGTACCTTGGATCATAGACGTGAGAGGTATATCATCACCGTTATTGGTTGCGTTGTGATAGGACTGATCAGAAGCCCAGACTGAACATATACCTTGATGCAGACGGCACAGTGTCTCGAGTAGGCTACGGTTAGTAGGGACTCCATTTGGATTCACAATATCTATATTATGGTCCTCAAATCAAAGACGGTGTGCGCGGATGTTGTGCTTCAAGTCATTTAGATTCTTCAAGCAATACCCATGTTTAGACTCCGAAGTTCCGTCCCACGACCGCTAACACATCGCTCAATGCTTTGGTCATTTCCTGATCCCTGAAAGCAGCCTTCAAAGCCCGTGTCAGCAAGGGATACAACTTGATTAAGTGCTTTTTGTGCTCCGATATAACATCAGGAATATCCTGCATGGCCTTCGGTTCGAGCTCCAGATCAGTCATCGTCTGAAGGATGTAGTACAATTCTTTCTTCTGCGACCACGGTTGAGGCATTCGGCCACGTAAAGGTTGGTCGTAGACGTAGGCTTTTAGTGTAAGACCACACCGGAGTATCAAATAGGGCGCAGCGGTTTGAGCGAGACGAATCCTCTCTGGGGAACCATCATGGACGGCAGTGATTAGAAAAAGTTGATCGAGTAGCATATAGCTCATCTTGGATCTCGGCGTTGGGGGTAAGTGCTGCGTACGGCCAATATGGTGGTATTTGAGGCCGTCAAGAAGGCCATCGCCCGGCCTTGCCAGGTCGTCTGGGTGAGGTTCATGGATTAGAGATTTCTCGAAGAGGCTTTCAATGCAATGGCAACGAATGCCTTCTGAGACATGGGAGGACCAAAGCGCAGGCGTCACAAGCTCTAGGATCCTCGATGCAGCTTCGATGTCGAAGTCCTGGTCCATAAGAATGTGTTCCGTATTTGTACAGACCTCACAGTCAGCAGCCACTATCCCGCCCAAGACCCTCACCACCTGTTCCCAGAATGCATTGACTTCTTTCCCAGGTCCATGGACACGAATGACAGATGGCATGCAGGCCTCTAGAATATTCACAGCCGCTGTGGTTGCTAATTTCCACGCCGACTGTTCTTTGCTTGGGATGGACCACGAGTACTTCAGATGGATAGGGACAGCCAGCGCATCGAGTGCTCTTGTGACCAATCCACATGACGCTACAGTCGCTTCGATTCCATAACTAGTAGTGTGCAAATCCAGAGATGCGATTGCAGCCTTCGATAGCGCCACAAAGGTTGGGCCTTCCCCTGAAACGCCCCTATCGTGTTCGTACGGTGTCACGACGAGGGTAGCAAGAAAATTGGTGAGCCGCCAGCGGACGATCACCCGATCCATAGGGACGATTTTAAGGTTTTCCAATACACCTTTCTGGATTGGTGTCATACGATCTATGTCGCTACTGTAGGCCGGCACCTCAGCGCAAATAACGCATGCGTGCAACTCATCTATCACGTGGCCTGCGTGATTGTTCCGGGCTTCGAGACCCATCAGCCGATAGATTTGAGGGATGCAACGTAGATAAGCCATCAGTGCGTCTTGGTCGCTAATCGATGCTTGTTTGGCGTGCTGCACTGGATTACAGTCTTTCCAGAGAAACCAGGCTTCATCGACGGCAAGCTTGCCAATTGCCTCTGCATTGTCAACTTCCTCCAGTATTCCAGTGAGGCCCGCGAATACCGAAGCACTCAAATGTAGTACTTGTCGATCAAGGAAAAGCCTTAGACAGTGTAACAACGTAGACCACATCTTATGAAAGTCAGGGTGCTGTATCATAGTGTCAAGATTTTGGATGAAGACGCGGGCAGCGCCGTCAACTATAGCAGCCGCCGTCTTATGCCATTGCTCCAGAAAGTTATCTTTCTCAGGCATTCTAGTTGCCTTGGCCACCTGCTCGTACTGCTTCTGGTTGGCTGTCAAAACTTGACGCAAAACCAAGTCGAAGGAAACACGCCACCCATCAGTGCCGAGCTGGTCTCCGCAGTCGTCAAAAATCCGAAATAATGTATGCAATACGCCTAGAGACGCTTAGCTCATAATTGCAGCTTTGAGGAACCTACCTACTATGTCGTACTTCGGACCTTTCATCAGTCAGAACGCTTTGCATACGAGATATGAGCAAGAGCCAAAGCGCTGAGGTTGAAGGTGTCGAGGAGTTCATGTGTCGCGCCAGATCAGTGACGGAGATGTAGGATTCAGAATTTCCTTCGAAGCTCAGGCCGCTCTTCTGGCGTTGAAGAAAGTTTGAGACATTGGCAAAAAAGGAGCTTGTCTTTGGGAGGGGTCAGTGGTAATGAATAAGGGGTATTGCAGGAGCAGCTTACGGTAAGAGAGATATTCAAATCTAAGGGTTGAGAACAAAACAAATACAGGGTATCTATCAACATATGAAGACATGCTAGAGGAACGAATTGAAGATAATCCGAGCAAACTAACTGTAGTGAGCCGAACGATGATCTGACAAGCTTTGCGGAAGTGGTACGAAGACTGGATAAGTCAATCTCCTCGACACTGTTAACGACTGTCCGAGCACTGAATGTCCTCATGAGAATCTTGAAAATGGTGCTCCACCCCAATACCACCGACTCCCCAGACTGCTCAAGGATAGATCGGACACCCTCTAATAATAGCCTATGGATTTCGTCACCGCAGTTCTGTGAGTCTTTGATCCCTGGTTCTGTCTTCTGGCACACGGTTGCGATTGCGTCTTCGATGGAATTCAATGCTCTTGTTCGTAACAGGTCTTGATTATCTGACTCAGTAACCGTCAAAGTCCCCATGGTGACCACCATATCAACAAAGACTTCAGCGGCCTTAACTCGCACAGAAGGGTTCTCCGATTGCGTGCTCAAGACGGCTTTCAGCTCCCCAGTCAGGAGATCCCAGCTGGGATTTGCACTTCGAGCGTCAGAGAGGCGACTTATGTTGCACTGGATTAATACATGCACTTTAGATAGAGCGAAAAGGTTCTCTTGCTGGGCATAACCATTGGGCGTCCACTCAATCGTGCTTGGGAATCTTTGGTGTTTACGTGAAAAGGTCTGCGGCGACAGCAAATCATCCGCGGGGTTTGACACTGAGCTACCACAATCCGTTGGAGCCAGGTGAAAGAGACTGCAAAGACATTTCGTGAACACGAGGAAATCTCTTTCAAGATAATCGTTGGTGCCTTCGATCATCCTAGTCGCAGCTGTCTCGGCAGCAGCAATCTCGACGCCGAAGTCCTCGCCATCATCAAATTTTTCGGAGCTGCTTTGCTCCACCTGGGCTCGGCTAGACTGTCTCGACGGCTGCAAGAGTGCGCTGACTGCACTCGAACGAGGCAGAAGCAGCTCTGCTTGCCGCCAGGTTTCAAGAACAATCGACCATGACTGCTTTAGCAAGGGGCCCAATGCGATGCCTAGATTGAGCAGCGCCCTCAAGCATAAGAGATTGCGGGACGTGATAGAGGGAATACCTAGTTCTGATGAGGTCTTCGGCCTGGGCGAAGTCGCTGGGCTAGAATTACGATCACTCTCATCGAATGCATCTTTCCGAAGTCCATAGTCAAGACTCTTTCTTGGTCTATGACTGATCCCTTTGCTGGCGGGTATGACGGATTTGCTGACCGTAGTGAGGAATGCATCCCGAGGGGTCGAGAAATCAAGAACGCCAGCAATCTGAGTAAACTTCTGCAAAGCGCGGATCAAGGCGTGAAAATATTCCGTGTCAAGCGCAGCGTTCAAGAACGTCGAGTATACGGCCAGAAGAGCCGGCCAGCAATGTTCCACCATGTGCGCAGAAGTGCATATCTGTCGATATAGAATGTGATCCTTCATAGAAAGGGGATTAACGGGATCTTTTCGAGAACGCAACGGTCGGATTCGTAGCTTTGGCTGCGCACCTTCCCCAGATTGTAACTGTTGTACATTGTCCTTGTACTCCTCAAGTTCAGTAGGCGAGCTTCCGTTCTCCTGCGTTGTTCCCTGCTTTCGTTTTGACTTGACCTCAGGAGTAGCAGTCAGTGGTAGCAAGAATCTTGCGAGACCGTCCGGGAAGCTGTTGATGCAGAACAAAGCGAGAGCATAGATATAGGTTGATGGTATGTTTGGGGGTTCAGCCTTATCAATCATGTCGATACATGCTGTTCTCGGTATACTCCATCGAGCGCTGAGACCGGTATTTTCCGTCTCTGTTGTTCCGGCTGTAGCATAGGTGCTGCCGACCGTTGCATCGGCCTGTTCGTCGGAGTCATCTTTTGCCCTCGGGGAGGAAGACAAATGCAGACCTAGCCCAATGGCGGCTGGTTTTTCTGCCGCCAGACGTACAAGACTACTGAAGTGGTCGCAAATGATGTTCCTCCTACCGGATTTCTCGTCGAAGTGTCCGTACATGCTTCTGACAAGAGTTGGATTTGTATGAATACCGCGAAACACTTCTAGCGCCAGTGCTCGCTTCCACATACTTGTCGTAGGATCGAGCATGGCTATCAGTAGCCCAAGCGCTTCCTCACATTCAGCAGCAAGTGCGAAGAGCATACCGCTTAAGATCAGCTGCAGAAGCCTCATGACTCGAACTGTAAGAGCGAAAGGACCTTTATCAGACATGATTTTGAGCACGAGTGGCATGAGTTGTGACCGTAGAACGTGTATCTGTTCAGGGTGAGAGCTAAGAGTGTCGGCGTAATTTGTGAGCACGGACTCTATGAGCTCCAAACCGAAATTCTGGGTCAAAGATCCTGCTGGGAGGAAATTCGGTCGTTGGCCTTCTGTCATTAAACATAAATCGTTGAGTAACTGTATCGAGGCTTTCAGCAATTGGTGACATTCAGCCAGATTCAAAGAGGACTCACCTGGTAAGCATCAGCAGCGGCACCGCGGACGGAGATCTCGCCGTCCGCAGTTAAAACTTCGTACGAATGATCATCGCTCGTAGGGCTGTCTGACGAGATTAGTATTGGACCGCGGCTGTTCAGGCCAAAAGACGTACTTCCGCCAGAAGCAGCCTTCTCAAAAGTTGCTGTCACAAGCTGCTGTAACGCTGCTGCGGCGGTGTTGGACACCACCGACGTCCTACTACCATAGAGCAGGAAGCATACTTGGAAGGCATCGGCCAGGAGACCACCTGACAGTGTAGGTCCATAATTCTGCTGCAGCGCTGGAAGCGCTTGCAGCACCTTGAGCTGGATGTCGAGCGCTAACACCCATTGTCAGTCCATTCCGGCCGTCCCTATTCAGAAAGTGTACCAAAAGATGAACATTCTCTAAAGGCCCCCAGGACATCTTTTAGGCAAGCCTTTGGCAAAGCTGTTGTTACTATCAGACGTTGGAGGCAATTAATGCCACTTCCAGCGACTTTTGCATTGCGACTACTGCACGCTATCACCAACGGTCGGATTATAGTGGGACGATTCCTCAAATCTCTTTCAGGGTCAGTAACATCGCATCGCTGTACTCAACGAAGCACGGTACCTGCTGCGAACTGAGCCTCTGAGGTCTGCGGTAGAGCTTTCAGTTCATTGAGCGATTTTTCTGCCGCCTATCCAAAAGTGAGCTTAGTGTCTATATAATCAGTTGTGGTCAAACAATTCTCAGCTCTGGGTGCTTCTTTTTTGACTCTTGGAATATAGCTGTAAGCTCGTTGCTGAGTATTTGAGCGGTCATATTCGTGTTGAAGGCATCTCCAGAGTCAGGCCTCGATGACACGGAGGTCTACCGCGAAATGTTGCCTCCCTTCTGGCAGCAAGTTATAACGGAAGTCCTTCTCTATCGCTAAAGCCAGTCCAGGTACCTAGGTAAGGTACAGCAAGGTGACATTCAATGACTTTACAGCTAGTGGTTGATCTTGGCGGTAAAATAGAATACATTCAGCCCTATCCGGCGGACATAAACTCCCGGCCTTGGCACCTTTTATACGACTACGACTTCAATCGATCAGCCAGTAGTAATCTAAAGAGATTGCCCAGACAGATTTCCCCATCCTTTGAATTTCGAAAGAGCACCCTCTCCTGGAGCAGGAAGTATACACGTTTCAGCATCCAGCAACCATCTCAAACAGCGCCCGTTCTCCAGCAGCATGGGTGCCAAAGTTCCCCGAAACTTCCGCCTGCTTGAGGAGCTTGAGAAAGGCGAGAAAGGGCTCGGAGCCGGTATATTCGTATAGCTCAAAGTTCCTCAGGATGACTGACCGAAATTTTGCAGAGGCGTGCTCCTACGGACTCTCAGACGGCGACGACCTTCTCATGTCGAATTGGAATGGCACCATTCTCGGTCCTCCGCATGTGAGCAGTTCTATTACTTTCCATGCCTAGATCGCAGCTGACGAGCCGCTAATCGCAGAGTGCTCACGAGAACCGCATCTACAGCTTGAACATCCACTGCGGAGACCAATACCCGGACGTCCCGCCTACAGTCCAATTCGTATCGAAGATTAACCTGCCCTGCGTTGATCAGCGGACTGGCAAGGTGGACCCTTCGAGACTGCCGTGTCTATACTCGTGGAAGAGAGAGAACACTATGGAGACGATTTTAATCGAGCTGAGGCGGTGAGTGCGGATCCAGTGCTCGTGATTTGAATGGAGCTGATCTTCGGCTTAGATACATGGCTTTGCCGCAGCACAAGAAGCTTGCTCAGCCTGCTGAGGGCTCTACATACACGTAAGACAGAACAGGCTCTGGGCTATCAGCTTATTCGGTGATGGGATGATGATGATTACGGGAAATGAACATAGCATCAATAGGCGTGTTTGGGCCTTTTAAGCATACTAGGGTGGCATAGTCTATCTTTGTCAACAGGCGTGTCTTTGGGTTGAATGCATGTCAAGCTGGAAGTATTCCACAGTCAATGACTCTAAGAAGTCTAGACTTTATGGGTATCGAGTATCATCAAGTTCTCGCCAAGTGTGACTTGATCGGAGATGACGATCTTTCGGGTAAGTTGACTTCGGAAGGCATCGTAAGGCAACCATATCGACTCCGTTATAAGACAGCTCTCTCGATCACGCTCTTCAATCGCCAAGGTTCGCTTTCACATTAATCCTGCAACATATTTAGCTCACTCGTCCTCACCAGAGGATGTATCATGACGAAGCGCAATTGCTCGAATTCCATCTTCCACCAAGGCCATGTCCTGATAATTGAACAGCGGTCCTAGTATTCCGGTAAGTCAAGTAGCAAACAAATAAAGTTGAATCAACCATAAAACGTCATTCACTCACAGAATGTTCCACACCCCCTGATATTGGCCACCTGAGCGGGACGCAGATCGTCTGCGTTCCATCGATGCTTTCACGCCTCATCTCAACGAAGTGCCGTTCCTATCCCTCTGCCCATCGGTTTTCGTTAGCTACCGCTTTAACAAGTCGTACGCATTCGTATGTAATGCTGTCATCGATCTGTTACTTTGCTCTCCGGAATGGCTCGCTGTGTGTAGAAGATAAGACGTCGTGGACGTGGGGTCCGTAGAGAAGCTGAAGGTGGTGCTGATACCATATGGGTAAGAAAGCTCCGTACGCCATGTCCAAAGCTCTCAGGAAGGGAATTGGAACATACTATACGTCGCCGCAACTTGTTGATGGTTTGCCTGGGACAGTGGTGCAAATCTGCAAAGTCTTGATCAAGTCCGCAGTTGCCAACTCGAAGAGCAGGAAAGAAGCGTCATAGAGTAGCATAGATCAAAAAGGAAAGAAACAGGAGTTTCGTGCAAGCTTTTGATATAAAAAGAACCCTCAAATTCCGTAGCGCCGAAATACGTTACCGAATTGCCAAACCCTATAAAAACATCGTTGACGCATATCCCTTTGCCTCAAACACGGCCCCCAAGCCATCCAGCCTTTCGAAAACGTCATATGCAGGTTCGAGGTCCATATAGTATTATCCTCGTAACACAAGACAAATCACTCCCAGTCGGGTCCTAGTTGCATCTTCTTCATATATCTAACTTGGTAGAATCGTCGTGATCGAGTGATGCGCCTCTTTGATATTTGAAATCCGCGTTGAAAATTACATCTTCTTTGAAGCACTTCCATCTTCGCCCATGTATCTCTTTCTCTCTACCCGCTTTGAGCTTGTTTCTTTGAGAAAAATGCTTGCCATGCTTTTTTCTTTCCTTCCTCTTTCGTTACCGGTATATCAGCTGTTTTACTATCTATCTTCCCAGTTCCTCGTAGCTTTTCGAGTAGCGCAATGACTTCACTATGACCTTCCTCTTTCGCAAGATCCAGAGCTGTCTCGCCGCGGTTGTTCTTTGCCCAAACATTAATGGCAGTCTGAAGCAAAGTGAACACGACTTCCATGTGTCCCGAGTATGCCGCCGTATGCAGAGCTGTTGTTCCGACTTTGGCGTCCAGAGTAACGTCGGCACCTGCTATGAGCAACAAGGTGACAACATTCTTACTATTTATTTGTGCTGCGATATGAAGCGCTGTTCGACCTTTGAATTCTTGCGCATTGATATCAGCATTTGCTGCGAGCAACAAGCTAACTACGTCTTCAGAATTTTCTTGTGCTGCAAGATAAAGCGCTGTACAGCCTTTCCAATCTCGCACATTAACAATAGCATCTGCCGCAAGCAACAAGCTGACTATGTCTTTCTTGTTGTAGAATGCTGCGGTATGAAGCGCTGTTCGGCCTTTGAATTCTTGCGCATTGATATCAGCATTTGCTGCGAGCAACAAGTTGACTATATCACTACAATCATTTTGTGCTGCAACATAAAGCGCTGTTCGACCGTTGAACTCTTTTACGTTGATATCAGCATTTGCTGCAAGCAACAAGCTGACTATGTCTTTATTGTTGTGGAATGCTGCGATATGAAGCGCTGTCCAGCCTTCGGGCCACTGCGCATAGATATCAGCACCGGATTCGAGCAGTTCTCGCGCAACGGAAACGTGCCCATTACGTGCAGCCTTAAGAAATGGAGTCCATCCGTGCTCATCTTTTTCATCAGTTACGGCACCTCTGTCAAGGAGTAGTCGTGTAATGTCGCTATAGCCTCCGCTCGCAGCAGAATGTAGGGGAGTTGCTTTTTTAGCGTCATAAGCACGGATATTGGCTCCGCTATCAAGCAGAAATTCTACTATGTTCTTGTGACCAAAGGCCGAAGCGTAATGAATCGCCGTGAGACCATTACCATCACTCATATTTTCGATGTCGGCGCCGACTCGGACTAAACCTCGGACCCTAGCTATCTCGCCTTTTTCAATGGCTTCGCGGAGTTCCTTGCCTAAGACGGTCGTTTTCAAGAGAGTTAGAGCAGGGCTTAAAGAAACCTCCGGTGTTGATGTTCCAAGCTCATCAGATAACGCTGGAGCCGTTGGCGTTCTATGTGTGGATACACTTTCCGTAGCGTTGATAACGACGCTGGGCTCTGTTTGAATGCCAAACGTCTCTGGTGGAGGTAGAGCGCTTGCCGCTCTTTGTTGGCCTTTCAAAGTATGCCTGGGCCTGTCAATCTGGGATGATGGTGGCTGCTTTCCCATCGCTGCATCTGACCCTGCGTTGGACTGATCCATTATATATTGAGTTCTTCTGCGGTATGAATAAGGTTGCGTTACAGAAGGAGAAGAGTGCTTTTGCGTTTCTACTGCGAGTCCGTTCTCGCCGCCTGATCGGAGTAGTAATTGCGAATGAGGAGTTCCTGTCAATAGATAGAACCATCAACAAACAAAGATCGTTTCAAGAGTGCACCAGGAGGTACGAACCATGCCACTTGTCTGTGTTACTGCGCGGTTCCACATCTATTGATAGCCGCGGTAACACGGCTTTGCTGTTCTGCTTTCCCGGCGATTGCAAAGACATCTGCGTTGACAGCTCAGACTGGGTATTTCGACCCGATGCATACTCGTCCGGATGTAAATCTACGAGCCAGGGATGTTCTAGAGCTTCCGCTGGAGCCGGACGTCTTGCTGGGTCGAGCACCAGCAGACTGCTTAGAAAGTTTATAGCACCGTCACTTACCCGCCCGACGAGGTGACCTGTGGGAAAAGGCTTTCTCTTCGCCTGTGAGCTACTAAACGGGACTCTCTGGGTGAGAATGTGATATACAACACAGCCCACCGACCAAAGGTCTACGGCGTTCGTGTACACGCCATCATCATCCTCACCATAGGATCCAATTTCTGGAGCACTGTATAGCGGTGTTCCCATATTCGTTCGAAGTGCTGTTGCTGTGCTGCCGATCCTCTTGCTAATGCCGAAATCACCCAGCTTGACCCACCATTTGGGTGAATTTTGGAAAACGAGGATGTTCTAGATCAAGGACAAGTAAAGAATCAGTCAAGGATTCAGACTGGGGCTGTAGAGCTTAGAAGCTGATAGATATAACACCAAACAGGACCCACTCTATCCTAACGTTTGATACCTATTGAGCCCAAAGACAATCATAAGACATGTACTTACTTTAGGTTTAATGTCACGATGTGTGAAACCTTCCGCATGCATCAATTTAACAGCTTTCAGAAGATCGATGGTGATATCCTTAGTGTCTTGCTCTGTAATACTCTTACTCATGATGTAACGATCCAAGTCACCATAAGGGAAATACTCCATGGCTAGAAAAACCGTATCCTTGTCCTCGAACCAGCCATAGAAGTTGACGAGGACTTCCTCTTGCGAGATCTACGATAGTCGTCAGCACTCTGGCTATGAGTATTTGCATTCAATTGATCTGGCTAAAAAGCCAACAGGACATGGACTGACTGATCCAAGAGAAGACTGTACGCATATGAAAACCTTTTATGATCCGTGTATGGCTTTCGCACTATGAAGCGATTGACCATATGGGATGGAAAATGGGAGATTACAGCGAAATTCGCCCAGTGATGACGGAGCAGTGGCTTCAGTGGTTGCCAAATCTCGTCACCATTTCGACTTGTGAAAAGTCTGGCAGGAATAATTGCTGTGGGCGACCCACAGTGTTGTTGTGTCACCGCGATAGGACTTGTCAGTCCTGGCTCGCTGCCAAATTGACAATTCACTACTTGGTTTGGGCCTCCTTCAATCGTCAAATAGCAATACCCTTAGGCGAGATCTAGTGTTCGACGAGGAACGAGAGTCAATGGCCCTTTACCGAGGACTCCCTCCTAACAAAGAGCGATGACTTGTGGCAGACAGTAACACAAATCACGTAATCAAAGGGCACTTGCATGAAGATAGATCGCTTACCTTTGGCGTCCGGAATCTCATCAAGGCTTCAAGCTCCTTCATGTAGTTGATGTCCATCTGCTTCATCCTCTCCTTCTCGAGGACCTTGACTGCCCTCTGTTGCTTGAGATCATCCCCTTTAAGTATTTTTTCTTGCAACCATACGACCCCGGACATCCCCCAACCAATTTTCTTGACGTGATCCCATATCTCTTTTTCCTCTACCCTTCGCACCTTGCGGATCTGAACAGTGTGGTGATCATACACCTCCGCTTCCAATTTGTAGAGCTCTGAGAGGCTAGATCTAGAAGCCATCTCAAACAGGCATCATAGCCACACTGTACACTGGATTTTATGTCGTTGAGGTCGTAGAGACCACAATGGATTGCCGAAGAGAATGATGCGAAATTGGTTCGCAAAGACTGATGTCATCCGTAGCACAGACCATCCACAGGTCCACTTCAGAGTTGGGGGGTTCTTGATTCTGCTATGATGCTGCAATGGAGGCGAACCGGGGAAGGGTCGAGTGGACGATGACCGTTCTCGACGCTCGATCGAGAGACGATTTTGTCCGTATCAGCGACTACTCTTCTCATTCTTGATTCTTCGATGAAGGGCGAAAACGATGGGATTGAACTATAGTACTTCTTCAAGGTCGTTTGACCACCCCGAGAATTCAGCCTGATACATGTACTCCCAGCCCCGTACTGTACCCTGTGCCGCCCAACCTAAAGTACAGAATACAGTAGCGCTCACGCTATCCCTGCAACTTTGGTGCGCATACTATTCCTGACTCGGTTACCTCTAGATCTCGATATGGAGCCTCAATGTTAATAATAGATCTGTCTGGACTATCGTAATCCTACGAAGTCGGACCTCTTTTGCAGCTCTTGCAAATCCGTAGCACCACCAGATGCGTCACCTTGATCAGAATCGAGTTGGGAATTGTTTCTCGGTGTTCGCGTTGCATCATCCATGATCGTATCCTGCATGCATAACTCTGCGAATGTTATTTAAGACGGCATCTTGGAATCTGCTACAATTCTTCCATTGGTTCCTGAAATATAACTTCGCGACTCAGGCTGTACTGCCTTCCATCGGGGCTAGCATTATGATTAGGCTGCGATTAAAAAATCAGAGTGGTCGCTTACACAACATCATGATAAACCAAGCAAGCAGGAAGTGATACGCGAAAGACCACATTTTCGTAAATGAGATGGTCAGTTGGTATATGAAAAGCCACAAGGATGCTATTACTCAGATCTTCAAAGCCTTATCATCCCAAGCTTGTCTACAATCTCCTCGGAGAAGACCCTCTGGATGTCTGCTCCGACGTGCTGGTCTGTCTCATCACTGTCCTCCTTCAGCCCGATGTAATGACCACCAAGAATACATCTCTCGACAGCGCCTTTGTACGTCTCGCCGACGAGGCCTTCAAGTTCATTGAAGGTATTGTCACTGCCCAGGGTCCTCCGTGCCGTTCTGACTGTCTTGTCGGATGGCCGCTGGCTGACTGACAACTCAAGAAACGTGTGAATTGGCTGCCAGAATGCAACCTCGATCAGTACTATTCCGAGGCTGTAAATATCGTGAGATTTGCTGTATCGCTCGCGGTTGACACCAAGAGTAGCAGGATGCCGATAGATATTATATTCGGAGAATACCGAGGGAGCTTCCGTCAGCTCTCCCACGGAATCTGGCCGGGCGTAATCGAAACCAGCCAAAATCGGTGCCCCATAGTCTAGGTCGCGGTCGGACTTGTGGAAAAGAACAATGTTGCTGCTCCGGAAGCTTTTATGCAACCAATTGACCGAATGCAAGTACATCAAGCATCGGGCAAGCGCATTGGCAAGGGCGATACGTCTCGTAAGCGATGGACGTCTTTCTGTGGTGAAAAGCTCGAGTAAAGACATAGGGGGTGTAGATGGAGATACTGATGGAGGCTTCTCATACACGAATCCATATCGGCGACAGCAATTGTCATGGTCTTCGACATAGCCTACACACATCGGGGCTCTAAACTGTGGGGGCTTGCTAGGTAACTTTAGTAAGATGGCAAGCTTCTGAACGCGACGTAGGATATCAAGAGAAAGGCTCGCCTGTTCGTTGGCCTCGCGAGAACCTTCTTTCCACTCAACCCAAACTGCGTTCCCCTCGTAGATGGCTTCTGACCGATTGGCCTTAATGCTGCCCAGGCGCAGACTCTTGAAATTGAGGGGCTTAAGCTCCTGGTTGCTGTCATCTCTAATGTTCAATTGAGCTTTGAACTCTGCTAGAAGGACGACATCCGCAGTGGCTTCCGTGTATCCCGCAGCTGCGCCAATTCCTTGCGGTATCGAGGTCATGGTAGGTGAAACAGGCGACTGCGACGGTATTTTCATTGCGCGTGAAATGTCCATCAACTGATCCACTTTATCGTTCAGCTGTAACATAGCAAGATTCGTTTGGTACTGAAAGATTTGGAGATCTTTTATGGTAACCTTGTCCAGCAGATTCTCGATGGAGTCGTTGTATCCAATGAGTCTCGAAATGAGGCTTTCAAAATCCCTTTGCTTGACCATGGCCCATTGCAAGCGTTCCGGCAAATCTTTCGTCTTTTCGAAAATGCCCAGCGTCTTCCTCAGGAGCGTATCGGTTTTGTTGAGGGGGCCTCTTTGGGAGGATCTCTCAGAGCCAGCTACTACTGGTTCCTTGAGTTCAACGATAGGATCATACTTTGAGCCCATAGTAGCACAACTTTTGAGGAGAGCTTGCACCTCCAACAGTAAGTCGACGATAAGGTTGCGATTCAAGTGGAGAACTCGACTCGGCCTGTCCAAGGCATCTTCAATGAGGCCCACTTTGTCTCCCCATTCTAAGAACCTTGTTTGCTCGATGCGCATTCGAAGGCGATGATGCTGGTACGCAGCCGGCATGCCCTCCATGTCAGTGTAAAGTTGGTAGCCTTGGCTCGATCAGTTGTGTAAAACTGGCGGCACAAACATTAGAAAGCGGTCGTACCTTTCACGCAACCAGCAAACACCTGAAAAACGAGTCCCGTTACGCTCAGGCTTATGCCAGCGGCGCTGACTGGATCCATGGCCGTCAATGTACTCTAGCACTATTTTGCGCCCGAACTCCACTCCAAAGTCTCAATTTTCAGTATTGTATTTTTGACAACAGAAATGATGTATCTAGCGACGATTGACAAGACATTAGAGGCGTAACATTCCAGTATCCAGGGGTATTATGCGGAGCAGATATCATTGCAAACAGTGCTCGTCTGGACTGGGAAACACGGAAGACGTCCTCTCGTTCGTCGGAATTCTAGCTCAATTTCCAGGAATCGTAACCACTCGCCGTACACCATCTTAGTTTGCTTGTCCACCACCCCTGTAGAAAGTTGCAAGCAGTCCCTCTATCCGCACAAGAAACTTTATATATCTCAACATTGATGCCTTAGTACCTCTGAGTTTTAGAACTCGAGGCAGTCTCAACCCTCGTTATCGACAGGAACAACATCTTACTCTGCTGAGAATTTTGATAGCTTTGGGCGAAATCTTGACATTCAAAGTAGCTCTCTCGAGAGATCACCAGAATCCCACCATCTTATGATCAACAGCGTCTCCAAACTTTCTAACAACTGATCGATTGCATAATGCGATCTTTCTCATTTCCTTCTTCTTCTTCCCAACTATTAGGTGGCTGTAAACTGGCCTGCTTGCTGATAATCATAGGTGGTGATGTACGACCAAAGTGTAGATGGTGTATAAGGACAGGAGCGATCGAAAGGTACTCCTAGTGCTACAGACGACTCTTTATAGGTTCGTATGTAAGAGAACGTAGTGTTCCGCTCCAGAGCAACGACGACCGTAGGAGATCCTTATTCACACAGCTCTGTCTGTTGACTTAGTCTAGCTTGATTGGGAATCCCGGGGGTTCATAGTGTGCCACGGCCCTTTTCTCTCCTACCACCAGCGCAACAACAGTTCGACAACAAGCTCGCAGCATGGAATGCCCCGATCTTTCCTCCCACAAAAATCCGGTGTTCATCGTGCGGCCTGTAGGATCACTTTCCCCCTATTTCTGGGATAATATTGACCCTCATAGGTTTTGCCCTCTATCGAGCACTGCTCCGAGACACGCGCAGAATATTGGTGAATGAGGAGCGCTCAAGATTTGTGCAAGATGTATGCACAAAGCTTCGAGATACGGTTCGATACAATCGAAGACTTCAAAGTCCGAAGGACATGGTGGAAGCTTTACGTCACGGCTACAATGTAAGCCATGTCAAGCATCTCTATCGACCTCGTCATCAAAAAGCTAATCTTATGTACAGGGGCTAGAAGTCCTACAAGATGTCGTTGACGGCAGCAATAAAGCCTTGGGACAAATTCCGGAATTATTGAAGCGGGCGAGACTGCAGGCGCCGCGAAGGCCAGCAAATGGTCCCAAACCGCCCCAGAAGTCTACTGATGTCCTCACCAAATCAAACGTTATTACCGGAGACAAAGATATATCGATCGGATACCGCCCGTCGGTTCTTGAAAGGCCATATCCTATTCTTACCGGACGCCGTTGTGTTCCCCACCTTATTGATGTGTGTGGCATCACTTTCTTACGCTTCAAAAAGCCACAACCCGAGATCATCACCCGAATGATTATCAGTAGGGCGCGCGCATATCAGCGCAGATGGGATTGTACATACAGGTTGAGGGAGCTTATTAGCCTTGGCGACCTTGAGGATGCTTGGGATCGTATATTAGAACGTTACTGTGGGCTGAAGCAGGTACATGATAGATCCATCTCGTGGGCTACCGAGAGTTCAAGTGCTTCAGACGCTACAACTGCGACTGTTAGAGGGCAGGCGAGGCAAGAGGAAGACTTGAGAAGAAAATTGACCAGGATAAGGGAGAAGGAAAGAGTACTTGCGGAGGAGGAGAAAGCGAGGCGAAAGAATGAAAAGCAGCAGCGAAGAGAAGCCAGAAGATTAGCTACGCAGGAGTTCACGGTGTCTCCAGAGGCTCAATCTGCTCCTCTACTTGCTGCCATGACCAGTTGAATAGATATTGGTCTCTCAGCGGCACACCTTCCTCTTATGGCCGAAGATCCACCCTCAGGATTGTCTAAGTAAGCTATTGCATCTCTCATCGTTAACCCTGCACCAGCTATTTGCAGCATGGCAGACCAACCAGTCTCTACATCAGAGCCCTTCAACTCAAAATACCAAATACCATACTCAGCCGTTTCCTATCTGAACACAGTCGACCTGCACTTCCCCAGCGCCCCCGCTTTAACTTCGTCTTGCTGGCTAATGTAAATGTACCTCCTTCTCCGTCTTTCGAAACGCTTCCTTACTTGATACCATCAAATATGGTCTCAACTGACTGACGCCTTCGCTCTGCTCAGATATGTTCACGGCGGCGCTTTCCGTGATCCGCTTCAAGACTCTACCACCATCCTCCCCAGCCTCCCAAATCTTTTCGAATACTCCTACTTGCCCTACGTCTACGGCGTCGCCTCTATAAACTACCGTCTTTCGCCCTATCCTTCACATCCCACCAATCCAAGCTCTCCCGACGATTCGGCACGTAATGCCAAATGGCCGGACTACCTTGCAGACGTCCTGTCAGGAATAAAATGGGTTCTTGAGACTGGCGAGAGTCACGATCCTCGTCTGGAAGAGAAGGGGCGCCAAACTGAGACGAGAGACTATGTCCTAGCCGGACACAGCGTAGGTGGTACTATGACGCTCAAGGTCGCTCAGTCTGAAGTACTCCCCTTCCGACATCCGGTTGCAGCGCTTAGCTTGTGCGGGATCTACGACTTTGCTGCTTTGCGTGATGCACATCTCTCTCACCGGCAGATCTACGATGATTTCACCACTACTGCTTTCGGACCAGAGGAAGATGGGGGCTGGGAAAGGGGCAACACAAAGACGGGGTTTTCTAACGAGGTGGAAGTCGTGGTCTTAGCACATAGTAAGACCGATACACTCGTGGATTGGGAACAAACAGAAGTCATGCGCGAGTCACTGAGGGCAATGGGGCCCCAGGCGAAGGGCGCCGTGATGGAAGTAAAAGGAGATCATAAAGAGATATATGAGAAAGGGGAGGAGGTAGCAAGAGCTGTCATGGAAACCCTTGAATATCTCCAGGGATTGCATAGGATAGATACGGTCTAAGCAGCGGTTCCCCTGATCAGTTCACTTTTCAGGACAACTTTCTCCTTTCAGAAATCAATTCAAGGAACCATTTCAAGCGCTTGACAACGACCGAACCCCACGGGCTGAATTTCACAACAAATTTCCTTTGTATAACATCCTGCACCATCAAACCCTGATGAGCGCAAGGACTTGAGAGGGAAGCAGCAATAACTCTTGGCAACTGCTTAGTCCAATATTGTGGAGCAAGAGGGTCCATTCCTGCTGATGTTAAGTACGGAGGATGGAGCAACACTGAGACATGGTCTACATCAAAGAGATTGCTAAGCATTGAACTCCTTGTCAGCATGGTGTGACTCATGCTCTCCTCAAGTATCCACTTCCCATCTTTCTCAGCCATTCTACAACGCGTTACATTCAGTCTGGGTGGTAGTGAATGGCACCATGCATGTCCCTCCCATCGAGCACATGGTAATTGGCCTTTGTTCAATCTTGTTCCGCATGATAGGTCATCACTCTCTTCAGCCATTCTGCCCAAACGAATCATTCATCACACAAGTCAGACAAACTTCCTTCCGTTCATTCACCTTTGCCTTCTATAAAGATAGGACTAAGTCCCATACACTACACGCTCCCCTCTTCATCAACACAACCACCCCACTTTTCATATCCTCCCGTCCACAACTCATTCTTCCACACCCTTCCCCTCCCTTCTCACAAGCTCCGCCAGCAAAAGAACCCCTTCTCTCCGTGGTCCTCCCTGACAAACAAGCGCCAGAGCAAATGACCCACGTCAAACTCCTCTCCCCCCCGGGCATCGGCGAAACCATGCGCGACTCCCACCGCTTCTCGCAAGTCGCCAAACTCGACAACGTCTACGAGACCGCTGGCCAGAGTAGCCCTCTCCCTCCCCTCTCCCCTCCACCCCATCCCCCACCCCCCAGCCCCCACCTACCACTGACATCCCACCTCAAGCCCCCCTCCGCCCGGACGGCA
>JAABUS010002800.1_pt1 | contig 31060 bp, 25 predicted proteins | sample 5560161 | NCBI WGS metagenome assembly JAABUS01 (sample SAMN10711885, study PRJNA513376) | rock metagenome | isolation source: Antarctica rocks | place: Antarctica: Victoria Land, Trio Nunatak nord | collected 2016-01-04
GGTCACGGGGGTCATGGGCCGTGATGAGGGGTGCGGGGGCAAGGCGGGCACGGGCCGTGGTGGTGGGAGCGGGGCGAGGCGGTGACACGCCCGGGGATGAATCCCCGGGCTGACCCCACGAAGCCCCTCCGGGGCTGGGGTCGCGCTCGCGGACCGTTTCAGGTGGGACCGTGGGAGGCGGTTGCGGCGCCTGGTCAACCACGTCGCCTCGCCGGCGCGTCGGCGGCAATCGGCGACCGAGAGCCATAGCACGAACGGTCCGGGAGAGAGTCCCCAGCCCCAGATGCGCGGGAGATGGGAGCCTGGTGGCGCAGCGTCGGTGGAACACTCGTTTATCATCTGGATTTGGCATGAGATGGGGTGCTGACTGTTGGGGTCGCGGGGTCAATCACGCAGAAAAGGGGGAGCGGCCAGCGCCGCTCCCCCTTTTCTGCTCAGAGTGGTGCCGCGTGAAGGCGGTTACCGGCGGCGGCCGCCCATGCCGGTGACGAGGCTGACGTAGTAGAGGAGGGTCAGCAGGGACGCGGCGAAACCGGCGATGTAGGTCCAGGCGGCGGCATCGAGCACCTTGGCGACGCCTTGGCCCTCCTGGACGGTGACCAACCCCGCGCTGGCGAGTGCCTGCTTGGCGCGGCGGGAGGCGTCGAACTCGACGGGCAAGGTGACGAGCGCGAAGACCGTCGCCAGGGCGAACAACGCGACCCCCAACCAGGCAACGGTGGGACTCTGCAGCAGCAAGCCGGCGAACAGGACGATGAAGCCGAAGTTGGAGCCGATACCGACTGCCGGCACGATGGTGGTCCGGAGCCGCAGCGGCGCGTACGCCTTGGCGTGCTGGATGGCGTGGCCCGACTCATGAGCGGCGATCCCGATCGCGGCGACCGAGGGCTGGCCGTAGACCCCCTGCGATAGCCGTAGGACGCGCTTTCGCGGGTCGTAGTGGTCGGTCAGCTCGCCGGGGATCGCTTCGATCGGTACATCGAAGAGACCGGCACTGTCGAGAACGCGGCGAGCCGCGTCAGCTCCGGTGATTCCCTGGTCGTTGCGAATCTTGCTGTACTTCCCGAACGTTCCCTTGACCTTGTTCTGGGCCCAGAGCATGAACAAGATGCCCGGGATCATAAAGATGAAGTAGCTCGAATTGAAGAACATTGGTTTCCGTCCTTCTCCTTCCCGGTGACCCGCGTACCCGCCCCGACCGCCTGGTCGGCACGGCGGATCTTCGACCGGTTGCGCGGCCGCGCGCACGCGACCTCGCCTACCTAAGTGTACGCTATCTCCCGCCTGGTGGATGCTCTTTTCGGCCGTTCTGGGCCTGGCATGGTCCCAGGCTACAACACGCCACATTGCTCGCCGAGTAAGCTTCAGGCAGCGGTGAGACAGCGTCCCGCCGGTCCCGATCGCTCGCGCGCCGTCCACGCATTCCGGAGCCTTATGGCATGGTAACTACACCGATACGCGCCAGCTCGCCCACGCTGGCCGCGGCCGAGCCCCTGCCGGATATTGACACGCTGCTGGAGCCCTATCTGCGGGAGGCGGTCCGCGCTCTGGAGGGCGACGTGCCGCTCCTGGCCGGGATGGTGCGCTACCACCTCGGTCAGCTCGACGGGGAGCTCGCGCCGGCGCCACCAGGGACGGTCGATCGTGGCAAGCGCATCCGACCGGCAGTGGCGATTCTGGCGGGAGCCGCGGCCGGGGGCGATCCGGCGACGGCCGCGCCGCTCGCCGCCGCCCTGGAACTGCTCCACAATTTCACCCTGATTCACGACGACATCCAGGACGAAAGCCCGACCCGCCGGCATCGCCCGACGGTGTGGTATCGCTGGGGAGTGGGGCAGGCGATCAACGCCGGCGACGCGCTCTTCGCCGCGGCCCATCTCCCGTTGTACCGGCTCGTCGAGCGCGGCTCGGCACCGAGATTGGTGCTGCGGCTGATCGAGGCGTTTGACAGGATGGCGATCGCCATCGTCGAGGGACAGACGCTCGATCTCGGCTTCGAGGGGCGGGCTGACGTCACGCCTGACGCCTACCTGCGGATGATCGCCGGCAAGACCGCCGCCATTGTCCGCTTCGCGACCTGGGCAGGCGCCCTCCTCGGGGGTGCGGACGAGGCGGCGGCGGAGCGTTTCGCCGCCTTTGGGTTGGCGCTGGGTCTCGGCTTTCAGGTGCGCGACGACGCGCTCGGTATCTGGGGCGCGACGGAGGTGACCGGCAAGGCGGCGGCCGACGATATCCGGCGGCGGAAGCAGAGTCTGCCGATCCTGCTGCTGCGGGAGCGCGCCGACACGGCCACCCGCGCCGAGCTCGCGGCGATCTACGGCGCGTCGCCGATCGACCCCGCGGGGGTGGCGCGGGTGCTCGATCTCCTGGCGATGGCGGGGATCAGGGAGGAGGTGGACGCTCGCGTCGACGCGCTCCATGACGAGGCCCGCGTCGCGCTGCTTGCCGCCGCGCGGCCGGGCGCCAACCCCGCGCGCGACCGGCTGCTGGCGCTGGTCGAGGGTCTGGCCACGCGCTCCTCCTAATCCCGGGGGCGACTCGTGTGCCGCCATAGTTGATGGCAGGCGACGCCGTGTTCCTGAGCCAATCGGGGACTGCGGCCGGCTGATCGTTTGGCGGGGCGATCGCGACCCCGTGCTATCCTTCGGCCGCGGTCGACATTGAAGCGGGCGCGGGCGAGGAGCCGACGTGATGGACTCCACGATTCTGCTAGATTTGAAACGGGACAAGCTGGTCCGCGAGGGGCACTTTGCGTACCGCTCCGGCTGTCACAGCGCGGTCCTGCTGGATCGCGACCGCCTCTTGAGCGACCCGGTCGCGGCCGGCCACATGGGCTACGCCCTCGCCAAGCACTACTTCACCGATCACGTCGAGACGGTTGCCGCGCCCTCGATCTGGGGGGCGGGGCTGGCCCAGTGGGTGGCCCACTTCCTCGAGCCGAAGGCCTGGATTGTCTACGCGACGCCAAGCGATGGCGGGCTGACGATCGCCGGCAACTTGGAGGACCTCATCCGCGATCGCCGCGTCCTGATTATCGACAACCTGATCATCAGCGGTGACACGATGGGCCGGTTCGCGCCACTCATCGACGGGCTGGGCGGGGAGGTTATCGGAGTGGGGACGCTGTGGAACAGCGCAGAACCGGAAAGCGCCGGACACCGCGTCTTCGGGCTTCTCAACACCGTCTACGACGCCTACCCCGCCGGCGAGTGTCCACTTTGCGCGGCCGGCAGCACGGCAACGCCCGTTCCCTACTGACGCCGCCTGGCGTCGGACGGCGTCAGGTCCGCTCGGCTCCAGCCGCTGGCCGCCGCGGTTCGCCCGCGCGTGATCCGTCTCCCGCGGGGATCACGCTGCGCCAACTTGGCGAAGGAGGTCCGCATGGCGCATCCTCTCCGAGGGTGACAATGCGACTCCCTCGCGCAGCATCCCGCCGCTCGCGTGTTGGGCGAAATCATGGTGGCCACCCGTGCCCACCGAGATAGCCGGGCCACGTATCGCAACCTGGCCTTACCGTCCGCCGGGTATCGCTCCACTCTGGACGTTGGGGCGACACCCTGACACTGGTGGGTGGGCTCCCGGGGGTGCGGCGGCCCAGGTTGCAGGTTGATGGGAGTGGAGTGGGAGATGACACGCACGAGCACGACTCCACCGCGAACTACATCCTCTGTGGGCAGCGGCGCCGCCTTGCGCGGGTCGCAGCCGATCGCGAACTACGGTCTGCTGGCTGACTGCACCTCGGCGGCGCTCATCGACCGCGACGGCTCGATCGACTGGCTCTGTCTGCCCCGTTATGACAGCCCCGCCGTCTTTGCGGGCCTCCTCGACCCGGAGGGCGGCCACTGGTCGCTCAGACCGGCTGAACCATATCGAGCCGAGCGCCGTTACCTGCCGGGTACGCTTGTCATCGAGACGACCTTCACCACCGGGGCGGGCATCGTCCGCCTGCGCGACGGGATGGCGTTCGCCGCTGGTTATCGCGTCCACGATCTCGGTCTCGATAGCCCCCATGAGCTCCTGCGCCTGATCGAAGGGATCGCGGGCACCGTCGATCTCGTGATGGAGCTCGCGCCCCGGCCGGAGTACGGGTTGGTCCACCCCCTCTTCCGCCAGACCGAAGACGGCGGGCGCACCTTCGGCGGCCCAAATCAGATTGTCGTCCGCGCCGGCGTCCCCGTCACCATCGAGGACGCGACGATGCGCGCCTCGTTTCGCGTCACCGCCGGCGAGGCGGTGGGCTTCGCGCTGCGCTGGGCCGCCCCAGAAAGCCAGGCACCCGAGGCCACGCCGTCACGGCGGGTGGCAGCGCGCCTCGCCGATACGGTCGCGGGCTGGCAGTCCTGGGAGCAGGCCCACGATGTTTACCACGGCTCCCACCGTGATTTGGTGCGGCTTAGCGCGCGCGTACTGAAGGGTTTGGCCTATCGCCCTACTGGAGCGATCGTTGCCGCCCCGACCACGTCGCTCCCGGAAGCCGTCGGCGGAGCACGCAACTGGGACTACCGCTACGCTTGGATTCGAGATGCCAGTCTGACCCTTGAAGCGCTCTACATCGGCGCCTGCTCCAAGGAGGCAGAGCACTTCGTCTCCTTCGTAACCAGCTCAGCCGGTGGGCACCTCGTCCCCTCCCACCCGCTGCGGATCATGTACGGCGTCGGCGGCGAACATGACCTTAGCGAGCGGGAGCTCACCCACCTGCGCGGCTGGCGCGATTCCCGCCCGGTCCGGGTCGGCAACGGTGCTTGGGGACAGACGCAGCTCGATGTCTATGGAGAGCTCCTGAACGCCCTGCATCTGTATCAGGAGCAGCTCGGCGTGCTCCACCCCGAGATTCAGCGCTTCGTCGCCCACCTCGCCGACACCGCGGCCCGCCGCTGGTCGGAGCGCGACGCTGGGATGTGGGAGATGCGCGGCGAGCTGCGCCATCACCTCTCCTCCAAAGTCCTCTGCTGGGCGGGTTTGGACCGCGCGGTCGATCTCGCGCCCCGGCTCGGCGCCTACGCGCGGGCCGACGTCTGGGCCGCCGAGCGCGACCGCGTTCGCGACGCGATCCTCGATCGCGGCTGGAGCGAGCGCCGCCAAGCATACGCTCAGTCGTTCGACTCCGACGACCTCGACGCCGCCGCGCTGCTGATGCCGCTCGTCGGCTTCCTCCCCGCGACCGATAACCGGATGCGGGCAACGATTGAGGGGATCGCCCGCGATTTGACTGAGGACGGTCTCGTCCTGCGCTACCGCAACGACGACGGGCTCAACGCCGATGGGTTGACCGGCGAGGAGGGAACGTTCGTTATCTGCTCCTTCTGGCTCGTCTCCTGCCTCGCCCTGGTCGGCGCGGTCGATCGGGCGGAGACCCTCTTCAATCGGCTGGTCGGTTACGCCAACGACCTCGGCTTGTTGGCGGAGGAGGTCGACACCGCGACCGGCGAGCTCCTCGGCAACTTCCCCCAGGCCTTCAGCCACATCGGCCTGATCACCGCCGCCTGGCAGATCGACCAAGCGCGCGCTCCCCGCGTTGCGAACGATGGAACGCCCGCGGGACGCTTCCACCCGCCCGCGCCTAGCGGACACGCTGGGCCCGAGGCAATAGACCGGGGGTGGCTCGGCAACCTTCTGAGAAAGCTCTCCTGAGAACGGTGGTCTTGCTTTCGTTCTGGCTCCCAGCCGCGGCACTGGCGTGCTCGATGACGCCGAGCGCGAAGAACCCAGCGAAGGTGCCACCTGCTACCTTCTTCAGCACTTGACAGCGCGTGGAGGTTGAAGCGAGCGATCGGGCAATCTCGTCACAATGCCGTCTGTCCACCGGATCGATCGTTTTTCGTCTCGTTAGCCCCGGCGGGTCACTCCATCCCGACGTAGATCTCGTCGGAACCCGACCGCGTGAGATCGGGTTCCGTCTTATGGGATTGAGCATAGGAATCGTTCTTAGGTTGGGAAATGACTGGAAGATGAGCGGCAAATGGGAAACGCGACACCACGAGCACGCGACGCGGAGAGGCTTTGGGGAAAGAGCGTACTGGCGGGCGAGGGCGTGTCCTGGGGCGCGGGTGCGAGGAGCAACGGCGGGAAAATTACCAGTGGTTCGCCTCGCGACCACGGGATGCCAACGGGCGGCTAGACCGGGTCGACGACCGAGGGGTGGAGACCCCGCGACGCCGTGTCTGGCTTGAAGCGAATCTGCCGGGCCCTTACAGCTTCGCGCCGTCCACCACGGTGACGGTGGTGGTGTTCGTAGCGCCGGCCGGAGCGTACGCCGGTACCTCGACCTCGATGACCACGTCGATGGAGTCACCCGGATCGATCGTTACCGCATCCGTGAGCGACGTGACGCCGTCAGCCGCGTAGATGTGGCTGATCCAGCCGTCGAGACTATTGGTCACGATGGGCCGAGCGCTGACCGGCCCAGCCGACGGGTTGCTGAGGCGGAAGTGGTAGAGGCTGGCGTCGCCGGGGGAAACCTTAGCCTGCGTCGCGATCGCTTCCACGACGAGATTCTCGGCCGAGGATGTCGGTGGGCTCGGCTCAACCGTCACCGTCGGGCTTGGTTCCGTGGTTGCCGTCGCGTCCACGATCACTTCGGGCGTAGACGTCGCGGTCGCGTCCACCGTCGCCTCAGGTGTGGTCGTGGCGGTCGCGTCGACGGTCGCCTCGGGTGTGCTCGTGGCGGTCGCGTCGACTGTCGCCTCCGGTGTGGTTGTGGCGGTTGCCTCTGGCTCTGAGACAACGGTCGCTACCGGGCTCGGTTCGGGCGTTGCGGTGGCGTCCACCGTCGCCTCCGGTGTGGCAGTGGATGTCGCCTCAGGGGATGGCTCCGTGGTCGCGATCGGGCCCGGTTCCGTCGTTGCGGTGGCGTCCACGACCGCGTCCGGGGTGGCCGTGGCGGTTGCGTCGTCCGTCGTAGGCGGTGTGGAGGTCGCACTCGCCTCGGGTTGTGGCTCGACGGTCGCTGTTGCCTCAGGGGTGGCGGTGGCGGTCGCCTCTCCGCTGCCGGCGCTCGTCGTCGGCCCCGGGTCCACCGCCGGCTCCGAGAGCGCCGTCGGAGTTGGCTCCGGGCTCGACTCGACCGTCGTCGTGGAGCTCGGCTCCGCCGTCGGCGTGGGAGGTGTCTCCTCCTGCGCTTCGGACGTCGCCGTCGCGGTCGCTTCCGTGGTCAGAGCACCGTCCGTGGTGTTGTCGAGCGGGGTCACGGTCGACTCGCTCGTGGCCATGCCATCTTGCGCTGGTTGCAGTTCCTGTGTGGTGAAGGAGCGTCGGTCGGTTGTCGCGTGACGAGTGGGGCGAGCCGTGTTCCGGGCAACCGTCTTCGTAGCGATTGGCTGCGGTGCAGCTTCGCCCGTTGGGTCCGCGACCGCTCCCTCGTCCTTGGCGGTCGATGGCTTGTCTCCCGCCGGAGCCTCCTCGGTTGACGACACTTTATTGGAGGCGGTCTCGTCCGTCGGAGTTTGCTCCGGAGCGGCGAGGGGCTGAGTGCCGGCGTCCTGCGCCTTCCCCTTCTCGGCCTGGGGTGTCTCTGAGATCGCGGTCTCGTCCGTCGCCTTGTCGGATTGCGCGTGACTGTCCTCGACCTTGGTGGCTGGCGGGGGGGTGCTCTCCTTGGGGTCCGCCTGTCCCTGCTCGGTTCGATTGGTGGTGTCAGTCTGCGCTGCCCCGGAGCTCGTCGATTGGTCGCTAGTATTTCGCTCATCCCGCGACGTGTTCGTTGGCGCGGTAGCGGTCTCCGTAGCGGTGGCGCGTTGATCGCCTCCGTCCTGGGAGCCAGTGTCGTTCTGCCGCCCGTCGCCATTCACGCCGTCGCTGTCACTGGTCGTCGGGTCCTGCGCGACGCTGGTCGCGTTCGCGTCCTTTCCATCCGTCGCGCTGGTCGGAGCGTCCTGACTACTCCCAGAGTCCTGGGTAGCGGCCTTGTCCTTGGTGCTGACGTTCTGCTTTTTCGCGCCCTGTGCCTTGCCGTCGTTCTTGGTCGTCTTGTCCTTCGGCGTGGCATTGGCCCGCTTCGGCTCGGTCTTGACACTCGTCGGCTTCGCGTCCGCAGCCTGGCCACCACGGGCCTGGCTCTGATCGTCGGTCTTGGCGCCTGGCGCGTTCTTCGCCGGCGACGCGTGGTTCGCTGTCTTCGATTTTGCCGGAGGCGCATGCTTCGCTGTCTTCGATTTTGCATCGCGCGCGTTGTGCGCATGCTTGGTTCGCTCTGTCGAGACCGGTGCATGCGACCGATGCGTCTGATTCTTGGCGAGGATGCCCCCCTGCGGACCGAGCGCCAGAACGAGCATGACGATCAAGAAGAGCGAAGCGAGCCGGCAGGACGCATGGCGGAGCGAGCGCTGGAGCCGAGCGTGCAGGCGGCAGCGGTGACCAGGAACGGGCTCTGGGTGGCGTGCGTCGACGTTGAGGTGCATCCGCCTTGGTCCTTGGGTCGCCGCAAGAATCCACCGTCGTGAACTCGAGTCTAGGGTGCGAACCTAAGGACGAGGTGAACCGAACATAAGGCGGGGATGAAAAAGCGGGGCGAGACGGCAGAGCTGGGACGGCTCCGCTGTCTCGCCCGAGGTCGATGAGGCGGGTTCCATAGGGCGAGGGATTGACGCGCCGGGCGGTTGGCTACGTCTTGGGACTGAGAAACTCCGCGCGAACGTAGCCGATGGTGCCAGTCTTCGGGTCGGAGACCGGCCACCAGGTGAAGCCGGCTCCTTCCTTCGCTGGCCCAATCACTTGGAGCTCGGTGCCTGCCGCGAGCGAGGCCACGGCCAAGGCGGTGGCGTCAGGGGCGGCGCGGAGCTTGACATCGTCGTTGGTGACGACGATCTCACCGGGCTGGATCGGCGTGCTTGCCTGGGGCGCTGTCGTCGCGGCCGTGGCGATGGCCGCGGCTGGCGTCGCGGGTATGGTGGGATTGGAGGACGGTGTCGCGGGGGCGGTGACCCCGGCGATCGGGCTGGCGAGCGGACTAGCGAGCGGGCTGGCGATTTCGGTGGCCACCGCGGGTGTGGCCGCTCCGACGCTGACCGTTAGCTGGCGCGTTTCCTCCTGACTGGAAAGGTCGTGGTCTTTATCGGCGAGCGTGAGCGAGACAACATAGTCACCAGGGTTCAGGGGCGTGGGCAGGGGAACCTCGAACAGCGTGTCAGTCCCGGCGTAGACGGAATCCATGACGACCGGCACGCGGAGCACCTCCTTGCCAGTGGTGTCCGTGAGCACGAGCTCGCCGGTTGGCTTGAGCAGCACGTTGCCCGCATTGGTGAGCGCCACCCGGAGGCTCGATGACGCGGGCAGATTCCGATACGACGCATCGCCGATCTCCAATCCAGGTTTCCGCTCCCCCGGCACCGTGATCGCGACGGCGATCGCTTGCCGGAGCACCTGGTTGATGGCGACTCCGCCGGTCCCCTTGACGGGATCGGCATTTTGGATGACCAGGCTGGTGACGTACTCGCCCGGACCCGTGTCATCCGGCACCTTGACCGTAAAGGTACGCTCGACGGACTGGCCGGCATCCACCATGAGGGTCTCAACTTTGTAGTCCAGCCACGTGGTCGTGCCGCTCGCCGGTGCGCCAGCGAGCGCGGGATCGAAGCCACCATTGATCAGGGTGTGGACGTCAGCCGCGTAGGTGAGGACACGTTGCGGTTGTTTCCCGAAGTTCCCGAGAGCGACCGTTAGATTGCGCTGCTCTCCCGGTTTGAGCTGCAGGTTAAAGTAGCTGCCATTGACGTCGACCGGCTGAATACCGAGTTGGGGCAATTCGGGAACGACTGGCGTTGCGTTCCCAGAGCTGGGCGTGGCGCTGTCATGTGATCGACCGTCCGGGCTGGGGGTGCCGGCAGCCATGACCGCGGATAGCGCCGCATCCTGGTTCGCGTGTTCGTCTTGGCCGCGCGCATTCATGAGAATGAGGACGGCGAGGGGTATGGCAACGAGGGCTGGCGCGACCTTCCTGAGCATGGATGACTTCCTTATGCACGCATGACCAGCGGAGAACAACACCGGGGACGGACCCGGCGCGGCCGCGCCGGGTCCGTCCGCACAATGCTAGCCGATAGACCGATCGGCTGGTGCGATCCGCTGGCGGGCGAAGGGATCGAGGCGCGGAACCGGCAGGGCGTCATGGGGAGCGCAAGTGCCGCCCCGCGTCTTCCCCCTCCTATATCACGCCGTCATGCCGCGAGCTGACCTCCCAATGGTCAGCTCGCGGCCGGGCGCTCCACATCAGAGCGGGGAGACAGAACTGTCTACGGACCGGCGGTGATGGTTGAGGTGATGGTGGTGGTGTAGGTACCGGCCGGGCTGTAGGCGGGGATGGTGAGGCTGAGACCCAGGGCCTGACTGTAACTGCCCTGTCCGGCGTTCGTTTGCGCCTGAATCACCTTGCGGCCGGTGTCGAGGGCGCCGCTGGTGGTCACCACCTTCGGGCCTTTCGTGGGGTTGATGCCCTGGCCGCTCACGACCGCCGGCACCGCGGCGGACGTCAAGGCGAGGTTGGCGGCGGTCAAGACTGGATCGGAGCCGGTGCCGCTATAGCTGAAACTGCTAGCTAGCACGGTGACGTTCCAGCCGTTGCCGGTGCACGTCAAATCCGCGGCTGCGAGGGCCACGGTGCCGGGCCGGACCTGATCGGTCCCCGCGTAGACAATGTTGGCGAGACTGAGGTCGCTGAGACTGGCGGTCCGTCCCGAGGTGGGACAGGTGACCTCCTGCGTCACGGTATTGCCAGCGAGCGCGGGGACCGCCGCTGAGAGGAGGAACGCCGCCGCGGCGACGATGGCGAGTACCGGGGTCTTGCTGCCGCGAAAGATGGTTGCCTTCATTATCGGCTCCTCTTGATGTCTACGCAGTTGCCCGAGCGTTGGGTTCTGTCGTTGATGCTGATTGTGCCCCCCCAACTTAAAGAGCAGATGAAACGTTCGTGAGGCGGAGATGAAAAAATCACTCTCTGGCTCAAGCAGGAATGCGCGGGCAAGCGAATGATCGCGAGTCCGGGCCAGTGCGCAGATATTGCGCTCATTTGGGCGGAGCCGTGCCCAAGGGACCGAAACGCCGCCGGTCTCGATGGAGGCGAGAACGGTTCCAGCGCCACACCGTGTTCCGTGGGAGGCGGTCGCGAGTGCGTTGGGGTAGGCAGCCAACCATCATCGCTCTATGCTTCAGGATTAATGCCGTACGGCGGAGTGACCGCCGTTCGCGGTGATATGGTCCTGGATCATCTGGGAGGAACAAAGGGTGCCACGAGTGCTCGTGGTCGAGGACTCGCCCGACATCGTCCGGTTAGTCCAGCGCGCCCTACTATTGGAAGGGCTCAAGGTCGATCACGTCGCCGACGGTCTGCAAGCCGTGGCGGCGATTCGTGACGCGCCTCCGGATTTGGTGGTGCTCGACGTGATGTTGCCTGGGCTGGACGGGGTGGAGGTGTGTCGACGAGTGCGAGCGGCCGATGCGGCGCTTGGGCGTCCGTCGATGCCGATCCTGATGTTGACCGCCCTCGGCGCGGTGTCCGATCGGATCTCCGGGCTGGATGCCGGCGCGGACGACTACCTGCCGAAACCCTTCGTTGTCGCCGAGCTGGTCGCGCGCGTCCGGGCGCTTCTCCGCCGGACCCGTGCCTCGCAGGTGACGCAGGTGACGACGGAGGTATTCCACCTGGGAGACCTGACGGTCGACGTCGGCGCGCGGGAGGTGCGGCGGGGGAAGCGCCGGTTCGCATCACCACCCGAGAGTTCGATCTGTTGACGCTCTTCGCGCGCCACCCGAACCAGGTGTTGCCGCACCGGGTGTTGATGGAGCGCGTCTGGGGCCACGACTTTTACGGGGAATCGAACGTCCTGGCGGTGACGATCGCGTCACTCCGCCAGGCGTTGGAAGCGGGAGGCCAAGCGCGCCTGATTCACACTGTACGGGGCGCCGGCTATGCGCTCCGGCCCTCGCCGTGACGATAGTCGCTTCTCGCCGCGTTGATAGGTGGCGACGCGCGTTTCGCCTCGACCGGGCGAGGAGCGAGGTGTTGGCGCGAGGAGCCGATCGGAACGCCACAAGGGGGACCCGTCCTCATCCTCGCTCCGCTTCCGTGCCCGTGCTCGTAACCGCGAACGAAAGGATGTCGAGATGTTGAGCGAAGCGGTGCGATCAACAGAGGAAGGGGAGGCATGGTCAGCGGGTGACGCCAGTTCCGCGGCCGTGCTTGACGGGCTTTCCGAGCTGGCGGGGCAGGCGTTCGCGTCGACGGCGGAGGCGACGATGGCGGTCCTTCGTCTCGTCGCCGAGCAGCTTGGGGTGCGGAGCAGCTTCCTGTCGCGTATCACGCGGGAGGAGGGGCGCTTCGAGGTCGTGGCGGCGCACAACGACCCCGGCGGCTGCGACATGGCCACCGGCGCCATCCTCTCGCTGCCACAGGCGTACTGAAGCGGCATCGCCGGCTCGGTCGAGCCAGCCCCGCTCGTAATCGACGACACCGCGTCTGCTTCGGATCGCTTCGCGGCCGCCAGTGAGGCCTTTCCCGGCATCGGGAGCTATCTCGGCGTGCCGATCCTCCTCTCGGATGGGGTGTTCTTCGGCACCCTCTGCGGCGTGGACCCCGAGCCACACGCCTTCACGACCGAGGAGATTGATCTGCTGGTGGTGCTCGCCCGGCTCCTCGCGACGTACCTGGAGCGCGACAATGAGCTGTCGGCGCGCGCGCACGCGGAGCTGGCTCTGCGGCAAAGCGAGGAGCGCTACCGGCTCCTAGCCGAGCAGGGCTCCGATGTGATCGCGTTGATCGCCGCGGACGGCACCCTCACCTACGTCAGCCCGTCGGTTGAGCAGGTGCTGGGATACAGCGCCGCCGAGTACGCCGCGATCTTGGCTGATCCCTGTCTGCGACTCGTTCACCCGGACGACCAGGCGCGGCACGATGCGGCGTACGCCGAGGCCCTCGCCGGTGCTGAACGATGCGTCCACTGCCGCTTCCGGGTCAAGGATGGCGAGGACCGTTGGGTGGCGGTCACCTACAAACCGCTCCTCTCTGACGACCATCGCCCGCTCGGCATGCGGGCGACGCTGCAAGACATCCATCAGCAAGTGCTGGCCGAGCAGCGCCTGCATGAGAGCGAGGAGCGATTCCGGGCGCTGGTTCAGAACGCCTCCGATGTGACCGCCGTCATCGGGAGCGACGGCATCGCCAGCTATGTCAGCCCACCCGTGGCGCGGACGCTCGGCTACCCGGCCGACGAGCTGATGAACACGAGTGTTTTCGCGCTTATCCATCCGGATGACGCGGCGCTGGCCAGCGAGGCGCTGGCCGGGACTGCCGGACGACCGGGCGTCGCGCCGCCGATCGAGCTCCGCTTGCGCCATCGCGACGGGTCGTGGCGCTGCCTCGAGGTCGTGGCGAACAACCAGTTCAGTGACCCAGCCGTCGGCGGCATCGTCATCAACGCGCGCGACGTCACGGAGCGCAAGGAGATGGCGGCGGCGCTGGCGGCCGAGCGGGATCTGCTGCAAACGCTGATAGATACGGTGCCAGACCCGATCTACGTCAAGGATCGGGATCTGCGATTCGTGCGGGCCAACCAGGCGGCCGCCGATATCTTGGGCGTGGCCTCGCCAGCGGAGGCGATGGGGAAGTCGGACGTAGATTTCTTTCCGGAGGCGCTCGCCCGGGAGTTCGTGGCCGACGATCAGCGGGTCATCACCACCGGGCAGCCACTTCTCAACAAGCTGGAACGCCAATCTGAGGATGACGCGACCACTCGCTGGGTGCTGACCAGCAAGGTGCCGCTCCGCGACCGGACGGGGGCGGTGGTGAGTCTGGTGGGCGCGGCGCGCAACGTCACCGAATGGAAGAGGATGGAGGAAGCGCTCCGCGAAAGTGACGATCGTTTTCAAGCGTTTATGAACAACAAACCCGCCGTCGCGTACATGAAGGACGAGACGGGACGCTACGTTTACGTCAACCAGTACTTCGAAGACCTCTATTGTCCGTTGTCGGAGGTCGAGGGCAAGACCGATCTGGAGTGGCTGCCGGCGGCGATCGCCCAGGAACTTCACGACAACGACCAGGCGGTGTTGGCGAGCGGCGAGCGGACGCGGGCGATCGAGACCGTGCCGCTGCCAGATGGCACCCCGCGCGATTGGCTCTCCTTCAAGTTCCCGTTCACCGACGCCAGAGGCCGACGCTTCGTTGGAGGTGTGTCGCTGGATATCACCGAGCAGCGGGCGGCGGAGCGAGATCTGGCCCGTCTGGCGGCGATTGTCGAGTCGTCCAACGACGCGATCCTCGGGGAGACGATGGAGGGAATCGTCACCAGTTGGAACCCGGCCGCCGAGCAGTTGTATGGGTACAGCGCGGACGAGATGGTCGGCCGGTCGATCACGATGCTAGTCCCGACCGACTACCCGAACGAAGTCCCCGAGTTTCTGGCCCGGGTGGCGCGGGGCGAGCGGATCAACGGGTACGAAACCCGCCGCCGGACCAAAGATGGACGCGTGCTCGACGTGGTGCTCTCGATTGCGCCAATCCGCGACGCCTCCGGCGCGATCATCGGCGCCTCGACCATCGTGCGGGATGTCACGGACTGGAAGGCAGGAGAGGAGGAGCGCGAGCGCTACGCGCGGTATGCGTCGCTGCGGACAGACATTGGGATGACGTTGGCGGAGCGGGGCACCCTCCGCGATCTCCTGCAGCGTTGTATGGAGGCGGTCACGCGTCGCCTGAGCGTGGATCGGGTGAGTGTCTGGCTGCTCGACGAGAGTGACTCCGTGCTCGAGTTGGGGGCCGTGGCCGGAAGCGCTCCGTTCCCTGACGACGGCCTGCGCCGCATCCCTGTCGGTCAGCAGCGGATCGGTCGGATTGCCGAGAGGCGCCGTCCGTACCTGACCAACGATCTGACCACCGATGGCCCGGATGGCGAGAAGGACTGGGCGCGCGAGGTCGGGCTGGTGAGTTTCGGTGGGTACCCGATGCGGATCGAAGATCGGCTGGTTGGGGTGCTAGAGGTGTTTGGGCGTCAACCGTTGGAGGAGGACACCCTCGACGCATTGCGGAGCGTCGCCGACATCCTGGCCCAGGGGATCGAGCGCAAGTGGGCCGAAGAGTTGCTGGCGGCCGAACGCGACCTTCTTCAGCGTCTGATCGACAACTTGCCGGACATGATTTTTATCAAGGACGGCGCGTCGCGGTTTACCCGGATCAACCGGGCCGCGGCGGCCGACTACGGCTGCGGTCAGCCCGAGGATGCGGTTGGCAAAACCGACTTCGACTTCTTCCCGGAGGAGGTCGCCCGCCCATTGTACGAGCGTGAGCAACACCTCCTGGCTACCGGCGAACCGATGATCAATCAGATCGAGCCTCAGCTGGGAGCAAGCGGCATCGAGCGCTGGCACCGGACGAGCAAAGTCGCGGTCAGAGATCAGACGGGCGCGATCATCGGTCTGGTCGGGAGCGCTCAGGACGTGACGGAGAGCCGGGCGGCTGAGCTTGAGCTGGCGCGTTTGGCGAAGATCGTCGAATCATCCGACGATGCGATCACGGCGACGCTGCTGGACGGCACGCTCACCAGTTGGAATCCAGCGGCCGAACGCCTGTACGGTTACACCGCGGCGGAAGCGATTGGGCGCTCGGTGGCGATGCTCGTTCGCCCCGATCAGCCGGATGAGCTGCCGGGTCTGCTCGCGCGGCTCGCCCTGGGCGAGCAAATTCAGCACTACGAGACCCAGCGTGTGACCCGCGACGGGCGGGCCCTAGACGTCGATCTTACAATTTCCCCACTGAGGGACTTTGAGGGAGAGATCGTTGGCGCCTCGACCATCTCCCGCAATGTCACGGATCAGAAGCGGGTCGAGGAACTGCTGCGCGAGGCAGAAGCCCGGTATCGCTCGCTCGTGGAGCAGATTCCGGCGGTCACCTATATCGAGGCCATCGACGCGGGAGAGTCAGTTTGGAAAATGTCATACATCAGCCCGCAGGTCGAGGCGATGCTTGGCCATCCGACCGCGGCCTGGCTCGACGACCGCGACTTCGGCCCGAGTCTCCTGCATCCCGACGACCGCGACCGCGTACTGGCGGAGGATGCGCGATCCGACGAGACCGGCGAGCTCTTCAATATCGAGTACCGGATGATCGGCCGCGACGGCCGCGTCGTGTGGATCCACGACGAGGCAATGATCATGCGGGATGACAAAGGTGAGCCCAGCTACTGGCTGGGTTTCATGCTGGACATCTCGGAGCAGAAGCGGGCTGAGGTCGAAACCGCCGCCGCGCTGGCCACGCAGCAGTCGGCGAACGCGGAGCTGGAGCGGCTGAACCGGATCAAGAGCGACTTCGTCTCCGTCGTCAGTCATGAGTTCCGGACGCCTTTGACCAGCGTCCAGGGATTCAGCGAGTTGATCCGCGACGAGACGCTGGAGGCGGGGGAGGTCAGGGAGTTCGCGGACGACATCAATCGCAACGCGCGCCGGCTCTCGCGGATGATCGGCGACATGCTCGATCTTGACCGGCTGCAATCGGGGCGGACGACGATTCGTCAGGAACCGGTCGATCTCTACGCCACGGTGATCGAAGTCGCCGAGACGCTCCGCCCGACCGCTCCCCAGCACACGATCGCGCTCGACCTCGACCCAACGCTGCCGGCCGTCTTAGGCGATCGCGACCGGATCACGCAGGTCTTCACCAACCTGCTCGGCAATGCGATCAAGTACTCGCCGGATGGAGGGACGATCACCATCACGAGCGCGCGGGAGGGGGCGATGGCGCGGGTCGCGGTCCGCGATCAGGGGCTCGGTATCCCGGCGGATGCTCTGGAATCGGTGTTCGAGCGGTATGCCCGCGTCGAATCTGGCCGGGGCCAGAGTATCCAGGGGACGGGACTCGGTCTGCCGATCGCGCAGGAGATCGTCGAGCTGCTAGGGGGGAAGATCTGGGCGGAAAGCGAGGACGGCCGCGGGTCGGTCTTCTCCGTCCTGCTCCCATTTGGGGATGGACCAGAGGTCGTTTAGACGACACGAAAGCGAGAACGATGGCGCGTTTGGTGTTTTGCGAGGACGAACCGTCGATCCGGCGGCTGATCCAGGCTGCCCTCCGGTCCACGACGCATGAGGTGCATCTGACCGCCGACGGGCGGAGGGGCTGGAGTTGATCGAACGCCTGCGGCCGGACGCCATTTTCACCGATCTGCGGATGCCTCGTCTGGATGGGCTCGAGCTCTGTGGCGAGATCAAGGCCCGGCCGCACCTGGCCGATATCCCGATCGTGGTGATCACGGCCTCGGCCCAGCGTCAGGATCTTGAAACCGTGTACGCGTGCGGGGTGACCTCAGTCATGATCAAGCCATTCAGCCCGGCGGACCTGCGGGCGATGGTCGACCGGATCACGTCTGGCGAGGGGTGATGGTTAGCCCCACGGATCGTCCCCCTCCGGGAGCCGCCCGCCGAAGTGTCCCATCTCGCCCTTATCGGCGATCGCCAGTTCGACCAGGGTGTCGAGGAATGGGTCGACTGCCGTCTCACCGTAGTGGAAGCGGAACCGACCGATCTCGTAGCTGGCCCGCTGATCGGGTCGGAAGGCTTCCCCTTGAGTCGTGAGCCGCGCCAGCTCCCGCAGGCGTCGATCATCCGCCGGCAAGGCCAGGACGTAGTCGGCCAGCTCCTCCAGACCGGCGGCGGCGCGAAGGTTGCGCGCGTCGCGGTCGTATTCCTCCGCTTTCCCCCGCCGCCAGGCCGCCGTCGTCCGCAGGTAATCCGCGACAGCCTGTCGAAACTCCTCCGCCGTCACCGTTGACTCCCCGCCGTCCGCTCGCTCGTCACGTCTGACTCGCGTCCCGCCAGATCGTCCGTCTTCGCCGCCATCACGACGTCGTTCCGGTGCAAGCCCCTGATCTTGTGGGTCCACCAGGTCACGGTGACGCGGCCCCATTCCGTGAGCACGGCGGGATGGTGGCCTTCCTCCTCCGCCAGCGCGCCGACCGATCGCGTGAAGGCGAGCGCCTGGGCGAAGTTTGGGAAGCGAAAGACGCGCTCCAACCGCGGCATGCCGTCCCGCTCGACCAGCTCCCAGGCGGGGATTTGGGGTCGAAGCGCGGCGAGATCCTCCGGCGACAGGCGCGGCGCATCACGGCGGCAGGCGACGCAGCGCTCGCGGGCAAGGGGCGCCATCGCTTCGTCGTGGTCCATGTCATCGACTCCCTTCTCGTCTGTCAACCGCGGAACTGGCCGTGATCGCGAACGCGCCACGATTACCGTCGTTGCGTCTGGCGCCACGCGTGACAGGCAATAGGTTGACCAGCCTGCGCTTCAGCCGGTCGAACGAGCGGGCGCGCCGCGCCTGCTCCGCGGGGCGCATGGTGCTGGCTCCCGCGAAAGGATAGTCTGGGACACAACGAGCTTCGATGGCGCGCCTCGCACGTTCGTGGCCTCCCAGTCAATGGCACGAGGTTCACGGTGCATCGCGGGGTCTCGTTAACCGGTGACAAACGCTTTTGACGCTTTCGCGGTCCGGTCTCGCTCCTGCTCGTCCGCGATGCCGAGCCTGTTCCGAATCTGACGCCCCCCGCACGGGCGACCGCGCTGGCGACGAGGGAAGGTCGCGTTTCCCCAGGATAGGTCGCTAACGACCGGCGCAGTGCTGGTGCGACGTGCATGAGACGGTGCGACGGGGATGAGGCGCGTGGCACAGTTTAGGTCGCGGCAAGGTTTCCGATTGGCCCATAGAATACCGGAGCGCGTCGCTCGAAACGCCGCCTGCCATGAGGATCGGGCGCACCTTCCTCCGAACGACGCGAGGTCGCGATAGCGGAGGTCTCGCCGATGCACTTGACCCCTCACGAGCAGGAGAAGCTGCTTGTCTACCTGGCCGCCCAGCTCGCGCGAGCGCGTCAGGCGCGTGGTCTGAAGCTCAATTACCCCGAAGCGGTCGCGATTCTGACCGCGGAGATCATGGAGGGAGCGCGCGATGGCCGGTCCGTCTCCGAGCTGATGAGCTTTGGCAAGCGGATCTTGACCGCCGACGACGTGATGCCGGGCATCGCCGAGATGATCGACGAGGTTCAGGTCGAGGCGACCTTCCCCGACGGCACCAAGCTCGTCACCGTCCACCAACCGATTCCCAACCCCGGGGTGAGGGCGCCGGGCGAATACCTCCTCGCCGAGGTGCCGATCGAGGCCAACGCCGGCCGTGAGACCGCGGCGCTGACCGTCCGCAACACGGGTGACCGCCCGATCCAGGTGGGCTCCCACGCCCACTTCTTCGAGGTCAACCGGGCGCTGGCCTTCGACCGCGGCGCGGCCTTTGGCATGCGTCTCAACATCCCCGCTGGGACCGCCGTGCGCTTCGAGCCGGGCGAGGAACGAGAGATCGAGCTCGTCGCGCTCGGTGGAACGCGGGAGGTCTACGGGCTGAGCGGTCTGACCGACGGCGGGACGACGGACGACGACCGCCCGGCCGCCCTCCTCCGCAGCGGTGAGCGTGGCTTCACCGATCGCTGACCGCCCGTCGCTCACCCGAGGATAGAGCACGATGACGCTTCGCATCGATCGCCGTCAGTACGCCGACCTCTACGGTCCGACGACGGGGGATCGCGTCCGCTTGGCCGATACCGAGCTGATCCTGGAGATTGAGCGCGACCTGGCGGTCTACGGCGACGAGGTCACGTTCGGCGGGGGCAAGGTGATCCGCGATGGGATGGGTCAGTCGGCGCGGGCGACCGATGCGCTCGACCTGGTTATCACCAACGCGGTCATCCTCGACCACTGGGGGATAGTCAAGGGGGACGTCGGGATCAAGGACGGTCGCATCGTCGGCGTTGGCAAGGCGGGCAACCCGGACGTGCTCGACGGCGTCGACCCGGCGCTCGTGGTCGGTGCCGGCACCGAGGTGATCGCCGGCGAGGGGAAGCTCCTGACGGCGGGCGGGATCGATAGCCACGTCCACTTTATCTGCCCGCAACAGGTCGACGAAGCGATCGCATCCGGCATCACGACGATGCTGGGCGGCGGCACCGGACCAGCGACGGGGACCAACGCCACCACCTGCACGCCAGGAACGTGGAATATTGGGCGGATGCTCCAGGCGGTTGACGTTCTCCCGGTCAATATTGGCTTGCTCGGCAAGGGCAACTGCTCGACCCCCGAACCTCTGCGGTCCCAGGTCGCGGCGGGGGTCTGCGGGCTGAAGTTGCACGAGGACTGGGGGACGACGCCGGCCACGATCGACACCTGTCTCCGCGTTGCCGACGAGCTCGACGTGCAGGTCGCGATCCACACCGACACGATCAACGAGTGCGGCTTCGTCGAGGATACGATCGCCGCCATCGCCGGCCGGACGATCCACACCTACCACACGGAGGGTGCCGGCGGCGGTCACGCTCCGGACATCCTCCGCATCGCCGCCGAGCCGTACGTCCTCCCCTCGTCGACGAACCCGACACGCCCGTACACCATCAACACGGTCGAGGAACACCTCGACATGTTGATGGTCTGCCACCATCTCAACCCTCGTGTTCCTGAGGACGTCGCCTTCGCCGATTCCCGGATTCGCGCGCAGACGATCATGGCCGAAGATATCCTGCACGACCTCGGCGCCTTGTCGATCATGGCCTCGGACTCGCAGGCGATGGGTCGTGTCGGCGAGGTGGTGATCCGGACCTGGCAGGCGGCCGACAAGATGAAACGCCAGCGCGGCCCCCTCCCCGGCGATTCCGACCGCAACGACAACGCGCGGATCAAGCGCTATCTCGCGAAGTACACGATCAACCCGGCGGTGGCCCATGGGCTCTCGGCCGAGGTTGGCTCGATCGAGCCGGGCAAGCTCGCCGACCTCGTCGTCTGGCAGCCCCGCTTCTTCGGCGTCAAGCCGGAGATGATCATCAAGGGTGGGTTGATCGCCTGGGCAGCGATGGGCGATGCCAATGCCTCGATCCCAACCCCGCAGCCGGTCCTCTCCCGTCCAATGTTCGGCGCCGACGTCCCCCACGCGACGGCGGTCAGCTTCGTCTCCCAAACCGCGCTCGCCGCCGGTGTTCCCGATCGTCTCGGTCTCCGCAAGCGCGCGGTCGCCGTCGCCAACACGCGGGGGATCGGGAAGGCCGACATGCGGCACAACAGTGCCACGCCGCGGATCGAGGTCGACCCGGAGACGTACGAGGTCCGCGCCGACGGTGAGCTGCTGGTCTGCGAGCCGGCCCGGGAGCTGCCGCTGGCGCAGCGGTATTTCTTGTTCTAATTGCGAGAGGGAAGAGGGGAAGAGGGGAGACGGAAGGAGGACGGGGCCGGCGGGATGGGAACGCGGGGCGCGGGAACGGTCCTCACCCCCTGCCCGGCAAGCCCTCATCCCATGCCCGGCAAGCCCGCACCCCCTCCCCCTCGTTCCCGGACAGTTTCATTCGTGGGCCGTGAGCGGCGGGTTTGGCGGCCCCTCACCCCCCCACCAGGCGCGTGCGATCGGCCGATTCTGGCGCGGCGCGGCGCGGCGCATAGCGTTGCGGCCGCTTCTCGCCGCGGACGGCTCGCCGGCTATCGTGGAAGGCGGGCGAGGACGCAAACGGTCCGCGAGAGAGGGGAAAGGACAAGGGGGTGGGGGTCACTGCCAGCCGAAGGCGGGTGCGTGGTCACGGGGGGCGTGGGCCGTGATGAGGGGTGCGGGGGCAAGGCGGTTATGGGGCGTGGCGGTGGGGGCGGGGCACCGGGGTCACACGCCCGGGGATTCATCCCCGGGCTGACCCCACGAAGCCCCTCCGGGGCTGGGCTCGCGCTCCCGGACCGGTTCCATTGGGGTCGTGGGAGGCGGTGGTGGTGGCCGGTCAACCACGTCGCGGCGCCGGCAATCAGCGACCGGGAGCCAAAGCGCGACCTGTCCGGAAGAGAGCCCCCTACCCGCGCCCAGAGGGCACCCGCCCGATGCGCGGGAGAGGGGAACCTACCGTCGATCGCCCGACCGACAGCGCGGGTAGTGGGTATTCTTCTCACGATCTGCCGACCGCTGCCGCCCAAGTGGCCAACTCCGACGCGGAGAAGGGATGTCGACAGTGGAATGTAGTATTGATGGCTGCCTGGGATGCTACGAGGAGCGTCAGATCCTTCATGTCGAGCGGCGCGACGGCGAGCCGATCGTGATCGACCATGTCCCGGCGCTGGTCTGCTCGATCTGCGGTGACGTGCTGTTGACACCCGCGACCGTGCGCCATCTTGAGCGGTAGGTACGGTCGGATGCGTCCGCACCTCGCTCCGCACCCATCTACGAGTATGCGTGACGCCGCGTCCGTTCGTTCGCACGCTTCGTGAGGAAGGCCGCCGATGGGACACCCGTACGTTCTTCTGCCGGGAGCCTGGTCGGGTGGGTGGCAGTGGCGTTCTGTCGCCCGTCTGCTGCAGGCGGCTGGGCACGAGGTCTTCACCCCGACATTGACGGGTCTCGGCGAACGGGTTCACCTTGCCAATCCATCAGTCGATCTTGAAACCCACGTCCAGGACGTGCTGAGCGTGCTCACGTACGAGGAGATCCAGGACGCCATCCTGGTCGGCTTTAGCTACTCGGGGATGGTGGCGACCGGTGTCGCCGAGCGCGCCGCGTTTCGCCTTAGGCATCTCGTCTACCTCGACGCCTTCGTCCCGGAAGATGGCGAGTCGTTGCTGGACCTGGTTGGCCCGGAGGTGGCGGCGCGCTTCGAGGCGATCGCCCGGACCCAGGGCGACGGCTGGCGCATTCCGCACGATCCGCCCGACGCGCCGCGGCGGACCGCGCAGCCGCTGAAGACGTTTCAAGGGCCGGTGGCGGTCGGGAACGCGGACGCGGCGGCCCTGCCGCGCACCTATATCTACTGCACCGACAAGTCCGACCTCGGGCCTGGTGGGGACGGTATCACCGCCTCGGCGAAACGGGCGCGCGCCGCCGGCTGGCGCTACCGGGAGCTGGCGACGAGCCACGTCGCGATGGAGACGATGCCGCGGGAGCTGACCGACCTGTTGCTGGAGATTCCGTGACGGATCACGGCCGATCCGCCGGTTTGCAGGTATGGGGTCATTGATCGTGCCCGAGAAGCAGGGTGACCGTCTCGCTCTCCTGCGTCTGCTCCAACTGGCGGACTCAGGATTTCCGACGGGCGCCTTTGCCTTTTCCCACGGTTTGGAGGGGCTGGTCGAGGAGGGGCTCGTCCGCGGCGGAGGGGAGGTGGCGGCGGTGCTGCGTGCCCAGGTCGAGGAGAGTTTGGCTGGGGTGGAAGCGCCCGCCGCGCGCCATGCTCACCGCTTCGCGGCCGCCGGCGACGTGGACGGTCTGATCGGGCTGGATGGGGAGCTGACGGCGGTGAAGCCGGTTCCCGCTTTTTACGCGGCGAGTACCAAGGTTGGCCGGCGGCTCCTGGCGTCCTCTGGTGAGGTGGTTGACGGCCCGGTGGCGGCCGCGTACCGTCGGGCGGTCACGGAGGGCCAGGCGGCCGGTCATCAGGCGGTCGCCTATGGGGTGGTGTTGCAGACCGCCGGGCTGGACGAGGAGACGACCGCGCTCGCGCTCGCCGCCGGATTCGTCGCTAGCCTGGCGGCGGCGGCCGTCCGCCTCGGGGTCATCGGCCAGAGTGCCGCTCAGCGCACCATCGCCGCGCTCCACCCGAGTTTGCTGGCGGCGGTCGAGCGGTCGCGCCGGACGGAGATCGACGAGATGGGCAGCTATCTGCCGATGGTCGATCTGGCGGGCTTGCGCCAGCCGGCGCTGGCTGGCCGTCTCTTTGGTTCATAGGCACGACGGGCGTGGGCAAAGGACGCGCCCGAGGGAGGCAGAAGCGATGGAACCGCGCCGGATCGGGATAGGAGGACCGGTGGGCACGGGCAAGACGGCCCTCGTCTGGCGGCTCTGCCAGCGTCTGCGCGATCGGGTCAGCCTGGCGGTCATCACCAACGACATCTACACGATCGAGGACGCCGAGTTCCTTCTGCGGCAGGCCGCCCTGCCGGCAGATCGGATCGTCGGCGTCGAGACGGGCGGTTGCCCCCATTCCGCCATTCGCGACGACCCCTCGCTCAACTTCGAAGCGATCGCCGAGTTAACTGTCCGCCACCCTGATTTGGAGGTGATCCTGATCGAGAGTGGCGGTGACAACCTCTCCGCCACCTTCAGCCCCGAGCTGGTCGACGCCAGCATCTTCGTCATCGATGTCGCCGGCGGCGACAAGATTCCGCGGAAGGGCGGCCCAGGCATCTCCCGCGCTGATTTGCTCGTCATCAACAAGATCGATCTGGCGCCCCTGGTCGGCGCGTCGCTCGACGTCATGGCTCGCGATGCCGCCGCGCAGCGCCGTGGTTTGCCGACGGTTTTCGCCAACCTCCGGGACGAAGAGGGCGTCGACGCGATCGTCGACTGGCTCGCTCTCTATGTGCCGGCGGCGCTCGCCAGAGGGCGGGCCCGATAGCGACCCCGCCGGAGACGTCGCCAACGGGCTCACTCCGACTTCGCGCCGCGCGGCTGGGCGACCGCACGACGCTGACGGAGGTCGATCGGACCGCGCCTTTCCATCCGAGCACGCCGTCCTACCGGGGAGCCGGGGGCGTCGCCGAGGTGATGATCCAGCAGGTGGGACCCGGTCTGTTTCCGGGGGACCGGCTGCGGGTTGACGTCCTGGTCGAGGCTGGCGCCGATCTCGTCGTGCGCGGCCAGGGCGCGACCAAGCTCTTCCCCTCCCCGAGTGGCATCCCGGCGACGACCGTAACCCGTCTCCAGGTTGGCGGCGGCGGCTCCCTCTGCTGGTTGCCGGGGGAGCTGATCCCCTTTCGCGACGCCGTTCTCCAGCAGGAGACGAGCGTCGAACTGGCCGCTGGCGGCCGTCTCGCCCTCGTTGAGCTGCTCACTCCCGGGCGGGCGGCGATGGGCGAGCGGGAGGTATACACCCGGCTCGATCTGCGCCTGCGGATCAGCATTGCCGGCCGCCCCGTCTTGATCGAGCGGACACGGTTGGAGCCCGCGCTGCGTCCTCTGGGCGTCCTCGGTCGCCATGGTGGTCTGGCCTGCGCCGGAACTCTGTATCTCGCCGGCTTTGGCGCCGCCGAGCTTGAGTGCGGAGAGCGGGAGGATGCCGTGCGCTGGGCGAGTGGCCGAGCCGTCGCTGGCGACGTGACGTTCGTCCGTCTGCTGGGGGAGACGCCGCAGGCGCTCCGGGCGGTGATCGATGGGTTGCTGAGGCGGATCGGGCTGGATGGCAGCACCGTGTCGTAGGCGGAACGCGGAAGGAGTTCCCCAATGGCAACCCGTTCGTGGTCCCGACGACACCAACGCGTGGCCTGTGTCAGCAGCTGCGGGAGGGGACTTGCCTGGTGCGGCTGAAGCGCGCTTGCCGTCGCGTCCTTCTCCCTGTACGATTCGCCGGCTCGACCGCCTGCGGGAGCGGTATGATGCTGGAGGATTGGTTTGGACCGGACGAAGGATCGTCCGGGCGCGCATTGCTGGCAGCCATCGGGGCTCGATCGAGGAGGTGCCGCCGGAGCAGAGGTGGGAAGACTGGACGCCACGGCAGGCGTTCGGTGCCGGTTCACTCGTTAAGGAGTTAGGCCCATGCGACGACGCGTGTTCCTCACCCTCGCCCTCGTCTTGACGACACTCTTTGGTTTCGCGCCAACGCTGATCGGGGCCCAACAGGCCACCCCGGCGGCGTCGCCGGCGACGGGGGACGTCGCTGTCCCAGGCGCTGATCCGGCGGGAGCGGACTGGACGACGTACGGGGGCAACCTCTACAACCAGCGGTACTCCGGTCTCGACGCGATCAACACGGGCAACGTCAAGCAGTTGAAGGGCGCCTGGACGTACCACACGGGGATCCAGAACGGCGCCACCTCGTTCGAGAGCTCGCCGATCGTCGTCGACGGTGTTATGTACCTGACCGGGCCGCAAAGCCAGGTCTACGCCCTCGACGCCCGCACCGGCAAGGAGTTGTGGAAGTACGTTCCGACGATCGAGGGACTTGAATCACTGCCTCTCTGCTGCGGGCAAGTCAACCGCGGCGTCGCGATCGGCGGCGGCAAGGTCTACGTCGGGCAAGTCGACGCCAAGTTGACCGCCCTCGACCAAACCACGGGCAAGGTCGCCTGGAGCGTCCAGGTCGCCGACCCGCGCGCCGGGTACTCGGAGACGATGGCGCCGCTCTACCACGACGGTCTCGTCTACATCGGCATCTCAGGCGCTGAGTACGAGATTCGCGGCATGGTAACGGCGTACAAGGCCGACACGGGCGATCAAGCCTGGCGCTTCAACACGATCCCCGGTCCCGGCGAGTTCGGCCACGACTCCTGGCCGCAGGACAACGAGACCTGGAAGTATGGCGGCGGCTCGGTCTGGCAGACGCCGGCGCTCGACCCCGATCTCGGGCTCCTCTACATCGTCGTCGGCAACCCCAGCCCCGATCTCGACGGCACCCAGCGAGCGGGTGACAACCTCTTTACGGAGTCGATCGTGGCGCTCGACCTCAAGACGGGCGAGCGGAAGTGGCACTTCCAGGAAATCCACCACGACATCTGGGACTACGACGTCATCAGCCCGAACGTCCTGTTCGACGTCGAGATGAACGGCCAGACGATCAAGGGACTTGGCGAGGCCGGGAAGACGGGCTGGGTCTACCTGCTGAACCGGGAGACCGGCAAGCCACTGCTGGGGATGGACGAGCGGCAGGTGCCGCAGATGGCGGAGCAGCACACGGCCGCCACCCAGCCCTTCCCGGCGGGCGATCCGTTCGTGCCGCAGACATGCCCCGAGCCGATCGCGAACTACCCGATGGGCGGTATCTTCACGCCCTTCGGCAGCGATCCGGTGCTGATCTGTCCAGGCGCCAACGGCGGCTCCGAGTGGTCGCCGTCCTCTTACAGCCCGCAGACCAATTTTCTGTACACCTGCGGCATTCACCAGCCACAGATCTGGACCTTTAAGCCTGACAAGCTGGAGCCGGGCACGTTGCGGCTCGGCAGCGCCTTTATCACCCCGCCGGGCGGCAAGACCTACGGCACCTTCACGGCGATGGACGTCCGGACCAACAAGGTTGCGTGGCAAAAGCAATGGGACCAGATGTGCATTGGCGGGTCGCTCGCTACCGCTGGTGGGCTGGTCTTCGCTGGTGAGGGGAACGGCAACTTCAACGCCTACGACAGCAAGAGCGGCGAGCAACTCTGGCAGTTCCAAACCGGGGCTGGCGCCAACGCCCCGGCGGTCACCTATGAGCTCGACGGCAAGCAGTACGTCGCGGTCTCGTCCGGTGGCAACTTCCAGCTGAACTTCCCGCGCGGCGACACCCTCTGGGTCTTCGCCCTCGACGGCACGATGGACCCGGCCAAGGCGCCACCGCCGCCAAGCTCGGAAGTCGCGGCCAGCGCCGTCTCGGTCAACCACGTCGACATCGTCGACTTCGGGTTCTCACCGGGCACGATCATCGTTCCGCCCGGCACGACGGTGACCTGGACGAACACCGGCAATCAGCCGCACTCGGTGACCTCGACGGTGTCCGAGACGAACCCGACGAAGTTCGACTCTGGGATCATGACCAAAGGTCAGTCCTACAGCTTCACCTTCGACAAGCCGGGGACCTACGATTACTTCTGCGTGCCGCATCCCTTCATGCGGGGTAAGGTGATCGTCGATCCTAACGCGCCGGCTCCAGCGGCGACGCCATCCGGTGGGGCGCCGAACGAGTTGCCGGAAGCGACCCCGGCGGCGAATTCGGAGGCGCCGACACCAGCCGCGACCCCGGCGGCGTAAGGGGCGTCGATTCGGGGATTGGACCGGTGCTCGACGTGTCCTGGGGTGGCGTGGCCGCGCCACTCCAGGACCGTTCCTGGACGACAGCGAAGGGAGACCTCAGGTATGGGCACCGGGCGCGGCACGACCCGATTCCGCACGGTCTTCGCGGCCCTGCTCGTCGCGACGACATTGGTCGCGGCGAGTCCCGCCTGGTGGAGCGCGCGCGCCGATACCACGCCGGCCGCGGCGACACCGAGCGGGACACCCGCCGCAATGAGCGACGCGGCCCGCATCCGGGCCGCGATTGAAGCGGTGCTCGATCCGGAGACGCATCGTGGCGCGATCCGGCTACCAGGAGTCCGGCTCGATCCGACTGGTGACCTGACCGTCGTCTTCGCGCTCCGCGACGCGGCCAGCCTCGATGCTATCCGGACGGGCGGCATCGACGACGTCCTGACGATTCTGCGCGCGGTCTACGACCCGGTTGTCTCCAACCGCGTCCGGACCACGACCGTGATTGGCACGTTCTCCGAGACGGGTCAGCGCGGCGCGCGCGAGCTCCGGGTGCTCCGCGTCGTCCTCTCCGCCACGCGGGCGACCGCGATCGACTGGGCGACAGTCACGCCCGCTGATCTGGCCAGGATCAGCGACACCTGGCGGATCTACCCGGTCCTTGGCGACCCGGGCCTCGACCATCCCAACGTCGGGGCTACACCGACGCTCGGCACGCCGGCGGCGTGAGTTCCACGGCGACCCGTCGCGGTCGCTGCGATCGACGGGCTGCACGAACGGCGAGGTGAAGGCGACAAGAAAGGAACGTTGCATGCCGCGCCGCTGGATGTGCGTCCCGCTGGTTCTGCTGACGCTGGCCGGTCCGTGGGCTGATGCGCTCCCCGCCGTCGCCGATGGCACACCCAGCGTGGCGGGAACCAGCGCCACGCCCGAGGCGCCCGTCCTCAGCAGCCCGTTCGACGTGGGTGGCCGAAACCTCTTCCTCCGCTGTATCGGCAGCGGCGGGCCGACTGTCATCCTGGAAGCTGGCTACGGCGACGACGGCACGATCTGGGCGCCCGTCCAGCTTCGCCTCTCCGCCTCCGTCCGCGTCTGTAGTTACGACCGGGCCGGACTCTCCCGGAGCGATCCACCCGATCACCGGCCGCGCACGGCCGCCGACGTCGTCGCCGATCTGCATGCCCTGCTCGGCGCGGCCGACGTCGCGCCACCGTACGTCCTCGCCGGCCACTCCTACGGCGGTCTCTTTACGCGCCTCTTCGCCGCGACTTACCCGGCGGAGGTGGCCGGCATGGTGCTCGTCGACGCCTGGCATGAGGACTACGACGCTCGCCTGCGCGCACTCGTTTCCCCCGAGCAGTGGACTGAGTACGAAGCGCTGCTGGCCCAAGACCCTGATTACGAAGCGGTCGATTTCGAGGCGAGTTACGCCGAGCTCCGCGCCGCGCCACCCCTCCGGCCGATGCCGCTTGTCGTCCTCAGCCACGGCCGGCCGCCCGACCCGAGCTGCTGCCCACCGGGTTGGCCGCTGGCGGCTCAAGAGCGACTCTGGCAGGAGTTGCAAGCAAACCTCGCGGGGCTGGTCCCGAACAGCCATCATCTGGTGGTGGCGGAGAGTGGGCACGGTATCGCTCAAGCCGAACCGGAAGTCGTCGTCGCCGCGATCCAGTCGGTGGTCGCGGCGGTGCGGCAGCCGGAGACGTGGGGAGCCGCAAGTGTGGGAGCGGCGGGCGGGTCGCTGGCGGCCGCATTGCCTGCCGCCTGAACGCGGCGCGTCCCGCGCGGGGAGACGGCGCGCGCCGGTCTTGCGCCGCCGCGGGGTCGGGCGTAGCATGGTGCACCCGCTGAGGGGACACCGATGGTACGCGCGTCGTCAGGAGAGTTGGCCATGCTTCGCATCAGGCTGCTGCTCACCGTCCTCGTTGCGCTCACCGTCACGGGCGGAGCGTTCCTCGGCCCGGCGTCTCGGGTTCAGGCGCAGGACGCCACCCCCGCGGCCGGTGGCCCGGGGGGGCGGGGCCGCCCATCCGGGAGGAACCTTGCCCGGCAATCCGTCGCTGCAACTCGTCAAGGTGGCCGGCGGTCTCGCCGACCCCGTCAACGTGGCCGCGCCGAACGATGGCAGCGGCCGGCTCTTCATCGTGGAACGGGTTGGACGGGTTCGCATTCTCGAGCGGGACGGGACGCTCGATGAGAAGCCGTTTATCGACCTCGGCGACCTGATCCAGACCGCCTACCTCGAGCAAGGGCTGCTCGGTCTGGCGTTTCACCCCGATTACAAGAACAACGGGTTGTTCTACGTCAACTTCACCGATTACCACACCAACGGCGACACCTTCGTCATGGAGTTCAAGGTCTCGGCCAACGACCCGAACCAAGCCGACCGGGAGAGCGGTCGGCTTCTCCTCGATATCGATCAGCCGTACGTGAATCACAACGGCGGGACGATCAAGTTCGGCCCGGACGGGTATCTCTACGTCGCGCTGGGGGATGGCGGCATGGGGGGAGATCCGTACAACAACGCGCAGAATACGAGCAGTCTGCTCGGCAAGTTGCTGCGGATCGACGTCACGCCGCAGGGCGACCGCCCGTACACGATCCCGGAGGACAATCCGTTTGCCGACGCACGCGTGGTCCAGTCGAACGCGTTCACGGACCAGATCGGCGAGACGGAAGGGAAGAGCCTGGAGGCGGCGGCCTACCACCCGGCGGCGCGGCCAGAGATTTGGGCCTACGGGCTTCGCAATCCGTGGCAGTTCAGCTGGGACCGGAAAACGGGCGATCTCTATATCGCCGACGTCGGTCAGGTGACCTGGGAGGAAATCGACTTCGAGCCGGCGGGCAGCCCCGGCGGGCAAAATTACGGGTGGGACTGGCAGGAGGCGAGCCACTGGTACCCGGCCGCGGTGACCAGTTGTGACCGCGCCCAGGTTGGTGTCGTGCCGGTGGCGGAGTATAAGCACGGCGACGACGGCTGTGACGTCACGGGCATCGGCATCTACCGCGGCCAGGCGTCACCGAGCCTCGATGGAACCTACTTTGCCTCCGATTGGTGCACGGGGAAGGTGTGGGGCCTGGCTCGCGACGGGTCCGGCGCATGGCGGTTCCAGGAACTGCTCGATACGGCGCTGCAGAGCACGGGCGCCGGCGAGGACGAGGCGGGAGAGCTGTACCTGACGACCTGTGTCTGCGAGTTCACCCGCTACTACGATCCGCTCGAGAACCCGCGGGGCAGCGTTTGGCGGCTGATGTCGGCGGACAAGGTTCCGGCCGGAGCGGAAACGGCGCCGCTTGGCACGCCGGTGCCGGAGGCGACGCCGGCAGCCTAGCACCGAGACGAGATGGCACCGCCGGGCACCTGGGCGACCCCGGACCACCCCGAGC
>JAABUS010002801.1_pt1 | contig 31057 bp, 24 predicted proteins | sample 5560161 | NCBI WGS metagenome assembly JAABUS01 (sample SAMN10711885, study PRJNA513376) | rock metagenome | isolation source: Antarctica rocks | place: Antarctica: Victoria Land, Trio Nunatak nord | collected 2016-01-04
GCTCACGCGGATGCGATCCTCTGCTCCCGCGTCCCGTGGAGGGCCTCGGCCTCGGCGGCCAGGGGCAGGCCGATCTGGAAGAGCGTCCCGCCGCCGGGGCGGTCGCCGTGCTGGAGGATGCCACGCTGGATGTGGATCGACTCGCGGACGATGGCCAGGCCGCGCCCCCGGCCTGCGCCCTTGGTCGAGTAGCCGTCGTCGAAGATGTGGCGGACGTCGGCCGCGGGGATGCCGGGCCCGTTGTCGGCGACGCCGATCCAGGCGGTCGGGCCCTCGACCCGCGCCGAGAGCGTGATCTCGGGGGCGTTCCCCGCGGTCGAGGCGGCCTCGACAGCGTTCTTCAGCAGGTTGACCAGGGCGTGGACCAGAAGGCGGTGGTCGCCCCGGACCGTCAGGCCGCGGAGCAGGCCGCTCTGCCATTCGACCCTCGCGTCGGCCGCCTCCAGCCTCGGGCCTAGCAACGCCAGCGCCTCGTCGAAGCATGCGCAGACAGGCACCGGCTCGACGGTCACGGGGAGCGCCGATCGCTTGAGGAAGCCGTCGAGTTCTCGGACCGTCAAGGTGATGTACTCGGCACAGACGGAGATCTGGCGGCAGACGTCGCGGGCGACCGCGGCGCCGTTGCGGAGCTCGAGGTCGGGGTCGATCCCCCGGGAGGCGTACTCGCGCTTCAGGGCGTGGTCCCATCGGGCGGCGAGTTCGGGATCGACCCCCAGCCGCCGCAGGGCCGCCGCGCGGGCCTCGGGCTCCTGGGCCACGAAGCGATCGATCAGGTCGAGCAGGTCGGTCAGGTTGCGCCGCTCGTTGGACAGGACGAAGACGCCGTTGCCCAGCTCGTGGCAGGTCCGGTCGGCCAGGTCGAGCGTCGCCTCGCGGGCCGCCTCGCGGGCGGATCGCTCGCTCAGCGCCTGCGCGCTCAGGATCATGTAGCCGAGGCAGAGCAGCGAATAGCCCGAGAAGCCGAGCAGGGCCAGGAGCAATCGGCGGTACGACGCCTCCAGGCCCGCCGCGGCCCGCTCGACCGTCGGCACGACCCGATAGCGGACACGCAGGCTGATGGCCGGCTCCCGGCCCTCCACGACGAGCGGGACACGGGCGACGACCGCGGTGGGTAGGGCCCCGCCGCTGACTGGCGAGACCCAGCGGACCAGCGGAGGCGCATCGTCCGGGCCGAGCTCCAGGGCGACGACCCAGATCAACGGGAAGCGCTCGCCCTGCTCGTCGAGCTGAGACCCCAGGCCGTAGACCGCGTCGTGGACCACCTCGAGCCTCCCGGCCTTCGTGTCGGGATCGGCACGACGCCAAAGGTCGACGTAGTCGATGAGGCTCCGTCCCAGGGGGTCCGGCAGGTTGACCCAGCCGCGGATGACCTGGTGCAGCGCGTCGAGGCCGGTCTTGCGGGGCCGGTTGTACTCGCGAGCCAGCACGATCAGGCCGAACCCGAACGACAACAGCGAGATCGCGGCGATCATCAGGCCCGGCGCCCCCAGGATGACGTACAGCCTCCGACGCAGGCCCCACAGGCGTCGCACGGGGTTCGTCATTGTGGGGTCGAGACCTCCGCCGGCCGGACGGGCACGGGTTGGCTCCACTTGCCCGACTCGACCCGCGCCATGGCATGGACCTCTGCCGAGCCGGGGCGGATCGACATCACATGGCCGAGTCCCATCCCCTCGCGTTCCCCCGATCGGCCGAAATCGATCGGGCGCCCCATCGCCGCCCGATCGCCCGCCGGGATGTGCAGGGTCGCAAGCGCCACGCGCAAGGCCGTCGCGTCGAGGACCCGGGGCGAGTCGAGGCAGTGGATCAGGGCCGAGACGATCTCGGCCGGGATCTGGGCGCCGTCGGCCGGCACCCCGCCCGCCGCCCCGCCCGGGTCGGGGAGCGAGGCCGACGAGACGCAAAAGATCGGGAACGAGAGCTTCCCCGCCGCCAGCTCGGAGAGGCTCTTCAGGCCGATCCCGTCGCCGACGACGACACGAAGCGGGCCATCTCCCGGGCCGAGGTTGAAGGGGGCCTTGACGTGCAAGGCCGCGATCATCCGACGCGCGGGGTCTCCCTGGACCGGGAGGACGACCCAGGTCGTCTGATCATTCGGCGTGGCGGTCGCACGCCCCCAGATCTTCCTGGCCAGTTCCAGCTCCGCCGTGGTGGGTGGGACGAAGGGGTGAGACATGCCGGAGAAGGCCAGGGTCTTGCGATCCTGGATGACCTCGGCCTTGGAGTCCGTGCGATCGATCGAGCGCTGGAAGCATTCGGCCAGGTCCGCCGAATAGGCATCATGCCGGTCCACCAGGATGAATGCCCGCGCCGGGGTGAGCGGCGGGTCCTGCTCGAGCAGGCATCGCACGACCAGATCGGCCTGGACCTGGTTGTTCGGGCAGAAGCGGAAGGTCCGGCCGGGATCGATGCCGAGCAAGGGGACCGGCAATCCCTCGGGTTCCGGGGAGTCGACGAGCACCGACGACGCCCAGGGGACGAGCAGGACGGGGCCGTCCTCCGCCTCGTCCTCCGCCGAGTCGCGCAAGGCCTCGGCCAGGGCCACCGTCAGCACCGTGTTGTTCGACCCGACCAGGGCAATCGGGGGGGGCGAATTGGAGACGAGTCGGTCCACCGCCTTCTTCGTCACCTGGACACCCCGGACGTCGTGGAATGCGAAGCGGATGCGCCGCTTCTGCCGCGTCGTCTCCACGACCATCGCGTCGCCGGTGTCATCGATCCGACGCGCCAGGCCGCGGTCCTGGCACACCTGGATACCGCGGCGAAAGCCGACCCAGTCGGTCTGACTGGGGAAGAAAACCGCGACCTCGTAGACACCCGACCTACGCCCCCAGTCCTTCCATGACGGGAAGACGAGGTTGTCGAACGCCAGGATGTAGGCCATCAGGGCCGCCAGGACGAGCCCGCCTGCACAGAGTAGCCAATTGCCGACGCGACTCATGTTCGCCTCGTCCCGGCCCCTCGGCGGGTCCCAGTCCCATCCCCTGCTCGAGGGCGAACGCGAGGACGTTCAGCCCCCCCCGTCGAGCCCGATGGCCTCGACCGGACACTCCTCCATCGCCGCCAGGCAGGCCGCCTCCTGCGCGGATCCCTCGGGCTGGTGGAAGACGTAACTATATCCCTGCGGGTCGTGCCGGGTGAAATTCCCCGGCGCGGTCTCCCGGCAGAGGTCGCAGTCGATGCAGGTGACATCGACATAATACCGCCCGTGCACATTCTCCGCGACCTTTTGCGACTTGTCGGCCATCGTCGGGGGGCGCCGGCCCTCGCGTCGGACTCCCGCGGAGGCGCCGGCGTCGTTCGGGTCTCGTGGCATTACACGGTCTTGGCGTCGATCCAGGTCATCAACGATCGCAGTCGCGTGCCGACCTGCTCGATCGGGTGCGCGCGTTCGAGACGCTTCGTGGCGCTGAAGACGGGGCGGTTGGCCTTGTTCTCGAGGATCCACTCGCGGGCGAACTGGCCCGACTGGATCTCGTGGAGAATCTTCTTCATCTCGACGCGGGTCTGCTCGTTGATGATCCGGGGTCCGCGCGTATAGTCGCCGAACTCGGCGGTGTTGGAGATGCTATAGCGCATGTAGTTGAGGCCCCCCTGATAGATCAGGTCGACGATGAGCTTCAGCTCGTGGAGGCACTCGAAGTAGGCGCTCTCGGGCTGGTAGCCGGCCTCGACCAGGGTCTCGAACCCCATCTTGACCAGGGCGCTGACGCCGCCGCAGAGGACGACCTGCTCGCCGAAGAGGTCGGTCTCGGTCTCCTCGGCGAAGGTCGTCTGCAGGACCCCGCCGCGGGTCCCGCCGATCCCCTTGGCATAGGCCAGGGCGAGGGCCTTGCCCGCGGGCGAGCATCCCTCTCCGGTGGCGATCAGGCAGGGGACGCCCCCCCCTTTGACGTACTCGCTGCGCACGAGGTGCCCGGGCCCCTTGGGGGCGACCAATGCGCTATCCACCCCATCGGGGGGGACGACCTGGCCGAAGTGGATATTGAACCCGTGCGAGCAGAGCAGCAGGTCTCCCGGTCGGAGCTTCGGCTTGATGTCGCGGGCGTAGATGTCCCCCTGCACCTCGTCCGGGAGCAGGATATTGATCAGGTCGCCGGCCTCGGAGGCCTCGGCGGCCGAGACGGGCTGGAAACCGTCCTTGATGGCCAGGTCGTGGTTGGCCGAACCCGGCCTCTGGCCCACCACCACCTGGCATCCCGAGTCGCACAGGTTCTGCGCCTGCGCGTGCCCCTGGCTCCCGTAGCCGATGATGGCGACCGTCTTGCCCTTCAAGAGCCCCAGGTCGGCGTCCTGGTCGTAAAACATCGTGGCCGGCATCGGCGATTCCTCGTCGGGGTCGTAACCCGGAGTTCACTGGTCTGGAAAGGAAGGAATGGGCCGTCGACCCGCATGCTCGGCCCGACGTCCCCGGTCGAACCGGTCCGCCACGGGCCGCCCTAGCTCACAGGTGGGAATGTCCCACCACGGACGCGGGGGGCTCGTCCACATCGAGGCTCGGCGCAGGGTCCGGGATCGCCGCCGGATTGCCCCGGACCAGGGCGATCCGGCCGGTCCGGACCAGCTCACGGATGCCATAGGGCCGGACCTGATCGACGAACGCCTCGATCTTCTTCTCCTGCCCCGAGATCTCGATCATCATCTGCTCGGGGCCCACGTCGACGATCCTCGCCCGGAAGATCTGCACCAGGCTTTGGATCTCGGCCCGGCTCGACGGCGGTGCGTCGACCTTGATCAGGGCGAGGTCCCGCTCCACGTAGTCTTCGCGGGAGATGTCCTGGACCTTCACGACGGTGACGATCTTGTCGAGCTGCTTGCGAATCTGTTCCAGGGTCCGGTCGTCGCCGAGGACCACCACGGTGATCCTCGACAGGTTCGGGTCCTCGGTCTCGCCGACTGCCAGGCTCTCGATATTGAACCCGCGCGAGGCGAACATGCCCGAGACGTGCGCCAGCACGCCAGGCTGGTTCTGCACGAGCACAGACAGGACATGCCGGCCCCGCCCCGGTCCCCGGGCGGCCCCCGTCCCCGTGCTCAACGTGGCCGAATCAGACCCCATGCCTATCCATCTCCCCCTGCCCAACTCCCCTCGTCGATCGAGGGACAAACCGCCAATCTACGTTCTCCTCCGCACGCCCGCAAGGGGGAGCCCGCAGTTCAATCCGTTTGTGAGAGTGCGGGCCCTGCCGCCAGCCGTCCCCCGGCTCCAGGAGCGGATCGACCCGGAACCCATCCCTCTCTCTCCGGAGCGGGTCGGCGTCCGGGGCCTTCGTGCGGTATTCCGGCATATAGACACGTGTCGGAGTGCGGGTGGGTCGGAGGTGGGTGAAAGGTGGGTGAAAACGGGGTCGCGAAAGAGTTCTCGGCGGATGACCTTCCCCGTCTTATCCTCGTGTGGTGAAGCGGAAGTTCGTGCCCAGATCGAATGGGTGGCCCGGAGTGGGTGTGACCTCGGGTTGATGTGAGCTGGTCCGCGGAGAGCAATTGAAAAGTCTCGCCTATACTTCACCCGTGCCAGTCATTCCGACTCGGGCGGGTCGGGCGGTATGGGTAACCAGGCCCAAACCCAACATTCGTCTCGCTAGGGGCAAAGTAGACGGTTATACCGCCAGCGCCTCGGTCGGGCGGAAGATCTCGTAGGGACGTCAGGGCACGCGGGTCTGACCTCCCGTTATGAGATAAGCTGATGCACCCAAAGCCCTCATGGCCCCGATGAAAGCCCCTGACTCACTGCAAAACCTGCACCCCGGGTAACGCCTTCCGAAGCCCTGCGATCGCGGACTCTGTGACTTGTGTGCTCAGTATCAGCGTCTTCAAATTTGTCAGTCCCTTGAGACCCCTTAGACCAGCGTCGGAGACTTGGGTTCCGGCGAGATTAAGCACCTGCAGACCGCCGAGGCCCTGAAGGCGGGCAAGGCCTGCGTCGGTCACTCCCTGGGGCAACTCCAAGGATCGCAGTTCGCTCATCTCCTTGATGTGGGCGAGTCCCGCGTCGGTGACCTCAGTCCCGCTCAAATGCAATGCCTGGAGGTGGGTCAGTCCTTTGAGCTGTGCCAATCCGGCGTCCGTAAGCTGGGTCTCGCTCAGGTGCAGAATTCGCAGGTCGTCGAGCGTGTCGAGGTGCAGGCCCGCGAGGTCGGCATCGGTGAGGTCGGTTTCTTTGAAGTCGACCGAAGCCATCGGCGCCCTGCCGGGAGGCGTGAAGCGCTGAACGCGCCCCCCGAGCTTCTCGACCGCAGCGACCACTCGCTCGGAGGTTATTGGTCGTTCCAATGCGATCGGAGGCCGCGGCGCGGGCGGACCGGGCCTCGCCGAGGCATCCCAGAGTCGCGCCATGTTGTCCCAGCTCCCCGAAGCGATCGTCCGTCCGTCGGAGGAGAACGCCAGGCACTTCACGGCGTTGGTGTGTCCGCGGAAGGTCGCCGACTCTGCGCCCTTGGTCATGTCCCAGAGCTTGACCGTCTTGTCGAGGCTCCCGCTCGCGAGGGTCTTGCTGTCGGGGGAAAACGCGACACCGTGGACGGTCCTCCGATGACCCCGAAGGGGCGGGCGTTCCTCCGCGGAGGGGATGTCCCAGAGCCGGACTTCCTTCCCCTCGGTCGCCGCCGCCAGGGTCCGTCCGTCGGGGGAGAAGGCCAGGGCCCAGACGACCCCCATGATCGCTTTGACCCGGTGTTTTACGGCTGGCTCTCGACCTTGGGAAACATCCCAGAGGGTGATCGTTGAACCATTGCCCGAGCGGATCACCATCAAGTCGAACGAGAACGTGGTCTCCTTGTCGATCGTCGCTGCCGCGAGGGTCCGTCCGTCGGGGGAGAACACCAGCGCGATAACGACGTCGTCCCCCGGCAACCCAGCCAGCCGGGCGCGGGCCTTCCCGGCCGGTACGTCCCAGATCGTCACCGACCCATCGCCTTCTCCCCCCGTGGCCAAGGCCGTACCGTCGGGAGCATAGGCGACGGCGAGCACTTTGCCCGCGTCGAGCTTGGTCGTGCCCCGCCCTGTGGCCACGTCCCAGAGCCTGACGCCGTCGAGTCCCCCGGAGGCAATTGCCCGGCCGTCGGGGGAGAACGCCAAGCTCTCGATCCTCCCGGTGTGCCCGAGGAGCTCCGATCGCTTGCCCCCCGTGGCGACGTCCCAGAGCCTCGGGATGTTATCGTATCCGCCCGTGGCCAGGATCGTGCCGTCGGGCGAGAATGCCACGGCGCGGACCGTGTCGGCGGATGCGGCGAGGACGTGCCGTTCGCGCGGCTCCCCGGCCCGCGAGCAATCGGCCACACAGGCCAGGATCAGCGCGACGTAGGCGGTTAGCAAGGCCGTCGAACGTCCCTGGATCGTCGCCATCATCGCTCCTCGCTTTACGCTGGCAATCATGGTGTCATCCGCTCCCCGTCCCGCGCCAGTGGTTCCACCGGCTCGCTTCCGCCCTCGACCGCCGCTCCGCACCCCGGCTCGTATCCCCTGGCCGGCTCAGATGTCAATCCTGTTCTCTACGCCACCCGTTCCATTTCCCACTCGACGTAAGTGCCGGAACGATGGATCAAAAACCGCCATTCCGACCGGCATATCGACCCGCTACAGTTTTACAATCGTCATAAAGGGCCGAATTCACCCATGCCAGAACTACTTCGCAAGGAGCGGGGGGCGCCAAGATCACATCGATCCGAGGTCGCACCCCCCGGAGTTATCCCGCGAACCCGTCACTCACCGCACTAAAAGATATTATAATATTTACATATTCCAATGAATTGGCCACTCCGCCGTGCCATCCAGGGCCGATCCGCTCGTGGAGATGTGGGCCCCGTCGCACCGGGCGGCCGGCATACCCCGGAGTGGGGCGGACGTCCTTGCCCGCTCGCAGTACGTGTGGCAAGGGGCGTTTCCAGTGAGCCGCTCAGTGGGGCGACAGGCCCTGAAGGCCGGGGATTCCGCCGGGCAAGTTCGGCATCGCCGGCGCGGCCCCCGCGGCGGGCGCGGAGCCCTTGGGGCGGATCAGGGCCGCGCGGTCCAGGGCGATCGAGCGGAAGCTCTCGCCCGGCGTCACGTAGTACCAGTCGGCGAACCGATCGGTCAGGTCCTGGACGCGCTTGCGGGCGTCGGCGATCCGCTTCTCCCGATCGGCCTTCTTGCGATCGTCCGTCTCCTTGGCCGTTTTCTCCTCGGCGATCCGCTTGGGGTTATCCGGGGCGAGCTGGAACGGGTTGTCGGGGAGGGTGGGCAAGGCCTTCGCGTCGGGCTCGGGCTCCGGGGGGAGCAGCGCGGGGTCGAACGCGACGGTGACCATCACGTAACGGCTCTCCGAGGTCCCTTCGGCCTTCTTCGCGGGGTCCTTCGCCTTTGCTTTGTCCGTGCCCTCCTCGAGCCCGGCCGACAGCTCCTCGCCGGAGGCGATGAACACGTCGCCGAAACGCAGGGTGTAGACGGCCCCTTCCTCGGTCGAGACGACCACGTCACCCTGATTCGAGAGCAGGCGGCCGTCGCGGGTGGGGTAGAAGCCCTTGCTGTTGAGCGAGGCGATCGTGGTGCGCGTCACCGTGATCCCCCCCTTTTCGGGGCCGTTCGTCTTGAGGTCGTGCGTCAGGCCGGGAGGCTTGGGCCGTACGCCGACAATCTTGAGGTCGGCCAGCGCGTCGGTCATGGCCCGGAGCTTGTCGGGGTTGAGCTCCTGGTCCGCACTGAGGTCGGCCAGGGTCCAGGGACCGCTGGCATCCTTGCGATCGATGGTCAGGACCTCGCCACGCTGGGGGCCCCTCTCGGGGTCGATCTTGTAGTTGTCGAAGACCACACGACGGACCTTGCCGGCGTCGAGCTTCAGCAGGTTGGTCTCGATCCAGTCGGCGAATCGGGTGGAGAGGTCGGCCTTGACGTTGACGCCATAGGTCCGCTTCTGGCCCGGCACGCGGACATAGCGCTGGGGGGTGGTGTCGCTCCCCTCCCGGACCGCGCGCACGTCCTTGCCGATGATGAAGTCGGCCAGGACCTTCTCCGACTTGTCGCGGAGCGTCACGCGCTTGCCCATGCCCTTGAGGGACATGGCCTTGGCGTCGAGCGGGTCGACGACCCCGAGGTCTTCGTGATCCTCGGGCCGGTCGGAGCGGATCGTGTCCTTGGTCAGGTCCATGACCCCCGAGGCGGTCTTCGCCAGTCGGTCCTTGGCGTCGGCCGGGTAGTTATAGTGCGAGGGGATGACCCACTTGCCGTCCTTGAGCATGACCTTGAACCGCGCGGCGGTCGCCGTCGTCGGGTCGTAGTCGACGACCTCGAGGTCGGTGGAGGCCAATGGATCTTTGAAGTCGGGGAAGAACGGCTTCCCTTGATCGTCGAACGTCTGGTTCAGCCCCGAACGGTCGGGGACTCGATAGAAGGCCGCTCCCACCAGCACCAATGCCACCGCGGCGAAGGCCAGGGTCTTGTTCAGCTCATTCATCTCTGTCTCTCTCTCGGGTCGTGTCCGGGGCCCGCTCGCCGAAGGGGGGGAGGGGGCCTTCCATCACTATTTCCAGGAGGACGACCTCGGGGCGAGAAGGGCGGGCCAGTCCCGCCCCCCTCGCCTCGGGGGATCGCGTCATTTGTGGGCGATGCGGTTCGGGTTGGCCCCCTGGTTTTCGCGACGCACGCGGGCCCCGAAGACGAAGAGGCCCAGCGCCAGCGCCGGCAGCGGGGGGATCGCGATCGCCAGGGAGCGGACCCGGTTCTGGATCCGGCGGATCCGCCTCTCCATGTCCGCCTTGCTCTCCTGATCCTTCTTCTGTTTCTGGTCGTCGATGTTGGCCTTCTCGACGGCGAGGCGGCGGTTGGCGACCTCCTGCAGGTTGGCCAGCATGATCTCCTTGGCCTGCTCGTCGACGTCCGTGCGGGCGCGGACGGCTCCGACCTGCTGATCGAGCCGCTTCTGGGCGTCCTCGAGCTGCTCCTTGGCGGCGTCCTCGGCGGCCTTCGTCTCGGCCTGGCGCTGCTCGGTGAACTGCTTCGTCTGCGCCTCCAGCAGGGACAGGGTCCGATGCCGGATGCGTCGTTTGCGGAGGTTGACGAATGCGTCGTCGCCGGCCAGCACGTCGACGGAGTTGAGCACGAACGTGACGTTGTCAAACTCCAGGTTCTCGACCCGACGCCGTCGGAGCTCGAAGAACTGCTCGGAGATGACGTCGAGGTCGGCGATCGCGATGACGTGGATGTCGGCCGCCTTGGCGGTGGCGTCCTTCTTCTCCGCCACAGTGGCCTCGGGGGCGGGGCGGCCCTGGAGCCGGGCGGCCAGGGTGTAAGCCTGTCCGGTGGCGAAATGCCGACGCCTGGGGTTGATGCCCGACATCCCCATGAAGCCCTGCTGGGCCGCGTCGCGCCACGAGAGCGTCCCCCCCGAGGCGTTGGTCCTCGAAAGCGACGTAAATTCGGGGCCCGGTCCCCCCTTGGAACGGAGCAGGCCCGGGAAGAGCATCACGACCTCTTGCAGGCCCGAGCTGATGATCTGGTCGGGGTTGAATGCATCCTCGGCGCCGCTGCCCCGGCCGACGAAGACGATCTCGGGCGGCAGGTCGGCGAGCTGCAGGTGGGGATTATATGCGTTCCAGACGATCTCCGTCGTGGGCCAGTCGAGCCCCACCAGGTCGAGCAGGGGGCGCAGGTCCCCCTTGGGCTCGGGGGGAGGTCCGCCGCCGAAGGGGCCGCCGGGGGCCTGCTTCGGGACCTCGGGCGAGAGCTGGGGATTGTCCAGCGGCATGGGGTCGAGGAAGAGCAGGGTCGGGTTCCCCTGGCGGACGTGCGCCACCAGGTTGGCGATCTGCCTGTCGGTCAGCGAGGAGGGCTGGGCCACCAGGAGCACGTCGATGTCCGGGGGGATCGGGGCGTCGGCCGCGACCGAGCTGACCTCATATTGCTTCTTCAGCTCGGTGACGATGGACCATTCGTTGCTCTGTCCCATCGACTGCATGTCGAACCCGCCCAGCAGCCGGGCGTCCGTGCTCAGGATGCCGACCTTCTTGCGATTGCTCCGCGAGACGACCCGGATCGAGCGGGTCAGCTCGTACTCGACGGGGAGGCCGCGGTCGAAGAAGGGGATGACGACCTCTTCCAGGCCCGAGGTGAAAGCCACCCCGAGGAAAATCTCGGACGAGGCCTGTCGCGCCTCGTCGGTGGTCAGGACGCGGCGGGGCGTGATCCCGAACCGCTTCTCGGCGTCGCGCGCCTCGGGCGAATAGAGTTCGGTCGCGACGAGATTCAGGCGAATCCTGTCTCCCCCGCGGGCGGCGTATTCCTTCAGCAGGCCGAGCAGGTTGGCCCTCGTCTCGACGTATTCGCGCGGGAGTTCGGGGCTGTAGTACGCCTGGATGTAGACCGGCCGATCGGCGGGGATCTGCTTCAGCAGCGCGATCGACTCGCGGGAGAGGGTGTTCAGGCCCTCCGCGCTCGTATCGGCCCGGACGCCGGTCCGGCCGACGAGGAGATTGATGCCCGCCAGGGCGACGGCGACCGACAGGACACGGACCAGCGAGTGCGCCCAGCGCGTCGAGCTCTGCTCGCCACCGGCCCAGTGCCGACGGCCGATGAGGACCATGTTCAGGTAGAGCAGGCCGACCGTCAGCGACAGGAAGTAGAAGACCCCCGCCATCGGGACGACCCCCGTGCCGAAGTCGTGGAACTGCGAGGGGATCGACAGGTCCTCGATCTGGCGGCGCAGGACCGGGCCCGCCCACGAGCCGAGCAGGCCGGCGAAGACCGGCACGGCCGCGAAGAGCGCGCCCAGGATGAAGGCGACCGTCGCGTTGGACGACATCAGGGAGGCCACCATCCCGACGGCCAGGAGCATCGCCCCCATGAGCCAGTAGCCCACGTAGGTGGCGAACATCACCCCCAGGTCGGGCGAGCCGAGCCAGGAGAGGATCGCCACGTGCGTGAGCGTGAAGAGCAGGGCGACCGTGTAGATGCCGAGCGCGGCCAGGTATTTACCCAGGACGATCTCGACGTCGTACGCCGGGAGCGTGAAGAGCAGCTCGTCGGTCCCCTGGCGTCGCTCCTCGGCCCAGATGCTCATCGTGATGGCCGGGATGAAGAACAGCAGCAGGTAGGGCATCCAGTCGTTCAGCGGGGCGAGATTGGCCAGATTGTTGGTGAAGAAGACCGGCTGCCAGAAGGCCACCCACGAACTGACGAATACGAAGAGGGTGATGAAGACATAACCGGCCGGGTTGCTGAAATAGCTGGAGAAGTTGCGCTTGAAGACCGCCCCGACCACATACGGGCGGAACGGCAATGCGCGGCCTTCGCGTCGAGGCGCGTCGCCGGAGGAGGCCCCGGCTTTTTCTTTTTGGAGGGTCGTCACCGCTGAGAATCCCCTGGGTGGAAGCGAGGGAGAGATCGGTCGAGCCCGGCATCCCGGCCGAGGGCCGGATGGTGCCGGCTCCAGACCGGGGGCCGGTCAGTCTTCGTAGGGTGGGCACTGCCCACCATCCCCGTCAGAACCCCGGAAAGTCGGTGGGCAGTGCCCACCCTACATTTGCCCGTGAGCGCCATCCGGATAGCCTCTCATACGCTTATCAGACGGAGCCTACACCGGCTGCGCCGTCAGGCGGTGGAACTGGTCCTCGAGAGACCGCCCCTCGGCCCTCATCTCGGCGGGCTTGCCGTCGAAGACGAGCTTGCCGTCGTGGATGAACAGGACGCGATCGGCGACCGGCTCGACCTCCTGGAGGATGTGGGTCGAGACGAGCACGGTCTTCGACTTGCCGAGCTCGCGGATCAGGTTGCGGACGCCGCGAATCTGATTCGGGTCGAGGCCCCCTGTCGGCTCGTCCATGATCAGGACCTCGGGGTCGTGCAAGAGCGCCTGCGCCATCGAGACCCGCTGGCGGTAGCCCTTGGAGAGCTTGCCGACCGGTTTGTGCGCGACGGATTCGAGCGAGCACTGCTCGAGCACGGCCCCGATCCGGTCCCTCAACAATCCGCCCGACATCCCCCGCGCCTCGCCGAAGAAGCGGAGGTGGTCGTTCGGGGTCATGTCCGGATAGAGCGGGCCGTTCTCGGGGAGATAGCCGAGGTGCCGGGCCGCCTCGATCCGGTCGGCCTGCACGTCGATCCCGGCGATCTGTGCCGATCCGTGCGTGGGGGCCACGAAGCCGGTCAGGAGCCGCATGGTGGTCGTCTTGCCCGCCCCGTTGGGGCCGAGGAACGCCACCACCTGCCCGCGAGGGACCGAGAACGTGACGTCGCGGACCGCCAGGAACGTGCCGAACTGCTTGGAAAGCCCTCGGGCTTCGATCATCAAGGGCGTGGACATGCCGTCGTCATCCTCGCATCCCACAGGAAATTGGGGGGCTCGCCCCGCGCCGTTTCGACGGCCCGTGACACTGCATCGAACCCCGCTCGACGACGTGGCCGGAGCCATCCGCCTCGACCCCGGCAGACCGGCCCGGGGCCCCGAAGTCCTCATTATGACCGCCCGCCCCGCGCGACGCAACCGCCGCGTTTACCCGGCTCGCGCCGTGCGACCTCGCGGCACGATGGGACGCTCCTCGTCGGAATATCCCTGGAAGGCCACCGCCCGGGGAAGTCTAATCCACCGGGTTTCTCCGCGTCCCCCATCGGTCGTACCGCGAGAGGGCACGTTCGGCATGAGTTCTTCGTCGCCGCTTCGGGGAGGGTTCATCGGTTGCGGTTTCGTCTCTCAGTATCACCTGGAGGCGTGGAAGCACGTCCCCCGGGCCGAACTGGTCGCCATCTGCGACCACGATCCCCGCCGCCTGGAGGGGGCCGGCGCGCGGGTCCCCGAGGCCCGTCCGTACCGCGATGTCGCCGCGATGCTCGCCGCGGGCCCGCTCGACTTCGTCGAGATCGCCACCCGCCCCGAATCCCACCGTGAGCTCGTCGAGCTTGCAGCGGGGCACGGCGTCCACATCCTCTGCCAGAAGCCGGCGGCTCCGGCTCGCCCCGATCTCCTGGCCATGATCGCGGCCTGCGACCGGGCCGGCGTCCGGCTGATGTTCCACGAGAACTGGCGGTTCCGCCCGTGGTACCGGGCCCTCCGCCTCGCGATCGACTCGGGGGCCATCGGCCGGCCGATCCGCCTCCGGATCGCGCATCGAGACACGCGAGCGATCCGCCCGGGCGGCTTCGCCGACCAGCCGTACCTCGCCGCGAATCCCCGGCTGATCCTCATGGAGATGGGCTGCCACCTGGTCGACACCGCCCGCTTCCTCTTCGGCGCGATCGAGCGGGTGACCGCATCCCTGGGCCGCTTCGGCGAGGGGCATCCGGGCGAGGACGTGGCTATGCTCATGGTCGGCTTCCGAGGCGGGGCACTCGGCCTGCTCGACATGAGCTGGTGCGCGCCTGCCGATGTGGCCAGGCCCGAGTGGGCGCTCAACGAGACGGTCGCCGAGGGGACCGCCGGCACGCTCCGCCTCCGGTCCGACGGCTCGCTCGAATGGATCGGCCCGGATGGCCGGGTCGAATCGAGGCCCGTCGACCTCCCCCCCGCCGACCGGGTCTACCTCGACGGCTACGTCGCGACCCAGGCCCACTTCGTCGATGGCCTCCTCCAAGGCTTCGAGCACGAGACCCGTGCGCTCGACACGCTGGTCACAATGGACGTCGTCTGGGCCGCGTATCACTCGGCCGAGACCGGCCGCACCGTCGTCCTCTAGACCGCCGCGGACGGCCCCATGCTTTTTCGGAGAGGTTGGGGCTTTCGTCCGTCGTGCGACTTCGTTACGATCGTCTCGTGAGATCCGCCCGACGAGGCACCACGCACCCGTAGCTCAATTGGATAGAGCATCGGTCTACGGAACCGAAGGTTATAGGTTCGAATCCTATCGGGTGTATTAAGTTACGTCTTCTCGACGCGGCCTCTGCCAGCCGACGCCTGTCTCTCGTCCCCGGACCTAGCCCTAATCGTCGATCTGTGGGAGCGGTTGCCCGATTCCGTCCGCGTCAGCATGTGGCGACTGTCCGTGCCGCCTCCGGTCTGAAAGATGGATGATGAAGTCCGCCGGGGTCCCCACGGTAAAGCATCGACATAACTGTCTAAGGCCGCGAGAGGGCTGACCGATCACGTCTGGTCGATTTCCGGATGGATCAGCTTCCCGGCGGTGCTACGGAGCTAGGACACGACCCGCGATTCGGCGTGCAACGAAATTGCTCTAAATGTACATGCAAATGATAACTTATATATCAATATATAAAACATAATCTCCGACGAAGTCTGGGCCATTCTCGATCACTTGGGCGACACGATGGCCATGGCCGAGAGGCTGGATGTCACCACCCGTGCCTTGAGGCCCATGCTCCCGCATGGGGTGATCCGGAAGCCGATGGATCGGTCGGTCGGGTGCCTGGCCGGATCGAAGGAGTGTCCGCCACCAGGTGGCGGCTGATCGGGGAGTTCACGCCTACCACCGCCTGCGGTCCGGTCGGCGTCACGGCGGGAAGAGTCTGCCGGAGGTCCATCCTCCGGGTTACGATGTAGGACTCGGACGAGGCGGAGCGACGGGGTATCCTCCGGGAGCGGGTGCGACATGGGCTCATGTGCGACGATCCGGGTGGCGGCGGTGCAGATGGAGCCGATGCTCGGCCAGGTGGGCCGCAACCTCCAGCGGATCCTCTCCGGCCTCGAGCACGCCGCGAACGAAGGGGCGAAGCTGGCGGTCTTCCCCGAGTGCGCGCTCTCGGGCTACGGCTTCGAGAGCCGGGAAGACGGGTACGCCCACGCGGTCGCGGCCGACGGTCCGGAGGTGGCCGCGATCGCCGAGGTCGCCGGGACGACCGGCTGCGGCTGCGTCTTCGGCCTCCTGGAGAGGGACGGCCGGAGGCTCTACAACGCCTGCGCGGTCGTCGGCCCCGGCGGGCTCGTGGGGACCTATCGGAAGATTCACCTCCCGTATCTGGGGATCGACGCGCACGTCGACCCCGGCGACCGCCCCTTGGCCGTCCATGAGGTCAACGGCCTCCGGATCGGCGTCCAGATCTGCTACGACGGCTCGTTCCCCGAGGCCTCGCGCGTGCTGGCGCTCCTGGGGGCCGACCTGATCGCCCTGCCGACCAACTGGCCCGCGTCGGCCGAGTGCGCGGCGGAGCATATGATCCCGACCCGCGCCATGGAGAACACGGTCTACGTCATGGCCGTGAACCGGGTCGGCGTCGAGAGCGGGTTCCGGTTCATCGGCACAAGCTCGATCGCCGACCCGGATGGAAAGATCATGGCGAAGGCCGACGAGTCCGCCGAGGCGACGCTCTTCGCGGAGATCGACACCGAGAAGTCGCGGACGAAGCGCCTCGTTCGCGTCCCGGGCCGGCACGAGATCGATCGGATCGCCGACCGTCGCCCCGCCTTCTACGGCCCGTTGGTCGCGCCCAACGGCAGGAATTAACCGCTGGTCACGGCCCGAGCGGGCATATCGTCCGCCGACGCACGGGCAATAAAGCCCGGCGCCGTTACTTCGATCGAGGCTTCAGGGACTTGTCGAAGAACCCCACGACCAGTCCCCGCAGGTCTTGCTGTCTGGGTTGGAGGTCGAAGCTATGCACCGCCCCTTCGACGATGACCAGCTGGTGCTCGACGCCGACCTCCCTGAGCTTCTCGGCGAATCGCTGCGATCCCGAGAGCGGCGTGGTCGTGTCGGCCGTGCCGTGCAGGATCAGCATCGGCGCGTCGCCCTTGGTGACGTGGTTGATCGGCGCGGCGGCCCGGTAAACCTCCGGGATCTCGGCCATCTCGCCCGGGAACATCACGTGGTCGCGGTCCATGCCCGCGGGCCTGCCCGGATACATCGGCACCGCCGCCTGGACCCGGGTCGAGATCGCCGGATCCTCCACCGGCTCGAGCCCGTCCTCCGACCCGGTCACCGCCAGCATGGCCACCAGGTGCCCTCCCGCCGACCCGCCGATGGCGCCGATATGGTCGGGGTCGATCCGGTATCTGTCGGCGTTCTTGCGGAGCCAGCGGACGGCACGCTTGCAGTCGTGGAGGTTTCCCGGCCAGGTGGGATGGCCTTCCGAGGCGAGCGCGTAGTTGATGCTGACGCAGACGTAGCCGTGCGAGGCGAGCGTCGTGCCGATGTTGATCTCTCGCTTCGCCCCCTTGTCGCCGGCGGTCCAGCCGCCGCCGTGGATGATCACGATCCCCGGCCGCTTCGCGCCGGAGACCGGGTTATCCTTCGGCAGGTACAGGTCGAGCTTCTCCGCCCGATCCGGCCCGAGATAGGGGACATCCTTCTCGATGTTGACGTCCGCGCCCTGCGCCGCGGCCGCCGTGAGCACCACCAGAATCATGGCTCTACCGAATGTCATCGCCGTGTCTCCCGCCGTATCGTGTCGCTCCCCGCACTCGTATTGAGACGATCCCCGATCGGAACGAGGAGAGCAAGACGTTCGTGCCGGTGCGAGCCCCGGACGCCGGCGGGCGGGCCAACGGTTGGTCCCTTCCGAAATCCGCCGACGAAACGCCAAGGGGTCGGACCAGGATGGCGCCTCCATCGACCGGGGCGCCTCCCCTGGCGGGGCCGGGCTCTACTGGCTACGCTCCCCGAGCCGCTTTGCGTCTCGACCATTCGGTGACGATCCCTGACGCGGATGTGACTCGCCTACCGGGTCGTGGCTTCCTCGATGGGCATGCCCTAGAATGCGTCCCGGGCCGAAATCGCAGGCTCTCGAGCGACCGAGGCTTCGCCGGCTGATAGTCGCCCTCGGTGCGCCCGGCTGTCCGTTCGCCCCTGGGAGATTACGCATGCGACGCAATGTCATCCTGCTCCTGCCCGCGGTCATCGTGATGCAACTGCCCGCGATGGCGCAGGAGCCGATCCCCTACGGTGCCCCGATCAATCTGGAAACCGCCCTGAAGGTCGTGGCGGGGGCCGAGGTCGAGGCCAGAAAGCAGAATTGGCCGGTGGCGATCACCGTCGTCGATAGCGCCGGATTCCTGGTCGCCTTCCACCGCCTGGACAACACGCAGCTGGGGAGCGTCGAGGTCTCCCTGGAGAAGGCGAAGTCGTCGGCCCTGTTCCGGCGTGCCACCCGGACCTACGAGGATACGCTGGCACAGGGCGGCGCGAACCTCAAGGTGCTCCGATCGCCGGCCATGCCCATCGAAGGTGGCCTGCCGATCCTCCGCGACGGCAAGATCATCGGCGCCATCGGGGTGTCGGGGGTGAAGTCCACCGAGGACGCGCAGGTGGCGCGAGCGGGCCTGGCGGCAGTGGGGGCGAAGCCCTGATGGATTCGCCCGGGGCGTGGCATCGCGCCCCATTGCGGAGCGGATGATGCCCCCATCCGAGCGGGGGACGGTGACGCGGAGGTTCGGCATCGCCGACGCGATGATCCCGACGGCCGGGATCGCCGCGGGAATCGCCGTCGAGAGGGCACTGGTGCCCGATATGACGGCTGATAAGCTGTGGGAAGCGTTCGTCCGACCCCGTGTCAGCACGCGACCGGGCGGCTCCAAGGCCGCTCCTCAAGCAAGGATGAATCCCATGAAATACGTCGCCCATCTCCTCCTCGCTTTCGCCCTCCTGCCCGGGGCGCAGGCCCAGGACGTCAAACGCGACATCCCCTACGCCGATCCGGCACACGAGCGGCAGGTGCTCGACGTCTATTCGCCGCCGGGTGCGAAAAACCTGCCGGTGGTCTTCTGGATCCACGGCGGCGGCTGGCAGACCGGCGACAAGTCCGACGTCCAGCAGAAGCCGCGGGCCTTCATGGAGAAGGGGTTCGTCCTCGTCTCCACGAACTACCGGCTCCTGCCGGGCGTCGACATGGCGACCATCGTGCGCGACATCGCCAGGTCCATCCATTGGGTGCACGACCACATCGCCGAGTACGGGGGCGACCCGAAACGCCTCCTGGTCATGGGCCATTCCGCCGGGGCGCAGCTCGCCGCGTTGGTCTGCACCGACGATGGGTATCTCGGGGCGGAGGGCCTGTCCCTGGCCATCGTCAAGGGCTGCGTGCCCGTCGACGGCGACACGTTCGACGTGCCGGCCATCATCGAGACGGCGGAGACGCGGCGTCGGGTGCACGGCCAGCCGCGGGCGAAAGACGGCCACCGCGAGAAGTTCGGCGGCGATCCGGCGAAGCATCGCGACTTCTCCGCCGTCACGCATGTGGCCGGGGGCAAGGGCATCCCCCCGTTCCTGATCCTCCACGTCGCCGAGCATCCCGACACGACCGCGCAGGCGTATCGCCTCGCCGCCGTGCTGAAGGGCGCGGGCGTTCCCGCCACCGTCTTCGGTGCCAGGGAGACGACCCACGGCAAGATCAACGCCGACCTCGGCCTGCCCGACGATCCCGCCACGAAGGCGTTGTTCACGTTCGTGGCCGAAGTCTTCAAGGAGTGAATGTCCGCCACTCCGGATGGCAGCGACGGCGGGCGTTACCGGCCAGATGGGGTGGGCCTACTACCTGGTCCAGGGATCGACGGCCGCCATCCTGCTGCTGGCCGCCAACACCTCGTTCGCCGACTTCCCGCGCCTGGCGAGCCTGATGGCACGAATCCTAAATCCGTTGGCGGACCCAGTTCTGTCCGAGAATCCCTTGAAATCGGCGCGATCTCCGGTAGACTGTAGAAATCGGAACGGTCTTGACTCGGGACGTTCGGTGGCCGGAATCCTTAACTTTTGCATCGGTTGCGTTCCCTGAGACCAGCCCGGGAATGGGTCGCCATATTGAGCTTGGGTTGCGGAACCGAAAGGCTATCGGAAGTATGGCCTCCGGAGACCACGCGGCCTTCGACATGACAGACGCCTACGCAGGTGTCGGACACACGAATTCGACGGATCTGGCGATGATGCGCCAGGCGCTGGCGCTGGCACGCGAGGCGATCGAATTCGGCGAGGTCCCCGTGGGTGCTGTGGTCGTCCGCGACGGGCAGATTGTGGCGCAAGCGTTTAATCTCCGGGAGACTTGCCACGACCCCACGGCGCATGCCGAACGCGTGGCCCTGACCCTCGCAGGACGTGCCCTGGGATCGTGGCGATTGGACGGTTGCTCCCTGTACGTGACCCTGGAACCATGTGCCATGTGCGCCGGCGCGATCATCCTCAGCCGGGTCGATCGCCTGGTCTATGGCGCGGCCGACCCCAAGGCCGGGGCATGTGAGAGCCTCTACCGCCTCGTCGACGACACACGCTTCAACCATCGGCCGGAGGTCACGGCGGGCCTCCTCGCCGACGATTGCGGCGAGTTGCTCACGCGGTTCTTTCGGGCGAGGCGACCGTCGCGACGGACTGTCCCGTCTCTCTAGCTTGGAGGGGTGCCTGAGTGGCCGAAAGGGCCGGTCTCGAAAACCGGTGAACCCGCAAGGGTTCCGTGGGTTCGAATCCCACCTCCTCCGTTATTAATGCCGTCTTGGAAAGATTTACTTGAGCAAATCGCCGTCGTCCCCGGCGGCCAAGATGCCTGCTATAAGCCCCCACCTTAGGGGCCAATGTGGTTGCATCCGACCTGCTTGACTACCGCTTCCCGAACAAGAGGCCGTCCGTTCGGCCTCGGTCGCTGTTCATTCCGAGCAAAAGAGCCTGTCGGGACTCCGGGCCGGGGAGGCAACCGCATACGGGCCCACCGCTCGGTCCTCCATGCTGGAGCATAACGACCCGGCATGGGTATAGCCGGGCGATCGCCGCCTCAAGGTCAATGCGAATGATAGGCATCCTCGAATTCGAGTGGGCCTGGATGCGCTCGTGGGGGTCGTCGATCCGGGGCTCGACTGGTGGAGCAGGACTGCCACGGGGGTCGGGACGAAGGAGTGGTTACTCCGGTCCCTGTAGCCGAGTCGGGCCACACATGGTTGAATTTGAGCAACATTGCGCTTATAAGACAGAGTTTGCATCTTGTTGTGGGAATGGTGCGATGCGACGATAATCCGGAGTCCGGTGTCGACGAAGCCGACCGAACGTCTACGGTGGACGACTGAGCGGGCGCGGCTGAGGCGGGCCGGGAGGGAGTCAACCGATGAAGAAGGCGACGAAGCGGATCGGGCTGATCGTGGCGATGCTGGCGCTGATGGTCGGGGCGGAGGGTCGGGCCGAGGCGGGCCTGATCACATTCAACTACAGCGGACGCAACGTGTTTCCCGGACAGATGGGCAACACCACCGGGATCGGGAGCTTCTCCTTCGCCGACTCCCGCACTTCCCTCGCCCTGGCGGACATCACGGCGTTCAGCTATGTACAGACCGTGACTGCCATCTTGGGGGGGGCGCAACAGCAGACGACCTTCAACTTCGCCCTGGCGGACCTCACCAGGTTCTCCGCTACCCTGGGTCCCGATGGTGTGCCGACAAGCCTGTCCCTGAGTACCAGGCCGGTCCCCGCGGCCAATCCCATCTTCGTGCCCGAGACGTTCGTCGTCAACTCGCTCCGCACCGACGGAGCGGCGACGTTCAATTTCATCGGGCAACAGTTGACGCTGGGGACCGTCACCCTCGCCCCCACCGCCGCCCCCGTCCCCGAGCCCTCGACCCTCGTCTCTGCCGGCATCGCCGGCTTGATGGGCCTTGGCTACGCCTGGCGTCGTCGCAAGGCGGAGTTCGTCGGCTGATGGCCGGCAAGTCTTCACGCCGAGTCTCCCCTGCCTATCTGTCCTGATCGGGTAGGCAGGGGGTCATCTCGGCCGTGAGACGTTCCGGGCGACCATCGCCGCTGCCTATCTGTCCTGATCGGGTAGGCAGGGGGTCATGTTTTGGTGACCCGTTGGACCTCGCTGTCATCCTTCCCGCCCGGCGCCCGCCTCGGAATACCGATAAGCGGACTTCGGACGGAGCTTCGGTCGCCGTGCCCTCGGCCGGAATTCCCCCGATCGGAAAAGAATCCGGCATTGAAGCCGGCATAAGCGTCCTGTTATCATGACGTAAGTCGAAGGCGGGCAAAGTTGAGGAGAGGTGCCTGAGTGGGAGCTTGGGGCTCTGGATCCACCCCCTCCGTCCTCCGTGACGACGCCACAGGCATACGCAGAGCGAACCGATTCGTTAGGGCTGAATCCCACCGACTTCCGAGGCCGACACGATGATCGACGCCCGCATCCGCCTTTCGGCCTTGGCCCTCGGCCTGGTCTTTATCCTGACCGGCCCGTCGGCCGCGGGCGAGGTGCGCGTCTCGATCTGGGAGGGGCTCTCACCCACCTGGGACTGGAACGCCCCGAGCGGCCGGCCCGACGATGCTTATGACACGCCCGCGATGGGGTTCTCCCACTTGCCGGCCAAGGTCAACGCCCGCGGGATCGAGGTCGACCGGGCTGCCCCGTTCGCGGTCCACGCCGAGACCAACCTGCGGATGCCGGCCGGCACTTACAGGTTGATCCTGCGTGCCAAGGGGTCCGCACGGGTCATCGTCGACGGACGGCTCGTGGCGGAGACCGGTCCGATCCAGCCCAACTCGTCGGGCCACGAGGCCGTCCCCGAAGTCCCCGCGCCCCAGGACTCTCGCTGGCGCGAGATCGCCGCGGGTGACCAGGAGCGCGTGGTCGCATGGACCACGGACGGGACGTCGCACACGGTCGAGCTCTGGGCCGTGCTCGGGGCCAGGAAGCTGCGCCCCGAGCCGGGCGAGATGTCGGTGAGCATTGTCGCTCCGGGAGGCGTCCCCGTTCTCGTCGGCGGCACGCCCGACCACACGTTGACCCACGACGGCTGGGCCGCCTACGCCGCCGCCGAGCGGGCACGAATCGACGCCGTCGACGCCTCGCGAAGGCGACAGGCCGCCCGCGGCGAGGACGCCTTCTGGAAGGCTCGTCACGAACTGGCCCGCCGCGAGGCGTTCGTCGTCTTCCCGCCAGCCCTCCCCGCCGACGTGTTCCGACCCGATGCGCTCGACTCGATCGACCGCCTCATCGGCGAGGGGCTGGCGAAGCTCGGTCGGGGACCGAACCCGCCGGTCGATGACGCGGGCTTCCTGCGACGGCTGAGTCTCGACACCATCGGCCTGCCGCCGACAGGCGAGGAGGTCGAGGCGTTCCTGGCCGACTCCCGCCCGGACAAGCGGGCCAGGGCCGTCGACGACCGCCTGGCCGACCCCCGCTGGGCCGACGCCTGGATGGGCTACTGGCAGGACGTGCTGGCCGAGAACCCCGGCATCCTCAAGCCCACGCTCAACAACACGGGGCCCTTCCGCCGGTTCCTGCATCAGGCGTTCCTCGACGAGATGCCGTTCGACCGCTTCGTCACCGAGCTGGTGCGGATGGACGGCGGCAAGCTCTCCGGCGGCCCGGCCGGTTTCGGGATGGCCACGCAGAACGACGCCCCGATGGCCGCCAAGGCCCACGTCCTCGCCAAGGCGTTCCTCGCCGCCGACATGAAGTGCGCCCGATGCCACGACGCCCCCGCCCACCCCTTCGATCAGTCGCAGCTCTTCGCCATGGCCGGCCTGCTCGCCGGCAAGCCGCAGGTGATCCCCGCCGGCAGCACCGTGAGGGCGACGGAGGGGGGGCGACAGCCGACCGTGGTGGTCACGCTGCACGCCGGCGACGAGATCAAGCCGAGCTTCGACCTCGGCGACATCGCCCCGGACGACCTCCCCGTGGCGATGCGGCCCGACGGTGCCTCGTCCCGCGACCGGCTGGCGGCGCTCATCGTCTCGCCCCGCAACGCCCGGTTCGCCCGCGTGATCGTCAACCGGGTCTGGGCCCGCTACCTGGGCGTCGGGCTCGTCGAGCCGGTGGACGACTGGGACGGCCAGGACGATATGAGCGTGAGCCACCCCGAGTTGCTGGACGACCTGGCCCGTGAGTTCCTGGCCTCGGGCTACAACTTGAAGCATGTGGCCCGGCGTATCTTGAATTCTCGGGCTTATCAGGCCCGCGCCGAGAGACCTCCCGAGGGCGCGGCGCCGGCCGAGGTGCGACTCTTCGCCGGCCCGACCCGGCGGCGGATGTCGGCCGAGCAGCTGGTGGACAGCCTGTTCGCGGCCGCGGGCAAGCCCTTCGGGTCCGAGGACCTGTGCGTCGACCCCGAGGGGCGTAGGCCACCGACCGAGATGCTCAACCTGGGCGCGCCGACGCGCGCCTGGCAGTTCGCCTCGACGGCCAACGAGCGTGACCGCCCCGCGCTGACGCTCCCCGTGACGCAGACATTCGTCGACCTGATGCAGGCCTTCGGCTGGCGGCCCGCCCGACAGGACCCGATCACCAGGCGCGACGAGGTGACCACCCCGCTGCAACCGGCCATGCTGGCCAACGGCGTGGTCACCGGCAGGGTCGCCCGGCTCTCGGACGACTCGGCGTTCACGGCGCTCTGCCTGGAAGACCGGCCCGCCGAATCTTTGATCCGGGCGGTCTATTTGCGGGTCATGTCGCGGCCTCCCACCGAGGGCGAGACCGCCCGATTGGTCGCCTACCTCGGCGACTCCTATTCCGACCGGGTCGTCGCCGGTGCATCGCCGAACTCGAAGCGGCGGCCGGTCCGGCGGGTGTCGTGGTCGAATCACCTCCACCCCAGGGCGACCGAAATCCAGCTCGCCGAGGAGAAGGCCGCCCAGGCCGGCGACCCCCCGACGCATCGCCTCCGGCCCGAGTTCCGCGAGCGGATGGAGGATGTCGTCTGGGCGCTGATCAATAGTCCCGAGTTCGTGTTCCTGCCGTGAGCGACAATGAGCGTAATCTCGGATTCTGAACCTGGGGACGAATTCGTTTGCATCGGGAGCTTCCACGCCTGCGCCGAAGGCGAGGATTTCCGCTGGCAGGATAGCCCAAAGTTCCGGCTCGGGGAGCGCGTCCGTTACGTCGACTTCTTCCGGAACCCCAATCTCCTGGACAACCCCGTGGGCTGGATGGTCAGGTTCAAAGTTGCCGATGGCCGTCAGTACGCCGCGACGCAAACTTACTTCGTGACGGTCGAGTCTTGGGATCACTTGAAGCGCCATTTCGCACGTAGGCTCCTCCGCGAGCCGAAACGTTTGACCTTGCCGAATCGCCCGCAGGAAACCCCGTGATTCCGGGCCCATCCCGAAGGGACGCCATGACCTCGCACGACTCGACACGCCGCGACATCCTAAAATGGGGGGCCCTGGGTGCCACTTCGGCGATGCTGCCGGGGGCGTTCGCCGCGGACTCGAAACGGCCGAGAGGCAAAGCCCAGGCGTGCATCTTCCTCTGGCTGGGGGGCGGGGCCGCCCACATCGACACCTTCGACCCCAAGCGCCGGGGCGACGGCAAGAAGACGCCCGGGTCGTATTACGACGCCGTCCCCACGGCGGTCGCCGGAGAGCGGGTCTGCGAGCACCTCGGGCGGGTGGCCGATCGGCTCGACCGTTGTGCGATCGTTCGATCGCTGCACCATGCGGTCGTGGACGAGCACGCCGCGGCGACGAACCTGCTGCACACCGGAAGGCCGGTGAGCGGGACGGTGACGTATCCGTCCGTCGGCTCGATCGTCGCGCACGAGCGACCGGCGGAAGGCGGGGTGCCGGCCTACGTGGTCATCGGGTACCCGAATGTCAGCCGGGGGCCGGGCTTCCTCGGCTCGGAATACGGCTACGTCTACTTGACGGACACCGAAGCCGGCCCGTCCGGCCTGACCCCCTCCGCCGACATCACGCCCGATCGTCGCTCGCGGCGCGAGGCCTTGCTCGAGGGCCTGCGCTCGGACTTCCAGGCGAGGAACCCCGGCGATGCTCCCATCGGAGATTACGCCTCGGCCGGGCGCGAGGCGGCCCGGCTCGCTGGCCCGGACTTCATGACCGCATTCCGGCTCGATCGCGAGCCGGCCGACCTCCGGGCGTCGTACGGCGGCGAGTTCGGCCAGCGCTGCCTGCTGGCGCGTCGGCTGGTCGAGCGGGGCGTCCGGTTCGTCGAGGTCTCGCACAACCTGAACTTCCTCAACGGGACCGGCTGGGACACGCATAACCAGGGCCAGCTCCGCCAGCACGAGCTGATCGGCGAGCTCGACCACGCCCTCGCCGGGCTGCTCGACGACCTCCAGCGACTGGGCCGCCTCGACTCGACGCTCGTCGTGGTCGCCACCGAGTTCGGCCGGCCCCCCGAGTTCGACTCCGGCGGCGGCCGGGGGCATCAGTCCGGGGCCTTCAGCGGCGTGCTCGCCGGCGGCGGCCTGCGGACCGGCCGCGTGGTCGGGGTCACCGACGACCTCGCCAGGACGATCGTCGAACGGCCCGTGTCGATCCCCGACTTCCACGCGACGATCTACGCCGCCATGGGGATCAACCCGGCCAAGGAACTCGACGCCGGGGGCCGCCCCATACCCCTCACCGATCACGGCCGGCCGATCGCCGAGCTCTTCGGCTGAGACCGGTCCTCTTCGGGGTGCCTCCAATACTCCGCGCGGTCCTCCGAATCACCTGACGCGGAGTCCGTCCCGTGTCGGACTGGTGCGCAGGGGCGGCACAATCGGAGAGCGACCGGTCGGCCTTCGCCATCGAGAGCAATTCCCATGTCGCAGTATTACGACGAGAGAATGATCGACCCCGAGAATCAAACCAAGCCACGGGGTTGCTTCTTCTACGGTTGCCTCATCGCGGTCATCTTGACGCTCCTCGCCGTGGTGGGCGGGGGGATCGCCGCTTACTTGGGATATCGCTCCCTGGTCAATTTCGTCATCCCGTACACCGACACCGCCCCCACGCCGCTGCCCATGGTCGAGATGCCCCCCGAGCAGGCGAAGGAACTGCATGCCAGGGTCGACGCGTTCTGGGCGGCGCTCGATTCCGGCAAGCCGACCGAGCCGCTGGTCCTGGATTCCGACGACATCAACGTCCTGATCGCCGACAACGAGGATTTGCGGGACAAGGTCCACGTCGACATCGAGGGGGACAAGGTCAAGGGCCAGGTCAGCTTCCCCCTCGAAGGCATCGGACTCCCCGCATTCAAGGGGCGTTACCTCAACGGCAAGGCGACCCTGAAAGTGTCGCTCGAAGACGGGTTCCTACGCGTGACGGTCGATGCCCTCGAAGTGAATGGCAAACCGGTCCCCTCGAGCTTCGTCGACCAGCTCCGCGCGAAGAACCTGGCCGAGGATGCGAGCCGCAACCCCAAGAATGCCGAGGCGATCCAGAAACTCGAGAGCATCCGTGTGGTGGACGGGAAGGTCATCCTCAAGGCAAGGCCGAGGGAAGACGCCGAAACCAAGGAGGGAGACGGGACGGAGGACGACGCCAAGGCCAAGGACGACGCCATGCCCGATGCCAAGGCCAAGGATGATGCCAAATCCGACGACGGCTCCTTCGGCGAGGAGGAGCCGAAAGGGGCGAAACTCCCGGACTAGCTCGCGTCCGAGGGATGTCATTCCTCTCGTATCGGCCGAGCAGTCTGGACGTGGCGAGAGGATCGCGATGAAATATGTTCTGATGTCCCTCTGGCTGGGAGCGGTGCCTCCCACGCCCCCCGACCCCGGTCCTCGGGTCCACGACCTCGTCATCTACGGCGGGACCTCCGCCGGCATCGGCGCCGCGGTGCAGGGGGCGAGGATGGGCCATTCGGTCGTCGTCGTCTCGCCCGACCTCCACCTGGGCGGCCTCTCAAGCGCCGGGCTGGGCTGGACCGATAGCGGCCGGAAGGAGGCCATCGGGGGGTTGGCCCGCGACTTCTACCGCCGGATCAAGGCCCACTACGACCGCCCCGAGGCGTGGACCCGGCAGGAGCCCGAGGCGTACCGCCTCTACCGCCGCGACGACGATGCGCTCTGGGCCTTCGAGCCCCACGTCGCCGAGCGGGTCTTCGAGGCGATGGTCGCCGAGCGCGGCATCCCCGTCTTCCGCGAGGAATGGTTAGACCGCGCGCACGGCGTCGAGAAGGACGGGACTCGGATCGTCGCGATCCGGACCCTGGGCGGCAGGACCTATCGCGGCCGGATGTTCGTCGATGCCACCTACGAGGGGGACCTGATGGCCGCCGCCGGGGTCTCGTACACCGTCGGTCGCGAGCCCAACGCCCAGTACGGCGAGACCCACAACGGCGTCCAAACCCATCGCGCCGACAAGCATCAGTTCGAGCGGCCGGTCGATCCCTACAACGTCCCCGGCGACCCCTCCAGCGGCCTGCTCCCCCGCATCCATGCCGGCCCTCCCGGAGAGGAGGGCGCGGGCGACCGCCGCGTCCAGGCCTACTGCTTCCGGATGTGCCTGACCGACCTGCCCGAGAACCGCGTCCCCTTCGCGAAGCCCGAGGGCTATGACCCGAGGCAATACGAACTCCTGGGCCGCTACCTCCGCGCCGGCTGGTCCGGGGGCTTCCGCGGCCTCAGCCACCTCCCCAACCGCAAGACCGACACGAACAACGACGGCGGCTTCTCGACCGACAACATCGGCATGAGTGACGACTATCCCGAGGCCTCCTACGGGCGCCGGCGTGCGATCATCCAGGAGCACGAGTCCTATCAGAAAGGGCTGATGTATTATCTGACCAACGACCCGGGCGTCCCCGGGCGGACCCGCGAGGCGTGGGCCCGGTGGGGCCTGGCCGGGGACGAGTTCCCGGACCACGGCCACTGGCCGCACCAGATCTACGTCCGCGAGGCCAGGCGCATGGTCTCCGACTTCGTGATGACCGAGCGGCACCTGCGCGGGACCGAGCCGACCCCCGACCCGATCGGCATGGGCTCGTACAACATGGATTCGCACAACGTCCAGCGTTACGTCGACTCGAACGGCCACGCCCGCAACGAGGGCGATATCCAGGTGAACCCCGGCGGACCCTACCCGATTAGCTACGGTGCGATCGTCCCGAAGGCCGGCGAGTGCACGAACCTGCTCGTGCCCGTCTGCCTGGCATCGTCGCACATCGCCTACGGCTCGATCCGGATGGAGCCCGTCTTCCTGATCCTCGGCCAGTCGGCGGCGACCGCAGCGTCCCTCGCGATCGGCGACGGCGTGGCCGTGCAGGAGGTCGATCGTACGGAGCTCCGCGATCGCCTGCGGGCCGACGGCCAGGTCCTCGACCTCCCCCATCCCGAACCGAAGCCATCGCCCGAGGTCGCCCCCCGGCGTCCCGATCGGTGATAGAGACGCGGGGCCGAGGTGAGAATCTGGTGGCACTGAGGCCGCCGAGCCACGCGAGGCTCCGCCGGCGTGCAGGAATGCGCCTTGCCCTCGCATCGCGGGCTGGGCTGACGGGAGAGCCCACGCGGGCCGGAGCCCGTTTTGTCGCCGCCGTCCCGATGGTTTATGATGGGAACGACGCAAACCTCGGGAGCCTCCGCCCGTGCTTCGACTCTTCACCACCCATGTCCGTCCCGACCACTCCCTCACTCGCCGCGAGTGGCTGCGTGTCGGGGGCCTGATGGGGCTCACCGGCCTGGCGGCGCCGACGTACCGGGAGGCGAAGGGCAGGGGGGTGGGCCGGGGGGACTCGTCGGGGTTCGGCCGGGCAAAGTCGGTCATCGTGATCGTCGCCAACGGTGGGCAGAGCCAGTTCGAGACCTGGGACCCGAAGCCCGACGCCCCGGCCGAAGTCCGCGGCGAGTTCGGCGCCATTGCCTCGGCCCTCCCGGGCGTCTCCCTCGGCGAGCACCTCCCCGAGCTGGCTCGCCTGGCCGATCGCTATACCATCGTACGCAGCGTCACGCACGACGACCTCGACCACGGCTCGGCCATGTATCTCGCCCTGACCGGCCGCTTCCACCCCCAGAAGTCGGCCAACCCGGCGCCCGGCCCCGCCGATTTCCCGAGCCTGGGCGCCGTGCTGACCCGGATCCGGCCGGACCCAAATGCCCCCTACACGGCGGTCCACGTCAACGGCCCGGCCCTGGTCCCCGAGCTCCCCGGCCCCGGGCAAGGCGGGGGCTTCCTCGGCCGCGAGCACGACCCGATGGTCGTGGGCGACGTCACCCTGGGCCCGAGCACCCTCCCCAACCTGGCGCCTCCCCCCGAGCTGCCTCCCCTACGCCTGGACGCCCGGCGCTCGCTGCTCCGGGCGGTCGACGACTACCGGGGCCGGTGGCTCGACGACCCGGCGATGCACGCGATGGACGGGCTCTACGGCCGGGCCTACCACCTGCTCGATTCGCCGCGCCTGCGCGCCGCCTTCGACCTGGACGCCGAGCCCCCCTCGGTCCGCGACCGCTACGGAAGGCACCGCTCCGGCCAGGCCTGCCTGATGGCCCGACGCCTGGCCGAGGCCGAGGTCCCGCTGATCACCGTCTTCTGGAACCACTCCGGGCGCGGCCAGGACACGCGGCCGGGCCAGGTCGACTCCTACGGCTGGGACACGCATAACGACATCTTCAGCGTCTACCGCGACCACCTGCTCCCCCGCTTCGACCGGAGCCTCTCGGCCTTGCTGCTCGACCTGGACGGGCGCGGGCTCCTCGATCAGACCCTCGTCGTCTGCATGGGCGAATTCGGCCGCGCCCCTCGGGTCGCCCTCGAAGCCCGATTCGACGGCGCCACCCCCGGCCGCAAGCACTGGGCCGGCGTGTACTCCATCCTCCTGGCCGGCGCGGGCGTGAAGCGGGGCGCCGTGATCGGCGCGTCCGATCGCCTGGGCGCCTACCCGAAGTCCGACCCGGTCGGCCCCTGGGACATCTCCGCGACGATCCTCGCCGCGCTCGGAGTCGACCCCGCGACCGAATATCTCGATCCCCTGCGACGCCCCTCCCCCGCCACCATCGGCCGGCCGATCTCCGGGCTCTATTGACCGGCGGCCATGCGGGAAGACGGCCCTCTTCGTACGAACCTGCTTACGCTGGCGGCGTCCTCTGCTTCCTGGGACAATGACGCCCCTCCGCCTCTTCCGGCGGGCGCGGGGGATGACGTCATTTCCGACGTACAGGATGGGCCGGTTTACCTGACACCTTCGATGCAAAGGGGGACACATGGCGAGGTTCGTGCTCTTCAAAGACGACACCGGGGAATATCGATGGCGCTTCGTCTCGTCCAACGGGCGGACCATCGCCGACTCGGGCGAGAGCTACAAGAACAAGGCCGACTGTCAAAACGGGATCGACCTGATCAAGGAAGAAGCACCGGCGGCTCAGGTCGAGGAAAAATAGGAGACTCCTCGCTGAACACCACCACGATTCCATCGGGGCGCGCTGCCTGGGTGGCCGGGGCAAAGCCCGCAGGGCGTGCCCAGGTGCGGAGGCCGAGGCCTCCGGGGCACGCTCGCTGCGCTCGCTTTGCCCCGGCCACCCCGT
>JAABUS010002802.1_pt1 | contig 31053 bp, 24 predicted proteins | sample 5560161 | NCBI WGS metagenome assembly JAABUS01 (sample SAMN10711885, study PRJNA513376) | rock metagenome | isolation source: Antarctica rocks | place: Antarctica: Victoria Land, Trio Nunatak nord | collected 2016-01-04
AGAGCTTCTTTAACCGATAAGGTATCCCTAAAGCCCTTATTCAAACTCGAGCCGAAAGTGGAAACGGCCATAGAAGCCAGAAAGCACGCGACCAGGACGACGACTAAAGAGACGATAAAGAAAACGCGTAGGCGTCCAGTAAGGGGGACCGATTTGAAGAGGATATATAGATACTCAGAGACCAGGCGTTTATCTCCGTCGATACGGATCGAAACTTCAAGATGCATACGCTGGTACAACTGGCTGCGCGAACGTGGCTAGAAGCGAGCGGACAACTTGAGAAATGGAAGCAGCAATACTTTAAGAGTCTTTCCGCCGTGTTCCCAACGGGAAAGCACGAAAACTGAACAAAGTGCCAAGCGCTTTTTCCAAATGCGAAGTCGGCAATCACACAACGGCCAAGAGCAGAAGAAACGCTATGAGAATGAGCTCTACTGCTGTACAATACCGCCTGATACGCGTGAAGAAAAGGCAATATCATTGAAGCAGCAACGCAGTCTGAAAAAGCGATGGAAGTGATGAAGAAGATACTCGGTCGAAAGCATAAAGAGACGCTGCGTAGTATGGGAATGATAGGCTTGGCGTATAGCTTGAAAGGTCAATGAGACAACGCTGAGGAGATCTATCGTCAAGCGTTGGCGTTGAGAGAGTGAGTACTGGGCAAAGAGCATCCTGATACGCTAGAGAGCGTTTACTGTCTTGCCTATTTACTGTACCAACGGAAGTAGCATTAGAATATAGAATTATTCTACTATCAAGTATGTACCAGATATAAAAAAACATTTAGAAAGAGTCATTCGATCACTGCGGCATGCTCACAGCATTATTCTTTAATGCTTCAAAAAGAAAAAGGCTCATTAGAACGGGAATTCATAAGCGTAGGAAAGATGCCGATGAAGGGTCTAAGGCTTGTACATTGTGACTATCAGCAGCTTTTGCTGATTGACCTTTCCTTCCAAGCGAAAGTCGAATGTGGCTTCCTCGACACTAGCGAGCAAATAGCTGGGAGCACCAGCATTCTGACGGGAGTCGATGAGCAGCTTGTTCTATCAGGCTTTCGGCCTCTCCTTTCTTAAGTAGACTAGCCTTCAAGTAGAATGTGCATTCTTTTTTGAATCGATGTAGGAGATGTAGAAATATCTAGGGTGAAAAACTTGATTCTACTTGCTTTTACTGATCGATTTTGACCCCTTTTGCGTCAACCTTATTTTAATTCACGATTTGACTCTTTTACCGAAGTCGCGGAAGCTAAATATATTACAGTTAACCATTCAATTTTCAATGAAGTGTCGGTTTTTCTATTCGGCTTCGTGTTTACACTGCTTCACTTCGTTCTTCACCGTTAACAGCGTGCTTTTACCTTCTGCAACATGCCTTCTACTTCAGCAATTCGGGGATCCGACCCGTCAAGATTGACTTTCTAATTCTGCTAATGTGGCTCCGAGCTGGCCCCAAGCTGGCCTCGGGCTGACCCTACATGCTCACCACCCTACTCACCACTCTACATACTCGCCTACCTACATGTTCAGCTACCAACTCAGCTACCTACCTACTCGCCACCTTACATATTCAGCTATCAACTCAGCTATCTACCTACTCGCCACCCTACATGCTCACCATCCTACCCACCACCCTCCATGCTCACCACCCTACTCAACACCCTACATGCTCGCCTACCTACATGTTCAGCTATCAACTTAGCTACCTACTCGTTCGCCTACTCGTTCGCCTACTCGCTCCAAAATATGCTTCATGCGACGTGTTCGAACACGCGTCATTCGCTTCCTGGCCTACTTCATGGCCTACTTCATAGTATGCTTCAGACATGCTTCATAGCACATGCTAACTAGATAAATAGAAAGCACCCTTCATGGCTCGATACCAAATTCCCTACCAAACTCCCTACCAAACTCGATACCGAACTCCCTACCAAACACCCTTCATGGCTCCCTTCATGACTCCCTCCCTCCATGGCTCCCTTCATGATTCCCTATCGAACACCCTCCATGGCTCCCTCCATGATTCCCTACCGAACACCCTCCATGGTTCCCTTCATGGTTTCCTACCGAACACCCTTCATGGTTCCTTCCATGGCTCCCTCCATGGCTCCCTCCATGGCTCCCTTCATGGTTCTCTCCATGGTTCCCTTCATGGTTCTCTCCATGGTTCCCTCCATGGCTCCCTTCATGGCTCCCTCCATGGCTCCCTTCATGACTCCCTTCATGGCTTTCTACCCTATTTGCTTCCCTATTTGCTTCCTTTGCGCACATATTAAACTATGTAAATAGCTATTATTTAGTTAGTTTATTGAATTAATTATGAATTAATCTATTATACGATTGCAATAACTAGTCATTAATTCAATGTTAGAATGGTAAAATTGAGTGACTGCTATTTGGTGCCAATTGCGTTTTCAGCAAAAGCTGAAAACTGCGTTGCTTTTCATTGGTAACAGACTTGCTCGGGCAGTCAACTAACCTAGTATTCTGATGAGTACCCGCAGTGAATAACATCTAACGGAAATAGAGGCTAGGTCAATCCGCAAAGGAGGCTCCCTTCACATAAACGTCTCACTGGAAAAAAAGCTAAATAGTGCAACTTGTGTAATCAAAGATCCTCCACCCTGTATACTTCATATGCAGGCTCCTCATATGGATGGGTACTGAATAGTCTATTAGAGCAGCCCTGTTGCGGGAATAAATTACAGAAAACTCAGTATGGTCGACCTTGATGGAAGACAGCAAGCACATTACGAACTTACTCTTTCAGTGCGTCAACCGCCTTCTTAGCAACGTCCTTACCCACACATAGAGTTTCGACCCTAGCCTCCTTCACCGTTTCCAGTTTGCCTCTGCTTCCGATATTTGGATTCGCTGTGTCTCCGGCTCGGAATTGACCGGTACCCATGGCGGTCCAACAGCATTCTGTATAATTTCCTGGGCCGGGGTAGCGACCTGCACCAGCAGCAAAGATGGCGGTTTTGCAGGCTTGGAGAGCGGATTCGGGTACGAAGAAGACGAGCTTGAAGAGCGTTGTAGCAGTAACCACGGTCGCCATTCCAAGAGTCAGGCCTCAATAATTACTGGATGCAAAGGATAACGGACAATAACGTCAAGACTTCTAGCTCACTATGTCTGGGTTATGTTGGAGGACGAGGTCATATGGGAAATTTTGGTATGTAGGTTGAAGCTTGATAGATCATAGGAGTCTATCTAGGAGCGAGTAGGTAAAAACTCTACTAGCGGGTCCCAGCCCTATCAGCCCTATGAAGGCGGAGATTACCATCTCCCCTAATTCCAACAGGTTAGAGCACAGAATCACTTACTTGGTCCTCCAGGGAGTTAATACAATGCCATTATGCCGTGCGGAAGCAATACGCTAGTTTCTCCTCGCCGCTCTAATCATATAGATATTATGACAGCTCTGAAGACAGTATCTTACTCAACGCTTTTATATCACAATTGATTAATTAATCAATTAAGATGATTCTTTATTCAAGATGAAGCTTACTTCATAATTTATGCAGCTTTCTTCACCCGCTTTTACGCCTATTCGCAAGCAATTAACTTCAGAGCTGCCATAGTAAATCGTTAGAGCGGCGTGAGAAATACAGCGCTTTGCTCTCGCACGGCATTGTATAATTTGTATTAAGAGATTATACCTTGAGAATTTCTCGCGAAACATGTATCTAGAATTTATATCAATAGATAGAACAGATATACTGACATTGATTTCAGTTGTTGATTTCAAAAGAATATATGTGTAATGTGTTGCGTTGATTACATCTTGAAGTCGAAAGTTGATGATTTTCAACGTAAGGTCAAAACTTTGTATGAGCGCGCATCAAAATATCCGTACCCCGCACTAAGCTCATTCTAAGCAGGTAGGCTGCGAAGTCATCCAGAGGGTCGCTAACCCGAAGGGGCTTAGCCACGGAAACACGTCTGAGGTCCTGAGGCAAAGGTGGGGTAAATCTCAACGGATCCCAATATCACTCCACTTATATCTACAAAATCGGTGTAGATGTCCTCGCATCAAACATGTCCGAGTATTCTTTGAAGTCATATCATTATGAGGATCTGCCCAACCCACCCCCGGGCTCTTTCAGGGTTGCAGAGATTTTGCCAGGGGGGGAAGATGATCCTGTCTCTTGTTTGCTGCACACAATAGACTGGTCTAATTCACTAGAATATGAAGCTGTATCTTACGCTTGGGGTGATCCAAATGCTACAGCTGTAGTCATTTGCCAGGGCAAAAGAGTGGAGGTGACCCAAAGTCTCTATGGAGCACTCGCCCAGCTTCGATATCAAGATCGGTCGAGGCTTCTGTATGCTGATGCTCTCTGGTGAGTGGTCGACATATCTCCTTAATTCATGTCACTCCTGCTTGAAAAATGTTGAAAATCTCGACTGCCATCTTGCATTGCTTCAAATAGCGCCAGTGTTCTCATAAAATTTCCATCTCATTCTGCTCTCCCAAGTCTGACAATTCCTAGTATAAATCAACCAAACATCCCTGAACGTGGTTATCAGGTCAAGCAGATGCGGAAAATTTACGAAAAGGCAAAACTTGTCCTTTCATGGCTTGGACCGGTTACGCAGGACCTTGAAGAGGTAGCTGCAGTTGACTCGATTCGAAGGATTTCCAACTTTCTATGTCAAAAACTTGGCGTCTCCATCTCAGATCTGCGCTCAATGAGTAATATCTACCAGGAACTTTTATTGAAGAACCGGGCGTATCTCCCACAACCAAATGAATGCGAGTTCAGTACTAACGCGACGTGGAAGTCTCTTATTTGGTTCTATTCTCATCCATATTTTACCCGAGTATGGGTAATTCAAGAAATAAGTGCAAACAAAGAGCGACTAGTTCATTGTGGCCGTGAAAGGATCGAATGGGAGTGGGTTGATCTGGTTGCAGGCTATATTATAATGGAACCTGCATTCTCCAAAAACTTCGGCTTTACCGACACATACTGCTGGTGGGTGTCAACCATAACGGAGCTGGCTAGGAGCCCGAAGAATTGGCTTTCAAAGCTATATCTCGCGTCCAACTACTCTTGCCTAGATGCAAGAGATGTGATATACGGTCTCAGAGGTTTGATGGAGGTCTCTGATGGGGGCGAGCTACTCGACCCTGACTATAGTAAGTCAGCTCTTGAGGTTTACCGAGACTCCGTTGAGGCGGCAATCCTCAATTTCCAGAAGACGGATGTTTTTACCTACGTCACTGGAGATGGGAATCCGTCATGGATTCCGCAATGGAATGAACCTATGTTGTTTCGGAATCCGTTTCGGTTTGGAAGAGCGCTGCCATGGAAACCGGCCGGTAGAACGACACCAATATGGAGCATTGATAAAGAATTGAATGTTATATCTCTAACTGGGTACTTTGTTGATTCTGTTAAGCTTTTCAACTCCTATAATGAAGGGTTCTTTGGTAATGCAATGATCGAATCGGATGAAGGAAAAAGTGCCTTGACGCTAGCCTGGCAAAGAATTCTAAAGACTGTGGAAGAAAGTCAGTCACAGATACCAATAAACGCCAGTATACTCGCCGCCGCTGCAACATCGTTCTCGTTCGGATTGGACGAGAATACCGATCCCGCAGATGAGCGCTATTTAGTTCGGAATTTTGTTGCTTATCTGAAAATTGTGCTCGACGAAGAAGCGTTCAGTAAATACATACCACCAGAATTGTCGGAGGAATCTAAACACGCAAATGGACATGCATTTGGCAAACCCGTCTGGGACTTCAAGTATCCTGAATCGACTTTCTTCATCACTGAGAATGGATTGACTGGATGTACTGTGTCTGCAGTTAGGCAAGGAGATCTAGTCTGCGTCGCTCTCGGAAGCACATATCCATTCATCCTGCGGCCGGATGGCAATGAATTTCTCATGAGAGGCTATACTTATGTTCATGGGCTGATGCATGGAGAGCAGCAGAATTCTGAAAGACAGGTTTTTCGAATACGTTGATGATATAATGCCCTACCATCTCTTCCAGGTTTCAAATCGGGCTCCATCATAGTGTTCATCGAGTATTGGGCGTCCATTATCGAGCTGAACGATTGATTTCTTTTGGACGGAAAAATCGAGTCCTAGACTATAGTAATTGGAAGGAAGACCATTTCCCGAATAGCAGAGTAGATTTCACATCTGTAAACTTGAGGTCTCTCTTAGAGCCTCCATAACATTGACTATAAACTCTGCAATCTCTCTTGTCAAAAATCGGGAGGCGATTTTATAGGCTAAGTCCTTTAAACAGACTCGAACTGTCTCAGCTATGACAAGTTGCATGGCAAAACTGTTCTCAGAAGTGCTACTGAACACCTCCCTGTTATAGTCTGTAAGAGTGTCACTTATTCAATGCTTGGGAACTTGGCTTTCAAATTTATGAGGAGTAATGGTTCAAAGGCATTCCATGACTCGATCTCGTCTCTCAGTCGCTCTTATAAAGATTATTACTGATGCCGAACTCGTTCCGTCTTGCGAAGGATTAATCTCACTGCTATAGTGGTTTTCTCATTCGAATCTTATCTTAAGTTTTATGGCGTACAAGTCTTGGAAATTGTAATTCGACTGCACAGTAGGTACAGTGTGGACCCAGATAAGCGGTCCTCTCTCTCAGAATATAAGATGGTGACTGGACCGCGGTTTTATCGTAGCAAATGTTCCTCCGCGTCAACCTCTTTTGCATATATCCCTTCCCTTTTGTCTGTTGTGACTCAAGATGAATCGTTGCTTTTTGGTTTTGGAATACAGAGCTGTACCGCTTTAGAAGGAGCGTCGAGGGAGAAAGGGGGAGCACAAGACAGCAGAAAGGGAGTACGTCTGCGTAGATGAGTGCTCAAAAAAAATCTCGCCTTTTGAGCCTCTGCAAGCCCAGTGAGCCTTTGTTAGTGTCCTTTAGAGCAAGGTCAGCAACATCTTTAGCCTTCCGCCTTTCCCTTGTAAGTCACATCGCCATCACTCCCTAGGCTCTTTCCAATGAAGAAAAGAAGCTCTCAACGAAAGAAAATCGCCTCACAGAAGGCATGAGAAGCGCGAGAAGCTGCTCTAAACGATCGAGGCGATACTGCAAGTGAAAAAGTCATGAACTTGGACCCTTCGTCGATCGAGACAGGGAGAAACACCCACAGAAGGCCTGGCAGGCTTGATGCAAAAGATGAAAGCAGAATTCGCTACTTTAGTGGAGATGCTCACCCAACAGACAAGAGAGCAGATAAGAACAATAGAAGCTCTACTAGACGCTCAAGCAACGAAACTGGACGCTCAAGCAACGGAATTGGACGCTCAAGCAGCCATATCCAGACGCTGCTGGATGAAACAACAAGCCTTGAAGCAGAAGCAGCGGCATCGAAGGCAGACAACATGGCCCTAGCGAATGCACAAAAAGGAAGCATCCAAGTCTCCTCGGGAGGATCACCAACCTATGCAGCAATAGCGAGAACGCCACCCAACAGCTATCCTAGCCACATCTCCCCAATCTCGTCAGGACTAACCGTACCGTCGAGATACACCGACACGCCATGGCCAGCGATGGAACCCACCTGTACGCGGTGCTGGCTACGAACCTTCTGTCTAGTTACAGAAGAGCCTAGAGGTTACCAAACAGACAAATCGACACGTCGATTGAGACCGAGCATCGCGTGGCGATGCTCACAAACAACAAGTCCACATGGCTAGATGACCATGTGGCCAAAGAGCGAACGGAAGCCCACGTCGCAGTGACCAGCTTCCACATACATAGATAGACCTACGATAACGCGGAGAGCCTGTTTCACGCAGAGAGCTTTTCCATACTACATATATCGTCAGTACGACTCTATGTTGGTATGTGAGGGTCAGAAGGAGTATGTGCATGTATTGATTGAACTACTCTAGAAAGTAGGAACTACGGAGGAAGAAGGTGAAAACTCTGAACCCCCTAGCGCCAGTCATAGGGCTCGGAGCGGAGATTACTAACCACAGGGGTAGCAGTACTGTTCCTTGTTTCCAACACTCTATGTGTATCTATATACGTAGATATGTAGTATGCTGTGCTTCATAGCCTTTGGCTGCATAAGCACGTGAAAATGAAGGTGGGGGGAGGAAAACCCCCCCGATACGCCATACTGCACCGTCGATACTTCCCGAGCAAACGCAGCGGAGAAAGCGAGAGCCAACCCCGCCGCAATGAGGGAAGCCATGGAAAGAGAGGCTCGTAACCAACAAGGCAAGGAGAGCTGGAGGGGTATAGCCGTGACGATGTTGGAAATAGGGGAGATGGTAACCTCCGCTTCATAGGGCTGGTATGCTGGGGCCCGCTAGTAGAGTTTTCACCTTTCACCTCTTAGATAGCCTTCTAACAGTAACAACCAAAATATCAATATGCCCCCATATGACCTCGTATTCCAACAGACGAGAGAAAAACCATAACCTCATAAGGATTACAGGCAGGGATGCACAAGAAATAGAGACCATCGAGAAAGCGGCTGACAAGGTCGTCGCAGGGCGGCTCGAGGGTGCTCGGGACCAGCTATACCCTATCAAAGTCGACAACGCGCGCAGACATGGCGTCTTGGCCGCTGATGGATCACTGCTACCGGGTATCATGGAGTCGCTGGGGAAGGAAAATAAGGCCTCAGTAGCAAAGGTAGCGGTAGATCAGTAAAATGGACAACGGCAAGGCATACGGATCCATGATGGTGTATCTACACAGATGCAGTGACGCCAACAGATTGTTGGAAGAGTACTGCTCCTCATGCTGTTCCTTAGTAGTCGAGCAGTCGCTGATGTAGGCGCCGCTGCTGCCGATAGCCTCCCATCGAACTTGGAGAGTTCTAGGCAGTGAGACGCTGAGCCAGGCAACAGTGCTGACGAATGATGTTATAAAGAACGTGAGCAGCTATAGCCGAGTAACAGGCAGCCAATCCAGGCTCCCACCTGCTGTGTCCCTGCACTGCCCTGCGAATGTGACAAAAATCTGCCCCCGGCATCATCCCCCCAATCGAGCGGAGGGCGAGGATCGCGCGAGCTGGGTGATCCTGGGTGATGGCCGCCCCTTTGGCTTGGGTAAGCTGCTCTCCGGTGGCTGTTCTTATCACAGAATGACGTTTCAATGCCACCCTCAGGTGAGCGGTTCAGGGATTAACCCACACCGCCTCTAGCCTTGGGGATCCTCAAGGAAGCTGGAACTAGAATTATCCTTTGCTGGCATACTTCTGGTATTTTAATGCTGGAAGGTTGGACTCCAGTGCTATAGCTCTATGCTAGAGCTCGTGGCCGCTAGTGTGCGAGCGGCACAGCGGCGACTATCCGGGAGGTCCATCAGAACTTCAGTCGTTTGCATCTCTGTCACCTTATCGTTCACCATGGCACAATAATATCCACGGCGTACGCTATTGTATGGCTATGTCCTTTTCGCATGAATCACCCACTCACTGCATACGCGTCTTAACTTTAGGACTGAAATTACCCTTTATTTTATATTTCACTAGTAACGAGAATCAGGCCCGAGAAAGACACAAGATTGACTCCAATGTTAATTACGGACAGCACCTTGGTATGGCAAATGTCTACCCGCAAATTCCGAATCCATCGTAACAAAGGCACGCTGGTCCAGTGCACTCTTGTTCAGCGCTCGGATTCATCAAAAGCTTGGACAAGGAGGCATCCTCCAGACTAAAGGGAGGTATATCCTGCTGTTCCTCTTTTTCAGAGCTCAAAGCCTTCCAAAAATCCGGTGAAAAGGCAGATATATCTTGTTTTTCTTGGCACTGCTCTCCTTCGTGCTCTTTTCTTTTGCGCTGTTCTTTTTCGCGTTGCTCTCTTTTGCGCCGTTTTTTCGTGTCTCGTTCGGCCTTTTCATTTTCTAGTGCTTCTAGCCTTTTGTAAAGCTCGTCAAAATTCAACCCGTGGGGATATTCCGAGGCGAGTTGAACAGTCTGAGCATCGAGCGCGGGTGATGACACCTCTGGCGGAGGAGTCGTAAAGGTAAAGTTAACTACACCCCAATTAACAGATGTTTTTAAGGGCTGATGATGACCACTTACACGAGGGATTGACCATAATGTTACCACATTGTGTGCCATCATAGCAATCGCCAAAATGGCTGCCATCCTGTGCCATCGCGATAGTTCCTGCATAAGGGGAAGATGTATCTATAGAGACGGCGCAGAAGTGGAATCGTATAAGGATACAAGGTTGGGCAAACCCGTCACAGACGACGAGACATGGGTCGAATTCTGACTGGAAAACGGTAGGCCCCAGAGAATTGAAGAAGGAAAAGGTGCTGAAGCCGACGAATTCTGGGGGAGTGGAGAGCGGCTGAATCTAGACCTGAACAGGAGGTCGGAATTTAGATGTAAGCGCTTTATGTTAGGCTCATCTGCATGATGTTCTGCACGGGACGCTGATATGGGAACCAATCAATTGACCTTCTTTGCGCCACGGAACCTTCAGCTGAATGCTACAGCCTCTCTAAGGTTCGCACTTCCAACCGTCAATAGCCTAACAACAACGACCGCAACCTGCTAGAGCTATCACGAATACTCTATTACTCCACACCAACTTCTTCTTAAGGGCTGCTTGCTCGCCAGAATGACTTTCGATTTCAAGGTTCCGTTGTTCGACCCTCCTGGAGCCTCCGTAGAGTAAATGTGCACCTTTTTGAAGTACATCTTCCAGCTTTGCTAATGTTGAGCAGCATCGTCTTCGTCCATGGCGTCCGAGGTGATCCGCAGACCACTTGGACCCGGAGCGATGTAGTTTGGCCCAAAGACCTTATTCCATCAGCTCTCCCCACAGCCCGTATCCTCTCGTGGGGCTACGACGCTCAGATCGTTGAATTCTGGCAATCCACGGCTACGGACCACTCCATCACAATTCATGCAAAGTGCCTTATTTCGGACTTAGCCGGAGTGAGAAATGAGATGGTAATGTCACAATAAGCATGCGAAGGGATGAATATTAAGCAAGTTTATAGTATACTCGGCCTATCATCTTTATTGCGCATAGTCTAGGCGGCATATTATGTGCAAAAGTACGTTATGTATATTTTAAATGGCTAATTTCGGGAGCTGAAAATCATCAAAGGCCCTGGACCTAGCGCCATCCCTCGATGCTCACATGGGAGAGATTGCAAAGTGTACGCGGGGCATAGTGTGTTCTTGGGAACGCCGCTGCGAGGGTCTGATAAGGCGAAATGGGGGGAACAAGGGCGCGTCTTCTTGGGCTATTTCCAGGATACCAGCTCCGATATTTTGCAGCAATTGAAAGAGAGATCGGCATTTCTGGTTGATCTTGTGGATAAGCTCTCTCATCTGTTACATGCTCGAATGAAGAGTAAAGCCGATGTCAAAATTGTGTGCTTCTGGGAAGAAGATCGAAGCAAATTTTTGGGAAAGAAATTCGGAAAGGTAAAAAATAGAAGCTACTCACCAGGTTGCCTATTTGACACTATGTGGATTGTTGAGTGAGAGGCTGCCTGCATTGACGGCTATCCAGCGTTCCCCCTTCCAGGAGATCATAGCTCGATGTGCAAATTTGACAGCGAAGAGGCCTATGGCTACAGAAAGATCACGGATACCGTGAAAGCCTGGATTGAAGAGATTACGCGACCTCGTTGCGAGGATAGTCAGAAGGAATCAATATACCAGGCTGGTCATACGTTTGGAGCCAACAATGGTGGCTTTCAGCTAGGAAATGTCTACTCGGCAGGGTCCTCACCTGCCTTTAGTGAGATGAACTTTTATTCTGGTTGGGAAAAAGCCGCAAGTCGAGACCAAACGCATTGACGGCGAGCATTGTCCGTAATCGCACGATTTAGCATCTCAACTAATTGGAGAAAGTGTCAACGCTTCTTTGATTTTCACTTCTTATAAAGTTCCCAATCCTCAATATATCGGCTGCGTTAGATCGTACTAGAAAAGCCGGTTCCTCGCAAGAAAGTGCGAATATCAATTCAAGACGTTTATGATAGTACATTGTGACATGATCGCATTTCGACGACTTCGTTCCTGAATGCGTCTACGATTCTGTTTCTTGATATCTCATACAACTTCCCGTTCTTCTCCTTTATTCCCAATATGCTCTCATTCTCTGATGCTTTCGGCAACCTGCCATAATTCTGCTCCCTTTCGTTTTGAGAAAGATGCGTAGTTATATGCTTCATGAGACAGCGAGTGCGGTTACGACGGTAAAGATAGGTAGATAGTAGTAACAGCGAGAACTATTATAGAAATCACTTCGCTTACAATAGCGTCGATTATTGCAGGTTTGAGAATTAGAAGCGAAAAGATTGAATCAGAAGATGTCAACAATATTGCAATGATAGATGAAGAGACTCTTGATGCTGTAGATGAAATCGTGATGATTGTTTGATTTATGAAAGTTAGAATGTTAAAATCAAGATTCTGAAAGTATGACTGTATGAGCTTGAAGTTCACTGTGTTCAGTTTGAGTGAACTCTTATTTGTCAGCGACAGAAGAGTTGAAGAATAGAACATTCTTTTTTCTTTCTAGTATAGAACTATTCAACAAGATTAAACTGCTTATAGCTAAATTAATTGATCTTGTAATAATTCATCTGAAACGACTTGATCATATAGAAAATTCACAGACTCTTTTCAAACGATTTGAAAGAAATAAAAGTATAAATACGCTTATTGATAAATCTTCTTGAGAACTTAAGTCAACGCTACTAGTAAAGATCATTTAGCTTCTAAGTGTCAGAATCATGTCTAAATGATACAATCAATGAAGGTCAGAATTGATAGTGCTTGATCTTTAAAGATAGCTATAACTGAATATTAAGAATACAGAAGAAGATTGATACAAAAGCTTCTATTTATGTAATGTTCAGAGACTGCGTTAGACTCAAAAGAGATATGTTTGTGACACAGAAAGAAAATGATGTAAATGAACAAGATGTTGATGAAAGAAAAGAATGTTGAGAAAGAAAAAGAATGTTGAGTCATATTTGAGTCAAGTCTGAGTCAGATCTCAGCTAAATTATTAACTAGCTCTAATCATTATGCAAAGAACTCGCTAGTGTTCACTGCAAATTGATTAAAGCTTCAATCTTGTTTAATTTTATTCAGTCTTATTGATCTTGATACACTTGTAACATTATTTCTCTTTTTGAAAATTCATGTTCATATGAATGTAGTTTTTTTGCTCGCTTTTGTTGATAGTTATTTTAATATTTAGCGCGATTTGCTTGAATATAACTTATGAAATTCATTCAAAACTTTCTCTGAGTCATTGAATTTCTCTTTATCAACATAGTATCATTTATCATTTTTATCTAGATCTGTTCATTTGACTTTGTACTATATTTGATCTCAATAACATCTGAAGTTTTGTTAAAGATCTGTTTAAAGTGAGTTGAATAGAAATGTCATTTAATTAGAAGATAAATGCTAAGAAAGAAAGATAGTTACAGAAAAAAAGCTGACTACATATGTATGTTTCTCAGTCGACGCTAAACTCAATAAAGACTAGTCAAGATGATGAAGTAAGAATAGATTTGACAAGACTAAAAGATTAAGTCTGACAAGACTAGTGTCACGATCCTAGCCTTGCCAGGCTCAGCCTTCTAGCCTTGCCAGGCCTATCCTCGCTTCGTCACCTTGACTAGTCCCTATTGGGCCTAGCGTCGGCTGAGGAACACACATATGTAGCCAGCTTCTTTCCTGTAGCTACCTTTCTTCCTTAGCATTTATCTTCTAGTTAAATGACACTCATATTGACTCGCTCTATGCTGGCCCCTAACATTAGATAAATGCTCACCAACTACTCTGCTATCGACGAATAGACGATACGAAACAACCTATTCAGTAAGGAAAATTTGCAAGGGATTCTTCAAATTTGCACCACCACCATTTTAGGCCGCAAGGGATTCTTCGGTTCTACATTCATTTTCACCATTCTATCCGCAAGAGATTCTTCGGATATTACAATCAGCTATTACCAGAAAATTCACAAGAGCTTCTTTGAATTTGCACCAAACCAAAACACCAACCCCTCATCTATCTTTACCTCAACAACTTCTACCTACTATCATCATGGCACGCGACGCCGAGCCAGTTGGGCCCCGAACAGCTCGCCTGCTTAGAAGCACTGCCAATAGGAGAGTCTCACTTCTACCCACCGATGCCCCAGCCGGGGTTGAAGAAGCTACAACATCATGGGACATAAAGAACAAGGAACAATTGTGTCAATGAGCCGCAAACCAGCCCGATCAGATTATCGATATGCTGAACGAGCTTCGAAGTCAGCGAGACCTGGCTCTACAGCTCAACGAGCACTGAATCCTCGTACAAGACGATCACAAAAAGGGAGCGGAACAACTAGAAGCCGCTTTTGAAAAGAACGATGAGCTAGAAGAAAAGATCAACCAGCTACAAAGCGAGCGATTGAACTCCAAAGCGGAACAACGTCAAGCTGATCGGCCTATGCCTCGTCAAGAGACTCAGCCAGTCGAGCATCGAGTCAATCAGGAAGAGGCCCCACCGACCCCTGAAGTCGACCAACGCTCCCGAAGCTCACGAGAGTCATTCACTCTATCCGGTAACGGGAACGGTCATCACAAGTCAACCAAATTTCCGGATCCACCTATCTTCACCGGCACAGGTGAACCTACTTGGGAGAGCTGGACCACCAAGATATCTGACAAGCTCGATGTCAACGCGGACCATTACCCTACCGAAAAGCTCCGTATCGCCTATGTGGCATTCAGACTAGGTGGCGATGCTGACGAGCAGACCTATGCAAAGCGTCGTATCGGTGCTCTCTCACCCTACCTATCACTGACGGAACTGCTGAAACATTTGGACGGAATATATGACGACCAGGATAGAAATCTGTTACGATCCTAGCTACGCACCTATGTTGGTAGCTATGTTGGTGACTATGTTGATGGCTATGTTCCTGGCTATCGCCGGTCGCTCGTCACTAGGCTATCGAGTTGTTCCGAAGTCAACTCTATTCAGGGTTAGCTTATGTTCTCCTGAGCCATATAGATAGCCGGTCCTTCCCTTCTAGATACTTTCCTTCCTTAGCATTTATATACTCGTTACATTACACCCATATGACTCGCTCTATGCTGGTCCCTAACATTATATAAATGCTCCTTCGTTACAGGCGAAGTGAAATAATCTGCATCGATTCCTTCGAGTGCTTCTGCTAGTAGTTCTTCAACCCTCTATCGACTTTGGTCTAGCGGCTTGCGTCCGTGCAGCAGCACTCACCTTCCTCCTCTCGTGAGCTGATTCAGCGAGAATAAACAAAAGATTCGGACTCGTGCGCTGGTCAGCGAGTATAAACAAACGATTGGAACCATCCGACTAGGTCAAAGATCAGCGGATTAACCGTTCATTCAGATTCGCAAGGGATTCTTCGAATTTGTTGAACAATCAAAGAGGCCAGTCTAGAACTGCGTGAAGTCTCTACCTCGATGAGCAAACCTCAACAGTGAGCCTGCTTCAATGGCACCCACCGTCAATGCGATGACCCACCTACCCTCATCGCCCTACCCACCAGTGAACCGGTCCGCCTATCCGTTCATGTGCAACTAGTGAGCCTGCTACAATGGCACGATAATGCCTTCGGCAACAAGCAAACCTTTGAGCTTGTTTCTATACCGAAACCTCAGTGAGCCTGCTTCAACGGCACCCTCAATGCGATGGCCTACCCACCCTCATCGCCCTACCTACCAGTGAACCTGGCCCGTCATCGAGTTCACGTGCAACTAGTGAGCCTGCTTCAATGGCATCTTTCGTCAATGCGATGACCTACAAGCACATCGCTCTACCTATCAGTGAACCGGCCTACCTCGAGTTCCTGTGCCAACTAGTGAGCCTGCTTCAATGGCACGTTCGATAGTGAGCCTGCTTGAACGGCACCCGAAGTGAGCCTGCTACAAAGACAGACAACGATTGACCTCTTGATTGAGCCGGTCAACGAACGGAACAAGCCCTACTATGTAGTAGGTCTGAATCAGCAGTGAGTCTGCTTCAATGGCACGATCACAACCGATCTCTTCGATGAGCTAGTCGGTCCCCTTCTAGTGAGCCTGCTTCAATGGCACCAGCCAATAGTCGACCTCTTCGCTGAGCAAGTCGGTTCCTCCCTAAATAGCTAGCCTGCTACAATAGGCATTTCGATTCTACACAAGGCTAAGGAAATACATTCATGCGAACATGAATCGTTGAAGGGGGGGGGTACTGTTACGATTCTAGCTACGCACCTATGTTGGTAGCTATGTTGATGACTATGTTGATGGCTATGTTTCTGACTATCGCCTATCGCTCGTCACTAGGCTATCGAGTTGTTCCGAAGCCAACCCTATTCAGGGTTAGCTTATGTTCTTCTGAGCCATATAGATAGCCGGTCCTTCCCTTCTAGATACTTTTCTTCCTTAGCATTTATATACTCGTTACATTACACCCATATGACTCGCTCTATGCTGGCCCCTAACAAAATCGAAAGTGTCGCCGCGAATACAATGCGTTGAAGCAGAGCAATAAGCCGTTCAGCTCCTTCTACTTCGAATTCACAAAGATATTCAGCTTTCTTGACTACGACGATCGAACTCTGATGAACGATCTACAGGATAAAATCAACAATCGCCTTCAGAACGCGTTGTCAGTTTGCCTCATAGAGTTTAGCTCGCTTGATAAGCTCAAGACTTTTCTTCAGAGAATGAAAAATAAACAACGAGTCAATTACCAGCTACGTGACGAGCAACGAACAGTCAAACCAGTAGCAGCTTCGAAAAAACGTTTTGTTCCTTCGTCGACATCAGCATCAGTCTCGGCTACTAGCTATGTTCGGCTCGCTACTTTTTTCACCCTCGAACATGAACGATCAAGAATGTCAATCACCTGCTTCAACTGCAAAGTATCGAGTCACCTTTCAAAAAACTGCTCTCAGCTGAAGGCTAGTACTTCGGCACCTCATGCATTCATTCCTCGCCTCAATGAGATCGTCATGTCGAAAGAAGAGAAGGAATTATTTACAGAGAAATCGAAGAATGAGACAAAAAACTAGTGACTTTCATCAAAGGCGCGATGAAAGATGTGTTAATTTCTTCAACAACGAGCAGCTCAGATGATCTCTTTGCTTCGAAATCTTTGACTACTGAATGTGTACTATCTAGCAATGAAATTAGTTACTCATTAAAGTCATTGATTGACATTGAAGCAGCTGACTATTCGTTCATTGATGAATTAATCGCGCAGAATGTTTGTGATCATTTGCAAATTGAGTCTCTGACTTTGATCAAAGCGAAGTCAATTCGAGAATTCGACGATCATTATGCTAAGAAATTCATTACTCATGCCATCTATTTGAACCTGACTGTTCAAGATCATACGATTGACATCACTTCTATGTTGATCACTCAATTAGATCAACATCAAATAATTCTTGAAAAAACATGAATGAACAAAATCGATCTAGTAATTGATATGCAAATCGATTCTCTTCGATTTTCGAATTTCATCTCTAGTCAGAAATCGATTGTTCTACTTTCAAGCAACAAGACAATCATGAAGCAGAAGAGTTCAATCTCTACTCAAATACTAAAGAGATTTATCTCTTCTGTCATCACTCAACTCAGCGAGAAGTCATCTTCATTCAGTAAAATCATGAAATCATCTAATTCAGTCAACTTCGCTTCGTCTTTCGATTCAATGAACATAGCAATGATAGAGGCTGCAGCATATAAATCACTAGTCAAATAATCGAATGTGACTACTTTCGCGATCATCATCACGAAAATCGATCGACTTCTAAAAACAGCTAGAAATAAATCAGAAGACGTAAATCTACAAGAGCTTTCACATGAAGAGATCTTGAAAGAAGTCAAAGCTAAGCTTTCTTCGAAATATCATGACTATCTAGACGTGTTTAATCGAGCGATGACTGATCAGCTATCTTCTCATCGCTTCTACAATCACAAAATAGAGTTGATTGACGAGAAAATATCTTCTCGAAGTCGTCTCTATCATATGTCTGACTACAAGCTTCAAAAGATGAAGAATTATCTGATCAAGCATCTGAATAAAGACTTTATATCTTCTAGCTCAATCTCATACGCTTCGCTCATACTATTCGTTGAAAAGAAAGACGATAGTCTGCGTTTCTGCATCGATTATAGAAAGCTCAATGCTTTGATCAAACGAGATCGCTACTTTCTACTCTTAATAGACGAAACTCTCGCTCGTATTCAAGATAGCAAGTATCTGACTCGATTGAATATAATAGTCATCTTCAACAAACTACGCATGCATTCAGACAGCGAAGATTTGACTATCTTTATCACCTCTTTTGATTTCTACAAATATCACGTGATGTCTTTTGAATTAATCAACGGCTCGACTTTCTATCAACACTATATGAACGACGTGCTGTTTGATTATCTACATCAGTTTTGTCAGATCTATCTAGATGATATTATCATCTACAGCAAAACACTGAAGAAACATAAGAAACATGTACGACTAGTTCTACATAGACTACAAGAGATCGATTTACAGATGAATATAAACAAATGCAAGTTTCATGTTCAAGAGATCAGCTTTTTAGAACTATTGCTATTCATCGAGAGACTGAAGATGAATTCTCGAAAGATACAAGCAGTTGTCGAATGATCTACTTCTACAAATCTCACTCAGATGCAGTTCTTCGTCGACTTCTGCAACTTCTATCGACGTTTTATAAAGAACTTTTCGAAGATTGTTCATTCTCTGATTCAACTAACTCAAAAAGAGATGATATTTGAATGAAATCAAGCTTGTCAAACAATCTTTGATCATATGAAGAAACAAATGACTGAAGTCTCTATTCTTCGTCATTTTGATCAGAATAGAAAGACTATTCTTGAAATAAACTCATTCAACTACGTCAACAATAATATACTTTCTCAGTATGACGATGAAGAAACATTGCATTCGATGATTTACTACAGCAAGAATCTGAGTCTCGCTGAGTGCAATTACGAGATTTATGACAAGAAGCTACTAGCGATCATTCGAGCATTCAAGCATTGACGATCTGAGCTGAAATTGACTGAGCTATCAATCAAGATGTTCATCGATCATCAAGCTCTGACATCATTAATGAAGAATAAAGAGCTGAGTAGACGTCAGATGCGCTGAGTTCAAAAGCTCGTCAACTTCAACTTCAAAATCATGTATCGCTCAGGCAAATAAAACATCAAAGTTGATGCATTGACTCGTCAAGTCGATTCAATTTCTAGAAGTCTTGAGAATGAATGATGTCACTATCAATAAACTACGATTCTGACGTTGAATCGAATGAAAATCGCTGATCTGAAGAAGAAAGAGAATGATGAATCAATTTATCAATTGATTCTAGAAGTTAATAGAATCAACGAGAATTGTGTTCTACTTCGTGAAGTCGTATCAAAAGATGAAGCTCAATACAAAGATACTAAATTAAGAAATTGTCGAGTTCAGAACGAAATACTATATCAAGATGATCTTCTATGAGTTTTCTTCGATGAGCATCTTCAAATGAAGCTAATTCAAAAAGTTCATGATCAATCTTCTATTGATCATTTCGAAATTCTTAGAACGATGAAAGCAATAAGAAGATACTACTATTGATTCTCAATGCAAAAGACAATAGATAGATATATTCAAAACTGCTACATTTGTCAGCAATCAAAAGCTTTTCGAAATAAATTCAATGAATTACTACATTCTTTATTCATACTCGAACAGCAATGAAAGAACATAGTCATGAATTTCATCATCGATCTACCTCTTTCTGAAGGCAAAAACGTCATACTAACAGTGATATGTAGACTGTCAAAGAAACGACACTATATCTCTTGTTCTACTGATGATGAAGAAATCACAGCAGAAAAAACAGCTGAGCTAATGCTTCAGTGAATATATTGAATACATGATTTACTCGATTTCATTGTTTCGAATCGAGATCTTCAATTTACCTTCATTCTATGAAAGTTTCTTTGCAAAAGACTGAGCATTAATCTTCGACTATTCACTGTCTATCATTCTCAAATCGATGATCAAAGTGAACGAGTCAATCAGAACATCGAAAGATATCTTCGATTCTTCTGTTTGTACATGCAGAATGACTGAGCTAAGCTACTATTCATGATCGAGTTTGTTGACAATAATGCTCTGTTCTCAGTCATCTTCTCAACCTCTTTCTTTCTAAACAAAGACTTTCATTCTCGTATGAGCTTCAAACTCGATACAATCGAATATGAAAGCTTTCGTGAACGCTTGCAAGCGACTAAAGTCGAGAATACATCTGAACATATGAACAAGATCTTGATGTTTGCTCGCGAATCTCTAGTCAAAACAAGGAAACAAATGATTCAACAAGCTAATAAGCATAGAAAAGAGATTGATTATGAGATTGAATCAAAGATGTTTCTGAACGAACGAAACATCATTACAGCGAGATCTTTCAAGAAGCTAAACGACAAAATGCTCGATTTCTTCATCAATCTAGATCTCGTCGACTCGTCATATAAGCTGAAATTATCAGAGACTATGCGTGTTCATGATGTATTTCACTCTGACCTGCTTCGTTTCGCCGTCGACAATCTCTTGCCTGATCAAAAGAACGAGTCTCTCAAGTCAATAGTGATAAACGACGAAGACGAATGAAAAATCGACAATATATTGAATTCTCGTCGATATCGAAGACGACTTCAGTATAAAGTCAAATGAAATGACTATGACAATGATCTCAATTGATACAACGCTGATGACGATGAATTTATGAACGCTCAGAAGATAGTTGACGATTTTCATATTTGACATTTGAACAAATCGCGCTAAAAGCGCTTTCGACTATTCAGTCAATCAGAATATAATGATTCTGAGTCTGTGAAATCATGATTGAGCAATCAATCGAATCGAGCAGAAAATACATTCATGCGAACATGAATTGTTGAAGAAGAAAGATAATGTCATGATTCTAGCCTTGTCAGATCTATTCTCGCTTCGTCATCTTGACTAGTTTCTATTGAGTCTAGCGTCGACTGAGAAACACACATATGTAGTCAGCTTCTTTTCTGTAGCTATCTTTCTTTCTTAGCATTTATCTTCTAGTTAAATGACACTCATATTGACTCGCTTTATGCTGATCTCTAACAACTAGAATTGTGATATTACTTCTTCTCTTCAATGATTCATGTTTGCATGAATGTATTTTCTGCTCAACTCGATTGATTGCTCAATCATGATTTCACAGACTCAAATCTGTTAAATCGTGATTGATTGAATTGTTGATTAGCGCAATTTGTTCAAATATCAAATATGAAAATCATTAATAATTTTCTGAGCATTCATAAATTCATCATCATCAGCGTTGTATCAATTGAGATCATTATCATAATTATTTCATTTGACTTTATACTGAAATCATCTTTGTCATGATTCTAGTCTTGTCAGACTTAGTCTTCTAGTCTTGTCAGATTTATTCTTGCTTCATTCATCTTGACTAGTTTTTATTGAGTCTAGCGTCGATTAAGAAATACACATATATAGTCAGCTTCTTTTCTGTAGCTATCTTTCTTTCTTAGCATTTATTTATTAGTTAAATGATACTCATATGACTCATTCTATGCTGACTTCTAACATTAGATAAATGCTCATCATTTACTCTGCTATTAATGAATAAATGATATGAAACAATCTATTTAGTAAGAAAAATTTGCAAGAAATTCTTCAAATTTGCATCATCATTTTAAATTGCAAGAGATTCTTCGATTCTACACTCATTTTCATCATTCTATTTGCAAGAAATTCTTTGAATAAAGTACTCAATTATTATTTGAAATTCACAAGAGATTCTTTGAATTTTCACTCATTAAAAAACATCAATTCAAAACATCAATCTCTTATTTATTCTTATCTCAACAACTTCTATCTTCTTTCATCATGATACATGATATCAAGTCAGTTGAGTCTTGAACAACTCATCTGTTTAAAAGCATTGTCAATAAAAGAGTTTCACTTCTACTCATTGATGCTTCAGTTGAAGCTGAGAAATCTGTCATCTCATGAAACATAAACATTGAAGAACAACTGTTTCATTGAGTCAGCAATCAATTCAATGAAGTCATCAATATGCTGAACAAGCTTTGAAGTCAGCAATACTTAACTTTACAACTCAATGAACATTGACTTTTTGTACAAGATGATCACAAAAAAAAAGCAAAATAACTAAAAGTCACTTTTGATAAAAATGATGAGCTAGAGAAAAAGATCAGTCAGTTACAAGATGAGTGATTGAACTTCAGAGTGAAACAATATCAAGCTGATCAATTTATGCTTCGTCAAGATACTCAGTCAGCTGAACAACAAGTCAATCAGAAAGAAGTTTACTTTCAACAAGAATCTTCTACTTTATCTGATAATGAAAACAATCATCACAAGTTCATCAAGCTTTCAAATTCACTCATCTTTATTGAAATAAATGATTTTATCTGAGAGATATGAAACATCAAAATAGCTGACAAGCTCAATGTCAACGCAAATCATTACTTTACTGAAAAGATTCATATTGTTTATGCGATTTTCAGACTAGAAGATGATGCTGATCAGTAAATTTATGCAAAGCATCATATTGATGCTTTCTTATTCTATCAGTCACTATCAAAGTTACTGAAACATCTGAAAGAAATTTATGAAGATCAGAATTTGATTTGAAAGTGTCGTTGCAAATACATTGCTTTGAAGCAGCTTAACAAGTCTTTCAGCTCTTTTTATTTAAAATTCACTAGAATATTCAGCTTTCTGAACTATGATAATATCATTTTGATGAACAACATTTAGAATAAAATCAACAATTGTCTTCAAAATGTGTTGTCAGTTTATCTCATAAAGTTTAGCTCACTTAATAAACTCAAGATCTTTCTTCAAGATGTGAATAATAAACAACAAGTCAATTATCAGCTACGTGATGAGCAATGAACAGTCAAATTAATAGCAACTTCGAAAAAACGTTTTGTTTCTTCGTCAACATCAGTTTCAGTCTTAATTACTAGTTATGTTCAACTCACTACTTTTTTCATTCTTGAATTTGAATAATCAAGAATGTCAATCATCTGCTTCAACTGCAAAGTATTGAATCATCTTTCAAAGAACTGCTCTCAGCTAAAGACTAGTACTTTAACATCTCATGCATTCACTTTTTGTCTCAATGAAATCATCATGTCGAAAAAAGAGAAGAAATTATTTACAGAGAAATTGAAGAATGAGACAAAAAACTAGTGACTTTCATCAAAGACATGATGAAAGATGTGTTAATTTCTTCAACAATGAGCAGTTCAAATGATCTCTTTGCTTCGAAATCTTTGACTACTGAATATGTATTATCTAACAATGAAATTAGTTACTCATTAAAGTCATTGATTGACACTGAAGCAGCTGACTACTCGTTCATTGATGAATTAATCACGTAAAACGTTTGTGATCATTTGAAAATTGAATCTTTATCTTTAATCAAGCTCAAATCAATAAGAGAATTCAATGATCATTATGCAAAAAAGCTCATTACTCATGCAATTTATTCAAATCTAACTGTTCAAGATCATATGAAACATTTCGTCTTTATGCTGATCACTTGATTAGATCAACATCAGATGATTCTTGAAAAAACATGAATGAACAAGATCAAGATGACTATTAATATGAAAGATGATCATCTTCAATTTTCTAGTTTTGAAGCTCATATCAAAGCTTTTATCAAAGCTCATTCAACTGTTCTTTCAAGCAAGAAAATCGCGATAGAACAGAAAAGTTCAATCTCTACTCAAATACTAAAGAGATCTATCTCTTCTGTCATCACTCAACTCAACGAGAAGTCATCTTTATTCAATAAAATCATGAAATCATTTAATTCAATCAAATTTTCGTCTTTCAATTCAATGAACATAGCAATAATAAAGATTGCAGCATATAAATCACTAGTCAAATGATTGAATGTGACTACTTTCATAATCATCATCACGAAAATTGATCGACTTCTAAAAACAGCTAGAAATAAACTCAAAGATGTAAATCTACAAGAGCTTTCACATGAAGAAATCTTGAAAGAAGTCAAAGCTAAGCTTTCTTCAAAATATCATGACTATCTAAACATGTTTGATCGAGCGATAACTGATCAACTATCTTCTCATCATCTCTATGATCATAAAATTGAGTTGATCGACGAGAAAATATTTTCTTGAAGTCGTCTTTATCATATGTTTGACTACAAGCTTCAAAAGATGAAGAATTATCTGATTAAGCATCTGAATAAAGACTTTATATCTTCTAGCTCAGCTTCATACACTTTGCTCATACTATTCGTTAAAAAGAAAGATGATAGCTTGTGTTTCTGCGTCGATTACAGAAAGCTCAATGCTTTAATCAAATGAGATCGCTATTCTTTGTTATTAATAGACGAGATTCTTATTCATATACAAGAAAGCAAGTATCTGACTTGATTAAACATCATTGTTGCGTTCAACAAACTACGCATGCACTCAGATAATAAAGATCTGACTATCTTTATCATCTTTTTTGATTTCTACAAATATTACATGATGTCTTTTGAATTAATCAACGACTCAGCTTTCTATCAACACTATATAAATGACGTGCTATTTAACTATCTTCATCAGTTTTGTCAGATCTATCTAGATGATATTATCATCTATGTTAGAAGTCAGCATAGAGCGAGTCATATGAGTGTAATGTAATGAGTATATAAATGCTAAGAAAGAAAAGTATCTAGAAGAAAAGAGTCAACTATTTATATGACTCAGAAAAATATAAGTTAATTCTGAATAGAGTTGACTTCGAAACAATTTGATAGTCTAGTGACGAGCAATCAACGATAGTCATGAACATAGTCATCGACATAGTCATCAACATAGCTATCAACATAGATGCGTAGCTAGAATCGTAACAGTATCTTCTCTCTTCAACAATTTATGTTTGCATGAATGTATTTTCTTAGTCTTGTGTAGAATCGAAATGTCTATTGTAGCAGACTCACTATGCAAGATAGAATAATGTCATTGTAGCAGACTCACTAGTTGCACATGAATGTATGATCAGATTCATTGATGAGTAGAGTGATGAGAGTGAGTAGATCATCGCATTGATCGTGTCATTGAAGCAGACTCACTAGTTGCATGTGAACATTTGATCAGATTCATTGATGAGTAGAGCGATGAGAGTGAGTAGATCATTGCATTGAGAATGTCATTGTAACAGACTCACTAGTTGCACATAAATGAGTCGACAGATCAATTCACTGATAGATAGAGCGATGTGAGTAGATGAATCATTGCATTAACGAAAGATGTCATTGTAGCAGACTCACTATTTGCACATGATTAAGTTGATGAATCAATTCACTGATAGATAGAATGATGAAGATGAGTAGATCATTGCTTTGATGATGTCATTGAAGCAGACTCACTGAGAGATTTGCTCATCGAGATAGAGACTTCACGCAGTTCTAGACTGATTTCTTTGATTGCTCTTTGAAATAGAGACTTCACGCAGTCATAGACTGATCTCATTTGATTGTTCAACAAATTTGAAGAATTTCTTGTGAATCTGAATGAACGATTAATTCGCTGATCTTTGATCTAGTTAAATGATTTCAATCGTTTATTTAATCTCGCTGATCAGCGCATGAGAAAAGAAGAAAGTGAGTGTTGCTGATGATTGCAAGTCAACTAAATCAAATGTTGATAGTGAGTTGAAGAGTCAACAGAAGCACTTGAGAATTGATGCAGATTATTTCACTTCGTCTGTAATGAAGAAGCATTTATATAATGTTAGAAGTCAGCATAAAGCGAGTCATATGAGTGTAATGTAATGAGTATATAAATGCTAAGAAAGAAAAGTATCTAGAAGAGAAGAGTCGACTATCTATATGACTCAGAGAAACATAAGCTAACTCTGAATAGAGTTGACTTCGAAACAATTTGATAGTCTAGTGATGAGCGATCGACGATAGTCATCAACATAGTCATCAACATAGTCATCAACATAGCTATCAATATAGATGCGTAGCTAGAATCGTAACAATCTACAGCAAAACACTGAAGAAAGATAAGTAACATGTACAATTAGTTTTACATAAATTACAAGAGACTGATCTTCAGATGAATATAAACAAATGCAAGTTTCATGTTCAGAATATCTTCTTTCTGAAACTATTGCTATTCATTGAAGAACTAAAGATGAACTTCAGAAAAGTATAAGCAGTAGTTGAATGATCTACTTCTACAAATCTCACTCAGATGCAGTTCTTCGTTGACTTCTGCAATTTCTATCAACGTTTTATAAAAAACTTTTCGAAGATTGTTCATTCTCTGATTCAACTAACTCAAAAAAAGATGATATTTGAATGAGATCAAGCTTGTCAAACAGTCTTTGATCATATAAAGAAACAAATGATTGAAGTCTCTATTCTTCGTCATTTTGATCAGAATAGAAAGACTATTCTTGAAACAGACTTGTTCAACTACGTCAATGATGACATACTTTCTCAATATGATGATGAAGAAACATTGCATTCAATGATTTACTACAGCAAGAATCTGAGTCTCATTGAGTGCAATTACAAGATCTATGACAAGAAACTACTAGTAATCATTCATGTTTTCAAGCATTGATGATCTGAGCTGAAATTGACTGAACTACTCATTAAAATGTTCACTGATCATCAAGCTTTAACATCATTAATGAAAGATAAAGAGTTAAGTAGATGTTAAATGCACTGAGTATAAAAGCTCATTAACTTCAACTTTAAAATCATGTATTGTTCAGACAAATAAAACATCAAAGTTAATGCATGTCAGAATCATGTCTAGATGATACAATCAATGAAGATCAGAATTGATAGTGCTTGATCTTTAGAAATAGCTATAACTGAATATTAAGAATACAGAAGAAGATTGATACAAAAGCTTCTATTTATGTAATGTTCAGAGACTGCGCTAGACTTGAAAGAAATGTGTTTGTAACATGAAAAGAAGATGATGTAGATGAACAAGATGTTGATGAAAGAAAAGAATGTTGAGAAAGAAAAAGAGTGTTGAGTCATATTTAAGTCAAATCTGAGTCAGATCTAGATCAGATTTCGACTAGATCATTGACTAGCTTTAATCAGTCTTGATATGCTCGTAACATTACTTCTCTCTTTGAAAATTCATGTTCGCATGAATGTAGTTTCTTTGCTCACTTTTGTTGATAGTTATTTCAATATTTAGCGCGATTTGCTTGAATATAGCTTATGAAATTCGTTCAAAACTTTCTCTGAGTCATTGAATTTTTCTTTATCAACATAGTATCATTCGTCATCTCTATTTAGATCTTGTCATTTGACTTTGTACTGTATTTGACCTCGATAGCGTCTGAAGTTCAATATATTGTTTATCTCTCAATGTTTATTGTCTTCAATAGTGATTGATCTGAGTGATTCTGAATGTTGTTTTGATAGAGAATCTTCTGAATACAATCGTAGTAACTTCAAGCTGAATATTGAATGCAGATGCTTCATGCTGACTGATAAATGAAGATGATAGAAGATATTTATTTTAGCAGTGATTTGATAAAGATCTAGCTGTTTGTCTTTCAAATCTTTGCAGAGTCTCGTTGTCTTGACGTTTCTGAAAGATAGTCAAACTCAGTTATCTACTTCATATGTGACGTCTCGTCTATGTTTATTGATCTGAACTTTGATGATCAGCTTCGTCTTTTTCAATTGTTGATGATCGAAGCTCAGTAGCTTTTTCATTCAAATGACAATATCATCTGCTTTTCTAGCTTCAAGTCGTTCACGAGTTGTTTCATAGTCAGTCGTATCTGAATCGAAACTCATTCGAAAGTGAAATTCTTTATTGAAGTAGAAGAAAATCATTGAAGTGATCGAGAAGATATTGAAATTGTTGTTGAATTTCATCATAGATATTTATTTGACTCAGTCGTTCTGCATGTAATTGCAGTAGATTCTAAGTTCGCATTTGACGTTCTGATTGACTCGTTTCGATTGATCGTTGATCTCAGAATGATAGACTGTGACTAGACTAGCTGTGATTCTCAGTCGCTTGCAAAGACTTTTTCACATAGTCGATATGAATTGAAAGTCTTTGTTCGAAACAATAGAACTGAGTAGATCATGCAGTCGATAGACGTTTCATAGCATGATTCAAATCGTTTCTTTGACTGAGATGTCATCGTCTTCTCAATGACAGAGAACATAGTGATGTTCTTTGATGAGATGACATATGATGATGCAAATGACGTTATAGTCTTCTGACAGAGATAGTTCAGTGATGAAGTTCATAGCTATATCTTTTCAGCGTTTCTGTAAAATCGAAAGAGAATGATGAAGTTCATTGATGCTATCTTTAAAAGCTTTGCTTCGCTGACAAGCATGACAGTTTCAAATGTATCATCAAATAGTAGCTCAATAATCTGATCAATAGTAGAAATGCTGAACTAGATCAATGATTCATTTATTGTCGAGATGAGAGATTGAAGATTGATCATGCACTTCTTGTAGTAATTTCGTGTGCATGTTCTCAGAGATTCACAGTAGATCTTTTCTAAATAGAACGTCGTCAATGATTTCACAGTTCTTCAGTTTAGTAATATGAAATTTGAGTTTGTTCTCGTTCATAGCTTGTCTATATTCACTGCAGAGCTCATCTGTTTGATTGATCATACATACTCGTTGATAGAGATTTGCTTTCGATTCAACAGATAGAACATCGACTCTATCAAGAATCAAAATAGTCTGAAAATGATTTTCAAGACGCTGAGCTGATTCAGAGACGTTTGCTAGAGACATTCTGATTAAAGCATTGACTTTAGTGTTTATTTTACCTGATCTAAAGATGATCTGAAAGTTGAACTTCGATAGAATGTTCAAATAGTTAACTTGTCATCGACTCAACTGTTTGTTTTTCATGAAGATCTTCAAAGTCTGATAATTGATGAACATCTGAATGAATAGTTCAGTGCATTTCAGCTCAAGTCATCAGTGTTCGAAGCATCGAATAATGACTAGCAGTTTCTTATCATAGATGTCATAATTGATTTCAGCGAGAATCATGCTTTTGCTGTAGAAAGTCATCAAATGAAGAACTTTCTCGTCATTATACTGAGATAATATTTCATCTTTTACATAGTTTGAAGCATCAATCTTCAGAATAGCTTGTCGTTTGAGATCGAAGTGACGAAGTATTGAGACTGAGCTGACTTGTTTCTTTAGATTGTCAAAAGCTTAAACACAAATCTCATTTCAAACAAAAGACGTGTTCTTTCTAGTCAGCTGAGTGAATGATTTGACTAGTCTCGAAAAGTTCTTAATGAAACGATGATAAAAGTTAACAAATTTCACGAAGCTCTGAATTTCTTTTAGATTGATCGAAGTGATTCAGCTGACTATGACTGTCATCTTGCTGAGATTCATACGAAGATTTAGTTCAGATACAATGACTTCTAGAAAGACAGTCTCTTCTACATTGAATTCGCACTTTCAAATATTCATCTGCAGTTCAGCTTCACGTAGTCGTCTCAATACTAGTTTGATGTGATCTCTATGTTTCTTTCTCGTTTTGCTATAAATGAGAATGTCATCTAGATAGACTTGGCAAAAGTCGTTCAGAAAGTTTCATAGAACATCATTCATATATTGCTGAAAGAAGATTGATTCATTAGTCAGTTTGAATGATAGCATCTTATATTTATATGCTTCTAAAGCAGTGATAAAAGTGATGTAATTCTTGCTATTGAGATGCATCTGAAGTTTGTTGAACGCTGATATGATGTTCAATCTAGTCAGATGCTTGCAACTCACTATTTTATCAATGATCTCGTCTATCAGCGATAGAGAATATCTATTTCTTTTGAAAATGACATTTAGCTTTTGATAGTTCACGCAGAATCAAAGATTTTATTTGTCTTGAGAACAAATAAAATCGAAGAGAAATAAAGAGTCTGACTGAAAGTGATGAATCTCTTTGACAGATTCTCGTTCAGATACTTCTTTACTTTCAGAAGTTTGACAGAGAACATTTAATATGCTTGACAGCAAGAAAACGTTGAATCACTAGTGAGCTCAATTTTATGATCGTAGAAGCGATGAGAGAGTAGTTTATTTGATTGAGCTCGATCAAAAACATCTAGAAACTCATGATATTTCAAGAACAGCTTTGCTTTAATGTCTTTTAAATTTTGAGTCGTTTCATTGATTGAAGAGATGTTTAAAGCGTTCAAATTGCACTGAGTATTGTACGCGATTTCTTTATTGATGTTCATCATGAATAAAGCAAAGACTTTGATCTTGTTCTTCTTTGAATGATTCAACAATGTTTTGAATGAAGCGACATTTATGCTTTGAATCGAGAATGACTCTTTCTGAGCAGTGATTGAAACGAGTCGTTTGAGCATCGTAGAAATCTTAGTCTGAGTGATTGAAGAAAATGAAGTTGATCGCGATCAACTTGAATGCTTTGAATTGAGCGAGATCGAAAAAATCGAAATAGAAGTATTCAATTGATCTGAAAAAACAATGACGTCGTTTCGCATATTCAGTAATATTTCGTTTTTGTTCATTCAGAGCTTACTCAATATGACTTCATGATGATCGATATCAGCTATCAACATTGATACAGTCAATTTCTTACGACTTTCGATGATGAGATTGAATAGAATTTTATGAGTGATTGTCTTCTTAGATATCTTTTCATCATAATCTCTTATTAGCTTCTCTTTTATCAGTGATATAGATTGAATTTTCAGTTTCTCGCATACTTCATCAACTAGGTTGAAATGTATGATTGTGTAGACGACTGAATCACTGTCTATTAGAAAACGAAGGCTGAAAGATTGTTTCTGAGAGATGAGATGAGTGTCAATTAGAAACGACTTTTCAAAGTAATTTTCTTTCGATAGAATTTCATCTAGTTTGCACAAAGATATAATCTCTATCTCTTCAATGACTTTTGAAGAGATGACTAGTTTTTTGAATCGAAATTCGA
>JAABUS010002803.1_pt1 | contig 31052 bp, 18 predicted proteins | sample 5560161 | NCBI WGS metagenome assembly JAABUS01 (sample SAMN10711885, study PRJNA513376) | rock metagenome | isolation source: Antarctica rocks | place: Antarctica: Victoria Land, Trio Nunatak nord | collected 2016-01-04
AAGAGCCCATTCTTAGGGGTATTCCTCCCGGCCGGCTCCCGGGCCAGCGCCGACGCGGCGGCGGGTACCGTCACGCTGACCACTCCCAAGGCCGCTCCGTTCGTGCTCAACGGCCTGGCGAACCTGCCGATGGTGTGCGCCAAGGGCATGAAGGACCGCAAGACGTTGACCCGGCAGACCAACGGCACGGGGCCCTACCAGCTCAGCGAAGCGGCGAGCGGGGACCACTACACGTACACCAAGCGGCCGGGGTATTCATGGGGGCCCAACGGAGCCGGAACTGCCACCGCCGGGCTGCCGGCCAAGATCGTGGTCAAGATCGTTCCGAACGAGACCACCGCCGCCAACCTGTTGCTCTCCGGCGGGCTCAACGCTGCCACCATTCTCGGTGCCGACGTCCAGCGTCTGGAAGGGGCCAGGCTGTTCTCGGCCGACGCAAACGTGGTGTCCGGTGAGATGTGGTTCAACCATGCCCACGGACGGCCCGCCGCCGACGAGCAGGTTCGGCAGGCCATGACTCGCGCGCTGGACCTGCCCCAGTTGGCGAAAGTCCTGACATCAGGGCGCGGCACGCAGGGCACCACGTTCGCAGCGCTCTCCCCCGCCTGCCCCGGGAACTCGGTTGCCGCGGCGCTGCCGGCGCACGACCTCGCCAAGGCCAAGCAGCTTCTGGACGCAGCCGGATGGCGGGCGGGGTCCGGGGGAACCCGGAGCAAGAACGGGACCGCCCTGTCGGCGACATTCGTCTACAACACCGCCCTGGGATCGGCGGGCTCGGCCGCCGCCGAGCTCGCCGCGGCCGCCTGGAAGGAACTGGGCGTCAACGTCACGATGAAGCCGCAGGACGAAACGGCGATCAACACGACGATCTTCAGCACCGGCGACTGGGACGTCATCTGGGAAGCGCTCAACGTGAGCACCCCGGACCAGATCGTGCCGTTCATGTCGGGCCCGGCCCCGGCGGACGGCACCAACTTCGCCCACATCGACAACGCCGCGTACACCGGGCTGGTGACCAAGGCGGCCGCCATGGATGGCAGCAAGGGATGCGGCGAGTGGCTGAAGGCGGAATCGGAACTGGTGGCGGCGGCCGACGTGATTCCGTTCGCGAATCAGGTCACGAAGATCTTCGGCAGCCACGCGCGGTTCGTCATCGCCGGTGCGGTCGTGCCCACCAGCATCCGGATGTTGGCCGGCTGACCGGTCGGCGCCGAGAGGATCGATTGCTCCGGATCGTGATGAGGGGACAGCCGTGACGAGCATGGCTACCGCGCCCCGTGTCGCGGCGGGCTTGACCGACAATGTCTGGGCGCGTTTCGCGGCCCGCCGGCTTGCCCGCTTCCTGATCTCGCTGTGGGTGTTGGTCACTGCGTCGTTCCTGATGATCCACCTCATTCCGGGCGACCCGGTCCGGGCTGCACTGGGGCTCACCGCACCCACCGACCTGGTCAACGCGCGGCGGGAGGCGCTGGGGCTGAACGATCCGCTCTGGCTCCAGTACGCGCACTACCTACGCGGCGTGTTCACCGGCGCTCTGGGCACCTCGATGACGTCCGACCTTCCGGTGGCGGAGGTGATCGGCGAGCGCCTGCCGGCGACGGTCGAACTCGCCGTGCTGTCCTTCTTGCTCGCCATCGCGATCGCCATACCGCTCGGCGTCCTGATGGGTGTGCTCACCCGGAACGGCCGCGGCCGGCGCGCCGAACTGGCCTTCACCTCCTCCAGCGTGGTGCTGGGTACCATCCCGGACTTCCTGCTGGGCGTTGCGCTGGTCGCCGTCTTCGGCGTTCAGCTGGGCTGGCTTCCGGTCGCCGGGCGGTCCGGCGCAGCGTCGTACCTGCTTCCGGTGGTCGCCCTCGCGGTCGGACCGGCGGCCGTGCTGGCCCGCATCGTGCGAGTGGAAATGGTCGCCGTTCTGCAGGCCGACTACCTGCGCACCGCTCGGGCCAAGCGATTGCCGGCGCCGGCGATCTACCTGCGGCACGCGCTGCCCAACGCGCTGACCAGCTCGATCACCCTCGGCGGTCTGCTGCTCAGCGCGCTGGTCGCCGGAACGGTGCTGGTGGAGAACGTGTTCGCCTGGCCGGGATTGGGCAGCACGATCGTGCAGTCGATCCTGGTGAAGGACTACCCGGTAGTGCAGGCGATCGTCCTGGTCTACGGCGTCGGGGTGCTGGCAGTGAACCTGGCTGTCGACATCGCGCTGGCGCTGCTGGACCCGCGCTCCACGATCCGCGAGAGCTGACCGATGGCGACGGCGACGTTCGGCACCCCGATGCCGCTGCCGGATCCGCGGCGCGGCGCGGTGGCGGCCCGGTGGCTGGCTGTCCTGCGCACCCCGGTCGGGGCCAGTGCCGGTCTGCTGCTCACGGCCGTGCTCGGCCTCGCTGTCATCGCGCCGGTGTTGTGGACCGACCGCGCGGACGCCGTCGACACCAACGAAATCCTTCAGGGCGCCTCGTCCGCTCACTGGGTCGGCACCGACAATCTGGGTCGCGACCTGTTCTTCCGGGTGCTGGTCGGTTCCCGACTGTCGATCGAGCTGGCGCTGCTCGCCACCCTGATCGCGGTGGTGTTGGGCCTGCTGCTGGGCACGCTGCCGGTACTGGTCCGGCGCCGCGCCGCGAGGCTGGTGGGTGCGGCGGTGAACATCGCGGTGGCCTTCCCCGGCCTGCTGCTCGCGCTGTTCTTCGCCGTCATCTTCGGCATCGGCGCGACCGGGGCGGTGCTGGCCATCGGGTTCGCCGGTGCCCCGGCGTTCGCCCGGCTCTCGCAGACGTTGGTCGCCGGGATCGCTGAGCGCGACTATGTGGCGGCGGCTCGCATCGCCGGAGTAGGCCGGTTCCGATTGCTGGTCCGGCACGTGCTGCCGAACATCGCCGAACCGCTCATCGTGAACGCGACCATCGGGGCCGGCGGCGCGTTATTGGCGTTCGCCGGCTTGTCCTTCCTCGGGCTCGGTGTCCAGGCGCCCAGCTACGACTGGGGGCGGCTGCTCGGTGACGGTCTGAACGGCATCTACGTGCACCCGGAGGCGGCGCTTGCTCCGGGAGTCGCGGTAGTCGTCGCCGGGCTGGCCTTCAACCTGTTCGGTGAAGCGGTGGCCAAGGGCGTCGGGCTGACCTCGGCGATCGGCCGGATTCCGCTGGGGCGGATTGCCGCGCGCCCGGTCGCCAGTGTCGCCGACGTGCAGGCCGAACCTGCGGACACCGACGCCGTGCTCGACGTGCGGGATCTCTCGGTGACCTTCCCCGGAGCCAACGGGCCGGTGCGTCCGGTGCGGGGGGTCAGCTTCAGCGTCCGTCGGGGCCAGGCCGTCGGAGTCGTCGGCGAGTCCGGATCCGGCAAGTCGTTGACGGCACTGGCGATCGCCCGGCTGGTCGAGGAACCCGGCCAGGTGGATGCGGCGCGGCTGAACTTCCTGGGCAAGAATCTGCTGACCGGAACGGCGCGGGCGCACCGCCATCTGCTGGGCACCTCGTTCGCGATGGTGTTCCAGGATCCGATGACCTCGTTCAACCCGACCCGGCGCATCGGTCGGCAACTCGCGGAAGTCGCCCAACAGCACCAAGGCATGACCAGGAGCCAGGCACTGGCCCGAGCCGTCGATCGGCTGCGCGCGGTCCGGGTGCCGGCCGCGGAGCGGCGCGCACGGCAGTACCCGCACGAGTTCTCCGGCGGCATGCGGCAGCGGGCGATGATCGGTATGGGTGTGATGGGCAACCCGGCGCTGATCGTCGCCGACGAGCCGACCACCGCCCTGGACGTCACGGTGCAGCGGCAGGTGCTGGATCTGCTGGGGTCGATCCGCGCCGCCGACGGGGTGGCGATCGTGCTGATCAGCCACGACGTGGCCGTCGTCCGTCAGGTGTGCGACCGGGTGCTGGTCATGTACGCGGGACGGATCGTCGAGGACCTGCCGTCCGTCGAGCTGACGACGGCTGCCCGCCACCCCTACACCAGGGCGCTGGTCGCGGCCGTTCCGGACATGCACACCGATCTCACGCTCCCACTCGCGGTGATTCCTGGCCGGTCGGTCGACCCCGCGCACCTGCCGGTGGGCTGCGCCTACGCCTCCCGCTGCCCGCTGGCCGACGACCGCTGCCGGCGCGAGGACCCGGCGCTGGTCTCCGACGGGTTCGGGCGCCGAGTCGCCTGCTGGCACGCGGACGACGCCGCTGTCGTCGTCCGGCTGGAGAAACTGCCGAGCGCCGCTGTCGACGCGGAGCGCGGGTCGTGAGCGAACTCCGCTTCCAGGACGTCACGGTTCGCTACGGAAACCGGCGGCGGGGCATGACGGCGGTGGACCGGGTCAGCCTCACCGTGCCCGATGGCCAAGTGGTCGGCTTGGTCGGCGAATCCGGGTCGGGAAAGTCCACCCTGGCCAAGGCCGCGGTCGGACTCACCCCGCTGACCGGTGGACGGATCCTGCTGGACGGCGATCCGTTGTCGCGCCGCGCCGGTGCGCCGCGTCCGGTGCAGATGGTCTTCCAGGACCCGTACTCCTCCCTCGACCCGCGGATGACGACGGGAGACACCATTGCCGAGACGATCCCCCGTCGTGATGGGAGTGGCACCCGCAAGGTCGGCCGTCGGCGCGAGGTCGGCCGGCTGCTCGAGCTGGTCGGGCTGGAACCCGAGCGGGCCCTGGAATATCCCGCCCAGCTCTCCGGCGGGCAGCGTCAGCGCGTTGCGGTGGCCAGGGCGCTCGCCGGGCGCCCGGAGGTGATCATCGCCGACGAGATCACCTCCGCCCTGGACGTCTCGATCCAGGGCACCGTGCTCAATCTGGTGTGCGAACTGCAGCGTCAGCTGGGCATGTCGATGCTGTTCATCTCGCACAACCTGGCAGTCGTTCGCTATGTCGCCAGCAGCATCGCGGTCATGTACCTGGGCCGGATCGTCGAGTACGGCCCGACCGCGCAGGTGTTGGCGGATCCGCAGCATCCGTACACCCGCGACCTGCTGGCCGCGGTGCCGGACCCTGGGCGCCTGCCCGTCATCCCCGCCGAGCAAGATCCAGCCCTGCTGGCGGTTGCGGACGCCGAACCCGCTGACCCGCACAACCCGCCCGCCGGTTGCAGCTTCCATCCCCGCTGCCCGGTCGGCCCGCTCGTGCACGCCGACCGGGACATCTGCCGCGCGGCCGAACCGTCGGTCGAACACCAGCACCGCGCGGCCTGCCATTTCGCGGCCGCCCCACACCATGTACCCGGGTCGCCCGAACTGCCCGCACTGCCCGGACTGCCCGGACTGCAGGCCCCCCGCACCCCATCACCAGCTCGATGACTAGGAGCCAGTCGTGACCAGACGCATCCGCATCGATGATCTCGCCGATCTTGCGCTGCCCGAACAGCCTGCGCTGTCACCGGACGGCACGCGCATCGTCTACGTGCTTCGGACCAGCGATCTGGACTCCGATCGATCCGTCCGCAACCTGTGGCAGGTGCCGGTCGCCGACGGCGCCGCCCGGCAACTCACCCGCGGCGGCGCCGATTCGTCGCCGAGGTGGTCTCCGGACGGGACACAGCTGGCATTCGTCCGCGCCCAGGACGGCCAAGGGCAGCTGTGGCGATTGCCGATCGGCGGCGGCGAGCCAGAGCAGCTGACCACCTTGCCGCTCGGCGCCGGCACCCCGGTGTGGAGCCCCGACGGGACGAGGATCGCCTTCAGCGCACCGGTCGACCTGGCCGCCGTACCGGGCGAGGACGACGCTGCCCGCGGCCGGCGGTCCAGCGCCCCGATCGTCGCCGACCGGCTGGACTATCAGGCCGATGGAACCGGCCTGCTGCGCACGCTGCGTACCCATCTGCACGTCCTGGACCTGGACACGATGCAGTGCCGCCGGCTGACCGATGGCGACTGGCATGCCGGCGACCCGGCGTGGTCGCCGGACGGCGCCAGGCTGGCCTTCGCGGCGGCAACCGATGCGCGGGCCGACCTCACCTTCCGGGCGCCGGTGTACGTCCTGGAGGTCGGCGACCGGAAGGCGACCCCGGTGCTGGCGGCGCTGGCCGAGGGGGTGGCCGGTCCGGTGCTCTGGACCGCCGACGGAGCCGAACTCCTGGTGGTCGGTCACCGCGGCGCACCGGTCGGCCACGCCGCCCTGTTGCGGGCCGCGGTCGACAGCGACGCCGTCATCGACCTGGCGGCCTCCCTCGACCGAAACCTGATGCCGGGCGGTCCGGGCTACCCGGGCGCGCTGCCGGTGCTGATCGACGGCGGTCGCACCGTGTTGTTCTGTGTCCGGGATCGAGGGTGCTCCCACCTGTATGCGGTCGGCGTCGACGGCGGCGAACCGCGTCTGGTACTCGGCGGAGACGGCCGCAACGTCTCCGGTCTGTCGGTGCATGGGACGACCGCCGCGGTGGTGATGAGCACTCCGACATCGTTCGGCGAGATCCTCACGGTCGATCTCGAGTCGGGCGCCCAGACCGTCCTTTCCGATCATGGTGTTGACTGCGCGGAGTTCGCGTTGTACCCACGGGTCCAGCGTGAGTTCACCGTCTCCGACGGCACCGTCGTGCACGGCTGGTTGATCCGCGACCCGGACGCAGCCTCGCCGCAGCCGCTGCTGCTCGATATTCACGGCGGCCCGCACAACGCGTGGAACGGTGCGGCCGACGACGTCCACCTCTATCACCAGGAACTTGCCGCCCGCGGCTGGTCGGTGCTGCTGCTCAACCCCCGCGGCAGTGACGGCTACGGCGAGAGCTTCTACAACGGCACGCTCGGCGAATGGGGGCTTGCCGACGCCAAGGACTTCCAGGAACCGCTGGACCAGCTGGTCGCTGACGGCACCGCTGATCCCGAGCGACTGGCGGTGGCCGGATACAGCTACGGCGGTTTCATGACCTGCTACCTGACCAGTCGGGACAACCGGTTCGCGGCTGCTGTGGCCGCCGGCGTGGTCAGCGATGTGGCCAGCATGGCCGGCACGTCCGATCTGGGGCACTTCCTCGCCCAGTACGAGCTGGGCGGGCAGCCCTGGGCCGAACGGGCGCGCTACCAGTCGATGTCGCCGCTGGCCCAGGTCGACCAGGTGCGGACACCGACGCTGATCCTGCACGGCGCCGACGACCTGCGGTGCCCGGTCGGTCAGGCCGAGCAGTGGCACACGGCGTTGCGGCAGCTGGGCGTTCCGACCCGGCTGGTGCTCTACCCGGGAGCCTCGCATCTGTTCATCCTGGAAGGCGCCCCCTCCCACCGGCTGGACTTCAACCGGCGAATCGTCGACTGGGTCGAGCAGTATGCGGGCCGGCAGGACGGTGCGCACCGACCCCGGATCGACGCAGCGCACTGGCAGCGACGGCTCGACGTGCTGGCCGCCCGGCATCGGGTTCCGGGCGCCTCGTTCGGAATCCTGCGAGTGCACCCCGGCGGCGCGGACGAGCTGGTCGAGGCGGCGTACGGCGTGCTCAACAAGGACACCGGCGCCCAGACAACCCCCGACTCAGTGTTCCAGATCGGGTCGATCAGCAAGGTCTGGACGGCGACGGTGGTGATGCAGCTGGTCGACGAGGGATCACTGGACCTGGACGTTCCGATCATCGAGGTGCTGCCGGAGCTGCGGCTGGCCGACCCGGACGTCACCAAGCAGGTGACGATGCGGCACCTGCTCACCCACACCAGCGGCATCGACGGGGACGTCTTCACCGACACCGGGCGTGGAGACGACTGCCTGGAGAAGTACGTCGGGCAGCTGGACGAGGTGGCCCAGAACCATCCATTGGGCGCCACCTGGTCGTACTGCAACTCCGGCTTCTCGCTGATCGGTCGAGTCATCGAGAAACTCACCGGCGGGACGTGGGACCAGGCAATGCGCGAGCGGATCTTCGTGCCCCTTGGCCTGCAGCACACCATGACGTTGCCCGAGGACGTGCTGCTGTACCGCTCGGCCATCGGCCACGTCGCGGAAGGGACCGCCGAGCCGTCCAGGGCGCCGGTCTGGGGGTTGCCCCGGTCGCTCGGGCCGGCCGGCATGATCAGCTCGACCGCCGCGGACGTCGTGGCGTTCGCCCGCATGCACCTGACCGGTGGGCTCGGCCAGGACGGCGGCCGGGTGCTCAGCGCGTCGGCCGCTGCGACGATGACCGACAAGTACGCCGACCTGCCGGACAAGTATTCGCTCGGTGACTCATGGGGTCTGGGCTGGATCCGTTTCGGTTGGGACGGCCACCGGCTGATCGGGCACGACGGCAACACCATCGGCCAGTCCGCGTTCCTGCGGCTGCTGCCTGAGCAGGGGCTGGCAGTCGCGTTGCTCACCAACGGCGGGGATACCCGAGACCTGTACGAGGACCTGTACCGCGAGATCTTCACCGAGCTGGCCGGCGTTGCGATGCCGGCGCCGCTGGCACCCGCCGCGCAGCCACCGACTGTTGACATGCACCGGCATGTGGGCAGCTACCAGCGAGCCAGTGCCCGGTTGGAGGTGTTGGAACGCGCCGATACCGCGGTGTTGCGGGTGACGCTCACCGGCCCGCTCGCCGAGCTACTTCCCGATCCGGTGCAGGACTACGACCTGACACCGGTCGACTCGACCGGTGATCTGTTCGTGGTGCGCGAGCCGGGCGCACAGACCTGGACCCCGGTGACTTTCTACGCTCTACCCAGTGGCGAGCCGTACCTGCACTTCGGTGCCCGGGCGACACCGAAGGTCGGCTGAGATGGCGCCGGCCGGGCTGGTCGACGTCGACCGACTCGACGCGCTGGACCGGGCGGAGCGGCGGGCATGAGGTCGGTGACCGATCTGCATCGCGACTTCGCCGGCTCCCGGTTCGATGCCGACGCGGCTGTCGGAGCCGCGGATGCGGCCGCGCGGGCGGCCGGCGTGCAGGTCCGCGAGATCGGCGAGATCGGCGAACTCGATGCGGTCTACCGGCTGTACGCCGACATCTGGCGCCCGGAGCCGAAGAACCCGCCGGTGACCACCGAACTGCTGCGCGCGCTCAGCAAGGCCGGCAACTACGTCGCGGGCGCCTTCGCCGGCGACGAGTTGGTGGGGGCCTGCGTCGGCTTCTTCGGCGCGCCGGTGGACCAGGCATTGCACAGCCACATCGCCGGCGTCTCGGGCGCGGCGCGCGGCCGAAGCGTGGGGTTCGCCCTCAAAGTTCACCAGCGCGCCTGGTCGATGTTGCGGGCAGTGGCAACGGTGGCGTGGACGTTCGACCCGCTCGTACGCCGCAACGCGTTCTTCAACCTGGTCAAGCTGGCGGCCCAACCCGAGGAGTACCTGAACAACTTCTACGGCGGCGTTCACGACGCGATCAACGGTGGCGACGACACCGATCGGCTCCTGGTGCGCTGGCCCCTGGACGATCCGTCGGTGGCGGCGGCGTGCGTCGGGATCACCGCAGCCGCGGACGCCGATGCCGAGCGGGCATCCGGCGCCGCGATCGCGCTGAGGGTGGGCGCGCTCGGCGGTCCGGCACTGGGCACACTGGACGCCCGGACGCTGCTCGTCGGGATACCGGCGGATATCGAACAGCTTCGGCTCAGCGATCCGGGCTGCGGCAAGGATTGGCGGTTGGCGCTGCGGGACGTTCTGGGCACCCTGATCGCAGATGGCGCCAGGGTCACCGGATTCGACCGGGCCGGGTGGTACGTCCTGGACCGGCATGACCCTGCTACCAAGGACAGTCGATGAAGCTGACCGGCGTCGAGCTACGACGGATCACCATGCCGCTGGTGGCGCCGTTCCGCACCTCGTTCGGTACCCAGACCAGCCGGGATGCGCTGCTGGTGCGGGCGGTCACCGGCGACGCCGAAGGCTGGGGCGAGTGTGTCGCCATGTCCGACCCGGTGTACTCGTCGGAATACGTCGAGGAGGCAGCGGATGTGCTGCGCCGATTCTTGGTCCCGGCGCTGGCCGCCGCCGAGCGCCTCGACGCCACCGCCGTCGCCCCAGCGCTCTCGATGTTCCACGGCCATCGAATGGCCAAAGCAGCGCTGGAGATGGCCGTGCTGGACGCCGAGCTCCGCGCCCAGGGCCGCCCGCTGTCGCGGGAACTCGGTTCGGTGCGCAGCCGCGTCCCCTGCGGCGTCTCGGTCGGCATCATGAATTCGATATCCGAACTGCTCGAATCGATCGAGGGATACCTGGACGCCGGGTACCTCCGGATCAAGCTGAAGATCGAGCCGGGATGGGATGTCGCGCCGGTGGCCGCTGTACGCGAACGCTTCGGCGACGAGCTGCTGCTGCAAGTCGACGCGAACACCGCATACACCCGCGCCGACGCCCGGCACCTGGCCCGGCTGGACCCTTTCGATCTGTTGCTGATCGAGCAGCCGCTGGACGAGGAAGACCTGCTCGGCCACGCCGAGCTGGCCACCCGGATCCGCACCCCGGTGTGCCTGGACGAGTCGATCACCTCGGCTCGGGCCGCCGCCGACGCGATCCGTCTGGGAGCCTGCTCGATCGTCAACATCAAGCCCGGACGGGTGGGTGGTTACCTGGAGGCCCGGCGCATCCACGACGTCTGCCGCGCGCATGATGTGCCGGTTTGGTGCGGCGGGATGCTGGAGACGGGGCTCGGTCGGGCCGCGAACCTGGCGCTCGCCGGGCTGCCCGGTTTCACCCTGCCCGGCGACACATCTGGATCCGATCGCTACTACCGCACCGACATCACCACTCCGTTCGTCGTACGGGACGGTCATCTCGACGTGCCGCCCGGGCCCGGGATCGGTGTCGAGCCGCTGCCCGCGGAACTCGACGCGGTCACCACCGGCACCGAGTGGCTGCCGCTCTGAGTGACCCGCCTGAACGGACGGCCACCTGGCCAGTTCGTTCGGATCGGCGAACTAGGCTGGCCTGACTCCTGTGTTCTGGAGGTGCTGCTGGTGAACTTGCGCCCACGCGCCAGTCTGGGCCGGGTTGTCGATGATCTCGGCGCCACTTTGCTGGACCTGGTGCACGGCGAATCGGACCAGCCCGAAGACATCGGCGGAATCGTCATCCACGACCCGGTCGACGATCCCGTCCTACCGCGGCATGCCTTGGTTCTCGGTGTCGGGCTGCACGATCCTGATCAGATCGCCCGGCTCCTGACCGAGCTCGGCAAGCAGCAGGCCGTTGCTGTGATCCTGCGCGCTCCGGTACCGGTGGACGGCGTGGTCGCTGCCGCCGCCGAAAGCTCCGGGGTCGCCGTGCTGGCGCTGACCCGCGGCGCATCTTGGGCGCAGCTCGCCGCGATGCTCCGGTCGCTGCTGGCCGAGGGTGATGTCGGTGTGGACGAACCCGAGACCCTCGGCGGCATACCCTCCGGCGACCTGTTCGCGCTGGCCAACGCGGTCGCCGCGCTTCTGGATGCGCCGGTGACGATCGAGGACCGCAGCTCACGGGTGCTGGCCTTCTCCGGTCGCCAGGACGAAGCAGACCCCTCGCGGGTGGAGACCATCCTGGGCCGACAGGTCCCCGAACGCTTCTCCCGTCTGCTGACCGAGCGCGGGGTGTTCCGCGATCTGTATCGCAATGCCGAGCCGCTGTACATCGAACCGTTGCGGGCCTACTCGGAAGGGTTCACGCTGCCGCGGGTCGCGGTCGCCGTTCGGGCCGGCGACGAGGTGCTCGGTTCCATCTGGGTCGCCGTGCACGAGCCGCTGAGCGAAGAGCGCTCGCAGGCCATGCGTGACGCGGCCAAACTGGTGGCGCTGCACATGCTCCGCCTCCGAGCCGGTGCCGACGTCCAGCGGAGGTTGCGCGCGGACCTGGTGAGAACGGCGCTGGAAGGTGAGGCAGGCGCACGCGAGGCGCTGGACCGGCTCGGGCTGTCCGGCCAGCCGGTCGTGGTGCTGGCGCTGGGGATCCTCGAGCGTGCGCAGGCCGAGCCGTCCATCGACGGCGAGGCGAACCTGGCCGCCGAGCGGCAGCGGCTGGCGGACGCACTGGCGATGCACCTCAGCGCGGTTCATCCACGTTGTGCCGCGGCACTGGTCGGCGACGTCGCCTACGGGCTGCTGCCCATCCAGCGGGACCAGGTCGACGGCGAGGAACGAGCGGTGCGGATCGCCAAGGAGTTCATCGACCGCATTGGGGAACGGGTCAGTGCGGTGGTCGGGGTGGGCCCGGTCGTCTTCGACGCCGCGCACCTGGCCCAGGCGCGCTCGAGTGCGGACCGCGCCTTACGGGTGCTGCGGACCGGACAACGCGCCCAACGGGTAGCCCGACTGGCCGACATTCAGGTCGAGTCGCTCGTCCTGGAACTCCGCGACCTGGTCATCTCGCGGGGTGACGAGCCGACCGGTCCGATCGCCCGACTGGCCGCCTACGACCAGCAGCACCGGACGAACCTCGTTCACACGCTGCGCGCCTGGCTGGATGCCTTCGGCGACGTCGCGGCGGCGGCGGCGTCGGTGTACGTGCATCCCAACACGTTCCGCTACCGGCTGCGCCGGCTGGCAGAAGTGGGCGGCATCGACCTCACTGATCCGGATGCCCGGTTCGCCGCCATGCTCCAACTCAGAGTCATCTCGCTGCAGGAGTCCTCTCGCTGAAAACCTGACCGGGGTTGGTACCGGGGAACCAACTCCACCGGACCGCTTGTCTGCATGCACCTATCCCAGCTGAGGGTGCGGACCCACCATGGAAGCAGCGCCGCAACGGCGCCACGACCGACGTCGAGGAGACGATGTGACCACTCCGGTCCAGGAGCAGGCGCTTGCCGAGCGGGTCAGCTCACTGGCGAGCGAACTGGAGGTGCCGGGCGTCTCGGTCGGCGTGGTCATCGACGGGGTGGAGCAGTACGCCTACCACGGGGTGACCAGTACCAAGAACCCGTTGCCGGTGGACAAGGACACCCTTTTCCAGTTCGGTTCGACCGCCAAGACCTTCACCGCGACGGCGATCATGCTGCTGATGGAGCGCGGCGACGTCGACCTCGACGCTCCGGTCCGGCGCTACCTGCCCGAGTTCCGGCTGCAGGATGAGGATGTCGCCCGCGCCGTGACCGTGCTGCACCTGCTCAACCACACCGCCGGGTGGGAGGGCGACCTGTCCGACAACACCGGCGACGGCGACGACGCGCTCGAGCGCTACGTGGCGTTGATGAAAGACATTCGGCAGGTGACTCCGCTCGGCGCGACGGTGTCCTACAACAACGCCTCGCTGTCGGTGGCCGGGCGCATCATCGAAAGGGTCACCGCAAGCACCTACGAGGCGGCCATCCGGGATCTGCTGCTCGACCCGCTGGGCATGAACGACACGCTGTTCTTCATGACCGAGATCATGACCCGGCGGTTCGCGGTCGGGCACACACAGGCCGACGACGGCGCGATCACTCCGTCCCGGGTATGGGCGGTGCCGCGCGGGAACGCCCCCGCGGGAGGCATGTCAGCCACCGCTGCCGACCAGATCCGCTGGGCCAGGTTCCACCTCGGCGACGGAACTGCACCTGACGGCACCAGGATCCTCAGCACCGAGTCGGTCAAGCGGATGCAACAGCCGACCGTGTCGATGCCGGGCAGCGCCATCGGCGACCATGTCGGCATCAGTTGGCTGTTGCGGGATGTCGCAGGATTGCGGTTGGTGACGCACGGCGGCACGACGGTCGGCCAGCACTCGGAATTCGTGATGGCGCCGGAGCATGACTTCGCGCTCATCTCCATGACGAACTGCGGGCCGAACGGCCCCAGGTTGAACGATCAGCTGCTGAGCTGGGCGCTCGAGCAGTACCTGGGTGTTACCGAGAAGGAGCCGGTGCCGGTGCGGCTGAGCGATGAGGCCCTCGCCCGATACGTCGGCACCTACGAAACCATCGTGGTCCTCTGCGAGATCTCGGCCAAGGACGGCCAGCTGGCAGCGAACATGCGCGTCAAGCCAGAGATGGCGCAGACCCTGCGCGAGGCGGGTCAGGATCCCGACGAGCCGCAGCCCGAATTGCCGCTCGGGATGTTGTCAGAGGACGGCGACCGGTACATCATCACGGACGGCCCGGCAAAGGGCATGAAGGGCTATTTTTCCCGCGATGCCGCCGGCATGGTGGACGGAGTCCATCTGGGCGGCCGCCTCGCCACCAAGGTGTCGGCACTCGTTTCCTGAGCGGTCAGCCGCCGGTCACCGTGATCTCACCGATCTTCGCCTGGTAATCGTTGCCGGACCCTGGGATCTGCGTGAGGAACACCAGCAGGTACCGCGATTGCGGCGCGCCCTGAACGTTGATGACGGCCGGGCCGCCGGCGACCTGGCCGGACCCGATGAGCTGGGTCTGGGCCAGGTCGGTGGGTAGTGCGGTGGCCGACGTGCGGATCTCCACGGTCATTGCGCCGGCCGCCGGGTTCGAGCCCGGCAGGCCGGGCTCGGGGACGGTGATCGTCACCGATTGCGGCGTCACCGGGTGATCGAACTGCAGCACGACGCCGACGCCGACCTTGTAACCGCCGAGCGCTTTCGCCTTGAACTGTTGCCTGTAGTGGAAGGTGAGCCACTCGGATTCCGGATCGCCGTCGTAGAGCCGATCGACCAGGTCGGCATAGTCCTTGTTGCCTTGCCCCTCCGGGTCGAACACCTCAGCGCCGGTGATCTTCACCGGCTGCCCGGCCGGAGCGGAGGAGGCGGCCGTTGTCGACGTCGGGGCCGAGCTCCTGCTGCTCTGACTGGCGCTGCTGCTGCCGGATGTGCTGGGCGGGGTGGTCTTCGGCGGCGGGGCCGTGGTGGGCACGATCGAACTGGGACTCTGGGTGATCGCGTCGAATCCGGAGATGTTGTTCTCGCTGACGCTGACCAGCATGTTCTTGGCCAGCGTGCCGGCCACGATGAGGATGAGTGCCACGAAGGCGGCGATGATCGCGCTGGCGACAGCCAGCTTCATCCGACGTTCCTTGCGCAGCTTGCGGTCCGCCGGGGACATGGTCGGCGGAGGTGTCTCCCGTGGCGGCGGCGGCCCGAAACTGCCACCAACGGTGCCGGGCGTGACGTCAGGCTCGCGGAGCAGGGTGGCCAGGGCGCCGACCGCGTGGATGCCGTTGGGGTCCTCAGGGTGCAGCGCTCTGGCCGCCAGTGCGGCCAACGCCGCGGGCACCTGCTCGACGATTTCGTTCGCCGGCACTTCTCTGCCGTCGCGCTGCGGCGCCGATCTCAGGGCGGCACCGGGCACCGCGGGCACCTTCTCACTGGCCGGCCAGGTACCGGTCAGCATCAGGTAGAGCAGAGCGCCGACGGCCCTGATGTCCGCATCCGGGTTGGCGGCGGCATGCGCGACGACGTGCGAGAACCGCACCTGACCGTCGACGTTGACCCTGACCAGCGACGGACTGATGGACCCCAGCGCCAACCCGTTGCGATGCGCCTCGGCGACTGCCTCGCTGATCTTGCCGGCGATCGAGGTGGCCACCCCGGGCTCCAGCGGGCCGCCGGCAAGCAGATCGGTCAGCGTCGCGCCGTCCACCCATTGGCCGACGACGAACGTGTGGCCGTGCTCGGTACCCAGGTCCAGGGTCTGCGGCAGGCCGATGTGGTGCAGCCGGCCGGCCCGCAGGGTGCGGGCGACGGTCGCCGACGTGCCCGACGAGTCGGGCAGCAGGGTGACGGCCATGTCTCGCGGCAGCACGGTGTCCTTGGCCCGCCAGAACCTGTTGCCCGCGCCGTCGACGGCGACCTGGTTGACCAGCCGATACCGGCCGCCGATGGTGACGCCCGGTGCCAGCGCCGTGCGCCGGTCGGCCCGGTCGGTCCTGCTGTCACGGGGGGGCTGAACGGTGACGGTGGTGTCACCGGCCGGCTGCACGGTGACGGTGGTGTCATCGGCCGGCGGCTGCCGAACGGCCGGCGGCTGCTCAGCGGCCGACGGCTGCCGAACGGCCGGCTGCTCGGCCGGCGAGCTGGTGACCGTTGCCTCGTCCTCGCCGAACAGATCGTCGGGGGTGTCGGAAGCCACCGTGGAGAACTCCTGCCTGTCGAACGCCATCGCAGCGGCGGGTGCGCGCTGTGTCGATGGTGCCACTGCTGCATCGTCCGGTTCGTGTCCGGCGGCGGCAACCGCCTTGCGGCCGGCGACCGGCGGCGCGGCGGCGAAGCCGAGCAGCGAGGCGAACCGGCGGCGCAGCGGGTCTACCTCCGGCACCCGGAGCAGCAGCATCGCCGGAACCAGCACCAGCAACCCGGTCACTGCGCCGGCGAGCAACTGGACCAGGGCGGCGCGGACGCCGATGCCCTGATCGTCCAGGAGGCGGGCGACGTACCAGGCGGCCGACCCGGCCAGGCCGGCGGCGACGCCGACCTTGACGATCGTCAGCAGCTGCCGTCCGCTGCCCATCGGGCCGTAGCGGAATCGCAGCCAGGTTTCGCCGACCAGCGCACCGATCAGGTACGAGACGGCTGTCGCCACGGCGATGCCGGGCGCAATCAGATCCGGCCGGAGTCCGCCGGCGATCAGGATCAGCGGGATCCGGACCGCCACCATGATGGCGTTGATCAGCGTCGGTGTCCGCGCGTCCTTCATCGCGTAGAACACCCGCATCTGCACCAGGGTGATCGCCAGCGGGACCAGGCCGAGGGCTAGACCGGCCAGTGTTCCGCCGATCATCCGGGACGACTCGGCCGTCATCTTCCCGTAATTGCTGCTGACCGTTCCGAGCTGCATCGACAGCGTCAGCATGGCCACCGCTACCGGCATCAGCGCCACAGTGGACAGCCGGTTGGCCAGCGAGGCGTCGTCCTTGACCGCCCCGATGTCGCCGGCGGCCGCGTGCCGGCTCATCCGCGGCATGATCGCTGTCAGGACGGAGACGCCGAGGATCCCGTACGGCAGCTGGAACAGCAGGGACGCGAAACTGTAGGCCGTCAGTGCGCCACCCTGGTTACCGGTGAACACCCGGGTGGACACGACGTACCCGATGGCCGAGATCAGCGCGTAGCCGATCGACCAGAGCATCAGCCCGCCGGCCTCCAGCAGTCTGCGGTCGCCGCCCCAGCGCCAGCGGAAGCGAAATCCGGACCGCCGGAGCGCCGGAAGCATCACCAGCGCCTGCACCACGATGCCCGCGGTGGTGCCGACACCGAGCAGCCAGAGCTGCGTCGGGCTCAGCGTCAGCAACCCGTTCCGGCCCCTGGTGCCTCCGGCAGTTGCCCCGACGACGACGGCGACCACGATCACCACCAGGTTGTTCACCAGTGGTGCCAGGGCCGGGGCGGCGAATCGCTCCTTGGTGTTGAGGATGGCGCCGAACAGCGCCGCCATCCCGTAGAAGAAGATCTGCGGCAGCAGCAGCCGGGCCAGCGCGGTGGCCTGCTCGGCATCGGCGTTGGCGCCGCCGGAGATGTACAGCCGGGTGAACAGCGGCGCCGCCAGCACCGCAAGGACAGTGACGGCAAGCAGGCCGACCACGGCCATCGTCATCAGCCGTTGGGTGTAGCCGGCGCCGCCGTCGGGATCCGAGCGGGCCCTGGACAACAACGGGATCGCCACCGAGGTGAGCACCCCGCCGATCACCAACTCGAAGACGATGTTCGGCAGCGTGTTGGCCAGGTTGTAGGAATCGTTGGCGATGGAGGCGCCCAGTGCGGCGATCAGCAGCACCTTGGCCAGGAACCCGGTGATCCGGGAGGCCAAGGTGGCGGCCGCCATCATGGAGCCGGCTCGCACCACGCCACCGGTGCGCGCTGTCCGGAGCGGTTCGTCCGCCACCAGCGTCACCGGCTCGACGGTGCCGAACGGGGTCGCTGCCGCGACGGTGCCGAACGGGGTCGCTGCCGCGACGGTGCCGAACGGGGTCGCTGCCGCGACGGTGCCGGCGTCCGGCAGCGGATGGGCGCCGCCGGGGGCGCCCGGGGTGGGCCGGGACTGCGGCGGTGCGGCTGCCCGGGGCACGTCCTGCCGCGGACCGTTCGCCGGGAGCAGGTTCCGGTGCGTGGGGTCATGATTCCCGCCCGGAGCCGGAGACCGGCCGGTCCGCTCCCTCGCGGAGGGCCCCGTGCTGCCGGTGGGAACCGCCTCGTCGGTGATCCGCTGGATCAGGGTGGTGGCGTCCTCCTGGCCGGGGAAGAACGGAACCTGCGCCGGCGTGGCGTACTGCGGCCGCAGCGGCAATTCCCTGGTCGGCTCGTCAGGCTCGCCGCGCCGGTCCACGTCCGGTGACGGGCTTGCGCCGTCCGGTGGCGTCGGCCGATGTGGCCGCCGCTCCCAGGGACCGGATGCCACCGGGCTCATCGGGTCCCCCCCTCTGTCCTCCGGGACCCACCGGCCATCGGCTGGCTGCCCGGCACATGGCTGCCTGGCAGGTGGCTGTCTGGCAGGTGGCTGTCTGGCAGGTGGCTGCCCGGCAGGTGGCCGTCCGGTCCGTGGTCGCGGCGACCGCGGTCATCGGGACTCTGGTTGGCGGGGGTGTTACCCACTTCGGTGTCCGGCCCATCGCCGGACGGCTCGTTCACGCTGGCGGTGATCGATCCGGCGGCCGGCCCAGTGGGTTCTTGCGGCGCCCCGCCGTCCTGCTCCGCTGCGGCCGGCCCGGCTCTCCTGGCACGTAGCCGCTGGCCGATCCGCAGAGCCACCATCAGCAGCAGCACCCCGCCCGCGACGGAGATCAGGATGATCGTCAGCGCACCGTAGGCGCTGGACCGGATCCGCAGCGGCACCACCGAGTTCCAGGCGCGTCCGTCCAGCCCCATCAGTTGCGCATAGATGACGAACGAGCCGGCCCGTGACACGTTCGTCGGGATGTTCAGTTGTTGGGTGCTGTCCGCCCCCAGCAGCACCGATTCCGGAAGGTCGGCGATCAGTCCGGCCTGCTGCCCGCCGCCGATGGCGATCTTGACGCGCACCGGGTACGGCAGCCTGTTCTGCACAGTGAGCACCAGCGGCGAGTCGCTGGAGGCCAACGTGTAAGACCCCTGGGTAGGAAGGATCGTCACTCTGCCGCGGATTGCGGCCATCGTCCCGGAAAGCGTCGACAGCACCGCGGCGGCCGGGCTGCGATCCGCGCGCAGCGACGCCGAGCCGAGCGGCAGCAGTGCGGCGCCGAGCGAGCGGAGCAAGGTGGTGCCGACAGTGTTCGGGGTGGCCTGCGGCTCCGCTCCCGGGGGGGTGGTGGCCGCGGCGCTGGTGGCGCCGGTCAGGCTGGCCAGGTCGGCCTGGACCGTCGACAGTTGCCGCAGGTAGTCAGGCGCCAGCAGCTCGGCGTCCGAGGCGGCGGGGAACACCGCCGCTGCGGTGATCGCGCTCGGAGCGGTGGCAGCCAGCCGCGCCGGTGACGCCGGTCCGACGGCACCGTCCGCGGCCAGTGCTCGGATGGCGGCGCCCAAGTCGTCCAGTCCGGCGGTGTCGACGGTGCGGTCCGGAACCCGCAAGAACGGGCGACGATCGCCGTCGAAGGCGTGTTGACCGATGATCGCCACCGCAGAGTTCAGGGACTGCCCGCCCGTACTTCCCTTCGTCGGTACCAGCAGGTCGTCGAGCATCGGCCGAAGGGTGGAATCGTCAAGCACCGCGGGGAGCGAGCCGGCTTTGCCGGCCCGCACTCGGCCCAGCCCGGTCCCGGTAGCGCCGGTAACGCCGGATCCGGACAGTACGACCGAGGTGTATCCGGCCGCCCGGTAGCTGTCCAAGGTCGCCGGATCGGCCAGCGCGTCCGGAGGCAGCGCGACGGTGGTGGCCAGGTCGGGGCGGCGCAGGATCCGAGCAGCGATGCTCCGGCCGGTCGCCGCCAGCGACTTGAGGGTGCTTCCGGATCCGGCGCGGGTGAGCGCCACCGCGTCCGGGTTCGAGTACGGCAGCACCAGCACCGTTGTCTGGGCGGCGAGCTGGCGGAGGCGTTGCAGGAAGGCGGACGCGGCTGCCGCGCCGGTGCCGGCGACCGTGTCCGATTCACCGGCCGATCCACGGCTCGTCCCGCCGGCCGCGGCTGTCAGCGCTGTCTGCCCAGCTGTCCCGGTGCCGAGCGCTGGACCCGATGGCGGCGAACTGCCGCTGATGGCGGTGGCTCTGGCTGTGGCGGTCCCGATGGTGGCGGCGGTGCCGATGGCAGTTCCGATGCTGGCGGCGGTGCCGATGGCGGTGCCGATGGCGGTGCCACTGGCGGTGCCACTGGCGGCGGCGGTGCCATTGGCGGTAGTGGCCGGGGCCCGGCTCAGCGGCGCCTGGACGGTGCCCGGTGCCTGCACCCGATAGCCGGCCGTCATCGCCTGCAGCTCGTCCAGCAGCATCGGATCCACGGTGAGCGTGACGTTCTGCGACGGCATCCCGGAGGCCGCCAGCGCGTCCAGCCGCTCGGTCAACGCGCCACCCGCCGCGATCTCGCCGGCCAGCGACTCGTCGAGGAAGACTCCGCCGACCCCGCGGTGTGGCCGCGAGACGATGGGCCACATCAGGCCCACCGGTACCGACGTCCTGATTGCCGCGGTAGCCGGCTTCGGGCCCGCGGTGCTCGGCCCCCGGGTCCCCGGTCCGGCGACCGCGGCGGGCAGCGAGGTGACCGTCACCAGCAGATGCAACTCCCCCAGACGGACCTCGGTGGGGCCGCCCTGGACGTCGATGACGCCGTTGACGTTCACCATCAGCGGGTAGACGCCTGGCTGGTCGATCCGCAGGCTGCCGGACGTGGCGCCGATGATCGGCGCTGCCACCCCGAACGGTATCGACCGGTGCGGCTCGATCCGGGCGCCGAAGCTCGCCCAATCGCCGGCGATCACGGCCTCCGGCTGCCCGGGGTCGTCGATCTCCTTCGACACCGCTGCCGCGTTCGTCAGCCGGTCGCCGCGCTGCATCCGGTAGATCAGGTCGGTGACGGGCGTGGCCCCGGCGTTGGTCACTGTGCCCCGGATCGCGACACTGTTGCCACCGGTCGACGTCACCACAGCGGGCGTGACCGAGCTGACGGTGAAGGTCAAGGTGTTGGCGAACAAACCCTGGGGGCCGGCTGCCGGCTGCCGGCTTTGCAAGTCGAGTGCCATGCCGGCCGTCGCCGGCGGCAGTCCGCCGGTCAGCAATCCGCCGGTCAGCAGTACCGCCGCCAGTGCCATCACTACCGCGCAGATCCGGCGAAGGACCCTCGGTCGGAGCGGTGGTGCCGTCCGGCCCTGGGTCACGCTGTGTCCGCCAGCAGCTCGGTCGCCAGCCTGGCCAGCCGGCGCTCGCCGGCGTAGGCGAGCCGGCCGTCCAGCTCGTCCAGCGGGACCCAGGCGACCTCGGTCACCTCCATATCCTGGTCCGACAACTCCCCGCCGGTGGCCACCATCAGATAGTGGTGCACCCGCTTGTGGATTCGACGCCCGTCCACGGTGAAGGTGTAGTCCACGCTGCCCAACCTGGCGGTGATCCGCCCGGAGATCCCGGTCTCCTCCTCCACCTCGCGGATGGCGGCCTGCTCCCTGGTCTCGCCGTTCTCCACGTGGCCCTTGGGCAGCGACCAGCGCAACCGCCCGCGGCGATCCAGCCGGCCGATCAGCGCTCCGGACCTGATCCCGGATTCGGTGCGAACCACCAGTCCACCGGCCGATGTCTCATCGGCCCGGCGGCGCCGGGTGCGTGAGCGCGGGGAGGTGGACACCCTTTCGATGGTAATGCGGGCAACCGGGCCGAACCGGCCAGCGCGGCGCACTCGACATAGCGGTTCCCTGCGGCACTGGCCGGCATCGGCGCGGGGTTCCCAGCGAAGTTGCCGGGCGGATCGCGCCGGCATGCCCGAGCCGGCGCAGCCTTCCTCCCGCAGTTTGCCGGACCGGCAACTCCGCTGCCCTGCCGGCCGGGGCGTGTGGGAGCCTGGGCCGGTGATCGATCCCGTCGCCGACCAGCACGGCCACGCCGAACTCGTCGTCGGCGACGGGGCCGACGAGTGGGATCGGCGGTACGCCAGTACCGAGCAGGTGTGGAGCGGGCTGCCCAACGCCGCGCTGGTCAGCGAGGTGGCTGGGCTGATGCCGGGCCGGGCGCTCGATGTCGGGTGTGGCGAAGGCGCGGACGCGGTGTGGCTGGCGCGGCAGGGTTGGACGGTGACTGCGCTGGACGTGTCCCGGGTGGCACTGGATCGGGCGGCGGTCTACGCGCGGGAGGCGGATGTCCGGGTGACCTGGGTGCACGCCGAACTGCTGAACGCTCGGCTCGGCGCCGGTGCGTTCGACCTGGTGTCCGCTCAGTACCCCGCGCTGCGGCGCACGCCTGGCAACGACGCCGAGCGTTCGCTGCTGGCCGCCGTCGCCCCCGGAGGAACCCTGCTGGTGGTACACCACGCCGACGTGGATGTGGAGCATGCCAGGGCCCGCGGGTTCGATCCGGCTGATTACGTTGCCCCGTCGGACGTCTCGGCCCTGCTCGGCGACGGCTGGCAGATTGAGATCGACGAGATCCGGGCCCGCGAGGCTCGAGGCGGCGCCGGGGCGCATCACATTCGAGACGTGGTGCTGCGGGTCAGACGGCTGCGCTGATGCTGCGCTGATGCTGGGCTGGGCTGGGCTGGGCTGGGCTGGCTGGGCTGGGCTGGGCTGGGCTGGGCCGGGCTGACGCCAGGCTGCAGACGCTGGGCTGTGCTGACGCTTCCCGACGGTGGGCACGTCATCGGCGGCGCTATCCCTCACGGCAGCGGCACCGACGCAGTCATCCGGTCGGCCGCTGAACCCCACGATTGGAGACGCTGCCGGGTTCGCGACCGGGACCCGGCGGCCCGGCGAATGCCTGGATGACGGACAGCCATTCCTCGGCATCCTGCCCGATCGCCGAGACCCGGGTGTCACTGCGATGACGCCGCTGGGTGGCCAGCAGACAGAAGTCCAGTGCCGGCCCGCTGACCCGTTGCCCCGATTGCGGATCCCCCCACTGCCAGCTTCCGTGTTCGAGCGGCGCAGTCAGGTCCAGGAAGATGTCCGCCGCCGGTGGCTCCTTCCCGCGGAGTTGGAAGCTGAAGTCCCGGGTCCGATAGGCGAGGTGGGCGACGTTCCGCAGCCGGTCGGTATCGGCCGGCGCAAGGCCCAGCGTGTCCCGCACGTCCTGGCCGTGCGCCCAGGTCTCCATCAGGCGAGCGGTGGCCATCGACAACGCGCTCATCGGCGGCCCGAACCAGGGCAGCCGGCCGCCCTTCGGTACCTGCCGCAGAGCCGTCTCGACGGCGTGCCGGCCATCCCGCCAACGGCCGAGCAGCTCGGCCGGCGGCGTCGACGCACCCTGCGCCGCGGCGATGTCCACGAACTCCGTCGGCCGCTTACGGGCCTGGGCCCGCACCGCAGCGAAGGCCGCATCGCCGGCGGTCGACAGCAGCACCATCTCATCGGTCCAGGCCAGGTGAGCGATCTGGTGGGCGATGGTCCAACCGGCTGCCGGCGTGTCCCTGGCCCAGTCCTCGTCGGGCAGTGCGGCGACGATGGAGTCCAGCTCGGCGGATTCGTCGGCCAGGTCGTCGAAGGCGGTTCGCTGCACGGTCACGGACTCTCCGTTCTTTCGGTAACCCCGGTCCGTCACCGTAAGCTCGCCAGACGTGCAATCACCACCACCCGAACCGCCGGCCCGGAACCCGGATGACGGCGGGCCCGACGCCGCACGGCTCAATCGCGCCCAGCAGCAGGCGATCGACCAGCTGCTGCGCACCGTTCCGATGGCCGACGAGCTGGGACAGCTATTCGCCCGCAAGGGTTTTCAATTGCACCTGGTGGGTGGATCCGTGCGCGACGCTCTGATCGGCCGTCTGGGCAACGATCTGGACTTCACCACCGACGCCCGGCCGGAGCAGATACTGGGCATCGTCCGGCCGTGGGGAGACGCGACCTGGGAGACCGGCATCGAGTTCGGCACGGTCGGCGTCAGCAGGGGTAAGTACCTCATCGAGATCACCACCTTCCGTAGCGACGTCTATGACGGCGCCACCCGCAATCCGCTGGTCACCTTCGGCGACACCCTGCACGACGACCTGAAGCGCCGCGACTTCGCGCTCAACGCGATGGCGGTCTCGGTGCCGGGGCACGCGTTCGCCGACCCCTTCGGCGGGTTGAAGGATCTGGCCGCACGGCGGCTGGACACTCCTGGAACACCGGAGCAGAGCTTCACCGACGATCCGCTCCGGATGCTGCGCGCGGTTCGGTTCGCAGCTCAGCTGGGCGTCACGCTCGCACCGCGGGTGCGGCGGGCGATCGCGGCGATGGCCCCCCAGATCGCGCGGATCACCGTCGAGCGGGTCCAGGCGGAATTGGCCAAGCTGATGCTGGCGCCCAATCCACGGGCAGGGCTGAGCCTGCTCGTCGACACCGACCTGGCCGAGCAGGTGCTTCCGGAGCTGCCCGCCCTGAAGTTGGAGCGGGACGAACATCACCAGCACAAGGACGTCTATCAGCACAGCCTCACCGTGCTGGAGCAGGCCATCGCGCAGGAGGAGAACGGTCCCGACCTGGTACTGCGGCTGGCCGCGCTGCTGCACGACATCGGTAAGCCGGCAACCCGGAGGTTCGAGCCCGGTGGCGGCGTCAGCTTCCACCACCACGAGGTGGTCGGCGCCAAACTCGTGCGAACACGCTTGCGTGCGTTGAAGTTTCCCCATCAGATCACCGATCAGGTCGCCGACCTCACATTCCTGCACCTGCGGTTCCACGGATACTCCGGCGGCGAGTGGACCGACTCGGCGGTCCGCCGGTACGTCACCGATGCCGGCGAGCTGCTGCCCCGGCTGCACAAGCTCGTGCGGGCCGACAGCACCACCCGCAACCAGCGTCGACGCGCGGCGCTGCAGGCCGCATATACCTCACTGGAAGAACGGGTCGCGAGGTTGGCGGCGGCCGAGGATCTGGCCAGGATCCGGCCCGACCTGAACGGCAACGAGATCATGCGGCTGCTGAACGTGCGGGCCGGCCCGGTGGTCGGTCGGGCCTGGAAGTTCCTCAAAGAGCTGCGGATGGAGCGCGGTCCGCTGGATCCCCAGGTGGCGGAGGCCGAGCTGCTGGCCTGGGCACAACGCGAGGGAGTGACGGGGCCGCCGGCCTGACGTGCCGAGCCCGACTGTCCTGCCGAGCCGGACTGTCCTGCCGAGCCGGACTGTCCTGCCGAGCCGGACTGTCCTGCCGAGCCGGACTGTCCTGCCGAGCCGGACTGTCAGTACGTGGCCCCCGGTTGCTCCTCAGGCCGGAGTCGCTAGCACTTCGAAGGCCGGTGGGTTGCATCACTGCCCGAGTTGGCAGTAGCGAAGTCCCGGTCGTCTCAGCGGAGTGCCCGTAACTGCCCGAGTTGGGCAGTTCGGTGCCGGGTAGCGATGTTCTGTGGTCGATAATCGCCCGAGTTGGGCGGTGGAGCGCTCCTGGTGGCCGCTCGGTGCACGTAACTGCCCGAGTTGGGCGGTTCGGGGCCGGGTGGTGGTGTTCTGCGGTCGATAACCGCCCGAGTTGGGCGGTGGGGCGCCCCACTGCCCGCTCGTTTGCACATAACCGTCCGAGTTGGGCGGTGGGGTGCCCCCTCGTGGCTGCTCGGTGCACATAACCGTCCGAGTTGGGCGGTAGGGCGCCGCGCCCCTGGTGGCTGCTCGGTGCACGCAACTGCCCGAGTTGGGCGGTTCGGGGCCGGGTGGTGGTGTTCTGCGGTCGATAACCGCCCGAGTTGGGCGGTGATCCAGGACGAGGGGTCACCCAAGCGGCGGCGCTTGTGGGACGGCGCGGTTGTCATAGGGAGCAGTGCCCATCGGGGTCCTGGGAGCGGCAGGAACCGGGGCACTGCCCGTACCGTCCGAATACCGGTTGGAGACATGGACCACCGAAGGGGCGAACTCCGGTATGGCGAATATCAGCTTCCATTACGGACACGGCGGCGACACGGTCGTGCAGCTGAAGGCCCTGGTCGACCTGGACGGCGATGGTCATGCCGATGCCGGCCTCATCGATTTCCCGGGCCAGACGGGCGCTGGCCGGGACATTGCGTTCGATTCCAACGGCGACGGAAAGGTCGACCTCATCCTGGTGGACGCCGACGGCGACGGCAACTACGACACCGGTTACAGCGATCCCGGCGGGTCCGGCGCCTGGGCCGCCCACGCGCCGATGGAGGCAGGGCGGCTGTTGACTATGTTCCCCGAGCTGGGCGATGCGCCCGATCCCGCGCCGCTGCCGGGAGCCGAGCATGGCGGGGACCCCGCCCCCGAGAGTCCGACCGCTGGAGGTTCGTCCGCTGCCGGCGGCCAGCCACCCACTCATCCTCCGCCCGCTCATTCGGCCCCCGCGCACGCGGCGCCCGCCGAACCCACGGATCAGGCCCCGGCGGACCGGACCCCGACGGATCAGGCCGCGAAGGAACGGGCCCCGACGGATCAGGCGCCGAAGGATCATGCCCCGAAGGATCAGGTCCCGACCGATCAGGCCGTCACCGGCCGCCCCACCGATCTCGCCCCTGGTGGAGATCAGACCCAGACGAACGAGGCGCACGGTAATACGACGGAGGGCGCGCGGTCCGCCGATCCGTCGCCCGATGATTCGCCGGCCGCCGACCAGCCGCCGGCCGATCCGCCGCCCACTGATTCGCCGACCGCCGACCAGCCGCCGGCCGATCCGTCGGTGGACCAGCGCGCGGGGGGCGGGTTGTCGTACACCTTCGGAGGCACCGAGTACTCCGATCCACCGAACGTCGACGTGGACGGCGACGGCACCCCGGACGGAGTGCTGCTCGACTTCGACGGGTCCGGGAGAAAGGATTCGATCGCCTGGGATTCCGACGGCGACGGCGTGGTGGACACCATTCTGGTGTCGAGCGATCACGACGGCCACTATGACCAGGCTTACTACGACCGCGGGGGCGAGGGCCGGTGGAGCGTCACCGAGAAGGTGTCGATGACGGTCGGTCACCCCGGAAAGCAGACCGAGCAGGCGGAGACGCCGGTCCCGGAGGCAGCGGCAACCGATGCGACCGGCCCGACCGATGGCGCCGCCACCCACCGGGCCGATCACCAGGTGACCTTGTCGTACTCGTTCGGCGACTCCTCGACGGCCACCCAGACCTACAGCGGCGTCGCGGACACCGACGTCGACGGTGACGGCGTCAAGGACGGCATCGCGCTGGACTTCGACGGATCAGGCAAGCGGGATGCCGTCGCCTGGGATTCAGACGGTGACGGAAAGGTGGACACCATCTTGGTGTCGACTCACCACGACGGCACATTCGACCTGGCCTACCACGATCCCACCGGCGACGGTCACTGGAGCGTCGCGGAACCGATCAACGGGGACGTGACCTCGGCCGCGACCGGTGATGCGGACCCGAAGGCGGCAGGTGCCTCCGATGCCGGAGTCGGCAAGGGCCATCCGCCCGCCGATCCCGGCGCCGACCACACCGTCGCGGGCGGCGATCACGCCGGACCCGATTCACACCACGACCACCCGGGGGCGCCGGGCGACACGCACGCCGAACCCGGCCCGCCGGGCGGTCATGACGACGACTCCACCGCGCACGACGGCGCGCCGGCGCCCGAGCTGCCGGCCGACGATCCGTCCGACCCTGCCCGCACCCACGCCGGTTACGACGTCGGCGGCAACGACGACCCATACGCCCACCTGGCCGACAACAATCACTCGGACGGATTTCTGCACGGCTGGCAGTCCTGATCTATCGGCCCGGACCGGCACGGACGGCGCCGGACGGCTTGACATCGGACATAACTCAAGCATACTTGTCTCAATATGTTTGGAGGCAAGGATGACCGCGTCCGTGAAGCGCCGATCGGCGGTGCACGCCGCGTTGGGCGAGCCGGTCCGGTTGGCCATCGCCGACGCGCTCTTCTTGGGGGATGTGTCACCGGGCGAGCTGGCGCAACGGTTCTCGTTGGCCACCAACCTGCTCGCCCACCACCTTCGGGTCTTGCAGGACGCTGGGGTGATCCGCCGGGTTCCCTCCGACGCTGATCGGCGGCGTTCCTACGTGCAGTTGTGCCTGGATGACGCGGTCGTCCGGGCGTCGGCCGGCGAAGGCGATGTGACTTTGCCGGTCGGATCCGGCGGGGCGGCGCGGGTGGTGTTCGTGTGTACCGCCAACTCCGCGCGCTCCCAGTTGGCCGCCGCCTCGTGGAACCGGATCAGTGACCTCCCGGCGACGTCCGCGGGCACCCATCCGGCCGCCCGGGTTCACCCGCGGGCTGTCGGTGTCGGCCGCCGCCACGGCCTGCGCCTCGGGCGCGCAACGACCTCATCGGTGGCCGGGCTGCTGCAAGCCGACGACCTGGTCGTCGCGGTGTGCGACAACGCTCATGAAGAACTCGCCCACGACGTTCCCCGCCTGCACTGGGCGATCCCGGACCCGGTGCGGACCGACACCGACGCGGCTTTCGAAGGTGCCTACGACGACATCGCCCGGCGGGTCAAGCAGCTCGTCGACGCCGTCGCCCATCGCCCCTGAGCGGGAGAACAGGACACATCATGGCGCTCACCCCGACCTGGAACACGCTGAGCCTCGACGAGACGATCGCGTTGAGGACGGCGGCAACCCGACTGCAGGCCGACTTCGACGGCGTCTTCGGCGCTGAGACGATCGAACGGTTCCTGCATTCAAGTTTCGACCAGTTCGCCGGTACCGCCACGATCACCAAGTTCTTGCCGCTGATGGCCGAGCGCTTCGCCCGGCAACGTCTGCGCGCCCTGGCCAAGGTCGAGGGCCTGCACGATGACGGCAAGCCGACGGTGCTGTTCCTGTGTGTGCACAATGCGGGCCGGTCCCAGATGGCCCTGGGATTCTTCACCGCGCTGGCTGGTAGTCAAGCGGTGGCCTGGTCCGGCGGCTCCGAACCTGGCATCCAGGTCAACCCGGCCGCGGTCGCCGCGATGGCTGAACGCGGTATCGACATCTCGGGAGAGTTTCCCAAGCCCTGGACCGACGAGACCGTCCGCGCCGCCGACGTGGTCATCACCATGGGCTGCGGCGACGCCTGCCCGATCTTCCCCGGTAAACGCTACGAAGAGTGGGTCCTTCAGGACCCGGACGGGCTTGACGTCGCCGCCGTCCGGCCGGTCCGCGACGAGATCGAACGCCGAGTCAGGGTGCTGCTCGCCCAGCTCGACCTCACCGCGACTCGCTGAAGGCACCGACCAGCGGCGACGACCCGTCATCCGCACACGCCGGCGCAGCGCGGTCGTTGTTCGGCGCGGTCGTTGTCGGCGCGGTCGTTGTCAGCGCGGTCCCGTTGTTCGGCGCGGTCGTTGTCGGCGCGGTCGTTTCGAGCATCTGGGTGCCGGGTCAGGAGCGGACCCGCGTGGGCAGCCCCCGCGTCCCCCACCAGTAGCCGAAGGCGGCCAGCAGGTAGACGACCGTGACGATCAGCGGCGCGGCCAACCCGTGGCCGTCGGGCGGCACCACCAGAACGCCGATGGCGAAGGCGCCGACGTAGAAGACGTTGTTGGCGGTGTCGTAGACGGCGAACACTCGGCCGACGTGGTCGTCGTCGGAGTCGGCCTGCGCGACGGTGTCCGCACAGACCTTGGCCGCCTGGTAGCTGAAGGCCAGGACGAACGCGGTGAGCAGCGTCATCGGCTCGGTGAACCGGCTGCCGGCTACCAGAACCACCAGCGCGGACACCACAAGCAGGGTGATCAAGTACCCGCGCAGCCCGATGCGTCTGGCGAACCAGGACGTCGACACGGCGCCCAGCAACAGTCCGATCCCGGACACCACCAGCACCTGGCCTATGCCGGCGACGCCGGCGGCGAAGATCCCGCCGCCGCGGAAATCGTGCTGGAAGAGCAGCAGTACCAGCAGGGTGGACAAGCCGAAACAGAACCGCACCAGCACCACGACACCGATCGCCAGCCCGACGGTTTTCCGCTTCAGCACGTGCGCCAGTCCGGCGCCCAGGCCCTGCAGTATCGCGAGCAAGGTCTGCGGCGGCTCGTCGGTGGCGTCCGGGCCCAAGTCCTGTCGCCCGAACTTCGCCGACGTCCAGGCCGCCAGCAGGTAGAAAACGATCACACTGCAGGTGACGATCGCGATCGGGACGTGCGTCTGGCCGACCAGCGCCCGTAGCCCGAACGCGATGCCGCCGCCGATCAGGGTGGCGATCGAACCCACCGTGGTGGACAGCGAGTTCGCGCCGGTCAACGAGTCGTCGGGGACGGTGTGCCGGACGCTCGCCGACAGTCCGGATCCGACGAACCGGGATGCACCGGTCACGAACAGCGCAGCCGTGAACAGCACCGTCCGCGGAGCGTCCAGGGCGATGGCGACCACCACGATCAGCACCAGCGCGCAGCGGGCCAGGTTCGACCAGACCAGCACCTGCCGGCGGCTCCACCGGTCCAGCAGCGCACCAGCGAACGGCCCGAGCAACGAGTACGGCAATAGCAGCACCGCGAAGCCGGCAGCGATGGCGGTCGCATCGGCTTGCCTCTCCGGACTGAACAGCACCGCACCGGCGAGCGCGGCCTGGAAGGCGCCGTCGCCGAGAGCGCCCAGCAACCGCGCCGTGACCAGCAGCCGCAGGCCGCGCAGCGCGAGCAACGCCCTCGGTCCGCGGACGGACGGATGGCGGTCGTCGGGCGGCCGGCGCTCCGCCTCGTTGCCGATCCGCTGGCTGCTGCTCACGGACCGACGCTACGTGAGATCGGTGTGCGCTGACGATGGCTCCACATCCACGCCGGACGGGACGGCCGCACCGTCAGGCCGCACCGTCAGGCAGCGCTGTCGGGTCGGCCGCTCTCGGGTCGGCCGCTCTCGGGTCGGCCGCTCGACGGGCCGATGCTCGACGGGCCGAGTGGCGGCAACCGCGTCGGGCGCGGGCGCCGGTAGATGATGCCCGGGTGAGGAAACCGCGTTCGACGCCGGGCAGACCGCTGCGCCGGGTCGACGGCGAGCCATCGTTGCCGCTGGCATCCACCAGTTGGCCGGGGTCGATCCCCGCCGTCCGCCAGATTCTGGATCAGGGGCTCGATCTCGGGGCGCTGACGGTGCTGGTCGGTGAGAACGGCAGCGGTAAGTCCACTCTGGTCGAGGCGATCGCCATGGCGTTCGGGATGTCGGCCGAAGGCGGATCGACAGGCGCACGGCATTCGACCCGCTCGACCGAATCGCCGCTGTCGCAGCATCTGCGGCTCGCCCGCGGTATCGGCGGCGCCCGCTGGGGCTTCTTCCTGCGGGCCGAGACGATGCACGGTTTCTACAGCTACCTGGAGGCCAATCCGCCCAAGGGAG
>JAABUS010002804.1_pt1 | contig 31045 bp, 31 predicted proteins | sample 5560161 | NCBI WGS metagenome assembly JAABUS01 (sample SAMN10711885, study PRJNA513376) | rock metagenome | isolation source: Antarctica rocks | place: Antarctica: Victoria Land, Trio Nunatak nord | collected 2016-01-04
GTCGACGGCCGGCCGGTGAGTCTGCTCACCATCGCCTTCCTGGACTGGGGCTGCCAGCGGTTGGCGGCGCGGGGGATGACGATGCTCGTGCTGATCTGGGACAACGCTGCTTGGCACGTCAGCAAGGACGAGCATTTGGTCATGCTCCAGGAGGTCGCCTGATTCAGCACTAGCCATGCCTATGGCACCCTGAAGCATCCTCGTAGCGGCGATCACGGTGTCCTGCCGTAACGAGCCGGCTATCCGAACCCTCGGCTAACCACATTGCCGTTCGAGCGAATTGGTGCGTATCTCCGTCCCGGCGGCGCCAAGTTCCCCTCTCCCGCGCATCGGGAGAGGGGGCAGGGGGTGAGGGCCGTTCCCGCGCGTCGTGCGGACGCATTCTAGTGTGCGTGCTTGGGGTGACGGCGCACGCTGGCTATGCCAAGACCATGGAGTCATCCAGTTTCCCCTATAAGCAGCATGAGCGACGAACCCAGATCCGGGAAGCGTCTCCCTCGTCCCAAACGCCGGAGATCGTTGCCCGTAACGTTCCGCGCCCCCACGGTGACTACAGTACTGGCGGCAGCGCCCGTGGTACGCTCTTGGGAGCGTCAGCGAGCCTCCGGCCGGGTCCTCTCCGGATCTCGACGGTGGGTCTACCGTGATCGCGCCGGGACAACCGGGTCGGACGGCAGGCTCGCCCGATCGCCAGTCCTCGCGGTCACGGCATCACGGCCAGCGCCGGTCCCCACCCGCCCGATCATCGAGACGCACACCCACTCCCCGAAAGGAGCTCACAATGGAGACCAAGACCGATACCACTATCCCCGCCCTGCCGACCACGGACGAGGAATGGCGTAAGCAGTTGTCACCGGAGCAATACAACGTCCTCCGGCGGGCCGGCACCGAGCCTCCCTTCTCCGGCGAATACGTCGACACCGACGACGACGGCCTCTACCACTGCGCCGCCTGCGGCAACCCACTCTTCGACAGCCGGACCAAGTTCCACTCCGGCACCGGCTGGCCCAGCTTTACCGAAGCCGTCTCCCCCGATGCCGTCGAGATCGTCCAGGACCGCTCCCACGGCATGGTCCGCACCGAGGCCCGTTGCGCCCGCTGCCACTCCCACCTCGGCCACGTCTTCAACGACGGGCCGCGTCAGGCGGGCGGCCAGCGCTGGTGCATGAACAGCCTCGCCCTCGACCTCGAGCAGCGCTAAGCGCCTGCCGTCAATCTGACGTCCCACGAGCGCCGTCAGCCAGCATCGGCAAAGAGCGGATCGAAATCGACCTCTAATCTGGGCAGCAGCAAGGAGCGGGCTACTCCCGCTCCTTGCCGGACCGGCTCGAAGTGCTGACCCGTCAGCACGAAAACCTCGATCGTTCGCGTCTCGGCGTCGACCAGCCAGTACTCGCGCACCCCACTGGTGGCGTACAACGCCGCTTTGCGTACCCGATCGAGATGATGCGTACTCGGAGACAGCACCTCCAACACCAGGTCAGGCGCGCCGCTGATGAACGCGCCGCCGATCGTGCTCCGACGCTCACGCGCCACGATGATGAGATCGGGCTGAACACGGTCGTGGTCGAACACCAGCGCGTCCACGGGAGCGAACAGCACCTCGCCCAGCCGTTGGCTGTTGACAAACGTGGCGAAGAGCAGAACCAGCCGGGCCAGGAGTCGTTGGTGCTCCGGTGTCGAGATGGGCGACACGATCAGGTCGCCACCGATGGATTCGTAGCGCCGGCCATCGTCCGGCGTATCCCCAAGGTCTTCCTGGGTAAGGGGGTTCGCCGTGCCGTCCGGAACCATCGCAGCCTCCTGACAGGGTGCCCGCATCGATCATCGTGGTCCGAGTCACTGGCGTCAACGAGTGCCGATCTTCCGGGAGCCATTCCCCTGGCTTCGTCGCACGCGCCAGCTACCCTCGGCCCCTTCCACCGTGCCCTGCCGTCGCCTCCCCGCCACACCGCGCCTACCCAAATGGCCGCGTGCCCGTCGTCGATGACGCGAATCCTCCGGTCCCGGCGGCGCCACCCCGCAATCCACGCGGTGGCACCTTCACCGTGGACGGAATCGGATAGAATCGCGCCGGTCGCCATCGGCGCCATGATTGGCAACGAGCTCCGTAACTCCCCGTCCCGTCGCGCGCTCGGCTGCAGGGAAGTGGAACCATGACGTCGAACCCGCCCCGTCGGCCAGGCGATCACACGGGCGCGACGGCGCTCTCGCGTCGCGCGCTCCTCGCCAGCGCCGCCGCATTCGCAACCGTCTCGTCCCTGGCACGTCCTCATCTCGCCGCCGCCCAGGCAGCCACCCCCCCTACCGCCCCGGTCGACCCCGCCGCGCTCCAGCGACTGACCGACCTCTCCCTGACCCTCTGCGGCGGCGGTAATCTCGATCCGGATCGGGCGACCATGCTCCTCGGCCTGCTCACCGCCGACTCCGCCCTCCATCAGGGCCTGGACGAGCTCCTCGCCACGCCCCCTCCCTCGCCGTCGTCACCCGTCGTCCCCTCGCCCAACGCCCAGGACGCGACTGAGGCGATCCTCCTCTTCTGGTACACCGGCACCTTCAACGGCGCTCCCGTCCCCAACCGGGCCACCGCCTACTACCAGCTCATTGCCTGGCAGGCGATGTACACCCCCCCCGCCGCCGTCTGCAAAGCGTTCGGCGGCTGGGCCGATCCTCCGCGCCTCACTCCCCTCGTCGCCAACTCCTAACCGACAAAAATCCGCCTGCCAGCCAATCCCGCCGAGGAGCGCCCAACGTGACCAGCCAGTCCCCCGCCTTCGACTGCGACGTCGCCATCGTCGGCACCGGCATCGCCGGCGCCCTGATCGGCTGGCGCCTTGCCGTCGCCGGCGCCAAGGTCATCATGCTCGAAGCTGGCTCGAGCGTGGACCGCGCCCAGAGTGTCGCGCGCGCCCTCGGCTCCGCCGACCCCACCGTTCCCGACGCACCGTACGAGCAATTGCCCTGGGCGCCCTCCCCCGCCGTCCTCGACCCCGGCAATTACCTCGTCCAGACGGGGCCATACCCGTTCGTCAGCAACTACGAGCGCAAAGTTGGCGGCACCACCTGGCACTGGCTCGGCACCGCCCTCCGTCTCCTCCCCAACGACTTTCGGCTCAAATCGACTTACGGCGTCGGCGTCGACTGGCCCCTGAGCTACGACGACCTGGAGCCCTGGTATCTTGCCGCCGAGCAAACGATCGGCGTCGCCGGCGACGACGCCGAGGAGAACGGCTCGCCCCGCCGCGGCTCCTACCCGATGCCGCCGATCCCCCTCACCTACAGCGACCAGCAGTTCGCCGTCGCCGCCGCCAAGCTCGGTCTCGCCGTCACCGCCACGCCCCAGGCTCGCGTCAGTGTCAGCCAGGGCTACAACGGCCGTCCCCAATGCTGCGGCAACGCCTTCTGTATTCCCATTTGTCCGATCGGCGCTAAATACGACGCCGTGGTCCACGTCGACCTCGCCCGCCAGGCTGGCGCTCAGATCATCGAGAACGCCGTCGTCCACCGTCTCGACGCCGACGCCAACGGCACCATTACCCGTCTCCACTATCGCCAGCCCGACAAGACCGACGTCACCCTCACCGCCCGCCTCGTCGTCGTCGCCGCCCACGCCATCGAAACTCCAAAGCTCCTTCTTATGTCGACAAGCCCGTCCCTCCCCCACGGCCTTGCCAATCGCAGCGACCAGGTTGGCCGCAACCTCATGGATCACCCGACGCAACTCTCCTACGCCCTCGCCGTCAACCCGATGGGCCCCTATCGCTCGCCCCTCTCCACCGCCGGGATCGAAGGGTTGCGCGATGGCCCCTTCCGCCAGAAGCGCGGCGCCTTCCGCATCGAGATCGGCAACGACGGCTGGACCTGGCCCGGTCAGGACCCCGTCGGCCTCGCCAAGCAACTCATCCAGCAAGGCGTCTCCGGCAAGGAGCTCTACAACCGGATCGCCACCCTCAGCGTCCGCGCCGTCCGCCTCGCCGCGCTCGTCGAGCAAATCCCGGTTGCTGCCTCCCGCGTCACGCTCTCAGCCAAAGTCGACGCCATCGGTCTCCCCCGCCCCCAGGTCAACTACCAGATCGACGACTACACCCTCTCCGGCCTCGCCACCGCCCGCGATCAGCTTGAGCGCCTCTTCGATGCCCTCGGCGTCGAGACTCTCACCCACGTCGACCAAATCCAGGGCGCCGGCCACATCATGGGTACCCACCGCATGGGCACCGACCCGGCCACCTCCGTCACCGACTCCTACGGCCGCGCCTGGGACCACCCCAACCTCTGGCTCGCCGGCTCCGGTCTCTTCCCCACCGTCGGCACCGCCAACCCCACCCTCACCATCGCCGCCCTCGCCCTCCGCGCCGCCCCCCAGATCGCCCAGGCCCTCGGCGTGGCGCCTCGCTAAGTGGGAGGGCACAGGGCCGGGGGAGGGCACGGATCGGCGGGATGCGACGATAGCCTCGGACCCCGCGAGGAGACCGGCTATGGCCCAACCACCGCACCCGACCCGCAAGACCATCCGTCTTCCTGAGGCTGCGTATGCGTTACCCGGCACCGCTTGGCTCGTCACCATTGGCACCGCCGGACGCGTGGCACCTTCGCTGACCCCACCCTCGCCTGCGCCGTCGCCACCCTCCTCGACGACCGCTGTACTGCCATGGGTTCCAGCTTGGACGCCTACTGCCTGATGCCCGACCACGTCCACTTGCTCCTCCAGATCACCGTCGGCAACCTGATCCACGTCGTCCGCGACGCCAAGTCCCGGACCACCCGCCTTTGATGGCAGCATGGTGGCACCGGTCCACTCTCGCAACGCAGTTTCCACGACCGCGGCCTCCGCACCCCCGCCGCCTACGACCACGCCTTTACCTACATCCTCGAAAACCCCGTTCGCGCCGGCCTCGTCCCCGACTGGCCCGATTACCCCTACCTCGGCGGCACCTTTCTCACCCCCCACCCCGCCACTACGTCCCCTATGATCGGCCCAATCGCCCCGGCGACCACCATCCCCGCGTCCTATCCGCCTGCCGGCCCCGTGCCAAACGCGTCCCCCGCCCCAAACACCGTAGGGGAGGGCCCTGTGCCCTCCCTCGGGCCGTAGGCCCGCCAACGCACACCCAACCGCCCGTCCGCTACCCGCGACCGACCGCCACGAACCACCTCCTACCCTCCGCGCCCTAGTTCGCGCTGGCGAGTCGCTCCAGCTCGCTCACCGTTCGCTCCAGTTCCTCGACCAAAGGCGTCGACTCTACCGCCCGAAAGGCATCGACCAGCGCCCGGTAGTACCACAGCGTTCCGTCCCGCCCGCCCCGAAAGCGATTCCAGAGCGCGTCGCCAAGCTGGCGGTAATCGGCGAGGATCGACCGGGCGTTGTGCAGCTTGTCGGCGGCCGAGACAAGGCGAACCGACGCCGAGGCATCACCGACGTGCGCGACATAGGCCTCCTTGCGTTCCTGCCACGGGGGCTTGGGTATCGTCTCAGCATCGGTGCAGCCGTCGACGATGGCGACGACGTTCTCCCCGAAGCGGCGGCGGATTTCGGCGCGGGCCTTCGCGCCGCCCTGATCCTCGATCGCATCGTGCAGCAGCGCCGCGATCGCCTCGTCCTCATCACCCTCGTGTTCCAACACGATCGCCGTCACCGCTAACAGGTGCGAGATGTAAGGGATGTCGCCGCCCTTCCGCACCTGGCCAGCATGGAGCCGGCTGGCGAAGACGAGGGCATCGTCGAAGCGCGGCGAGAGAGTCATCGCCATCATGCGGTCTCCTGGTCCAGCATTCTCGGCCGCTCCGGGGAGCGTTCAGCTCGCTTTGCCGAGGTTTGGCCGCCGTCAATGCCAATCACGGTATAACACGGCTGCCAGTTCCAGCATCATCTGCTTTTAGAGGACGTGTATGGACCCTTTGGAGATCGTTGGCTCGGCTGCTCTGGCTCTCGCCACCGGCGACCTTGAGCGTCATCTCTCATTTGTCGCTCAGGAGGTGATCTGGCAGGTGAATGAGCAGCCTCCGAGGAGCGGCAGAGAAGGCTACCGCTCGATTCGAGCGGCGCTGGAGTTGGGTGGGGAGTCAATCGTCGGCTCAGAGGTGGCCGGCGTCATCGCGGAAGGCGATAGCGAGGTAGATGTCCGAGTCGTCGCAGAGCGGCATCTACCCACTCCTCCCCCAAAGCCGCGGCGGGACGACTCGTTCCCGTCCACCGCAATGTACGATACGGTTTACACGGTGCGTTCGGGTCGAATCACACGGATCACATTGGCGGCGTTCTCGGGGCCGAATCGAGTCAGCAGATATCCGTGACCCCTCCCGCCTCCCCGAACACCGTAGGGGAGGGCCCTGTGCCCTCCCGCGGGCCGTAGGTCCGCAACCACCCACCCGACCGCCGCCGCTGGTCACCATCCCCTCGCGACGCGGGCCGGAGGGCACAGGGCCCTCCCCTACGTCCATCGCCGCGACCGAAGCCATGCCCTCGCGAGAACGCCGCCCGCTGCCCCCGTCCGACTCGCCCCCCCGCGGCCCCCGCCCAATTCATCCAGCGCCGCCAGCACCGGCCCAAGCTGTCCGTTCTCGCTCAGCATCCCCGTGATCGTCACCACCCGCCGGCCCTCCTCGACCACCCGCAACGGCACCCCGGCCACGCCCGTCGTCCCGCTCGTTTCACCGTCGACCACGGTCACCACGCCGCGGAACCGCCCACCGGCGTCGATCACCACGATCTCGCTCCTCTCCCCCCGGTCACGCCGCCCGTGCAAGCTACCACCGTCCGCCGTCAGCGACGCGGCCTCGCCATCGACGTCGTAGCCCCGCGCCGCCAGCTCCGCTCGCAGCCGGTCCGGGTCCCATCGCCATCCCGCCGTCATCGTCCCCCCTCCACCGTCCCCTCGGCAAAATCCGTCGCGAACGTCTTCGCCAGCCGCAGCAGACTCGCCCGGTCCCGGAGCACGATCCCCAGCTCCCGGTTTTGATCGAGCGAGGTCGCCGTGAAGTTCTGCGAGCCGACGAACGCTCGCACCCCATCGACCAGCATCATCTTGGCGTGGATGTACAACCCGCCCCTCGCCAGCCGCACCTGCACCCCCGCCCGCTCCAGCTCCGCCCGCTCCTCGGCGTCGTCGTCCGTCCCCTCCGGACTGCCCGACATGACCAGGCGAACCGTCACCCCCCGCCGCACCGCCGCCTCGAAGGCATCCATCACCTCCCGGTCCCGCACCACCTCGGCATAGACGTCGAGCGTCCGCCGGGCGCTCCCAATCAGCCCCAACAGCTCCTGGCGGCTCGTCGTCGGGCTAACCACCAGCGGTCCATCCGGCGGCTCCGCCGAGCGATTCCAGTCCGCCTCGAAGATCGCCGCCGCCTGCGCCACCTGGTCCGGCCAGGTCGTCACCACGTCGAACTCACGGTTACCGGTGAATGAGCTGTACGTCAGGTTTTGGTTCATCACCAACGCCGTCCGTCCGTCGATCACGAACGTCTTGATGTGCGTGTAGCGAAAGGCCGGGTTGTCCCAGCGGACGTCGATCCCCGCCCGCCCCAACCGGTCGAACACCTCCGGCTGGTTCCCCGCCCCACCGAACGGCTCCTGCTCCAGGATCACCCGCACCGACACGCCCCGCCGCCGCGCCTGCTCCAGCGCCGCGATCGTCGCCTCGTCGCTCAGCAGGTAGACCTCAAGCGTAATCGACCGCCGCGCCCGGTTGATCTCGTCCAAAATCGGGCCCCGCCCGTCGTCCGGCTGGACGTAGAGCCCGACGACCCCGCTCCCACCGGGCCGGGTATTCGCCTTGGCCGTCGGCGTCGGGATCGGGCGCGGCGCCGGTTTATCGTTTGGCCCGAGATTGCCGCAACCGGCCAGGAGGACAAGGGCAAGCAGCAGAACCGCTCGCGCCGCGACCGCCCGCACCCGAGCCATCGCCCGCGACCCTCGCGACCGCCTCCGCGCCGCGCGCTCCCGCTCGTTGTCAGCGCCCGTCAGATCCCGACCCGTTCCCGCCAGGCGCGGATCTCTGCCGCGTGCTCGTCGTAGTGCCGGACGGTGGTGTCCTCACCGCAGCCGCAGAGTCCGACCACCTCCGGATCGAGCGGTGGCCGGGAGCGCAACAGGCCGATGATCGCCTCGTGCGCCCGGTCCATCTCGGCTCGCTGCTCCCCCGCCACCCGACCGGTCCGAGCCGCCGCCTCGCGCTCGTTAATCGCCTGCCAGTCGCGCGACGCCAGGGGTGGCTCGCCGGCCAGGTGACGCTCCGCGGCGGCCAGCGCCTCTTCATCCCAAAAGGCGATGTGCCCCATCAGATCCTTGACCGACCACTCTCCGACCGCACCCGCTTCTCCCAAGCGCTCCTCGGGAACACCGGTCAAGGCGTCGGTCAGTCCCCGCCAGCTCCCCTCCAACTGGTCGATCGCGACCGTCAGATGGTCCTCACCGTTCCGCCCGCCGTTCCCGCCGTCTCCCATCTCGCCCTCCTCACGTGCTGGCCAGCTGTGCCGCGGCCGCGGCATCAGGTGCAGCGAGAGATTGACAACCCGCCGATCATAGAACGGACGAGCGGAGCATCTGTGAGCTTGGCTTCCCCCGCCTGGCGGCGCCAGGCTACGCCGCTTTGACCGCCGAGATCAGCTTGGTCAACGAATCCTTCGCGTCTCCGAACAACATCGTCGTCTTCGGGTTGTGGAACAGCTCGTTCTCGATTCCCGCAAACCCCGACTTCATGCTCCGCTTCAGGACGATGATCTGCTCCGCCTGATCGACGTTGAGGATCGGCATCCCATAGATCGGGCTGCCCGGGTCGCTCCGGGCCGCCGGGTTCGTCACGTCGTTCGCTCCGATCACCAAGGCGACCTGCGTCTTCGCGAAGTCGTCGTTGATGTCGTCCATCTCATACAGCTCGTCGTACGGCACGTTCGCCTCGGCCAGCAACACGTTCATGTGCCCCGGCATCCGTCCCGCCACCGGGTGGATCGCGTAGCGAACATCCACGCCACGCGCTTCCAACATGTCGGCCAGCTCACGCACCGTGTGCTGCGCTTGGGCCACCGCCAGCCCATACCCCGGTACGATGATCACCCGCTCCGCGTACGCCAGCGGCACCGCGGCGTCCTCGGCACTCGTCTCTCGTATCGGCAGCGCATCGCCGGCAGCGGCAGCCGACCCGCCACCCGCGCTGGCGGTCACCGCCCCGAATGCCCCGAACAGTACGTTCGTCACCGAGCGGTTCATCGCCCGCGCCATCAGCAGCGTCAAGAGCGAGCCCGAGGCGCCGACCAGCGCCCCAGCCACGACTAGCGCCTGATTCCCCAGGACGAAACCGGTCAGCGCCGCCGCCAAACCCGTCAGCGAGTTGAGGATCGCGATCACGACCGGCATGTCGGCGCCACCGATCGGCAGCACCACCAGCGCGCCCAACCCCATCGCCACCAGGAAGAGCAGAACCAGCAAGCCCTTCGCCAGGTTGCCGTCTTGGAGCACGATCACCAGGACCGCCAGGAGACCGATCGCCGCCGCCAGCGCCCCGTTGATCAGTTGCTGCGAGGGGTAGACGATCGGTCGCCCGGACATCAGTTCCTGCAACTTGGCGAAGGCGATCATGCTACCGGTAAAGGAGATCGAGCCGATCACGGTGCCGAGGACGATCGAGACCACCTCGCCCCGTCCAATACCGGTCGCGTGCTGAAATTCCGTCACCGAGACCAGCGCCGCCGTCGCGCCACCCATCCCGTTGAAGATGGCGACCATCTGCGGCATCGCCGTCATCTTGACGGTCCGCGCCGGGAAGATCGACGCCGCCGCCCCAATAATGATCCCGATCACGATCAGGATGTGGTTGTTCAGGCCGCGCGTGAACAGGGTCGCCACGATCGCGATCGCCATGCCGATCGCGGAGATCTGGTTGCCTCGCCGCGCCGTCGCCGCCGAGCTGAGCTGCTTGAGCCCGATGATGAACAAGATCGCCGCGACCACATAGCTCAGGTCGATCGCGGCATCGCGCCAGTTGTCGATCATCGCTCGCTCGTCCCCCCAGTCTGTCCGCGCGCTCCCCCCGTCGGCTTTTTGCGGAACATCTCCAGCATCCGGTCGGTCACGACGAATCCGCCGAAGACGTTGGCCGCGCCAAGCACGACCGCGATAAACCCAAGCACTTCCAGGACAAAGCTATCGACCCGTCCCAGAATCAGCATCGCCCCCAGCAGGACGATCCCGTGGATCGCGTTCGTCCCCGACATCAGCGGCGTGTGCAACGTCGCCGGCACCCGTCCAATCAGCTCGAGTCCGAGAAAGATCGCCAGCAGGAAGACGTAGATGCCAAGCAGAACGTCGTTATCCATCCTTTACCCCCACGCCCTCATCGTCGAGCCGCCCCACCAGGTCCTCCTCATCCCTCGCCTCGCGTCATTCCCCATCGCTCGCTGGCACCGTCTCCGAGACCACCTGCGGCGCTGCCGCATCGCCGAGCGCCGGGTCGTCCGCGGCTACCGCGGGGTCACTGGCCGCCGCCAGATCCTGGCCCTGGGCCGGCTCCGCCACCGGCGCGGCCTCGGGCGTCGGCGCCGCGCCGCCGTCGAGACCGAGCCGTTGCCGCGTCGCCTCGTGGACGACCTCACCGCCGCGCGTGATGCACGTCCCGCGGACGATCTCGTCCTCGAAGTCCGGCGCCAAGCGGCCATCCTTGACCATCAGCGCGAGCAGATTCTGCACGTTCTTGGAATACATCTGACTTGCGTGGACGGGCATCATGCTCGGCAGGTTGAGCAACCCAACGATGATCACGCCGTTGTGCTCGATGACCTCGCCCGGCTTCGTCAGCTCGCAGTTGCCGCCTGTCTCCGCCGCCAAATCGACGATGACGGAGCCCGGCCGCATCCGCTCGACCGTCTCCGCCGAGATCAACCGCGGCGCCGGTCGTCCCGGCACCAATGCGGTCGTGATCACCACGTCCGACCGCGCCGCGTGATCGGCCAGCACCTCTTGCTGGCGTCGCAAGACCTCCGCGCTCGCCTCCTTAGCGTAGCCACCGGCATCCTGCGCGTCGGCCACCCCCGTTTCGATGTCGACGAAGCGGGCGCCAAGACTCTCGACCTGCTCCTTCACGACCGGTCGTGTGTCGTACGCCTCAACCACCGCCCCAAGACGCCGCGCCGTCGCGATCGCCTGCAGCCCCGCCACCCCGGCGCCGACGATCAGGACCTTAGCCGGCGTGATCGATCCCGCCGCCGTCGTCAGCATCGGGAAGAATTTCGGCAAATGATCGGCGGCCAGCAGCACCGCCTTGTACCCGGAGACCGTGCTCTGCGACGAGAGGACGTCCATCGATTGCGCTCGCGTAATCCGGGGGATCGCGTCCATGCTAAAGGAGGTAATCCCCTTCTCCGCCAGGCGCCGCACGAGGTCGGTGTTGCTGAGCGGCGCGAGCAAGGCGACCAGGGTCGTCCCATCCCGGAGTACCGCCACCTCGTCGGTCCCCGCGCCGCCGTCGCTCGGTCGCTGCACCCGAACCACCAGCTCGGCGTCGCGGTACACCGTCGCCGCATCCGGCGCGATCGTCGCCCCCGCGTCCTCGTAGACCGCGTCGCTGAACGACGCTCCCGCTCCCGCTCCCGTCTCGACGAGCACGGTCGCGCCTGATCCGGTCAACCGCTTCACGGCATCCGGAATGAGCGCCACCCGGCGCTCACCGGTCGCGGTTTCCCGCGGTACGCCGATCGTTAACCGGCCGTTGCTCGTCCCTGCATCTTCCATTCGCCCAACGCCTCCGCTGCCCCCGGCCGCCGTCGTCTCGGGTCACGGGTCGAGCCTGGCGCGCGGCGGCGCACCTGCCCGGCGCGGAAGCAGGCTATTCCGTCCCACCTCGTTCGCCACTTCGTGACCGGCGCCACCCTGACGCACCGCCCCCGTGCCCATGATGCTCGGGAGTGTACACGGAAGTGCCCTGAAGAGGGAGAGGGTCAACGAATCGCCTCACCCCGCGAGCGAATTCGCGTCAGTCTCCCAACTCCGGCGGGCACGAGAACGCCGCCGGTTCTCCGGCGGCGTCACAGGTTTTTGCGACTGAGGTCGACGGAACGCCGTCACCCCTCTCCGCGCCGTTCACCCAAAAGGCGGTGCGGCGAAGCGAGCGGCCAAGCGTCTACCGGCGGTCCACCGGGAACCGCACCGGCCGCGGCTGTCGTACCGTCACCGGAGCATAGGCCGGCACAGGTCGCCCGAGCAGCTTGTCGATCAGATCAGCGATCCAGGCGGGGAAGAATGACGAGGACAGGCGCGACATCAGCTACTCCGTAACGAGGCAACGAAATCGTCCCTCGCTCCTATCTACGTCCGACCGACGAAAGGGGTTTCCTCAAGCGGTGCGTCGCCGCCAGTCGGCACGCTACCATCTCCCTGCAATCCTCATGCCAGTCGCGCGATTGTGTGCGGCAAACGCCACCAACTGACCCGGCAGCGGCCACCCCTCATTCTGGTCAACCGCTCCCGCTCCGAGCATCCGGATCGCTTCCCGCCCATGACGCGTTTTGTCCGTACACCGGGGTACACTTGGGAATCACGCGACCCGCACCTGGAGGTTCCATGGCAACCCAGTCGATGCAATCGAACGCTCCTTCGCCGGCGCTCCACGCGCCGCACGACGAGGACAACCAACGCAATCCGTCGGTGCCACCCGGTCTGCCACGGCGGGAGTTCTTCACGAGGGTCGTCGACCGGCTCCATCAAGAGCTGCCGGAGGAGCGGGCGCGTTTCCAGCACCGCCTGTCGACGAGTCTGCTCAAGGTCTACTACGCGAACGAACGAATCCATTTCGAGGTCTGGACGAATGGTCCACGGGGCCTGCTCGAGATCGGCCTCCACTTTGAGGACGGCCCGCTCAGCACCGCCGCCTATCTCGCGTTCTTCGACAGCCACATCATCGAGCTCAAACACGATCTCGGATCCCAGCTCGAGCTGGAGCGCTGGACCTCCTCCTGGGGACATCTCTACGAAGTCTCGCCGCTGACCAAGCTCGATCGCGTTGCCGCCGATCGCGTCGCGCGCCGCCTCGCCCACCTTATCATCGCCCTCCAGCCCCTGATTGAGGCCGCCGGCGTTCCACCCGAACGGTCCGTCCTGCCAGCCGAGCCCCGCGGCCCCTGGCGCGCCTGGCGGCGGGGGCGCGGCTAAGGAGCTGTGTTAGCCGCCGCCAGTCCACGCCGCCCGGTTCGCGAATGCGGCCGCACGATCCCGACCCATACCGTCGATCCGCTGCGCCTCGTCCGAGCCACCACGAGAGTACCGCTATCTACGTTTCCTCACGTCGGTAGCTATGCCCATCGTTGCGCCGGAGCCACTCCCTCTCCCTGACGGTCATCTTTGCCATCTCGGTTGCGAGGATATTGAGGACAAGCGAACGCGAGGAGACCACCGTGAGCGAGGCCCAGCAGCGGAGCGGCGTTAACAAGAGAGAGACGCGGCAGGCATACAAGCGCTACAGCTCCCCCGTCACCCTGACCGACTTGCGTTCGATGCCCGACGACGAGCTGATCCGCGGCTTCGACGCGACGATCACCTCCGGCTGGACCATGGACCCCGAGGACTATCTAAACGAGCTCGCGCGCCGTGCCGCCGAGGCCCAAGGGGACAGGATCGAATCGATGACCCGCGTCATCACCCACCTCACCTGGATCATCGCCCTGTTGACGTTGGTCGGTGCCATCGCCACGGTCGTCTCCGTCATGTTGGTCGCTCATTCCTGACCGAGCGCATCGCTCGCCTCCTCGTTCGCCGCATCCCCGAGGCCGTCCCCTCCTGGTGTACACTCGCGCCACCGAGTGGTAGCCAACACACACCGGGCGCGACGGGCCGCCGCCAGCCGTGCGTCAGAGGAGACCTCGAGGATGGGAAGGAGATATACCGACGAGGACGTCGCGCGCTGGTACGAGCGCTACCAAGCTGGTCTGACGTTGAAGGAGATCGTCAGCGAATGCGGCGCCTCGGAACCGACCATCCTCGGTGAGTTCATCCGCCGTGGCCTCCCCCGCAGACCGGCCTACAGGCGCCCCGGCCCTCTCGCCAAAACGCGCGCCGCCGCCGCGTCCGTGACCTCTGGCCACGACTCCCGAGCGGAGCAGTCCCTCGCGGCGAGCACGCGCCCGTCCCGCTCTCGCCCTTAACAGACCCGCCCGCCGGCCGCACGGCTCACTCGTCGCTCTCCCCGGAACCGCCAATCACTGTGCGTCATCCCCCCACCGAAGAGCGCTACAGCGGCTGCGTCCGCTCCCGCCGCGGCACGCGACCGCGTCCCCGCTCCGTCGTTGCCTCCCCCTCCGCGAAGACGACCTCACCCCGGCTCAGCGTCACCGCCGGCCAGCCGGTCACCTGCCACCCCTCGTAGGGCGAGAAGTCCGACGCGGTCGCCAGCTCCGCCGCGCGCACCGGCTTCGTCAGCTCGGGATCCCAGATGACGAGGTCCGCGTCGCCGCCGGGGCAAATCGTCCCCTTCCGCGGAAAGAGACCGAAGAGCTTCGCGGCGTTGGTGGAGGTCAACGCCACGAACCGTTGCGGCGAGATCCGGCCCCGGACCACCCCTTCCGAGTACAACATCGGCATCAACGTATCGAGATCGGCCACCCCCGGCCGGACCCGCGTCACATCCATCTCCGGCTCGACTTTGTCGGCGTACAGCCACGGCGCGTGGTCGGTACAAACCGTCTCAATCTCTCCAGCGGCCAGTCCGTTCCAGAGCGCCGTCACATCGGCGGCCGTCCGCAGCGGCGGCTGCCCAACGTACTTCGCCCCATCGCTCTCGGCGAACCGTTCCTCGGTCAGATACAGGTAGAGCGGTCGCGTCTCGACGGCGAGTGGCACGCCCCGACGTCGCGCCCGCCGCACCTCGTCCAACGCCGCCGAGCACGACAGATGAACGATGTACGTCGGGGCGTCGGTCAACTCCGCGAAGTCGGCGATCCGCGCCGTCGCCGCGCGCTCGGCGGCGACCGGCCGGGAGCGGGGATAGGCGGCGATCCCGGTCTCGCCGGTCGCCACCAACCTGTCCAGCGCGTGGGTCAGCAGCGCGGCGTCCTCACAGTGGACAAGGGTGATCATCCCCGCCTCCGCCGCCAGGCGCATCGCCTCGACGTAGACTGCCGGGTCAGTGGTGAAACCGCCGAAGCTCATAAAGAACTTCAGGCTGGTGTGACCCTCCTCCGCCAGGGGCGCGATGTCCGTCAGCGGCTGGGTGGCGGGGTCCGTCAGCACCGGGTGAAGCAGCACGTCGACGACAGCGTCCCGCTCTGCCTCAGCCGCTTCCCGAGCGATCGCGACCCGCAGCGACTCCCCAGGCCGGGGAAAGGTCATGTTGCCGACGGTCGTCACCCCACCGGCCGCCGCGGCCCGGGTCCCGCTGTAGAAGTCGTCGCACCAACTCGGTCCCCCGTCCGCGGGGCCGCTCGGGGTAAGGTGGACGTGGGCATCGATCCCGCCGGGCAAGACCAGCTTCCCCACGGCGTTGATCTCGCGCTCCCCGCGCATCTCCCCGCCCACTTGGACGACCCGTTCCCCCCGAATGCCGACGTCAGCCAGCCCGAGGCTGTCGGCGGTGACGACTGTGCCCCCGCGAATCACGACGTCGAAGCCGTCCACCTCCCCCTCCTCTCGTTCCCCCAAAAACGCGGCAAACGGAAAGGGCGACCGGGTCGATCGCCCTTTCCCATACCCTGACCCCGCTGAGCGAGCGCGAAGCGCGCCCGCTACCGGCTCCGTGCTTGCTCGTACCGTTGGTTGACCGCGTCCCAGTTGACCGTATTCCACCACGCCGTGAGGTAGTCCGGCCGGCGGTTCTGGTACTTCAGATAGTAGGCATGCTCCCAAACGTCGACGCCGAGGATCGGCGTGCCGGACACGTCGGCGACCCCCGACATCAATGGGTTGTCCTGGTTGGCCGTGCTCGTCACCGCCAGCTTGCCATCTGGACCCACCACGACCCACGCCCAACCGGAGCCGAAGCGACCCGCGCCCGCCTTGTTGACCGCTTCCTTCATCGCGTCGAACGATCCGAACGCGTCGGTGATCGCCTGGGCCACCGCGCCGGTCGGCTGCCCGCCGCCGTTCGGACCCATAATCTCCCAAAACATCGTGTGATTGACGTGTCCGCCACCGTTGTTACGGACGGCTGTCCGCTTGTCCTGCGGCACGCGATCGAGACTCTGGATCACCTGCTCGGGGCTCATATTCTCGAATTCGGTCCCCTGAACCGCGTTGTTCAGGTTCGTGACATAGGTCGCGTGGTGCTTGTCGTGGTGGAGATGCATCGTCTGATCGTCGATGTGTGGCTCCAACGCGGCGTAGTCGTACGGCAGTGCCGGTACTTCAAAAGCCATCTGATCCTCCTCATGTGTCTTGACCGCGGTCCCGAGACAACGTCGCGCGTCTGACCGCCGATTGCCCGCGCCGGCTTCTCACCGACCGACCAGCGGCCAAGGTACCAGAAAAGCGAGCCGGAGGAAACCCCACCCGCTGCCTGACCTACGCCCCCGGACGCTCACCCTTCCCAGCCAAACGGAACCATCCCGACGCCTTCCACTCCGATCGCCGGTGGCTGGAGGTGCACGCTCGTCACGTTGACACCGGCGAAGGGCTCGATCCCAAAGGTTCGCCGGAGGTGTTCGTGCGGCCGGTTGTACCCCTTGATCAGCGGCGTCACCCAGGCCACGATCTCAACCCGCCTCTCGATCGGCCGCCTGTCACCCGTCGCCGCCCGGTGCCGCCGCACGAAATCGTCGATCGCGGCCTCGCCCAGCACGACGGCGCTCTCGCCAACAGCCCGGCTCATCGTCGCCTTGTCGATGATGTCGTCCGCCCCGGCGGCGCGAAGAATCATCAGAACGCGCTCTGCCTCCATCTGCTCGGCGAGCTGCCGCGCCACGATCCCGTCGACAATGTCCTGCACCGCCGGCGGGTCGGCGTGCATCACGACGTCGCCCTCGCCCGTATACGAGGGAATGACGAACGCCCCAGCCGGGTACGTCTGCTGCCCATCGTCATCGAGTCGTGCCTTCTTGAGGAGAACGGCCGGAATGCCGGAGACCACCGAGTACATCGCCCCGACCGGATACCCCGACATCCCCGGCACGAGCAACAGATCGACCCGCCGCGCGCGGAGGTGAGCGGCAACCTCCTTCACGTGACCCCCGATGTACTCCGGTCGCGCCGCCGTCTTCAAGAGACTCCCGTACTCGATCCCGATGCCACCGCCCGCGAACACCCGGGCCGTTCCCAGCCGCAGCAACCCACGGACCAGCGCCCGAGACCCGTCGGAGAGAGGCGATGCCGCGATCGCCGCTTCGACCTCCGACAGCGGCAAACATGTTGAACACGCGATCGCGGGTTCGGGAGACCACTCCTCTCGCGACCGCTCGTACCGCGGCAGCGTCGTCGTTCGCCCGTTGCGCTGGGCGATGGCCTCCATCCCCTCAATCCGCATCCCGCTCCCGCCTTTCCCCGTCCGCGCCCATGCCACCATCCTGTTGTCCGTTCACCCTTCCGCCTATTCTACGACCTGGGTAAAGCAGGCAGCGCCCCCCACGACCATCTGGCGCAATCCAGGCGCTCCGTCAGCGGCGAGGCGATGGACCTGAGGACCGTCAACCGGCCGGATTCGTGGGCAGGATGAGCGCGAGGCGCGCCAGGTGACGCGGTTGATTCTCCCCGGCAACGCCGTCGCTCACGCCCTGCTTCGCGGCCAGGCGGGCTGACGCGCAGGCTCAGGAGAAGAGCGCGTCGAGGTCGATCGTCACCCCCGGCAAAGCGATGGGTCGCACCACACCGCCCTCGTAGACCTCGTGGGCATACGCGCCGTCCGCCTGTCGTCGCCAGACTGTCAGCGTCCGCTCAAAGGGGTGGACGCGCCAGATCTCCAGATCGCCGCGCGCCTGGTACTCCGGCAACTGCTCGTCGACGTCGTACTCCCCTGTCGATGGCGACCACACTTCCACGACGAGCGGCATCGGCTCGGCTTACGACTCCAATGTATCCGCCCGCTCGAGCAGCGGGCGCACCAAGGCGACCGGGACGACCGCGAGGTCGGGGATGTAGGACATCTCACCCCGACGACGAAGGCGGCCGGAGTTGATCCGGACGTCGAATTCTCTCCAGTCGCCCTGCCGCAGGAGCTCGAATCCGAGCCGGGTCATCATCCGATTATGCGCCGCCGTCATTGTCGGCTTCTCCCGCGGCACCCCTCGGTGCAGCTCCCATTGCCGCTCAGGGTCCTCGAGGGCGATCTGCTCGTACGTCCGTTCCGTCACCGGCATCGCGACATCCCTCGCTTCCGTGCTCGGCCCGCGTCGTCCCGAAGTCTACCCCCGCTCTTCGCGCACGTACGGACGCCCCAGCGCCGCCGGCGCGCCCATCCGGCGTCGCGTCGTCTCCCGCGTCGCCAGGACGAGTACGGCGATCGTGAAGAGATAGGGCAGCATATTCAGGAAGAAGGAGGAGACGCCGACACCGGCCGTCTGCAGCCGGAACTGGCCAGCGTCGACACCCCCAAAAAGGTAGGCTCCGAGCGCCGCCCGCAGCGGGTTCCATCCCGCGAAGATCACCAGCGCGACCGCGATCCAACCGCGTCCGGCGGTCATGTTCTCGCTCCAACCGGGGTTCGTCCCGAGCGAGATCGCCGCCCCGCCGAGACCGGCCAGCGCGCCACCCGCGACCACGTAGCTCGCTCGCAGCCGCGCCACGCCGACCCCCATTGCGTCCGCTGCTTCCGGCCGCTCGCCAAGCGCGCGCAAGTGCAGTCCCTGCCGCGTCCGATAGACGAAGAGCCAGAGGAGCGGCACCAGCGCGTACGAGACGTAGACGAGGGCATCCTGCCGGAAGAGAATCGGACCGAGGTGGGGGATATCCCCCAGCACCGGCACCCGCAACGGATGAAACGCCGCCCGCGCCGGCTTGCCGACGAATCCCGCCCCCAGAAACGCGGACAGCCCACTGCCGAAGATCGTCAGCGCCAGCCCGCTGACGACCTGATTGGCTCGCAGCCCGACCGTCAGCACGGCGTGAATCATCGCCATCGCCCCACCGACCGCCAGCGCCGCCAGCGCACCGAGCCAGACACTGCCGGTCCAGTCGGTCACCGCGAAACCGCCCAGCGCGCCCATCAGCATCATCCCCTCGACCCCGAGGTTGAGGATGCCCGCCCGCTCGCAAACGATCTCCCCGAGGCAGGCGTAGAGGATGGCCGTGCCCGCGGGGATCGCCGCCGCCAGAATCGAGACCCAGAACGCGAGCGAGAGAGTGTCGTTCATCGCGCTCAACCGGCCTCGCCGGCGGGCCGGGTCGCGGCGGCGGTCCGGCCCCGGCCCCACACCAGCCGGTAGCGGGTCAAGACCTCACCACCGAGCAGAAAAAAGAGGATCGTTCCTTGCAGCATCGGCGCCACGGCCGACGGCAAGCCCATGCTCATTTGGAGCTGATCGCCCCCAACGAGAATCGCCGCCAGCAGAAAGGCGACCAGAACGATCGCCGCCGGGTGAAGCCGGCCCAGCCAGGCCACGATGATCGCCGTGTAGCCATACCCCGGCGACAGATTCCGCTGCAATTGGTGACCGATTCCCGCAACTTCGCTCATCCCCGCCAGTCCACAGAGCGCGCCGCTCAGCGCCATCACCAGCAGGATCGTCCTCCTGATCGGCATCCCGGCGTACCGCGCGGCGCGCGCGTTGGCGCCCATCACGCTGATCTCATAACCCCACCGGGTCCTTCGGAGCATGACCCAGAGCGCGACCGCGGCGACGAGGCCGAAGAGGAGACCGAGATGGACGCGGGTCGTGCCCCAGCGCGGCAGCCAGGCGGCGTCCGGCAACGATGCCGAGCCAGGAAAGCCGAACGCCTGCGGGTCGCGCCACGGACCATGAACGAGGTACTCCGAGAACAGAATCGCGACATAGTTGAGCATCAAGCTCGTGATGATCTCGTTCGCCCCCAGGTAGGCGAGGAGCGCCCCTGGGATCACCCCCCACAATGCGCCACCGGCCAGTCCGGCGACGATCATCGCCGGGACCAAGACGACGGCCGGCGCGCCGGGCAGAAGGAAGAGCGCGGTTCCCGTCGCGGCCATGGCGCCGAAGTAGAGCTGCCCCTCCGCCCCAATGTTCCAGAGCTGCATGCGAAAGGCCACCGCGACCCCAAGCCCGGTCAGCAGCAGCGGAATCGTCTTCACCAGCGTCTCGGCAACCCCATTGCGGTCGCCAAGCGCCCCGGTCAGCATCGCCCGGTAGACCGCCACCGGCTCCTCGCCAGCGGCAAGGAGCACCACGCCGCCGACCAGCAGCGCGAACAGGATCGACAGCACGGGGACGAGGATGACGGCGAATCGGGACGGCGCGGCCACCCGCTCGACCCGGGGCCGCCACGACCCGGCGGTGTCAGCCACGAGCGACGACCGTCTCTTGAACTGGGCTGGTCGCGACGTCGGGCGCGACGCCGGCCATCAGCAGTCCGAGATGCTCGACGTCGGCGCCCGCCGCGGGCACGGTACCCATCACCCGCCCCTCGTAGAGGACGGCGATCCGATCCGCCAGCGCCAGCAGCTCGTCGAGGTCCTCCGAGATCAGCAGCGTCGCCGCTCCCCGCGCCCGCTGCGCCCGCAAGAGCTCGTGGATCGTCTCGGTCGCGCCAATGTCGACGCCCCGCGTCGGATGCACCGCGACCAGCAGACGCGGCTCACCCGCCAGCTCCCGGGCCAGGAGCAGCTTTTGCTGATTGCCACCCGACAGGTTCCGCAGCGGCGCTCCCCGGCTCGCCGCCTTGACGTCGTAGCGGGCGATCAGCCGGTCCGCGAAGGCGGCGACCGCCCGCGAGACCAGGAACGGACCACGCGCCAGTGGCGGACGATGATAGTCGCGCAGGATCGCGTTGCCTGCCAGGTCCATCCCCGGAATCAACCCGGTCGCGAGGCGGTCCTCGGGTACGTGGGCGACCCCAGCGCGGGCGATTTCCGCCGGTGAGCAGCCGGTCATGTCGACGCCGTCGATCCAAAACCGGCCGCTCGTCGCCGGGCGCAGACCGGTGATCACCTCCGCCAGCTCACGCTGACCGTTTCCCGCCACGCCGGCGATACCGAGCGTCTCGCCCGCCCGCACGAGGAGATCGACACCGCTCAGTGCCGGTAGCCCGGCCTCGCCCATCGCCCCGAGTCCTTCCAGCGCCAGCGCGACCTCCCCCGGAGCGACCGCGTCCCGCGCCTCGTCGCTCGGCCGCTCCACGAACGACGCCAGCTCCCGACCGACCATCAACCGCGCCAGCGATCGGCGATCCGTCCCAGCGGCGCTCACCGTAGCGACGGCGCGACCCCGACGCAGGACCGTAATCCGGTCGGCGACGGCCAGCACCTCGTCCAGCTTGTGGGAGATGAACACCACGCAAAACCCGTCCTCCGCCATCCCCCGCAGCGTCCGGACGAGTCCCGCCGCTTCCTGCGGCGTCAGCACCGCCGTCGGCTCATCCAGGACCAGGATGCGGGCGCCGCGGTACAGCAGGCGGAGGATCTCGACCCGCTGCTGCTCGCCCACCGAGAGCTGCCAGATCCGGGCCCGCGGATCGACCCCAAGCCCGTAGTGATCGCTGAGGCGCGCCAGCTCGCGTTCGGCCTCGCGCGTCTCCAGCCACGGGCCCTTCCCATTCTGACCGAGGCAGGCATTCTCAGCGACGGTGAAGGGCTCGACCAGCATGAAATGCTGATAGACCATCCCGATGCTATGGTCGATCGCGTCGCGCGGTGACCGCAACTGGACGGGCCGGCCACCGATCGCCAGCGATCCCGCGTCGGGCCGGTAGAAACCCGCCAGGATGCTCATTAACGTCGACTTGCCGGCGCCGTTCTCACCGACGAGGGCGTGCACCTCGCGGAAGCGGGCGTTGAAGTCGACGTCCTCGTTCGCGACGACCGCCCCGAAGCGCTTGGTGACGGCGCGCATGTCGATCGCGTTGACGTCCATAGGCTCCCGTGGGGAAGAGCGGCAACCGCCGCGCGTCGGCTCGCCGCCCGCGCTCGAGGCGCGTTCATCAGCGCGGCATCCACCCTGCGAAACCGATTCCCGCGTCACCGGTCGATTCGTCGCTGCCAGCGACGCGCCCTCGCCCCGCGTCCCTCATACCATTTCCAGGTGATTGGTGGGTCTTCGCCCCTCGCGGGGCCGGGTTCCCCTCTCCCGCGCATCGGGCGGGTGCCCTCGGGGCAGCGGGAGGGGGTGAGGGTTTTCGGATCCATGCCCAGCGCGACAGCGCGGTACGCCCGCGCGCCGGGACGGATAGCGGATTAACTTGGGATCTCCCCCTGGACGCCTTCCACGAACCAGTTCATGCCGAGGATGTCCTCCGCTTTCATGGCCGTGCCCGCCGCCACCCGCTCCTTGCCCGTCTGATCCTTCAACGGTCCGGCGAAGACCGTAAACTCGTCCTCTTCACCCGACTTGAACTTCGCGATCTCGCCCTCGGCCATCTGTCGCACGTCGTCGGGCACCATCGGTCCAATCGGCGCCAGATCGACGACGCCGTCCTTCCAGCCGCCCCAGTACTGACCGCTCTTCCACGTTCCGGCCAAGACCTCTTTCACCGTCTGCGTGTAGAACACGCCCCAGTGCCAGATCGGACTGGTCAACACCGCTTTCGGCGCCAGCGGGCTCATGTCGGCGTCATAGCCAACGCTGTAGACGCCCCTGGCCTCGGCCGCCTGCTGCGGCCCCGCGGTGTCCTGATGCTGCGCGATCACGTCCGCCCCACCGTCGAGGAGCGCCTCGGCCGCCTGGCGCTCCTTCTGCGGGTCGTACCAGGTATTCGTCCAGACCACCTTGACCGTCGCGTCAGGCTTCGATTTGCGAACGCCGAGCGTGAAGGCGTTGATCCCTCGAATCACCTCGGGAATCGGGAAGGCGGCCACGTAGCCGAGCTGCCCGGCCTTCGTCATCTTGCCGGCGATCAGACCGGAGACGTAGCGCGGCTCCTCGATTTTGCCGAATCCGGTGCCGACGTTCTTCGCTGTCTTGTAACCCGAGATGTGAATGAAGATGGTTTCGGGAAAGTCCTTCGCGACGTTGATCGTCGGGTCCATGTAGCCGAACGACGTCGTGACGACGATCTTGTTCCCCTTTTGCGCGAAGTCCCGGATGACTCGCTCGGAGTCGGCCGGGTTTTCGGGAACGTTCTCCTGGTAGACCGTCTTCACGTTCGGCAGGTTCTTCTCCAGCTCCTTGCGGCCCTGGTCGTGGGCATAGGTCCAGCCGAGGTCGCCGATCGGACCGACATAGACGAAGGCGACCTTGATCTCCTCCCCACCCACGGCCGGTGAGGCATCCTGCGCCGCCACGGAGCGCGTGACGCCGGAGATCGACAGCGCCAAGCCTCCCGCCGCCGCTCCTCCCACGACCGCCCGTCGCGTCAGCCGCGTCTCGGCCCCAAGCATCCGCTTCGCGCGTCCTGTCGTCTCGTTCACTCTCCACGTCCTCCTGTTCGCTCGCTCAAACACCACCTGTCAACCCGGTCGGCGGCGGCCTACCTGTTCCCCGGCGTCACCGCCCCGTGGACAGCGCTGTCCGTCGTCTGGAATCGCCAACGACGATCTGCTTCAAGTCGAAGGCGTTGTGCGCGGGCATGACTCGTCCCGCATTCTGGAGAAGGTTGCCAACCCTATCCTACCAGGACCGGCCCGCCGCCACGCCGCATCGAGTGCTGCCGGATCTACCCCTCGCGACCGCCGCCCGTCGATCCGCGCCACCCTTCTCCGCGCCCTGGCGCCTGACTCGTCTCCACACCCGCCCCGCCCTAGACGCGCTCGAACACGATCTCCTGCGCACCTTCCCAGACCACGCGGCGGCCAAGCTCCTTCAATCCCTCATTCCCCTCGACGATGGTCAGGAAGTGATTCCCAGCGAGTTGACCCAGCTTGCTGGCGAAGCAGGTCGGACCGTACGGAAACAAAATCTCGGTCTCGCTAAACCCTCCCGGATAGAGGAGGATCTCGCCCGGTGCTGGGTAGCTCGTGGCGTTCTCGAAACCGACCCCGATCTCGAGGTCACCCAGGGGAATCCAGGCCGATTCCCCGCTCCATCGCGCCTGAATCAGCTTGTTCCGAAAAGGCAGCAGGTTCGTGAAGGCGGCGCAGCTGCGCGGCGCCGCCTCCTCTTCCAGACGCGCCGTGAAGATGAATGAGCCAACGGTCACGCGGAGCATCGTTCCCTCGTCCCCCAGGTGCTACGCTCGCACGGGCCACGAATCGCGTCACCGTAGCACAAAACCCCGGCCCGGACCCGGCCGGAGCCATCCGTGCTCGCTGTCCGCCTACCGCTGCCCTCTGCTGGCGCGCGCGTCATTGCTTACCCCTCGCGTCGACGTCCCATCGTCTCATCCGATCGCCCGCCGGGCGGTCGGGCGCACGTCATCACCGCGATCCGTGGTCATTCGCCACCACGATGCTATTCTTGCCGCCGACGATCCGTCGCGCGCGGCTTCCCGCGTGCGCGGCACCCGCTCAATCCGTAGCTCGTTAACGGATACGACGACAGGAGGACATCGCACGATGAACGACGGACGATCGGACCTCGACGACCTGATCGGCGATTTCAGCCGCCGCCGCATCGACCGCCGCGAGCTGATGCGCCGCGCCACCGCCCTTGGTCTCTCCGCCGCCGCCCTCAGCGCGCTCGCCCGGGCCACCGGCGTCGCCGCCCAGGACGCAACCCCCGGCGCGTCTCCGCTGGCCTCACCCGGCGCCTCCCCCATGGCGTCGCCAGGCGCCTCGCCCGTCGCCGTCGCACCGCCGCTAACCCGCGACCAGTACTATCAGCAAATCCGTACAGCCTTCAAGTTCGAGGAGCCGCAAAACAAGGGTGGCCAGGTCCTCTGGACCCAGACCTCCGACATCGCGACCGTCAACGGCCTCCTCACCGCCGATTACCCGACCGTCTATGTCACGTACTCCATCTTCGAGCCATTGACCAGCATCAGTCCCGTCGACGGCCAACCCACCCCGGGACTAGCCGACTCCTGGGACATTGCCCCCGATGGCAAGACCTACACCTTCCACCTCAACCCGAACGTCACCTGGCACGATGGCCAGCCCATGACCGCCGACGACGTCAAGTACACCTTCGACGTCGCCCTCGACGAGCGAAGCCCCAACCCCCGGCGATCGACGATCCTCCAGGAGCTCGTCTCCTACCGCGTCATCGATCCCCACACCATCGGGATGACCACCAAGGAGCCGTTCGCGACCTTCCTCTACGACGTCACCAACGGCATCACGATCATGCCGAAGCACATCTGGGAGAAGGTCTCACCCGACGCTTGGCCGAACGACCCCGGCAGCACCGGCCAGGACCCCGCCCGCGTCGTCGGCACCGGACCCTTCAAGTTCAAGGAGTGGAAGCAGGGCGAGAGTACGACCCTCGTCCGCAACGATCAGTACTGGGATCCGCAGGCGATTCCCGTCATCGACGAGTTCACGTTGCGCATCCTGCCCGACCCGGCAACTGAAGTCGAAGCCCTCAAGGCCGGCGAGACGGATATCGTCGAGGTCATCCCTGCCCCCCAGGTGAAGGACGTCCAGAACACTCCGGGCGTCAAGGTCGACATCTACCCTGGCTTCACCTTCTCCTACTATGGCTACAACCTCGATAAAGAGAAGACGACCCTCTTCCTCGACAAGCGGGTGCGTGAAGCCCTCTTCATCGCCCTCGACAAGGAAGCGATCAAGAACAACATTTACCTCGGCTACGGCGAGGTCGCCCGTGGCACGCAACCCAAGCTCTCATTTGCTTACGCCCCCGACCAGATCGAAGAGACCTACGCCTTCGACCCAGCGCGCGCCAAGCAACTCCTAGCTGATGCCGGCTGGAAGGACAGCAACGGCGACGGCATCGTCGACAAGGATGGCCAAGAATTCAAGTTTGAGCTGCTGACCTCCAGCGGCGGCGGCGCCGTCCTCGACCAACTCCTGGCGGAGTTCCAACAGCGCTGGAAGGACATCGGCGTCGAGATGACGCCGAAGCTGGTCGAGTTCTCGGCGATGCAGGAGGTCACCGACGGCACCCACGATTTCCAGATGTTTCTCCAGGGGTTCGGTTGGGACCCCAGTGGCAACCAGGGAACCGTCTTCCGCTGCGACGCCTACAAGGGCGGCTTCAATAGCAGCAAGTACTGCAATCCCGAGTACGACCGCCTCGACGACCAGCAACTGCGCGAGCTCGACCGCGCCAAGCGCCGGGAGTTGCTGATCGAGCAGTCGAAGATCGTTTGGAATGACCTTCCGGTCGGCATCTACCGCATGGGTGTCGAGCGACCGGGCTACAGCGACCGCCTCCACAATTTCTTCCCAAGCGGCAACGGCAGGGTCTACTGGAGCATCCCCTTCGTCTGGGTCGAAAACTCCTAGCGGCACGCGCGACGGGGGGCGAGGATAACGCCCCGCCCCTCATCGCGCCGTCGCGAATTCACCGGCTGGTACCAAACCCGGTTGATTGCGAGGTCTCCCCGGCTTACCGGGTTCCCCTCTCCCGCGCATCGGGCGGGCGCCCTCTGGGCAGCGGTAGGGGGTGAGGGCGAGCGCCGGCACGACCGAGACGCTGTATTCACCCGGATTCGGTATGAAACCGGGCCGCGCGCGTGTTCCGCCAAGCGCCCGGCGTTCAGTCTTCGACAGTCACCAAGGTTGAGCGCGTAATGCTCAGCGCACGAGAAGCCAACACCGACGCACGTGGGGAACGGGGCGCTCGACGGCCCCCCTCAGATCGGAATGGGACGAAACGATGACCGCGTTCATCATTCGACGGCTGTTGATCACCATTCCGTTACTCTTCGGCATCACCTTTCTCACCTTCGCCATCGCCAACGCCCAGGGCAACCCCGTCGCCAACGTCCAGCGCAATCCCCGCTTCCGGCCGGAGGACATCGCCCGCATCCGCGCCAACATGGGGCTCAACGAGCCGATGCCGGTTCGCTACGTCAAATGGGTCCGAGGCGTCGCCCACGGCGATCTCGGCATCTCCCTCAGCAACGCGACGCCGGTCCGGGATCGCATCCTCGGCGTGCTGCCAAACACCTTACTCCTGACCGGTGTCTCGCTGGTTCTCGGCATCCTGGTCTCGATTCCGCTTGGCATCTACTCCGCCACCAAACGGAACTCCTGGTTCGACCACGGCGTCACCGTCGGCTCCGTCGCCGCCTTCGCCATGCCCACCTTCTGGCTGGCGCTGCTGCTGATCATTGTCTTCTCCAGCAAGTTCCGGGAGTGGGGCCTACCGGCTTTCCCCGTCAGCGGCATGGTCGATCCCCGCGGCGGCGGCGGTTTCGCGGACCGTGTCCAGCACCTGATCCTGCCGGTGATCGCTCTCAGCATTGGCGATCTCGCCGGCTGGACCCGCTACATCCGCTCCCAGATGCTGGAGGTGATTCGCCAGGATTACGTCCGCACCGCCGAAGCAAAGGGACTGCGCGGCGGCGCGATCATCTACGGACACGCCTTCCGCAACGCGCTCCTCCCGCTCGTGACGCTGATCGGCCTCAGCCTTCCCAATCTGGTTGGTGGCGCGTTCATCATCGAAAACGTCTTCGCCTGGCCGGGACTTGGCCGGCTCACCGTCGAAGCGGCGCGGAAGAGCGATTACACGCTAATCATGGGCACCGTCCTGATGCTCTCGGTCGTCACCTTGCTCGCCAACCTGCTGGCCGACGTCATGTATGCCGTCCTCGATCCCCGCATCAGATATTCGTAGTCCACCGTTCCCGGCGCGCCGCGGTATCTGGCGCGCCGGCCCGTTCGTCACTCGCTCGCCCCCGGTCGCACAGGAGCCCTCGTCATGGCGCACCCGACCAAACGTCTCGCCAGTGGGGCCGGTGCCCTGACCGACGCGCGACCTCCCGTTCGCCTGACCGCCCTCGAACGCCAGCAGGTCCGCTCGGTTCCCGGTTTTTACCGGCGCGGCTGGCGACGCTTCCGCCAGAATCGCGTCGCGATGGCCGGGTTGGTCGTCAGCGGGGCGATCATTCTCTTCGCCCTCTCAGCCGGCCTCATCTCGCGTCTGACTGGCCACAGCTTCGCGGCGGGAAACCTTCGCGAACAGTTCCTCGCCCCATTTAGCCCCGGCTATCCCCTCGGCACCGATGCCAACGGCCGCGACGTTCTCGTCCGCGCCGCCTACGGTGGTCGCATCTCGCTCGCGGTCGCCGGTCTCGCCTCGGTCACCTCACTCGGCATCGGCGGTATCGTTGGCGCGGTCTCGGGCTACTTTGGCGGCTTCGTCGACAGCGTCTTGATGCGGGTGGTCGATGTCCTCCTCTGCATTCCTGGTCTGCCCCTCCTGATCCTCATCTTCACCGTCTACCGGCCCAGCCCCTACGGCTTGGCCCTCTTCATCGCCCTCCTCGGCTGGGCCGGCGCGGCTCGTCTCATCCGCGGCGAAGTCTTGTCGCTCCGGGCCAGGGACTACGTCGAAGCCGCCCGCGTCATCGGCGCCTCGAACAGCCGCATCATCGGCCGCCACATCATGCCCAACGTCGTGCCCTTGATCCTCGTCTCCCTCTCGCTGGCGCTCCCTGGCTTGATCCTGACCGAAGCCGCCCTGAGCTACCTCGGCTTCGGCGTCCAGATCCCGACCCCCTCCTGGGGTAACATGCTCGAGAATGCCCGCGACTATTTCACCCGCTCATGGACCAACGTCTTCATCCCCGGCCTCTTCATCTACCTCACCGTCCTCGCCATCAGCCTCGTCGGCAACGGTCTCCGCGACGCCCTCGACCCCCGCCTCAACCAGTAATCTCAAATCCACTCGACTCCCACAGCTCCCATGACTCGCCCCCGACACCGTGCTCCCCTCTCCCGCGCATCGGGAGAGGGGACAGGGGGTGAGGGCTTTTCGGGGCAGGGGGTGAGGGCTTTAGAGGGGCGGGGCTTTCAGAGGTTGGGCGTGAAGGCATTCAGGTTTGGACTGCAACACGCGCCCGCCGCTCCTCGACCCTCCTCCCCTCTTCTCGACTTCTCGACTCCTCGACTCCTCGGCTCTTCTCGACTCCTCGCGCTGGCGCCGCCGTCCGCCGGTGTGCGATCCTCGCCCCCCGATAGCGGCGGCGACCGTGGGGAGCGATGACGGGATGACTGAGGCGGGAGAGCAGGCGGTTCCGGCGCGACGCGACGTCCCCCTCGAAGAGCGCTGGGACCTGGAGAGCGTCTTCCCCACCGACGAGTCGTGGGAAACCGCGTTCCACGACGCCGAGGCGAGGTTGCCGCGGCTCGCGCGGCATCAAGGTCGCCTCAGCACGTCCGCCGGGGCGCTGCTAGCCGGTCTTCGCGTCAAGGACGCGATCGACGAGACCGTCGAGCGACTGCTGGTCTACGCCCTGCTCCGGCGCTCCGAGGACGCCGCGAACGCCACCTACGGCGCCTTCGCCGACCGGGCCCAGGGTCTGGCCTCGCGCGCCGAAGCCGCCGCCGCCTTCTTCGATCCCGAGATCGCGGCCCTGCCGGACGAGACCGTCGCCGCCTGGCTCACCGCCGAGCCAGCGTTAGGCCAGTACCGCCACGCCATCGAGCGCATTCAACGGCGGCGCCAGCATATCCGCTCCGTGGAGGTCGAAGAGACGCTCGCCCGGGCCACCGAGATCGCCGCGGCCGCCGAGACGGTCCACGTCGTTCTCGAGGATGGCGAGATGCCCTTCGGCCAGATCCACGACGAGCGCGGCGCGCCGGTTGCGCTGGCCCAGGGCAACCTGGAGCGGTACCTGCACAGCCCGGACCGCCGGGTCCGCCAGGAAGCCTGGGAACGGTCGGCCGACGCCTACCTCGCCTTCCGCAACACCTTCGCCGCCACCCTCTCTGGCGCCGTCAAACGGGACGTCTTCTACGCCCAAGCCCGTGCCTACCCCTCCTCCCTGGAAGCGGCGCTGGCGCCGGACTCCATCCCACCTGAGGTGTTTCACACCCTGCTCGCGACGATCTGGGCGAACTTCCCCACCTGGCACCGCTACTTCCGCGTCCGGCGCCGTCTGCTCAATCTCCCCGAGGGCGATTTGCACGGCTACGATCTGGAGGCGCCCCTCGCGCCGCAGCCGGCCATCCCGTTCGCGCGCGGCGTGGAGTTGATCGCCGCCTCGCTGGCTCCGCTCGGTCAGGAATACGTCGGCGTCGTCCGCCGCGGCATCGCCGACCGCTGGGTCGACCGCGCCGCCAACCAGGGAAAGGGGGGCGGCGCCTTCAGTTGGGGCTCCTACGGCACACACCCGTTCATCAGCATGATCTATCAGGACGATCTCTCCAGTGTCAGCACCCTCACCCACGAGCTGGGTCACTCCCTCCACTCCTACCTGACCTGGCGAACCCAGCCGGTCACCTACAGCGGCTACGGCATGTCGGCCGCCGAGACCGCCTCGAACCTGAATCAGGCGCTGCTCGGGGCCCATTTGCTACGTACGGAGCACGAGCGCGACTGGACGATCGCCGTGATCGAGGAGCGGATGGCGAACAACCTCCGCTATCTCTTCACGATGCCGATCCTCGCCCGCTTCGAGCTCGATTGTCACGAGCGCATCGAGCGTGGCGAAGCCCTGACCGCCGACGGCATGAGCGAGACGCTCCTCGCCCTCTACCGCCAGGGCTACGGTGGCGAGGTGGCGATGGACGGTCCAGACGCGCCGCGGATCGGGATCACCTGGGCCCGCTTCCCCCACCTCTTCGCCAATTTCTACGTCTTTCAGTACGCCCTCGGGATCAGCGCCGCCGCCGCCCTGGCCACCCAGATCCAGGACGAAGGCCAGCCCGCCGCCGACCGCTACCTCAATTTTCTCCGCGCCGGCGGTTCCCGCTACCCCATCGACGCCCTCCGCGACGCCGGCGTCGACATGACCTCCCCCGAACCCATCCACCGCGCCTTCTCCCTCCTCGAGGGATATGTCGCTCGCCTCGAAGCCTTCGCCGGAACCTCCCCCGCTCCCCTTTGACCCCCCGTCCTCAGTCCTACTCCGTCCCCGTGCACCATCCTCTCCATCCGGTCATAGTCCACTCCCGACTCCTGACTTCTCAGCCCTCAGCACTCAGCACTCAGCCCTCAG
>JAABUS010002805.1_pt1 | contig 31035 bp, 28 predicted proteins | sample 5560161 | NCBI WGS metagenome assembly JAABUS01 (sample SAMN10711885, study PRJNA513376) | rock metagenome | isolation source: Antarctica rocks | place: Antarctica: Victoria Land, Trio Nunatak nord | collected 2016-01-04
GGTCAGAGTATCGTGGGTCACTGCTGTGGCTGCGGCGGGAGATGCGCCGCTCGGTGGTGGTGGAGGGGGAGGGGTGGTAGATGGCGGGGGGGCCGTAGGGGGGGTGGGGTGGGGTGTGGCGGGATTGGGAGAGCTGGAGGGCGGATTGGGGAGCGTAGTCGGTGGGGCGGTAGGAGTCTTGGTGCGGGGGGGCGTAGTAGGTTGGGCGGTAGGGGTCGGCCATTTTTGGGGGCTGGGGTTGGTGTGGGGTTTTGGGGGTAGAGGGAGATGGAGGTGGTGGCAGGTGGTGGGGCTAAGTAGACTTGAAGTGGGGTCGAGGATGTGAGTAGGTAGAGAGTGCGACAGAGCGACGGAGTTGGAATGAAGAAATACGGGTCAGTGCAAGAGAAGGAGGCTGATGGAGTTTCGTATGAGATTACTTATGTGAATGATGAAGAAGGCTCGAGAAAGCGACAAGGTTGATTAAGCTGGAGGAGACAGAAGGTGAAGAACTTTCCGCCTTGCTGCGATGACGTGCCTAGAGCCGACCACTCCGCCCCCGAAGGTCTTTCACCTTTTGCGCCCAGCATTCTTTCCTCGCCCAGTCTGCGAATCAGAAGTCGTGATAGTCGAGGCAATACGAACTGAGTGGTTGGTGGAATGTCTATTGTTGACGTCACTTATCGTTCTTGACTCATGCTTGGTCGCAGGAGTCTTTGCCCTGATTTGACAAGAGCAACACTGGCAGGCTTCTGCATGCAACGCACGGCAGGTAGCTCATTCGAGTTTCTTGACAGTAGCCATCTTATCTTGTCAACACACATCTTCGCTTTAGTACAGCTTCCTGCTTGAGGATGCAGAATCTCAAAGGTTGGTTAGATCTGTCCGACAAGCTTCTTTCTCACATGCTCCTTGCCTTTTATGGCTCCTATACCTTCCGAATCCTTTATCCTTTGTGCTTGCGCATTGAGGAAAGGCGTGCGCTCAATTTTCCAAGATTGTCTAAATGCTTCCAATCGTGGACGTTTCGGGCTTGGGTCCTGGAAGATCACAACCTCCGGCTTCAAGCGCTTTGATGGAGTCTTAGGGACGTCCTCCTCTGAGTCTGGGACCTCGCGAGACTCTTCCCAGAATCTTGCCGTACGACCTGTCGAAGGCGGCGTGGGTAGCTGTTCAACGGTCAAGGAGCGTTTACGCTTCTGAGACTTTTCGGCTAAGCCTATAGATGAGGGACTGATAACCGGTTGAGGAGGCATCTTTGATGTCTCGGACAGTGGCATACGTCTTGAGGTAAAGTTTGATGTAGCTTTCCTGGTAGTCTTTGACGGTGTCGCAAGTCTGCTTCCAGCGTTCTCCTTCTCTGCATCAACTTCGCTCATCTCGGCCTTGATCGAGACTAATCTCGGCAACTGAACGCCGGCCTTGGTGACCTTGGGTTTCAGTTCACTCTGTATATGCCAAAGATCAGGCCTATGACGTCTCAGGGAGCCAATCCATTCGTCGCAGTCCATGCAGACCCAGTAATCGATGGTGTTTTTCCAAACACTCTCAGGTGGTTTCGTATGATTGACAAAGATAACTCTGCCTTTTCCACCGGCTCTTGCATGCACTGATTTGGCAAACTCTTTGATCAGTATCTTAAGCCCATGGACGTGCAGCGACGTCCCGATAATCAAAAGCACGTCCGGAGCGAAGCCAAGGTCGTGGGTCGTTATCGACGATACAGCGTCGGCAGATGGGTGTTCCTCTCCATACAAGACAATGTTGGGTCGCAGCACCCCAATCTTTGTGCCACGTTTTCCTCGATCTCTCCTATCTTGATCCTGCAGCATGCATGAGAAGCACTCTGGGGCTTCCCCACTTAGCAGCACCGCTTCCCTGCCACCTTCTTCCCATCCACATGTCTTCTGGCAGAAAGTGCATCGAAGCGTTTCCAGATCACCGTGCAATTGCACGACCTCACAGCCGCCGTCCTGTTCGCCGCCCAGCGATTGTCCGGTGGAGGCCTTGGGTAACGCAAGGGACTTCTTCGTAAAGCGGCTCCTTACTCCTTTTCCCCTGCTGAGCTCTGTGCATAGTCCTTCTCGAGTCTCTAGCCCATCGATATTCTGGGTGTAGCATCTCACCAATCGCTTGCTATCGCGCAATGTTCGGATGAACCGATGCGTAGGCGTAGTCTGCTTGACTTCCTCCCTAATCCTCTTTCGCAGCGAAGCAATAAATGTATAAAAGACCGAGGTGCTGCGGGGATCTTTCCATAGGACTGAGTCGAAGAGATCCTTGCCTTTCACATTTGTAGGGATCGATGGAGCGTGCGAAGAAGGTAGAGGAACGGCAGGCTTCGACTCATTGCATGATATGGAAGGAGGTGCCACGGTATCGTCATAGCTTGACTGTATTAGGGCATATAGACCCTCTTCAGACCGAAAATCCTACGTAGCATTAGCATTGGGGGGATTCTTAGTTTGCGTACACCAATGACTTGCCGGAATGCCACAATTCGTGGAAATGCCAGCCCCAGTGATTACGACGACCTTCTTGGAGGAAGCAAGAACATTTGCAATGTTTTGCAGCTGCCGATTGTCACCTTTGGCGATCTTGGCAATGGCCATGGTAGACAAGCGAAGGATGGTCCTCCGAAGTTTACTAGCCTTTGGTCGTGGTAGACAGGAAGTGGGTTGAGAGTGGTGAGGGTTGTGTAAGATCTAAGGTATAGAATTGATGGAGCCAGAACAGGTGCCCGTAAGCATGGCCTCAAGTAATGGACAGGGAATAGGTACATATCACTTTAGAAAGGTCGTTAGAGTGACGCGACTGGAGACGCGCTCCGCTAGCGTGATCGGTCAAGGCCAGTTGTGGAATAGCGAGTATGAGCAAGACCACCGTTGCACTTGGACTGTTTAAAGAAATACACAGACTGTATTGCTGTTGATGAACACCAGTTGTCAGAACGTCTCCTATGCTCACAAAGACGGACACAGTGGCATCCCAGGAGATTCTCTGGCTCTAGCAACCCACGAAATTTGCCTTGAAGGAGGCAATGCATTCAAAGTATATCTAGGCATGTTGGACCAGGCAAAGAAACTGGGCTCAATGAGCCTTGAAGCTATTACTATGGACTTTCCTCTGGCCTTCGACTGCAGGCCAGGTAGAGTATGTGGGTAGCGCTCAATACAGGATTTCCTCAAACCAGTAGTACTTTACGTTTATTAGCAGCTGTCACAATTGCCTATCGTACTCATTTCAGTAGATCGCGTGTACATTCTCCCCAACACCTCTATCAAACATGACTGGCGAGAATGTAAAAGTACAAAGAGATCAAAAAGATCCAAAGAATTTCAAGAAACCCTCCCAGCCCCAACTTTCGCTCCCTAGAAACCCAGAGAAGAAAGCCGCCGGTGACCGTCACTCATTTCCCCTTTGCAGCCATGTACCGATTGCCAATGTACCAATTGCTGCATCTCTATACTCTGATGCAAGCCCGCGTTAACCGAACGCCGCAGCATGCATCAACCAGCTGTGACCGCATCAATGTCTAGTTCTTAGACCCGCTATTGACGGCATGCCTGTGAAGGTGCCTTCGATGTCTCTTTCCAAGATGACTGTGCGCATGAGCTGTCGCCTCATCCCTCTTCTCCTCAACCTTGGGAGCCTCGATCGCCCTCTTTGAGGAACCGCCGAACTGCGGATGGGCGACACACTTGAACGAACTCCATGCCGGCGCATTACCAACGTGGTGGTTGTTTGGATAGGTATAGACAATCCCCGCTGCACTACGGAAGAAGTCTGGCGCCGGGCCATCGACCTTGACTGTTTCCGGAACACCCATCGGGTTTAAACAAGAGCCATCTTGATACGTGCCACCGCCGCTGGCGCAGTTGCTGCACGCCTCGTCCGTGCAAAGCGGGTCAGACGTGCCAACCGTGCTGGTGCCATCGGCGCCTGTGCACAAGATGGGAACGGTGTAGCCGGGAATGTAGCTAATGTCCACGCAGGGGAATTCGGCACTCGTATCCCAATTGCCCTCGATCCACGTGCTGCGGCTATTGGCTGTGCCATGACCCACCTGGAGATTGCCACCAGTTTGGCCGCGCTCCTGGCAAATTGTGCATGTAGCGCCGACGGCGATGTTGGAACATTGGCCAGTTGTCCACGGGGTTCCGGCCAAGATGACCAGTTCTTGATGGGCGTTGTTGGTGATCTCAATAGATTGTTGGCCGGAAGAGCAGGTGCTGCCTGAAGGCCCAGAATTGCCGCCGCCGTTGGCGCTGTTGCTGGGAGACGCCGTGGTAGAAGCCGCCGTGGTGGAGGGCGCAGGTGCGGCCGTAGTGGTGGGCGTGGTGGCAGGAGGAGTTGTGGTCGGGGTTTGGCCACCTGCGTCTCCGTTGCTCGGCGATGAGGGAACGTAGACTGAGGTTGGGGAGGGTTGCTGGACTGGGGCAGCGGGCTGACTGTTTGCTGCCGCGGGGGCCTGACCTCCGGCGTTGCTGCCCCCGCTATAGTCCACGTTGCCGTTGCCCCATCCACCTGCTGGTGCTCCCCAACCGTTGGCGGGTTTCCAGTTTGGGTCCTTAAGCCAAGGGTAGTCCTGAGCGCCAACCAGGAGAGGAAGCCCAATCGCGAAGAATGTGACGGATCGCATCGTTGCGAGTCTTACGTCGTCAAGATCGTTCTATATTGTATTTTGTACGTGAAGGAAGTGCTGACGCGTCACTGTGATAGTGGAGAAAATGAATGTAATCGTCGTATATACTTGTTCAAAGGAGTGTGAAGTATATAGTAAGTAAAAGAGTGAAGATCTCCACTGCCACAGTCGACCAGCGATTCATAAAAGATGGAAAAGGTGAGGGCTGAGGAAGGGAAACGAGAGAAGGAAGAGGGAGATGAAACAGGGAGCGTCAGGCCTCTCGGTGAAAATGGGAGGATGCGCATTGCGCAGCCGGTCGTGTTTCGGCTCTTTTGGCCCCAAGGAACGATATTCAGGAGCCCAGCCATTGTCAGCCAATTGTCAGCCTGGACGCCTTTCCCGCGTCCACACTTGCGACTTGTAGTCGCTGCATCTTTTCCCCATCGGGCATAGACGGCGCTATCGAGAGGATTAGCGCTTTACCGCATCGGGAAATGCCTCCGGGATTACGAGTGAAGTTGTCGTCTGCACGCCGCCTGCTGTTATTTGCACTGCCTTTTGCACTGCCAAACATCAGTCGAAAGAAATACGACCTGCATCGTAGCATTGTCGGCGAGACACATACGGACAGACGCGATAACGAGATACGCAGTAATATGACTGATAAGTGAGCAAGGTATGAAAACACTCCAAAAAGAACGCTCAAAACGCGCTCTCAATCGCATGCGAACAGGCGCAGCAATGATGCGGACTTTGCTGATACACCTATCAAGAAAAGGCACATTGTCGAAACGTGGTCTTCTCGAGGTTGCTGAGCGAGCAATGCTCTAAGAAGGGCTTGAGTTTGACTTACTATATTGGTGGGACTTGGGAGGTTGAACTGGCTGTGAGATCAGGCCTGACACGGCGACCGATGGGGCGCGAAACCGTGACGTAACATCCAAGGCTGATGTAAAGATGCCAGCCATCCCCCAACGAGCGCATAAAACCATGTCGCATCAGGTCCAATAGCTGCGTTATACCTCGCCCCTTAGTAGTATGTATGTGTACTGTCAGCAGCAATTTTGCGAATCAGCTTGGTTCTATGTTCAAACTCCAATCTCTTCGATCCTATTTTGGTCGCCCGAACGAACTATTTAACAGAACAGGCCATGCCTCTTTTACCGTGTGTTTGGGAGAGGATATTATTGGGAACCTCATGAGCCTGGCAACGTAGGCTTTCGTGACCACGGGCGTTGTTGTGGCACCAGCAATCTTCTCATCAATGAAGTTCCCTAGCCTGACGGCTCTGGGTTTCTGACTGGATGCGCGCCAGAAGGACCGTAGCCATGACCAAGATGACGGTGACGTGAGATTTTGACTCACCGAATTGGAGTGTCGCATAGACCTTAGGAGACGCCGACTAAGCCAAAAGATATCTCAGTGCTTTCATTTGTACGTATGCTAGATGTACGTCTTGAAAGAATACTATTCGGTATCCCGTTTGACGATGGTCTAGCTAAAAGAAAAAGACCTAATCCACATGAGCCTGATTAGTGTGGATAGCAAAGATCGCTGCTGATCATGCTGTAGCAGATGTGCAATCTTCCAGAGTCGGCTCCCTTCTGGAGATGGAATTGCGAGCAGGGTGGCCTCCGCAACTGGCTCCGTAATTGTCTGCGGTACGTTCGAGACCAGTCTAAGATACCTGCATCATGCGCACTGACAGGACACTCAACGGGTGACGTCTATTAAATAGTGGCTCAAACCTCAAAGCTGTTGACAACGAATGGCGGAAATCGATATCGTCAATGCCTTGTTGCGCCCTATATTGAGTACTTCACCATGTTGAGGTGCACTTGGTGGCTCGCAAGGACATTGAACCTTCCCCGAGGATAACAAAATAAAATGCTCGTAGCAATGGCCTGTACGGTCCATAGGTGAGTATAAGAAATTCAGAACATACAGAGTGGACGAGGAGATTTCAAAGAATCAAATCTTAGCGCATGCAGATAGCTGACGAAGACTTGGCGCTTGGAAATTACCCTTTTCCATCACCTTGTGTGTCATTGGTCGAGAAGCCAATTATCATGTTCTCTCACTGTTTCAGAGCCTCCAATGCTTTCCTTCTACCTGATCACTACATATGTTATGCATTTTCACTGCTCAGTCTCTGGCAAGATTCGCATATACACGCTTCCCTTCTCTCTTCTCAACATGACATAACTACATATCTGTCTCAAACGTAAGAACATCCTCTATCCCAAGACGCAGAAGCATACGAGCATTTTCGGTGGCTGCGTCGGAGTAGAAGCCACAGATGGAGCTGGAGCTAGGGTGAATTGTCTGGACCTTCTTAAACGAGAATGCGCGATGTATGGTCCAGGATGATTCTTGCTTTCAAAGACAGCTTCTGGTGAAATTGATCTCTCCTTCAATCGAATCTCGATGTCGGTCATCTGAATAGATTATATGTCGTTGTATTGGGACAAACTATGAGCTCTTTTATCAGCAATTGGTGTATGCTGAGTTGGCGAGATTTGTGTTGTTTGCACATTTAACAATAAGCTAGAACTATCAGCATGTATACTCTAGGACGATTCGACCTGACAACAACTAATCTTGAAGACCCGACTCTAAGTCACTGCCCCTGGAAATTGATCGCGTGAGGGGACGACAGACTATCCTTGGGTTCGTTGTTGGCCCGCTGCTGCTTCCCTGCGCCGCGCGCCTCATTATCCTTGACGAAGCCCTCGTCGAGACATTATGAGACTCACTGCCGGTCATTACTCGTCTTGACTGTCTGATCAACGCCACGGATGTCCTCGTCCTCGGAGTCGCTACTGGAACTATCTGATTGCTCTGTGCAGCCACCGTCGCTACATTAGGCGAAGCTCTCGTGGAAGCAAAGTCACCGAATGTTCGAGGCCGTCTCACTAGAGCGGCCGCTCTGCTCGTGCTCCTCGCACTTGCAATGCCCTGCGGAGGTCCAGATTCTTGCTCGTCCTGCGATCGCTCCACAGGTCTTGGCTCTATTGTCTCCTGCTCCGGTGCAGCTTCCATTCTTTCAGCTCCATGCACTGGACCTTGCCGCTCGGTAGACCTCGCTTCTCTTTGTCGAGGTACAGCCGCGGTCTGGGTCTCTGCCACTCCGGGACCGACCTGGGAGTCCTGAAGCAATGATGAGATACGTCTTCCGGGTCTTGGCACTTCCCTTTCGGCCTCTTGCCCTGTCGCGCTTGGCTCAATCGCTCTCGAATCATTTCTAATTTGGGCTCGAGCGGCCAGGAGCATCCGAGTCGCGGCTGGTCTCCTTATCCACACGCGAGGCCTCAATCTTGTTGTCTCGTCCGGTAAGCGAGGCATTGGTCGACGCCCGGTAGGGCGTCGGACAGTGGTGCCTCTGGCGGCGTCAAGTGAAAAGACAGCGTTACGTACGCGGTCTGTGGGGTCAGGCATGTGATCGTGCCAGGATCTACGCATCGACCCCTGTGGAGTATATTGCTCGAAAAATTGCCGTCGGCAAAGAGGGCATGTCGTGCCTTTTGCTAGCCAGGTTGCAATGCAATGGTTGCCGAATATGTGGCCGCAAGCTAAGCGCACTGGATTTTCTGAGCTTACATTGATGGCGGTGAAACCGACGGTGCTCTCCCGATATGGTGAGGTGCAGATATTGCACACTCGTTCATCGGTGGAAAGTTCCTGAATCGGTACGACCGGCAGGCTGGCGATGAAGGATTTGAAGCTGAGCGGTGGATCCGGGAGGACTTGGGTTTCGGACGCCATTGGCTGGCTGTTGTTCTATGACCAAGGAAGGAAGGCATTTGACTAGAGGGCGAGAAGGCTTCCATATAGCCAGCTCTTGGTGCGGAATCTGATCACATCGAAAGTGATGAGCATCCAAGCGAAGCATTTCAAAGAGAGTATTCCTGGACGTCACGTCATCGGATTAGGTGAAGGTCTTCAGTGCTGATTGAACAATGGCGTGTCAGGATATCGAGGTCAAGAACAAGTAAACGTGTGTTGACCAAGGGAACACGTTAAACAGGAACGTCGTCCGAAGACGCATGCCACCGCTAGGGAGGTCGCATCTTCTTCGTTTGCCTTTCTTTGTTCCGTCCATATCAAGATGCCATATCTGTCTCAGTAAAGCGTTGACCATCAAGCCCAAGGTCGTTCCATAATCCTCACCGCAGTATCTCTCACACATTTTACACTGTCATTACCTTCCACCGAGGCTTCAGAGAATCAGAGTATGACAGCTCTAAATCTTCTTGGAGATTGACTGTACTCTACCGAAGATACCGTGCGCATAACGCCATTGTTCCAAGATCGCATATCTACGACGACTTATTGTCCCAGAGGCTCGTCGCTAACCCGATAATCAGCTATCAGTTGCGCTACAGTGATTAGAGGCATCTCGCGCGTCACGATGGACACTCAAATGAGTTTTGCCCGATCGCACGCCTTGGTAATCGATACTCATGAATAGGTTGAGAGATTGCCAGTAGGAATCAAAGATCTGAATTGATTCAACGTTTACACATAGTACTCCGACCGAATCAGAGCCATTGGCAAAGCGCCATGCAGCCTTTTTGTGGCGAGGGTGGAATTTGCACAATGATGGGAAACCGGTCTGAGAAAACTATCAGCTGCGAGCAAGATCTTGACAGAATTGAATTGATTGTGATGGAGGGAATAGCCGAAATAGATGCCACCGGATACTGCATTGTCTCTTAGAGATGCCGCTGTATCATACGGGGAAAGAACCTTCATTACAGATCGAGGGCAGATATCTTTAGTTCGCCATGACATTAGTTCTTTTCAAGTCATGGAGAAGCCACGCCACAGCCTGGTATAAAAATCTTCAACGCTTTATAGACCGTGTGCATTACTGTTCCTACATCCTCTATGCTCGAGATACCACTAATTCGGATATAAAAGGTGGAGGAGCACTGAGGCTCTAATTGTATGAGGGAATAGCTGTGTAGCGTTCTCTGGCAATTCGAAGTGGGGCTACCTGCAGCGTCTTGTAACCTCTGTTGAAGCTTAGAAAAAGGTCTGACGTCATTGAGGTGCAGGACATGCTAATGCCGGGACACGTCGGGATATCGAGGTTTCATTATTAATCAATTTTTAGGCATAAAGATTCATCTCTCCTGCTCTACTTGCGTAAGTAACATCAACCACCCTGATATTTGTTGGGATCCGAGGAAAGAGCAAGCAAATATCTCTGTGCTCTCACCACCATGTCTCAATGCTGCCTCTCCGGCTTCAAATGGGATGGCACACCTGTGGGCAAAGAGATTAAGCTGGCGAACAACGATACCTACGTTACCGGCTCCAACAAAGACGTAGCCATCATGGTCGTGCACGATATCTTTGGCTGGACATTTCCAAACCTACGCCTCTTGGCTGACCACTATGCTCAAGAAGCAAATGCCACGGTGTATCTGCCGGACTTGTAAGTCTTTACTGGGTTTGTGTCGAATCTCTGATCACGAATAATGTCGGACAAACCCTCATGACTGAATCTCGGTACATGATTAGCTTTGGTGGCGACGTCGTGTCCACCGATACGTTAGATGACCCCGAAAAATTCAAGAACTTCGACTTAAAAGATTTTATCTTCAGCCGCAATGGCAAGGAGAAGCGCTATCCAGAGATGGTCGCCTGCGCGAAAGCTTTGAAGTCTGAACATGGCTTCAAGAAGCTGGGCGCCATTGGCTTCTGCTATGGCGGATGGGCGGTCTTCAAGCTTGGTGGCAAAGGTATGTTCATACAGTCTGCTTATTGCGTCTGTTTCTTGTCGAATCGCAAGAATTGGAACCGCTGATTCCTGTAGGCGAAAACCTCGTCGACTGCATCTCCACTGCCCACCCTGCCCTCCTAACCAAGGAGGAAGTCAGCAACGTCGCCGTGCCAGTGCAGGTCCTTGCTCCAGAGAACGATATCTGGCTTACGCCGGAATTGAAGGCGCTCTGCAATAGCACGATACCGAGCCTGAACGTGGACTATGATTATCAGCACTTCCCAGGGCTAGCCCACGGCTTTGCGACGAGGAGCAATCAGAACAATGCTAATGAGAAGAGAGGGCTGGAGCGAGCAAAGAATGCGGCTGTGGCCTGGTCTGCGCAATTCCTGCACATGCATTAGATGAAGGTATGTAAGGCGATGCACTGAAGTAGCTCCCTTCCGCAAAACTAGATAGTATGGTAGAGAAAGCAATTTAGTCACGCAAGTCTGTAAGCTGTGTTTACCGTTCCCTTTCCTGGTCGTCTTGCCTATCACGCAATCACTGCTTTCATGTCTTCTACGAGTAAGCTTAATAAGAGCAAAGCTTGTTCTTGTTTTGGCTCAACCCGCTTATGATTGTTTGACAGTGCAATAGATCTTTTGTCGCTATTAGGATCCCCGTCTGTTGTTAGGACCCCCGTCACTGTTGAATCCCCGTTACTATTAGGACCCCCGTCTATTGCTATCAACTAGGACATCCCCGTCCAGTCGCGTGCTTATTGTGAACAAAGATTATTGTACACAACACAAAGACTTTCTTCAGCGAACAAGGACAGACTTGCTAGGGAGTCAACAAGAGCGAAGAACCTACAAAACTACGAAGCCTGACACATCCTTGTTGTTCTGTTTGTATCTAGAGAGTTTGCTGTGTCTGTATCCTCCAGCATCATTGGCCACAAGTCTCCCTGCTTACAAACGGGCAAATAGTACCTCGATCTTCTAATCGCAGATAGCAGGACTATCACCTCCTTCCCATCTCCACAATGGACGGAAAGCGACGCGAAGAGAGAGAGCAGGCCGAGTACAAGCCGAAAGAGGAGAAAGCCCACGGGTACGAGCCGAGACAGCAATCGCGCACATACAGGGAGTTCGTGAATCTTCGCAAAGCGAACGAGCAGGCCGAGAACAAGCGGAAAGAACAAGCCGAGTCGAAGCAGAAAGATGAGAAAGCCAGGGTAAGTGAATCTTTGGGCATCTCTTGCCCCTTTCTGAGCATTTCAGGATGCTGGAAACATGTCTTAGCAGTATCGCCCCCAAAGCATGCACCTCTGCTGACTGCATTGACTGAAAGGAGGAATGCTGACTCCGAAATTTAGGAGTCCGAGAAGAGAAAGCGCGCACAAGAGCATGAGCCAGGGCTACCATTAGATCTCTATGGCATTCTGGATGTTCCGCCATCGGTGACGCAGGCTGAGCTGGTGAAGGCTGCGAGGAAGAAGCGGGTTGAAACACATCCGGACAAGTTCAGCGGCCGCAATATTTCACCTGCGGAGGTTGATGCGATCATCGAGACGTCGAAGACGGTTGGTCATGCTGCTGATATTCTCTGTGATCCTGCGGCGCGGGCGAAGTATGACGGCGAGGTTGCGGCTCGGAAGCAGAAGCAGCGAGCGGCTAGTCGAGGTGTGCCTGAGGGGATGTCCTACTTTGGCTCGAGTTCGCAGGCGAGAGAACATCAGCCTAAGCACCAGTCATCTGGCTTCAACGCTTATACTAAACCACGCAAAGCCGCTACCAGTCAGAAGAGGTAAGTAGCTTTCGAGGCTTCTATTACCCCGTTCCGAGATTCTCAAGAAGCGTGTCTGAGCGGTATCCGCTCCCAAAGCATGAACCTCTGTTCAATGCATTGACGGAAAGGAGGAATACTGACTTCGAAACCTACTTAGGGACTCGACAAAGTCAAGCTATCGCGACCCCAACAAATTCTACGACAGCAGCTTCTCCAATGGCGATGCCTCCGACGACAGCAGCTCTAGGAGCACCCATCGTAGCCGCGATGGGAAGCATTCAAGTGCTCACTCAAGACCTATTCCTCGCCCCCCAAGACAAGCTCCTAGAAAGTCTTTCGGCGCTACTGATGAGCCTCGCTTTGCAGACGCAGCATACTCAAGGCCCGCAGGTAGGAGCGCTGGTTTCTCGGGGCCACAGCCTTCCGCCCAGCAGCCTTACAGCCGGAACCAGAGGCACCAAGAGCCAAGCCCGTCTGCTCGGTATGCTCGCAGCCAAGATGAATGGCAGCATGCTAAACAGGCTAGGTTCCGTGACTTCCGCGACTTTCTTGACGACGTCGTGGACGAAATGGATAAGATAGACCACGATCTTCCAGAGCCAGTTCGCGCTCGCTTCGCCGACGGACGCATCTTCGACAGGTTCGAAAGTGCCAGCGCGAGTCCACGAGGCAGTCCGCAGTATAAAGACGAGCAAGAGATTCGTGAGGGATATCGGTACGTGCGAAAGCCAACGTCAAACAGTCGCCGTTGACGAGTAGACAACAGCGCGAACAATAGCCGTACCTTCACTCCAGATCAGGATATGGTGGATGACCCACCAGATACCAATTCAACACAATTCCCCATCTTTGATGGTGACCTTTAGGCCGAAGTAGGTAGATTTCTGGGCGTCTCGTGCCTCTTTTTGAACTTTTCAGATTGCTTGAAACACGTCTTAGGCAGCATCCCATGCACCTCTGCTTATTGCATCAACGGAAAGGAGGAATACTAACTTCAAAACCTATGTAGTGGAGCGGTGGGTATAACGCAGTTTGTACATTGCCCGGCTGTAGCTCAATAAACAGATTTCCTTGACATAATCTTTCAACTGGTCCTGTGAAAATCACCAAGCGTACATGCGTGTTGTCGTCCAACGACTTCGCAATAAGACGCAAAACTCGACTTCTAGTTCTTTGTTATCCTCTTTGTTGTAGATATTATACTCGTCCTAGCGTTATCGAAGCCCTGCTGCATCCTCATGCATGCGTCAATAAACATAAAGACTAACCATTAAGTCGAATTGTCTTAAAGCCAACGCCTCTATTGTGAGCGTCGCTAGATAATCCACACCTTCTTTACATTAACGCATATTCGTTTCACATACTTCGAAACGCTGACAGAATATTCGCTTACATAGAACAAAAGGTAGCTTACAAAGAAGCTTAGAGATTCCATGCCATGCGCCAACAGGATGCACTTTCAACGGCGCGACTTAGTACCTGGCACCCTCAAAAAACATGTTGACGTTTTGGTGATGGTGAGATCAACCAATATCCACTCATTGCAGAAGCGGCGAACCGTCAAAGCGTATCGCGCCTAGTCGGTAGAGCGGCGAACTGGCTTATTGAGAAGCGGATTCCATTGATATCTCCGAGTGTTACTATAGATGGGAAGGTGAATTGCCCACAAAGATCTTGGTGGAGGTGGCAAGAAGCCTCTTATGTCGCTCTTACCTGTGGCGCTCTCTTGGTGTTGAACATGCCAGATCTTGAACAAAGAAACAGTGGCGAGCTATTGGTAAGCCACGTATGAAATGTGGCCTGATCAGAGCTCGGATGACAAAGAGTCCTAGTCGAGAAATCCTTTGTTCAACCCGGATATGTCCTACTCCACTGTCTATCGCTTTGGCCAGCCTGATCTTGGCTTACGTCGTCGGTATTTCTTTACCTCGCACTCTGGTAGAATAAGCCACTTGCCGAAAGGCGACATCAATGGGCAGCTATAAGATACTCGACAAGCCCCACTATTGCTCAGCACCACTCTCCCCACTCACCACCAACCCATCCACTTCACTAAAACAGATTATATTTCGTCTCTTTCAAGGACATCCCATCCACACGAACGCCATGCAGACCAAACTCTTCTTCCTCGTCCTCCCCATCGTGGGCAGCGCATTGGCCTCGCCCGCCGCCAACAAGCCCGTTTCCGACGTCGAATACGCCGGCCACGTTGCTCCCAAGACCGAGATCAAACCCTTTACCGTTGACAAGAAGGAGGCCGACAAGTTTGAGGCCAAGGAGGACGTGGCTGATTTGGAGAAGAGAGGCAGGCACCGGGGCTGCACTGTGATGTAAAAGGGGACTGGTACTGGTTAAGGGAGGATTTCGGATGGTTTTAAGAGATGGAGGGTAATGTGGTTTTCAATTCCAGGTGCTAGTTCTTGACGAGAAGGTTTGGTGCCTCAATAGGTGGATGAGATATTTGTCCCATTCTTTTAGCCAAAAATACCATATCATTTTGGCTGATCCAGAGAACTCTTGTGATGCGCGTAGTATGACCGAACTACTCGAGAATAGATGATGCTATGCTTAGGTGAGACATGTGAAACAGTAATCATAGACATGACTGAAGATACAGTATAAATCTGCCAGAGTCACATGATGAGGACATAGAAAGAAGGATCGCACCGAATTACAGGCCACAACGGCTCACCTACTGTTGATGTCAACACCACCTACTAAAGTGGAGGATTTTGCTGACTATGATTGACTGTTATCTGAGGCCGGGCGCCGAGTCCATTTACCACCTTCAACATAGCTTTTAGAATCCTTATCGTGCAAGGATCTCGAGTCCGGGTATCGAAGTACGACCTTCGTTGCCTCTATTCCAGGTGGAGTATCGAAGGCGTGTTTGAATTCCAAACGATCGCGTACTCTCTTTTGAATGGCAGCCCACCTTGCATCTTCTTTATCTTTATATAGCTGTATTGCCTGCTTATAACCGTCCGGTGGGCTTTCGAACTCACTTTCAGACATGATTTTTCGCTCTGGGAGGCGTGAGGTCCTCGTAAGCCTAACCCACTGTGATTTAGCTTGGTCAAAATCATATTGCAGGCCATGGGCTGTTGTCCATGTTTCTTCCCAATCGAAGAGTACCTTTTGCCACCAGCGATGTCTAAGATCGTAGAAATCCTTGGCGATGCGTGAGAATTGCTCATCGTCGTAGTATCTCTGTACTATCATTGAACAAAGGTCAATGGCATCCATCATCGCCAAATTGATGCCGCCGGGGGATAAGAAATCTGGTACAGCGTGGCCAGCGTCACCGATCAGGAAGGCTGGCATACTTGCCCCTCCTCTGAAGACATCGGTCGCTGATCCGCTCCTCCTCATCCGAACAGAGTTCAGATACCACTTCTGCGAAACACCTCTGCCCTTGCAAATATCGTAAGCCTCAGCGACTGGGGGAAGAAGTGGCTGGAGACAGTCTATTTCTCTTGCGACTGTAACGTCGAACTTATACTCGACTCGGGGATTTCCCTTTCATCGATGTTAAGTCCGAAGAAGGCATTATAGTCTTCATTAGATGTGGCCAGCCGTGAATACCATAGAGTCATGAGGACCTGGTCCATGGACACCCCGTTGATAATGAGCATTAGCCGAGTATTGCCGAAGAGTAAAGAAATAGCGCCATTATTGAGATCCAAGAAATTCTTGAAATGAGACTCGTAATGTTTTCGAGAGACGACCACGGTCGACACGTATGTAATGGCATGTCAGGCCCAAAGGCTGAACGTCTCCCTAACTTCAAAATGCGCATTAGCGAGAGAGCTCCGACTTTCACCCCAACATGGAGCATTACCGGGTGAAAGAATGCCATCTGCACCAACTAGCAGGCTACCCTGGAAAGTCCTCACGGTTTGACCAGTGATGTATTTTGAAGTAATGACGCTCTCTAAGCTGGAAATACCTTCACGCTCCAGCTTGAAGCCATCATGGACCAATACAAGCTGTCTAAGCATTTCCATGAACGATTCCGTATGAATGGAAAGGTCATGTTTTCGAGCATCTCCGGCTATTTAGGGCTATATCATCGTTCAGAAATGATTGGTAAGTCTGAGCCCTTAGAAAGTCCTTCAACGGTTTGAGAATATATCTAGAAAGCATGGAGACATGATTACGACGCGGCCTCGATTAGAGGTCATGTCGGTGCCTTTCGCAGATCTCGAACCGTATCTTGGCGTTCTTGAGGCCACTTGCCAGAACGAGTCTGGCGGGTCCAGCGCCGTTGATCAGGATTGGAAGGCGGACATGTCTACGTTCTTTCGGGGCAGTGCTGCCAAAGTCATGGTCCACCCCTTTGAAGGCTGAAGTCACACTCAGACCATCCGGTCCCGGATTGAGCTTGGAGAGGTAACTGAGATGGCGTGACAGCGGACGGATAGAAGCTCCTAACCTTAACACAGTACGGCGCTACGAGTATACACCATGAAGCACTAAGGTACTGGTAACACCATCCAATTCTTTTGTTAGACTCTGACTGCTATACCCGAATGGGCCAAAAGTGCCCAGCCGGGCATCATTCCCAGATGAGCTAGCCTATACTTGTTGAGTCTCGTGCAGTGCCCCATCCCGCACTTTCAACGACTGATCAGCTCACTGCGCAAACATCAATGTCGGATGCAACAGAACGGGTTGGCAAGACGAACTCGGTATCTCTGAGCTGTGATCTTCGACCACAGCAAATTGGGTGTCGACCGTACTGGTCGCTCATCAACCCTATGCTAGGCAATTTCACCCTACGATGATCGACTCTGCTTGCCTCACCGTTCTCTCTGAGGGAGATTCGTGTAGCTGTTGTTCGCCTCGACCTATATCAACTCCCATTTGTAGCTGTCATGGCCAATGTGCTCCAACCAATTGTCGAACGTCTTGATATATGGATTAAGAAAGGCCCTCCTTAGGTACTGGACAAGATGATCGTTCTTGTCTTATGCTTACGCACCCTTGCTATACTTTAACATCAGGATTGGAGAACTGGTATGTATTCCACGTTTTGTGTTTCTTAGGTTCCATCCAATGTTTGCTACGGAACCCACATCAGGTGAGCAGTTGCTGCAATTCGTCTTGTGAATGCACAAATATGTGCTTCAATTTATTGTCTTTCAGTTTCTGCAAGGAAACGATCTGTGTGTTTGCCACGCCAGAGATAGTTGGCTATATATGGGGCTTGGGATCTTGTTTTAGATATCTTTATCACCGCCATCAATTGGCAACTCCATAGCAGCAACGATATAGGGGACCGGGAAGGAGATGGGACCATGATAGCAATAGAAGATCTGAAGGCCGGCATTCGCGATGCCGAATCATCGCTAGATCAACACCACTCACATACTGGGAAGAAGGATGGTCAACACGATTTTGTGGACAGCAAGGTTCCTTCCACTCTATGTTGCTTCCATCTCCTACTACCCCATCGTGTTACATTATCGAAGTGTTCCCTTCGACTTTGGACAATATTTTTCTCGCGTTACAATTATCTAACTATTTATACCATGCACTTATCTACTGAGCTCCTTACATTGTTTCCTCTACTAGTCGCAAAATCCGCTAATAACTGAATTGTTCGAAGTTTTCCTGTGTCACTTCTATCATTTTAACCCAATAGAATACCTATTCCATCAATTGAATACCTCGAACCCTTTATTCCCCAAGGGGATCCTATCTCTGATGGAAACGTCAGACTTTACATCGGCGAAACCGGGTATTTGCTCAAAGTATCCTGCGCTGCTCTGAGCTTGGCATCCCCAGTTTTCAAAGAAAAGCTCGTCACGAGACCTACAGTCTCTGCGACTCCTGGGGCGCTCGCTGGAGAGCTCTCCTTACCGCACGATAACCGTAATGCTATGATCTGGCTATGCTGGTTCCTCCACCATCGGCCCGTCTCCGAAGACAAGCTGCAACTGGCGCTGGTAGGGCACATCGCACTTTTGGCCCACAAGTACCAATGCACTGTTGCGTTAAAGTTCTGGTCACTACATATACTCAGGCACCCGTCGTTGGACTCAAATCTCGACCTAAATCCCTATGACATCCTGTGGATCTCGTTTGCATTGGACAACCACGAGGTCTTCCATGCAACATCATGGAGATGTCTATACAGACTCCCCAAAGGTTCAAAGCCAGCTATTAACAGCTATAGCTCGTTGGGCCCGGGAATGGCTCTACTACCCGACTGTTTACATGGTAAGCTACAACCGATGTGATCTACGCAATTGCCGTTAACTTACCAACCATCTTCAGACTCTATCGAGAGATCGAGAGTCTCCCTTACGGGATACCTGCAGTCAAAGATCGACAAAATGGTACAAGCATATCTGGGAGCTCGAGGAACGGCTTGTCAAGTCGCGCCTCGGCCATGCTCTTGTGCGACGATGGTGAATTGGCATTTGAGTGAATTGGAGAGGCTGAAGATTTGGCCTATAGCCGACTATGCACGCAAACAAGGCGTCGAGCCGTGCGTGGATGTGCTGTGGGAAGGCTACACTAATTGGGCCGGTCCCGCTTGCAAGTGTCTCGTGGGCGCGGATCTTAGAAAGGTGTTGGACAAGATACTGGATGCTACGCGCGAAAGAAGCAGGAAGCGTGCTCTCTGTTTGGGCTGCTTGAAGGCTCAACGCTCTGGCACGGAATTTCGGAATTGTAGGGCTTCAACGCGCAGCCAGTGCGTCAAGGCGAAGAACTAGCAGTTCAGAAGTCTTGCCTTATTATATGTCCAAGAGGTGTGTATCCTGCAGTTCGCTATAGTCCACATAACAGGGTGATCAAATTTGAATCTCTCAAAACAAGCTGTGCCCGACAATCAGGCTTTCTAGTGCACATAGCTTTATCATCGGATGAACGGATTATTTAGAATTGAAGGCGCTGATCGTTTTATCTGAACCATTGTGTACCCCTGATCTGGTGGAACTAGCCTTTCACGCCAACTCCCCACTCACCAATCTTGCTCAGCCCAGCGTCAGTATCCACCCGCATCTGCATCCACTCCTCCATCTTACTCGCTCCAAGAGCCTCATAGAACTTGATACTCGGCTCATTCCACTTCAGAACGCTCCACTCAAGCCTATGTCCTCCAATCCTCTTTCCCTCAAGCGCAAGCTCACCGAACAATCGCTTTCCATACCCTTTACCCCTGAATTCCGGTCTTATGAATAGGTCCTCTAAGTATATGCCAGGCCCTGCGCGCCATGTGGAGTAATTGTTGAAGTACAGAGCCATGCCAGCACATTGGTTTGGAGTCGAGGACGCAGGTGGGAAGATCAAGAGGGTCTTGGCGTACCCGGAGGAAGGCTTTGATGGGAAGGAGAGGGTGGAGCGGAGGGAGTCTTCGGTGGCCAAGACGGATGACGAGGCTCGCTCGTACTCGGCGAGCTCCTTGATTAAGGCCAGGATTGTGGGAACATCTTGAGGCCGGATGAAAACACTATCAGCCGTAGGAAGGCCCACTGCCAATTGGGAGAATGTCCTACCATCTTCGGTCGCATAGCGCACGGTAGGAGCGTCGGAGGTAATCGATGCCATGATGATTGAACTGTGGGTAACTGGCGCGAGGCGGCGTCCCGTCTGATTTAGCCGAGCTACGGTGTCAAGTAAACCTCATCTCCGCAACGCCAAGACGAAGAGGCGATCTGTAGAAACTTCCTACTTTAATCCTACATCTCCTTGGATTGAATCAGCATGTTTTACGGAACGTATAGATGGAACAGCGATTGGGTATCCTCGGTTCTGTGTCTCATTGAACAAAATCATAACCGGCTTCAAGCAGAGACCCTACGTTGCCTCGTCCATGGCTCGGCTAAAGTATCTTCATGGAAGGAAAATAGTCAGGTTATGAGCTACAACAGATCGAGGCGCCGACCTGGCTTCCACACTCTAGGTTGAGACATCTATAAAGAGTAACTCCTCTCCGTGATGTCGAGGAACGTTTCATTAATTCTTTCGATCACCAAGACGAGCACTCACCAAGTTTGAGTGACGATCTGTTCACAGCCCGACATATTCTCTCACTGAAGTACTACAGTTTCTATTCTCTACATCCGATGGCTCCGATGGCTCCGATGGCTCCGAAGGCATCGCACGTTCCTGTGGGTTTTCTCTTACGAAGGATGGTGCCAAAGTCGTGACTTACGCTTCTGACTCAAACGCTGCCCATGACCTAAGCAGTGAGATTGGTAAAGTTTGTATGGTTGCTATCCACGCGGACGCCGGTAGCATCTCTGGCGCCGAAAGACTGGGTAGCGAAACTGTGAAGCACTTTGGCAAGATCGATATCTTCATTTCCAACGCACATATCCTGCCACGAATGACCTTGAGGGCACGACTGAGGCCGATTTGGACAAGAATCTCGGTCTAAATGTCAAGGGCCCGTAGTTTCTCTGGCAGCTGAAGGGCCGTTGGAGGTCGCGAATCTCATACATGGAAACGGCTGCTGGCTTTGACACAGAAAGCAGCACCACACAAGGCGGCAGGCTCACACATCTTTATGGTATCGACCAGATTTTGAACTGCGACCATGGTAACAGCACTTTACCTGCTCTCATTCCTACTAAAGGAGCCATCGAGCTGGTAGTCCCCGTCATGTCGAAGGACCTCGCTCGCGAGGAAATGTGTATCGATGCTATCGCTCCTGGCCCAAGAGCGTTATACAATTTCTCCAAGGGCCAGAGTCAGCGCGTAGGCTCACCGGCACTAGCCCCATGAACTGGATCGGTAAATCGAAGGGGAATGCTGATGCGGTTTTCCTTGCTTCGAACGACAGCCGTTAGATTACGGGAGAGGGGGTCTATTATGAGGCGTGGACGACGCTGTACCGATGAAGGGGCTTGGGGGTCTACTTCCATTGATGAGTGTCAACCAGGATCGCAAGGTGAGTATAGGAAACGTACCACGGAACGGCCTTGGATGAAGATTATTGTCTATGATGAGTAGGTAGGGGGTTGACGCGATTCTCAAATGGCATGCTCTTCATTTCTTCTTTACATCTTGTATCCATGCAATGGCATGGACTGGTGCACTCCATCATCAACACTCTCCAGAATAAACGTATTGACGACTTTACGATGGGCTGGACGACCAATGGCCGAAAAGGCAAACCGTCAAAGCCTTTAAATTGCGTAGAAATAGTATTAATCCCTCACCCCTATTAGAAACCAACCTTGAAACCAGGATAGCATGTTGAGCGCCACTTTTACGTTGAGCTAATTACCTACAACCTCTAACTGTACATAAACCTTGCTCCCTTCGGTATCCCCTTTCTCAGAAAAACACACATTGAGATCCGCTTGAAGCCTCCTTCACGCAACCACACTAACAAACCAACAACCCAATCGACACGTTCCGACATCCCATATACTGGGACGACTATCCTCGAGCATACCTCTCAAGAGCCACACTCCATCAGCAGTCCCATCCAAACGCATCACTTATTCAGCCACCAACCACAACTTCTCTCTCCGGGCATCACACAAACAGTCCAAGCACATCCCACCCCTCTGGCTCACTCTCTCCACCATGGACAAAGACCCCCACGTGAGTAGTAGCCCCTCCTACACACACCAACCCGATCCATCATTAAACCCATCTAGCATTCCTCCGCTACCACCAAGCCCACCATCCCCCCAATTCAGCTCATACCTCAAGATCTCTCGGCGGCCGGTGTACGAGCACTGTCTGCTACAATGGCCGACCAGCGCCGTCCGGAAGCCGCGATCGAGCAACTGGAGGCCAGGATCGCGGAGGAGGAACGCCACACCCGATGCGTCGTTTATGGAGTAGGGAGGAGGCTTGAGGGTCATGCAACGGGCATCAGCGAGGCGGGAGAGGGGCTGGGAGAGGCGTCAAGGAAGGAGGAAGAGTCGTTGGCGAGAGTGGAGAGGGCGGTTGAGGGGCTGAAGAAGGAAGTGGAGAGGTTACGCGATGTGCTTAGGGGCTGGCAGGAGGTTTGATGGGTGCGTTGAGGTTAGATACCCATCTCAGGGGTGGGCGGTTGCCCTGGAATAATTCGAAAACCCTCGCTCCGCAGGAGGCTTGATTATCAAATTACGGTGTCAAGGCATGGTGCACTCCTCAAGCGGCCTTGAAAGTAATACACAGTTACTGCCTTCTCTACTCTCCTAATTCTTTGATTACCTCTTGCATTATCTCATGCGTGCGTCGACAAGGAATGGTACACCAATTTATCTATGTTCCTTGAAACAACGGTTCAACAACTTGACGTTGGGCTGATCCACCAGTGATGACAAAACGCAGAAGCGGGAAAGCGTTGCTGGACCAGAGGTTCCAACGCTTTGACGATAGGTTGATCCACCAGCGATAACCCGAAACGCAAGCGGGAAAGCGGGAAAGCGTTGTTGGATTAGAGTATCTAATCGTATGTCTTGTCTAGTTTTCCAGCAAAGTCTTAAAAATGTCTAGATAATCTCTAGTCTCTCTTCTCTTTTAAGACTCTTTACTTACTATCTCTAGATAATTCTTCTTGCAAAGAGTCTAATGTCGACACAAAGTGTCGCTAGACTTCTTGCATAATACAATCGATAAAAGTATTCCCAAGTTGTATTTTCTACTCCAAGATCGCATTGATTGACCAGTAATTACCTATGGTAGAAGCGGGAAAGCGGGAAAGCGTCGCTTGATTAGAGCAGGTCGACTCGAGGCAGTTCTCTTTCGTATTTCCGGCAGTCCTCTTCAGCTATACAAGCTGATTGGGAGACCGGTTTGGAAGTTTCGGAGGGAGAAGCTCGCTGGGTTTCCGCTGTAGCCACGACGGCGTCCTAGGTAAATCTCGGAGTCAGTATTCCTCCTTTGCGTCGAAAGACAAGATACTCCGAAGTTTACCTACCGAGATAAACGCGCATCAGACAGTCTCGATTAGCCGGGTCTTTTCTGGCCGCAGCTTGTAGCTGAGGGGGACAGAACATGTCGATAAGGGCGTGGCGTACAATCTTAGGGAGTGGGAGAATCCTCTGCGATCCCAGCAAATACGTCGGCTCTCTATGGTCTCGCGGCTATATATCTCGATTCTCGCTCTACCAAGCTTCATTACTCCTATTAGTATAAGAGTACAGCAAGGGAACAGAAAGATCTAGCTCGGATCTATTGAAAGCAGGTTCCAGACTGTCTAAGATTCGAGCATGCCATTGGAAATCATTCCAGAGCTGCAAATCCTGGGGGCGGAATGCGCTGTTGAAAACTCGATTGATGCCGGTCTGGTGGAAGATTTCGGCACAGAAGCCACGACCCATTGATCGGAAGATTGGTAGGTCGCTTTCGCTGTCTTCAGCGGCTTCTTGCTGCTGGACAGCGGTGGCGGAGTCTCTGGAAATGAGTGACTTGATCGACAGCCAGCGCTGTACGGTAGTGATGATCGAGGGAGTTTCTGCGTCCTGCGTCAGGGGGGGGGATGTAGACATCATGGACTTAGCGGACTTCTCGGTTGCGGCAACGCGTGAGAAGTGTAAGTGTGAAAAGGAGCGAAGATCTTTCGGATCGAGAAAGAGGAAGAGGGGGTGGAGTGTATACAACGTATATAAAAAGGACACATTGTGTGAGGTGTGAAATGGAGTTAATTAGCTCAACTTACCATGGAAAGGAGGAACGCCGAAAAGGCCACTTCTCTGTCGAGATGAGTCCCTTCCTGCCATTGTGGTTGGAAGAAATTAGATATTAAGAGGATGCTAATGAAAGCTAGCTAGGGCACCCGTCTATCGCATACACTCCGTGGCTAAATGAGGAGAATTGTTAAAACCGTATTTCGAAAAGGAGACCACCGCCACCCATTATTCCCCCAACGAACTGAAAAATGCCCAAATCCACCAACATCGGTCGAGATGACCATAAAAGAGATACCACCATCACCCATTACTTTCCCTATCGTCACAGTACAGGATTCGAATCTACCGTCGCCGAGACCCACCCTCGTCTCGACGTCTTTCATACTCCTCCTCCTTCTCCCGTCATCTCTCTTGTCTCTTAAGCTCATTTTGTTCTTTCACATATCGTATCCTAGCTCGCTGACCGGGAGTGCCTGATAAATTGCGCGCTCCTGGCTCCAGTACACCTGGAGTGAATTCAAGACGTCTACTTCGTTGTACCGTCGGAGCCGGTTGAGAAGGCGGTACCACGGGCCTTCGATTCTCCCGTAGGTGTTGTGGGGGCTGCGGATCATAAGAACTCGGTGCCGGGGCTATTGTTCGGTAGGTTGGTGGCGATTGCGGACCATAAGGACTTAGTACAGGGGCTATTGTTCGGTAGCTTGGTGGGGCTACTGTTTCGTAGAAGCTCGGCGGGGCTGGTGCTGCTGGATAGTAGGCCGAGGCTGGTGCTGCTGCTGCTGCTCCTGGGTAACGGGCTGCAGGTTGTGTTGAGTAGTGAGTCGACGGGACCATTCGCCTCCTGTCTTCTTCTAGATCCGCTTGCCTCTCCCTCTCTCTCGCCCTAGCAATTTCTTCTTCTCTCATAATGAGCTCCTGCCGTCGTTGCTCGGCGTCTTCTTGTCTTTCTTCATGTGATCTCAATACCTCCGAAGACAATCCTGACGCTGAAGATGGATCTGGCGCCAGTGGGCCCAGTACAAGCAAAGGCCTCGCTGGGGTCTTCGTAGTGGACCTGGACATTCGCTGTCTTGGAGCCTGGGACCTGGAGCTTGAAGCTTCAACATGGCTCTTCTTCGCACTGGGCCGCGGCGAGGCACCAGAAGAAGTGGAAGAATCAACAGGCCGTTTACGCCTTTTCTCTGTGACGGCTTTAGATGACGAGGAAGACTGGGGAGGTGGTGCGTCGTTCAACAAAAACCCTAGAGTGGCTTTATGGCTAGTATCTGTTCTCCCAGATGCTTGTCCGCGCTCTTTCTCGCGTGCGTCCTCGCGTGCGTCCTCGCGCTGAGCTTTCAGAAGCTTCTTGCAGGGTTTACAGAAATCATCTTGAGACCGTTTCTGTTTGTCTTCGCACTTGGCTTCCGGTTTGCCATTATGTCTTTCGGCTTTCTCGGAAATTGGGTGACAGCATTTTTTGTAAAAGGTTTTGTCCATGCAAGAGCAATTACGTACAGAAGCAGACATTGGCCTTGGGTGTTGAGCTTTGGTGAGCCGTCTGTGTCCAAGAATCGTTGTTGTAAGAGTGTAGTGTCTACTTTTATTGTTTTTGTGGGTGCTCTGAATAAGCTCCATGGCCGGGGAGTCCCGGACTTATATACTTGCTACGCCCAGCCAAGAAGTACTCTGGTCGGACAGTGACAGCGACTGGAAACAACGAGATCTCTTGCACCATGAAGATGTGGGAGGTAGGATCACGATGCAGCAATATATTCTTGAACCAAGTTCATCATGACGGCGCTGCCTTCAGACCATGTGAAAATAATCTACAGAGGAGAAATATCAGGGAACAAGAAACAACACTCTGTCAGAATCTAGATAATTCAGATTAAGGCTACTGCAGAGAAGACTAGAAGATGTAGGAGACCGGGACCTACTACAAAATCCAATACAGCAAGCATGCATCGACAAAGCGGGACTCCTGGACAGCTCAGCCGCCCGTTACAAAGCCTCAATTTACTAGGGACAGTTGTGACCGTGGGCCGTTACTCGCGTTGTGCAATCGACAAAGCAAACCCAGAATCTTGTAGCCCCAGGGGAGTTCTGAACGAGCATCGTGAACAAGCCAACGGGAAGAAGCCACCCCGAGAAGCCATCATGAAGAAGCCGTCGTGAAGAACCCATCGTAAAGGAACTATTGTGAAGAAGTCAGCGTCAAGAATCCGCAATGGTGAAGAAGCCTTGAAAAGCATCTACGCAGAAGCAGTCGTGAAGCGATGTTGGTGAAAAGGTCCTCGATCGGAAGGGATCACCGAGATGAATGCATCGAGAAGAGGCCTGACCGGATTTGCAGTCTTCATCAAACGGTGGAAACCGTTGCCCTCGTTTCTCATCGCCTAATCTGTTGCGATTGCCGTCATTACCACGCCGAAGAGAAAGCGATAGCATATCGATCAATTTAAGGAAAAACATCGAAACGAAGGGCGGCGAAGAAGTGTGGCGTGATGGTCAGCTTACAGCGTTGCATCGTTATCCCGTTTCGGGATAAAGTAGCCTGCATGCTGGCTTTAGAAAGCGAAGCACCTGTCCAGCTCCTGCAAGAGTCAAAAGCCCCCAGCGAGGCTAATTGAATGATGCATATGGTACCATGCTCATGGTACCATATTCATGGTCTGCGAGATGATTGACACCTGTGCCATGTTTTTCGTAACAGAGGTTGCTAAACTCATCATCTGCGCTGTGGTGGACAAAGCGCCCGAAAGACATACAGCATGCCATGGAGATACAAGGACGGCAAGCTACCTTGTAACTAAGAGTAGGAAGTACCTTACACCGCATAAGCCAATTCTGGGTATGATTACTTTATGTCTTGTTGAAATTCGAGTGAAATTAATGCAAAAGACGAGGTACCTTAGGCGTCCTCTTCGTAGAGTAAATAAGGTCCTTCTTGGCTCAAGTCCAGCTAATCGGCGCCCCCCTAGTCGCCAAGGCGCCTAGAAGTCGGCCCGAGCCACCGTCACAGCAAACTTAACGCTTCTTGCGAAAATCTTCTCCCTTTTGTTTCGATATAAGGTAAATCATGGACCAAATCTCTTGTCAGAGTTTTGAGGATGGGAAAATTTACGGTGTTCTCTGCTCATCTACGGTACAAGCCTTATTAGGCCATAGTGACGACATCCCAGGTATCTCGCTCAGCAGCCGCGAGCATGATTGGGAGGACTATGTAAGCTGCAGGGTCAACCACCTAGTGGAAGAAGTCCAAAAACCACAGACTCCTGGCGATTTGTTTCTTGCCGGTTGCGCAGCTTTGCATGCATTCTTACAGTCGAATGTCACCGGCCCCTCATTATCGTGGCCTCCATCGACTACCATCATCCCTCAGAGGCTACGAGATGGACTCGTTCACGAGACTTGTCTGGAGAGACAATTGCTATCTAGTTTGACGGTAGATGGCGTGACAGCCTATGCTCTAACGCCCAATGTGGAGCTCTTCTGTCTTGCAAAGCATCTACTCAACCATCCTGCGATCATCGACGAAACTGATATAGTACACGTACGTTTCAGGCTCAGAATAAATGTCTGGCACCAGAGAATACTGAGCGAAACCGCTCCTAGCCTCCAAGACAAGATCTACAGCGACCTTGAAATACTCCAGCGAAACATCCCGCCTGCGGACCATCAACATTGTGCGGAGTTCCTTGTCGAGCGAGCCACAATACATATAGAGCATGGCTTCGACGATAAGGCGCGAATCGACCTTGTAGACGCTGCGAAAGAACGAAAATTCGACTTTGCGCTTACCGGCCGGCTAGGTAAGAGGACCAAGTTCCAGGAGACAGAGTTGAGCCAGCTCGTTGTTCTTGCAAAGAGCAGCAGTTCGGGAATAAGTGTAGCCACCGCTAGTAATTCTACCTTCGACACCCACGCAGGAGTCAGACGGGAAGCTATTCTGTATAAAGGCCCAAAGCCAAAGGCCTTAGATCTGGATGACGATACCCTTCTCGAATCAATATCATTCTCAAAACAACCGCCTGCTTCGAGTACCGTAGTAGACGAGAAGAGCCTTCCAGAAAGCCTACAAAGCCTAGACCCGGCGAACCAGCCCGCCTTAGAACCACTAGATTCCATCATACTGTTGGCGACAGCTTCATCAATTACGAATACATCCCCTCAAGATGGTCTTACACGCGAAGAGACACTTCCATACGCAACGCGTGTGCTTAACTACCCAAGTAACAACTGGCAAATCTACACTCAGGCCTTGCTTGTTCGGAGTCGCATAGAGGGCTACAAATCCCGGACCGTAGAGCGTGGACTTCTGCAGCTGCAGGCGATCGTGGACCAAGTCATCGCCGACACAACATCCCCCGTTACGACTCTAGACGAAGCCGAAAAAGGACAGAAAGGACGCTCTGAGGCCACGTTTCTCCCCCAGTCTAAGCCCTCGGAATCCGCCCCAGTCAAAGATCGGCTACGCTACGTACATCTACTCGCTTCTCCTACACGATGGAAGCTAGAGTCGGAGCTTGCAGATCGCTGGGTAACCCTTGGAGGCTTGAGATCGGCCCTAGAGATCTATGAGCGTCTGCAAATGTGGGCCGAGGTGGCTCTTTGTTGGGCGGCTCAGGATAGGGAGGATGAGGCTCGGCAAATCGTATGTAGACAGCTGTATGTAACGACTTCCGCGTCGCCTATCACGGTCACAAAGACCGTACATGGAGTTTCAGCCGATGAACCATCCTTTATGGAAAAATCCCCGTTGCCCAATGACGCTCCTCGCCTGTTTTGTATTCTCGGTGACCTGGAGAAGTCTGTGGCCGCATATGAGCGTGCATGGGAGATCTCCAGTCATCGCTATGCCCGCGCTCAGCGATCGCTGGGAAAACACCACTTCCAGAACGGTGAACTGGAGAAAGCAGATGAGGCCTATTCAGCATCGTTACGAATAAACCCTCAGAACCATGCCATTTGGTTTGCTACGGGCTGTGTGCGATTGCAACTGGAAGACTGGACAGGTGCGGTAGACGCATTTGCACGGGCCGTCCAGATTGAAGATCAGGATGCAGAGTCGTGGAGCAATCTTGCTGCCGCTCTGCTTCAGCTGCCCACAAATGACTCTGTTGGTCTCTCGAACGGCACTCACGTCGATTGGGCAAAACCCACTGAGAATGGCGGAACTCACGATTCACCAAAGTCTAACTTGCAAAAGCACACCCAAGAGGCGTTCGTCGCCCTGAAAAGGGCAGCTAGCCTGAAAAGGGAATCCTACCGCATTTGGCAAAATCTATTGCAGGTTGCAATACAGCTCTCACCACCTCCCTATACAGATATCATCGTCGCCCAGAACCGCCTGATCGAGCTTCTCGGTGCTACTCAAGGCGAGAAGTGTATAGATATTCCGGTGGTCGAAGGTTTATTGAACCATCTGGTCGATTCTTCGACAACTAACAGCGAGTCTCAAGCCTTGAGCAAAGAAGGTCTGGGGGAACAACCACCACAAAAGTGTCCTGGCTACGAAAAGATGGTCATTGATCTAATTCAGAAGAGAATCACTCCTCTCATCACGTCGTCTCGCCGCCTTTGGCTCCTTACTGCCAAGCTGTCAATCTACCTGCAGCACCCATCGGCTGCCCTTGCTGCCTATGAGAAGGCATGGAGAGTGACTACAAATCAACCTGGCTGGGACAGCGGTACCACTGGGACAGAGACCTTGTGGAAAGCCGTCGCGGAAGCCACCAGTGACCTTGTTGATGCTTACGAGAGTCTGGGAGAGCGGACTAGGGAGTCAGGTCTCGGTGAAGGAGAGGTCGTAGCCAAGGACTGGAGGTTTAAAGCTCGTAGCGCTATACGAGGTATTGTCGGGAGAGCTAAAGAGAATTGGGAGGGGAGTCCAGAGATGGAGATGCTCACTAGAAAGCTTGATGATTTAAAGATTGCGTGACGTCAGGGATTCACAAGACACAGCGATTGCTAATCTGCATTTAGTGACCATGGCCTCGCCTCATAATCACTGATCTGCAGCGTCAAGATCCAAGAGCCAGAGAAGACAGCGATAGGGCGAACGAAGGTTGTTCCCGTTGCATGTGTGGCAACCGAGGGTAGCCCACAACAGAGTCATTCATTACCCTGAAGCCCACGTTCTCTACTGGCGCTACCGCACTGGAATCACTGGGAGAACGCCTTGTTGCGCAGGAAATCAATATGTAGTGCACATAGCCCTATCAAAATCTATGCTACACTGGCACATGTCTTCCACAACAAAGTGGTGGATTAATAAGCCTCAACTGCAGATGCTCAGGGAGCGACTCTTGTCTTCGTTCTCAGTATTACCCAATCGATCGGTTCCCGAGAAAAACGGTGCTGTACCAAACCAGAGCACTGCTTCGCGAGTATGCGATAGAGGGTGGACGACTCCAGGAGAACGCGTATAGCGTCCCTGGCGGTGCAATCTCTGGATGTGGGGAGTACAGTAGGGGTGGAAGCGGTATCCTTACGAACCTGCGCAAGGTTGAAATTAAGCTAAAGCGACGGTGTACGGGCTCAGGGTAGGCTTTCGTAGGTGATTCGGGCTCCTCGAATGGGAATGTCCAGCATGTTTCGACGTTAGGGTGGATTCTTGTGAGGTGGTACATCTCACTCATACTCTACGTCACCATGAAGCAGCTTACAGTATACCTCAGTCGCTCCTTTTATCTTGATCAGGAAGACCTGTTTTTTCCTCGCAATGAGATCTACGCTTGTTGTGGTCTCGTATGTGTATATCCATCCATTCCCTAGCACTCAATGTGTCCAACCACCAATGAACACGCCAAAGAAACCCATAACCACTTCCATCTCTCCGCAGCAGGGCTCCTAACCCCTCATCACCACATCTATCCTCCCCATCCCATCATCCCGATGATCAATCCCCAGCTTCGCCATCCGCAGCCTCAGCGCCGCCGCTTCTCCTTCCACACCCTGCAACGTCGCCGCCACAATCTCCTTCCTCCTTCTCGGACAATGGTTCAACCGATACTCATACACCAGATCCAGATCCCGCTTCTCAATCACGCCCCTACGTCGATTTCGGCGTCAGCATTCCCTCTTTGAGTCATGGCAAGGAGTGGAGGTGCATGCTTTTTGGGAGCGGATAACAGCTTAGGCATTTTTCATTGCCCTTTCGGCAAACCTCAGGAAGGGGTAGTCGATGCTCCGGAATTACTTACTGCAACACCCGCCACACCGCAGCCCACACCGCTGGCGGGGGGTTTCCATACTCAAAGAAATCGGCCCCAAAACCGCCTTGCTCCAATAGCTTGCGCTGTTGGCGCCCGGGGTAGGAGTTCGCGTAGTAGTACACCGCGCCGTGCACGCATGTT
>JAABUS010002806.1_pt1 | contig 30991 bp, 32 predicted proteins | sample 5560161 | NCBI WGS metagenome assembly JAABUS01 (sample SAMN10711885, study PRJNA513376) | rock metagenome | isolation source: Antarctica rocks | place: Antarctica: Victoria Land, Trio Nunatak nord | collected 2016-01-04
CTCATCGACACTTCGGATCAGCCACTTCCCGGACCCGCAGACGACACGCTACGCCCGGCTCGCCGACCCCGGAAGACCCCGATGACGTCACCCCTCAAAGCGACTGGTTGACAACAGAAGGGAGCCGCTATGACGCGCCACCACGGCACGCTCCGGCGACTTGGCTGCCTGCGTGGAGCGTAGCCAAGCTCCTTGAGATCAGAGCGTGGACGCGGGACACAGCGTCCAGTCCTTGCACGCTCCCTATCGGATGTTGGCGGGCGATTCGTACCTCTCACGCTTCAGGCGTGCATCTGCACCTTGCCCCTGCTGGTCGCGCCACCGGTTATGGGCTGGGTGGAGGGTGGTCACTTAGGTGGAACGCCGCGACGGGGGAAGTCACCGCGAGATCCACCCGAGCAGCGTGATCGCCCCGGTTGGCGGGAGGTTCGACCAGCCGGGGCGCTTCGCGTACCCCAAAGGCCCATTGGCACGCCTCGCGCGATCGCTCGCCGTCGATGACAATTCCGCGAGCCGCTCTCGTGTGGCGGACCATGGAGCAAGGGGGCTTACAACCCTCGGCCGTCGCCTCAGGGCCAGGGAATCAGCTCGGCGAGCTTGTTCCCGACAATCCCGACCAGGAGGGCCCCGAGTAGCGCCAAGCCTTTGCGGGTCCAAACGTTGCGCGCGAAACGAAGGGCGAGGCTGTAGACGTAGGCGACCCGTCGAGGCGGCTCCTTATCGAGTAGCACGAATCCGCCAGGCACGAGGAGCAGTGGGTAGGAGAAGAGAAATACCGCCAAGGAGCCGACCAGCCCCGCGGTCAGGATGGCCGTGCGCGCCCACGGATCTCCGTTGCCCGACGCGAAGCCAATGCTTACGAGCAGGAGTGGCGCGAGCGCGGTGGCCATCCAGATCAAGGCGCGCCACCCGCCGAGTCGATCGACATAACCGATCATCAGCTTCTGGAAGACGAGCTGGGCGGCGCCGAGAGTCTGTCCCTCCTGATCACCCCAGACCCGGATGCGTACCCCAGGGTCACTTCGGGTCGCCGTCATGGCTGCTCCGGAGGCTGGGCCCGCTTCGAGGTCGACGCGTAACAGGGCGACTTCATCCGCGGACACGGAATCGAGTGATCGCGACAAGTCGTCCAGAGAGCGTGCCTCCACGGAACGACCGTCCAGAAGGCTCATGCGAGCCCGGAGCTCTACTGGTCCGACAACTGAAACTTGCGTCAATAGGTCTCGAGCTACGGCCAACAGTTCCTCGCGAGTCCCCGCCCAGGACTCGACGGCCGCGACGGCATGGCACGCAGACGTTGCGCTGGCCGCGGCCAAGAGTTGATCGGCCCACGCGACCGTGGTGAGCCGTGGCGAGAGGGTGTAGGCGCCCTGTGACCAGCGTGGGGTGCGCACAAGAACACCCTCACACGCTGGGCTGCTGCACGCTCGTGTGACACTCCAGTCTACGGGGCTCTCGAGCGGTCGTTGCGCCGACGGCCTGGCCCGAGGCGTTGCACCCTCCCTTTCGAACGTTGGCGGGCGATTCGTACCCCGTCCGCTTCAGGCGGGGACGTGCACATAACCCTGTTGGTCCTGGGGAGAACATCGCTCGCCTTGGCCCGTCCGACGAACCACCAGAGAGGTAGTGTCCGGCGGGGGCGATCTGACCCGAGAGGATGGCATGGGCAACTGGCGCACTTGAGAACACTAAGTACCGCACCGCCGTGACAGTCAACGGCGGCGAAGAGGTCGTGAGGCCACCTACGAATCGGATCACTCGCCGCGGCCGGAGGACTCCGCGGAGTGCTCGCGGGTTCCGCGTCGGCCCGGAGCGAAGGGCTCGCTGGGCCGGTTGAAGGATCGCTTCCGTGAGCTCGGGGTCGAAGATCCGGAAATCGTGCCGTGAGTTGGGTCGCGTGACGCCCATCCACGCGCTGGCTGCAATGCGACCGCAGTGGTCTCGTGCGTGGTGCAAGTGGTGACCGCCTCGGGGCAATCCGTTCAACGATCCACCTCAAAATCCAGCGGACATGCATTGAGAGGTTGATGGTCCGCTGAACCATGCGGCGGGCTCAAACGAGCGAGACGCGAGATGCAGTAAATATTTACTGCTAGCATGTGGATGTGCGCGTCGGTCGCCCTTCGCGGGCTGTGTTCGAGGGCCCCACGTTGGGTCGAGTGATTGTCGCGCGCCGTGCCGCTGCCGGTATGACGCGGGCAGCACTCGCCGCGAAGGCCGGGTTGTCGGCGAACACGTTGATGAAGGTTGAGCAGGGCCAGACGAGCGATCCTGGTGTGTTCAAGGTTGCGGCCGTGTGTCGGGCGTTGTCCATCACGGTAGATGAGTTGGTTCGTTCTGCTCAACGCACCCGAGTGCCACAGGAGGCGCCAATGACTCACGGAATCGTCTCGGCTGGCTACGAGGGACGCAGCATTGAAGAGTTCGTGGCAGCTCTACAGAAGCTGGGGGTGCGAACAGTTGCTGACGTGCGCCTGAATCCGATCAGCCGGAAAACGGGTTTCTCCAAGAGGCGCCTGCGCGAGGCGTTGGCGAGCGCTGGTATCGGCTACCAGCACCTGCGGACCCTGGGGAACGCGAAGGAGAACCGGCGGCCGTTCTGGACCGGCAAGGTGGAGAAGGGGCGGCGGATGTTCCGGGAGGCCATCCAGACGCCTGGGGCGGAGGCGGAGCTGCACGAACTCGCTGAGCTGGCGGCCGATCATGTAGTCGCGGTCATGTGTTTTGAGGCGGACGCCGAGAGGTGTCACCGGCAGGTGGTCATCGATCAGGTGGTCGACGCGCGCGGAGTGCCGGTTGCCACGTTGGTGGGTTAGGGGTTCTTCATGGGGTAGTACAGTCCGAGAATGCTGAAGGTCTGCGGTCGCTTGGCTTGGTTGCCGACGTAAAACGCGACCTCGTTGTCGGGCGAGCAGAGCTGCCGGTGGAACCGGGTGGTGATCGCGGCTGAGGCGTCGGCTTTGGATCGGTTCCACAGGTGGCGCTGGAGGGCGACGAACTCCCAGTCGATGATGGACTGCTCGTGCGTGGGGCAGTTGTGTTCGCCGCAGCGCCACTCGTAATAGCCCCTGATTCGCGGCGCTTCAAGTGGGGTCTTGTCGCAGGCTTCCTCGAAGACGTCGAGCTCGAGCTGGTCGATGTAGGCGTCGATCTTGCCCTGCTCATCCTTGCTCCAGCCGGGGTGGGGCTCGAGCCGGAATCCGAGGATCTCGGCAGGTCGGACCAGCGCAAGGGAACGTGCCCGCGGGTCGGCTGCGGCGTCGGTTCGGATCTTGCACATGGAGTCGTCGATCATCGGGTCGACCAGCTGACGTCGCTTCTTCCAGGGTGGGAGATGGGTCTCGACCTGGAGTGTGGCCATGTTGGGTCGCCAGGACTCCAGGCGCGCCTCGCCGGCCGGGCGAGCTTCGACAGTCACGATGTCGTACTTCTTGAATCTCGCCGACGCTTGGGGGAGGTGGCGAAAGTTGATCGGGTACAAGCGGATCCAATCCTTCGGCCCCGTGTCAGCGAGACGGATCCCTGCGACGCAAACCGTTTCGCCATATGTGGCTGACGGGTTCGGCGCGGCCTTCACGGTGATCAGCACGCGGTGCCTGGCCGCTCCCCCGTGGACGGGCTTCTCGGTCGGGTGCGCGATCGTCTCGCCAAACAATGACTCTTGAGTCATGAGCTCCTCCTGAGCGTCTGCCCGTGATGAATGTAGAGGCTCGAGAGTCGCTTTTCGGTCACACCCTGGCCGCAGTGGCCGGCATCTCCGGGTGATCCCAGAAGGCTCAGCTCTGTCGGTGGACGCGACGTCAGGCGGTGCGGCTGTCACCCTTCGCAGTGGCCTTCGAAGGGCGAGACTCGATGTTGGTCACCTTCCCCACCGGCTCCTTGCCAAAGACCGCGCGCCACTTCTCGCGGGTGTTCACCTCCTCGGCGCACTTCTTCACGTAGGCGGTCGTGTAGGCGTACTGCTTGAACGGCTTGTCGTACACGCAGTACCGCGGATCGGTGGCTTCCGGGGTGTTCGACCCGTTCGGCGGACGGATGCTCCCGTGGTGCTTGTAGAGCGCCACGAATTGGTGGACCTTGAACTCGAACGGGAGGAGTTCCTCCACGGCGGCCGCGGCGGCCGTCGGTGCCATTGCGTCCTTGTGCATCACGTCCCGCTGCTTCTCGGTGACGACCATGGTCCCGACCTTGCCTGCCTTCTCCATCTCGGCCCGCTTCTCCTCGGTGAGGTCTTCGGCCTTGACGATTGTCACGGTCAGGTCGGCCTCGGTCTTCGGTCCTCGTAGTGGGGTGAGCATGACGCGGTAATCGAAGCGCTCGCTGCCCTTGATCGCGATGTCGAGGTTCTGCTCAAACTTCGTGATGTACGTACGGGTGGCCACGGGCAGCCGTCGACGGAGGCGTCGTTGCTCCTCAAGGCCGTCAGGCGTGAGGGACTGGACAAAGATCGGGAACCGGAGCTCCTCGGCCAGCGAGTGCTCGTCACCGAACTGGGTCACCAACTCAGTCTCGTAGTTGATCACGTATGCGTGGGCCATGCCGGCGGTGGCGACCAGCAGGGCGTCCTGGTAGCGGTGCTCCACCTTGTTGCGGAGGCCGATGAAGAACTCGAGGTTGGCTCGGACGGGGTCATTCTCGCCGTACCGCTCCTTGACGCACCGCTCCAGGTCCCACAGCTTCTTATCGCCGTCCTTGGTCTTCACGGCGTGCCCTCTGGCGTTCCGGTAGACGTAGTCGACCTTGCCGCGCTCGAACTCGGCGTGGAGCAGGTAGAGCCAGGCGGTGTGCATGTGCATCACGAAGTCGTGGTAGCTGCGTCGGTCGCCGGACCGGTTGTAGAAGTCCACGGCCACGCATGCCTGGCGGCGCGACTCCATGAGGATGCGCCACCACTTCGGGCGAGGAGGCATCGTCGCTCCCGGGACTCGACGGCTCGGACTCAAAGTATTGTAAGTTGACCGGCCGACCGCGACCCCGGCTCGCCCTGGGGTGCCGCCGGCGCCGGGGTCATGCACCTGGTAGCGACACGGCAGAGCTCCGTTCCGCGGTGCGCTGGATGGGCGATCGGACAGCTCCTGCCCGTGCTCGGTCGCTCGGAGAGTGGCTGCGACGTTCCTCGGACAACATCTTGCGCCCTTGCACTCTCCCTTTTGAACTTTGGCGGGCGATTGGCATCCCTCCCGGTCTGAGCGTGAAGTTGCACCTTGCCCGTATTCGGCATTTGCCGATGAACGTTTCGCAAGGGCTGAGGGACATCGCGACCCTGTCGCGCCAATGGGCGGTCCCGGGCCATCTGCCAATGGCCACTTTGGGCCATGGACGGGTCTCCCTAACAAGAGGAAAGTTGGCCTTGTGTCTCCGTTGAGGGAGGCGCCAATGAAGACGGCTCGGGCCGTTTGACTCCTTAGGAGGGGAGAGCATGACCGAGAACGCAATCGAGAACGCCGTCGAGGACGAGGAGTCGCTGGAGCTGGAAGGCTTCGGCGCGACCGTCGGGCTCGACGAGCTGCGCGAGACCGAGCTGCCATCGGACCCGGACGAGGGTGCCCTGCCGCAGGAGCTCGCCCTGGCGTCCCTACTGGTGCGTAGCTGCTCCTTCGCCGAGACCCACTTCGGGCTCCACATTGGAGAGTGCGATGCGCCGGGAGCGCCGGCCCGCTGGGGTCCCGTCCACCGCGTGCACGCGCCGGGCTCGCTGCACTACGCGCACCGCGCGGCCGACATCTCTGGCACCGAGCAGGCGATGCGGCGCTTCTGCGAGTGGGCGCTGCGCACCCACACCGGCGACATGGCTGAACTGATCCACAACCCCGGTGCCTCGGTGAAGAACGGGCGCGGCGTGCCGTCGTCATTCTGGGGCCCGGCGACATGGGCAGCGCACCGCAACCACATCCACTTCGCGATCTGAGGGCTGGCAGATGGCTGGCTTCGACTCCCGCATCTGCAGCGGGTTCATCGGCTTGGGCTATGACTTCTTCCCGTTCCAGTCCTTCAACCAGATGGGGCAGCTGATCATCCCCAACTCGGTCAACTACCCGACCCACGTCAAGGAGGGCGTCGGCCGGGTCGTCCAGGCGCCGATCTGGGAGGCGATGTATCGGACGATGTCGGTCCTCGACGATCCTCAGTGGAACGTCTACAGCGCCGGGATCGGCTTCAGTGGTCGCACCGTCAACATCGCGATCTTCAAGAGCCTCGGGTCGGTGCGCAACGTCCAGGAGGCGCACCAGTGGATGGTGTCCTACTCGACTGTGGTGGCGCGCACCATCCGCCAGTTCGCGGGCCAGCAGCACCACATCGACCCGGCCTGGGTCGCCGCGGCCAACACCGCTCTGGCGAACCTGCCTGCCAGTGAGAAGCAGAACGACCCGGCGAAGGGCGGGAAGGCCGGGGGAGGCCAGGGCAGTCAAGGCAGCCAAGGGAAGCAGGGGAGCCCGCTGCCAATTGTCTCTGACATCGAGGGCGATTCGGCGCTCGTGGCCAGCTTCGTCCCCTGGCTGATGATGGGCCTGAAGTCGGTCCTCGGCCTGCTCGAGAAGTACGCCCCGAAGCCAGAGGTCCGTACGACGGTGTGGTGGTTCCCGCCGTCGACCCAGCAGATGACGCTCAATTACCGGCAGCACTTCTACCCGATGCACACCGACTACATGTACGACGGCGTGATCCGTTCGCTGGCAGGCATCTGGGACTACCGCAACTTTCGCTTCCACTACTCGACCAACGTGGACTGGACCAAATGGCTCTGGAGGATGCCGCACGAGCCGTGGCAATGGTGCCGCGCGTTCAACCCGGTCGGCAACTGCGGCGGACCCGGCCTGTCGCCGGACGGCGAGGAGCTCGTCGGGATGGTCGACCCGGCGCCTGGGTTCGTGCCGCCGGGCGACGCCACCGACGGGGTCGAGTGGAACAGTGCGATGGAGCTCGCCGGCCGCGACGCGGAGGGCTAACCTGGCACTGTCTCATGTCGCAGCGATCGCTGCCGAAGGCGCTGCTGACCTTCCTGCTGGTCGCCGTGGTCTTCAGCGGCGAGGCAGCCGCGTTCGTCGCGTTCGTCCCCGGGGTCAGGCGTTCATCCCCGCGGTCAGGCCTTCCGAGGGCCGACTGGAGGTCGTCCCCGGTCTCCTCGGTGCCGGCCTGTCCACGATCAGCCAGATCGTGATCGTGCCGGCCTGGCGCGGCGCCACTTGAGCGGAGGACAGTTGGCAGCGACTCCTACCCCGCACGGTCTGAGCGCGAATCCGCCACCCTGCCCCTGTTGCCCCCTAGCCGACCCCTGGCCTTTGGGAGGAAGGAAGGGGTACCGACGCCCGCCCCCAGAGACCAGGTGTCACCTGTCCGTGCAGCAGGCTCACCGGTGTCCTCAGCGGGGAGGGCGCCGCGGTCCTTCGCGCGGACTCTCGTCCGGATAACGGGTCAGCGTCGATCCCCGGGGGTGTGTCGATCGGGTGGTCGGACACGACTGAGTATCCGGACCGAGCCGGCAGGTCCGTCACCGAGGCGATCCCGTCACCGGTGGGTAGTCGGGGTGATAACCGAAGATCTCCAGGTAGGTCTGGTCGAGGTCCGTCCACTCGTGCACGACCAGGGTGCCTTATCGGCGAGGGCTCGGAGTGCTCATCCACAGGACCGCAAACAGGGGGTCGCGCAGATCGGCGGCCATGGGCGAGCCGTTGCAATAGAGATATCGGTCCCCAGTGGCCCCACTCTCCCCGGCGACCGGGCGCCCTCGACTTCGCGAAACGGCCAAGAGGTCGGCCTATCATCCCAATCCCCAGTTCCTTTCTCGTCCGCACTGGTGAAGCCAGCACAGAAGGTGTTTGATTAGCCACACTCAGAGACGGGACGAACCAGATGCGCTTCATAGCGACAGGTGGACTCTGGAACATTTACGCGGTGGCGGGGACGCACGTGGTTTCCCTAGCGATCGACATGCCCTCGGCGCTACACAAACCTGCCGAAGGAGCTCCGTTTCTCCTCGGCTTCGGGATAGCACGCCGACTCTACGACGACGACTCGGCCTGGAAGCTGGTCGAAGGCTACCGATTTTTCCTATCGAAGGTGCCGAAGCCCCGTAAGGGCGCGACCTACAGCACGTTCGAGCATCCCTGGCAGAGCTTCATCTACAATGACTTCCTGGCCAATCCAGACACCACTTTCGAATATGCGTTCCACCCAATCTACGGACGCGACGCGTCGCAGTTGGAGATCCGCGAGCCGATGCGAATCGTAGTGACTACCGAGCCGATCACAGACCCGCGCGAGTCCGGCCACGATGTCTATTTCAACCGGGGCGTCGCCAGTAGCCAGGGGTACAGTACGAAGTTCGGGAAGGGCCGGATTGACTCTAAGAAGGCGACCGAAAAACGCAAAGCACTCGAATGGTTGAGCTGCGGGCTAGACAAGGCCATGGTGCGCTTCATCCATGACACCCCAGCCGGTGATCGTCTTCTCTGCTGCTTCTACGAGTTCGAGTGGAAGCCGGCCATCGACGAGCTTCTCGCCGCCATCGAACGCGGCGTCGACGTCCGGCTCATCTTGGACTGGAAAGACAACTCGGAACCCGCCAAGAAGGCGACCGCCAAGAAGCCGGCCAAGGCGGCTAAACCCGCGTCCCCACGCGACGCCACTGCGCGCAGCCTTGAAAAGGCCTCCATCCCGATGGACCGGGTCACCAAGCGGAAAGCCCGACCCCGCGCCATCGCGCACAACAAGTTCATGGTGAGGGTGGGCGCAGAAGCAGGCCCTCAATCAGTCTGGACAGGCTCCACGAACCTGACGCGAGGGGCGGTGAGCGCACAGACGAACGTGGCCCACGTCGTGCGCGACCCAGAAGTGGCATCCCGATTCGCAGGCTACTGGGATCTGCTCAGCGAGGACCCCGGCGCACGGGACGGAGACGACCGTGCGGCAGTGACGAGCCGGAACCGGGATCTACGCGACCGGGTCGAGAAACTCTCACCGGTCCCGGGCGATCTCAACGAAGTCCCGGCAGGAACCAGTGTCGTGTTCAGCCCCCGTGGTTCGTCCGCCGTTCTTGGGGCGTACGCGAGGCTGATCGACACCGCCGATGTCAGCGGATGCATGACCTTGCCTTTCGGACAAGACCCCGTTTTCAGGGTTGTACTCGGCGACAACACCGCCGACGACGGGCCTCTGGTCATGATCCTCCTCAACAAAGAGGCCAAGCCGACCAAGCAGGACCCCGTCCTGCTGTCGTGGAAAAACAACGTCTTTTCCGCGCACGGTGGTCTGCTCGACAACCCCGTCTCGGACTGGCTCGACGAGGCTTACGCAGGGAGAGGCGGTCTCGGCCTAACCTCTTGGGTGGACTACATCCATTCCAAGATCATCCTCATCGACCCGTTGTCCTCCGACCCGCTGGTGGTGTCCGGGTCGGCGAACTTCTCGGTCGCGTCGATACAGGAAAACGACGAGAATTCACTGATCGTCCGCGGCGACGCCCGCGTCGCCGACATCTACTTCACTGAGTTCAACCGTCTTTTCGAGCACTACCTCTTCCGGGCAGTGGACGACACCGTCCCAGACCCGAAGGCGTCGCACACGGCCGCCGACGACCGAGCACGTCACAATCTCGTTGCCGGAGACACCGACACCACGGACACCGCCGACAAGAGACTCGCCGACTCCGACGACGACGCCGGCGTGGACGCAGGCTTGTTCGAGAACCAGAGCTGGGCCCGGCGGTTCCTGAGCTTCCGGTTGCGCGGCAAACGGCTCACGACTTACCGGACCATGGAGCTCGCCCAGCCCTCCGCCGAACCGAAAGGCCCCGGCTACGATGCCCGATAACCTGTTCGTCTCCAGTTTCAGGCCCGTGTTCGCCGACCTGGAACAAGGGACGATCACCCCATCGGCCGCAGTGCAGCGTGCACTCGACTTTCAAGAACTGCACCACCTCCGGACCCCGCAGATCTACGTGAGCACCGCGATCACTTCCGCCGGGTACAAGCGCGACACGACGCTCCCGACAGCCGACGTGATCCGGCTCAACAACGAAGCCGCGCAAACCTTGCTGACAGCCCTCCATGCCGGCGGAGCACCAGGCATACACCCTGCTGAACTCATGGTCCCGACTGAGCTGGGCAAGGTGCCCGGCTGGAAGGACAGCCACTACCTGATCTTCTACTTCAGCTGGTTGAGCGGCCTCAGCGCCGAAGCCACAGCATGGGTCGAAGGCAGGATCGCGGACCCCGTCCTTGCCCCGACACTGGTGATCGCCGACGACCGCAACCGGCCTAACGCGGAGAGATGGCCCCACTACGAACAATTCGTCAACGTCTTGCTTACCCACCTCACCGTCGCCGCGGCCCGACGGCGCGGCCGAGTCGGCGACCCGTCCACGACGATGCTGCAACTCATCGACGTCCAAGAGTCGCTCGGCTGCCGCGCCGAGGACCTCTTCGCCGAGGTCAACAACCTGGACCTGCTGACCCTTACCCTCGCCGAGGGCCTCAGCGGTCCCGTGGCCGAGCACATCAAGCGACTTTCAGACCTGAAAGCAACGCTGGGGGTGCCCCGCCGACCCGCACAACTCGTACCGCTCGTCCTGCGGTGAGACCACACAGCGGGGCCGGAGAGCAGACGCCATACCGGTCCGTCCCCAAGAAGCCGTCTTACTGGTTTGCCGTGTCCGGCAACCACGATCGACCCCATGGCTCGATTGGGAGACATTTGGTCTGTCCTGCGTGAACCGATGACGTCGACCCTCACCTTCGCTGACATGAAGAGCTTGGCGGCTAGCGCGTAGGTCGAGGAGATCGCCTGACGCGACTCCGCGCATGGAGCGTGAACGGCTCGCCCTGTGGTCTTGCACCCTCCCTATCGCATGTTGTCTGGTGAGATCTACCCGATCCGTAAGTGGGTTCTCTGGGCGGGAGAATGCACGCTGCCAATGTTTTTGGTGTGGCGTCGAGGGACGTCGGCGGCCACCGGGAGAGAAGGCGGAGCGGGGTGCCGCAGTTCAGGAGCGGTGCTGTGCATAGCGGCATGAGTATTGACAGACACAGGCGGCGGTTAGACGCAACTCTCCAACGTCTGACTCGCGCCAGATGACCGCGCTCACGCAAAGGGATCTCTGGTGTCGGGCGACGACCGGTCCAGCCATGCGAGAAGCTGGTCGTCGCTGCGGAAGCCGTGAAGGTTCACCGCCTCGACGAAGCCAAGAACACAGTCGGTCAATACACTATGGGCGAAAGCGGTGGCGTTGGCGAGCCTGCTCCGAGCGGAGGCCGAAAATCCCTGATGGCCGACTTCGCTGCGAAGGTCGTGCGCCCGGAGCTTTTTTGGGTCGCGTTTCGCCTGGCCTTGGAGGGTGAGTAGGCGTGCTACAAAGCGGCCCGTCACGCCGGCGCCGTCAGAGTGATCACTTACAAGTGCCTCGAGTGCGGCCACGAGGTGGAGGACGCGAAGGTCAAAGTACGTGTCCTGACCCGCCACCCATGCGAATCGGCAGGCCGCAGCGAGGCGGCGCGCAAGCGCTTGCTCGGTCACGGGTGTTTCCGCCTTGGCGATCAGTTCGATCAGCCCAAGGTCGCTACTGAAGACGTCAGAGAGGTCTACGCTTGAATGTCGTGCCTCGAACCGCATGGGTTCGGTGGTTCGAGAGCGCGTATCGACTTGGAGTCCCACCATCGGCAGCCGTCGTCGTAGTCGGTCCCCGGATCTCGGGGCACTTCCGCGCGATTAGCTCCACCGAGGTCCACGTTGGTCACAGCGGTCCCCTGTCTCTGGGTGTTCTTGGCGGATCACCCGGGACCTACCACTCGGCAAGTCTCAGGTGGGGGAGCGCCACCTCAATTTCTACGAGACTCGGGACAACCTCCTGGATTCGTGGTGGGTCTCTCCGCCAACGCTTATTGCCCAATGCCTTCCGCTACCTCGACGGTCACACCGGGAGCATGGGCGATCGAAAGAACGTAGTCTCCGGCAACCTCGGTGCAAAGCACCCCAGAGAGGGACTCTTGCGACCGGGGCCCCGGATCCTCCATGACGTCGCGCTGACCAACTAGGTCCAGATCGCCCGCGCCCACCTTGATGAGCGCTTCCTTGCGAGTCCACAGACGCAGGAATGCCTCCGACGTGTCGACCGAAGCCATGACCCAAGCGCGTTCATTCGGCGTGAGTGCGGCGCAGTAGAGGTCGTCGAACGTCCTGGGGGTACCCGTAGCGAGCTCCTTGCGGGGCTCGATGTCCACTCCAACCTGGACTTGAGCGACTGCTGCAGCGACCCAAGGGAACGCATGAGAGACGCTCAGGTGTAGGTCGGGCTCTTCCTTGAAGAAGGGAGCGCCGTGGTCTCTTGAGTGGCACTCGCTGCACCAGTGGCTGATCGTGAGTGACCGCCGACCCGTGACGGTCAGCCCCAGCTGTTGGGCGAGCCGGTGAGAGGCGGATCTAGCGAGGTCGGCTTCATGCGCGATCGATCGTAGACCGAGCTGGGGCACGCTGCCTGTGGTTCGCGAGCTGGCCCGCGCGTCTGCGACCAGGACGAGCACGCGCATCGGCGCAGTGCCATGACCGTTGGAGCCCGGGGTCGCGAGGATGCGAGAGGGCATGCTCCACGAAGGGTCTCTGGATGTCTTCGGACGAAACACGGTGAGTAAGCGTAGTGACTCGCTTCTGGTGTCCATCAGTGAGGTGCGGATACCAGGTTCGGACCCCATTCGGTGTGAGGAAAGCCGTCAAGCTGACATGCAAAGGGGCTTTGCAATGTTCCTTTGCACGTGTACGATGTGGGGATGGCCGCGGACCGCCCCGTTTTCCACATGACCGACGAGCGAGCTCTCGAAGCTCTCGCGCACCCAACGCGAAGCCGAATTCTAGAACTGCTGAGACTCGAAGGACTTGCCACCGCGACCACCCTGAGTCTGCGGATCGGAGAGTCGAGCGGCGTCACCAGCTACCACCTGCGGCGACTCGCGGAGGTCGGGCTGGTCGAGGAGGACGTCGAACGCGGCTCACGAAAGGAACGCTGGTGGAGGGCCGCAGAGCAGATCATCACTTGGTCGGCGGCCGACTTTCTGGGCAACGCCAAGGCACACCAGGCAACGGTCGCCATGCGACGCAACTACTACGCCTGGCAGGCACGTCTGCTTGAGCAACGCCTCAGAGACGAGGAGCGGTGGGACCCGGCCTGGATCCAGGCGGCCAACGACAGCGACGACTACCTCAAACTGACCCCCCAGCAAGCGGACGCCATGGCCAAGGAGATCTGGGAAGTCGTTCAGCGCTATCGCGCAGAAGCAAACACCGAGGACGAGAACGTGACCACCGTCGTCTGGTGGCAGCACCTCGTCCCGGTCTTCAACGAGATTCCGGTGTGAACAATGAACGAACCTTCCACTCAGAACGCCTTGCGACCCTTCCTGACCCTGACCGCGCTGCGCTGGATGCCCCTAGGTTTGCTGGCCCCCGTTCTGGTGCTCCTCCCGCTAAGTCGAGGAATGACCGTCTCCGAGGTTGGATTGGCGCTCTCGCTCCAAGGCTTCATTGTCCTCGGCATCGAGGTGCCGACCGGTGGCCTAGCCGACAGCGTTGGCCGTCGAAAGGTCCTCCTGGCCTCCGCCGTGGCCTCGTTCGCCGCCGTCGCTGTGTTCGCAGCCGCGCACACATTCGTGGCACTGGCCTGTGCCGGCGCCCTTCTTGGCTTCTACCGGGCTCTCGACAGCGGACCGCTGGAAGCGTGGTACATCGACGAGTGTTACGCCCGCGACCCCCACGCACGGATCGACATCGGTATCGGCTGGCAGAACACAGTCATGGGCATCTCAATGGGTCTCGGCGGACTGGCGACCGCAGCTCTCATCACGTGGAAACCTGTGCCCGCCGTGGAACCCCTGATGGTCCCCGTGCTGGCGGCGATGGCAGTCCAAGTCGTCGGTGCTTGCGCCCTGTGGACGCTCATGGTCGAGCACCGTCCCACCGGTGACGAGGCGTCTGGGATCAGACGGTTCTGGTCCGACGCGCGGGCCACACCGCACAGCATCGCGATGGGGCTTCGACTCCTCAAGGCGTCGCCGGTGCTGATCGCGCTCGTTGGAGTTGAGGTCTTCTGGGGTTTCGGTGCCGCGACCTACGAAAGCCTCTTCCCTGTCCGACTGGCTGAGGTAACGAGCACCCCAGAGTCCGCCGCGGCCATGACAGGAACAGCTGTAGCGGTGGGCTGGCTGGCCTCGTCCGCTGGAGCGGTCGCGACCGCGCGGTTGTCCCAGCGGCTTGGAACCGTCCAGGTCGCTCTACTGATGCGGCTGCTCCAAGGGGCCATGGTGGCAGGGATGGGTCTCTTCGCTGGGGTGGTGGGGGTGCTCACTGCTTACGTCGCCTGCTACCTGGTCCACGGCACCTCCAACGCCGCCCACATGACCCTGCTGCACCGTAATGCAACCGGAGAAGTGCGCACCACGATGATCTCCTTGAACTCGATGATGTCGCAGGGTGCGGGCGCGATCGGTCTCATCGTTCTCACCTCGATTGCGGAGCAAGCTTCGGTCACCGTTGCCATGTGCATCGGAGGCTTGGTACTTGCAGCGGCAGCGCCGCTCTATCTGGTCGCCAAGGGACACGAAGCCGTCCGAGGACGCTCAGTCCGCGTCAGGCAATAGGCGCGCCAGTCACAAGATCTCCGCGGCGGGAACAGCCCCACGGCTGGGAGATGCTCTCCCACCGAGCGCCCGCTACCTCGCGGCTCGGGTGAGGCGATAAGCATTCAATAGGGCCGATGCCTAACTTGGACAGTCAAGGCAATCCTCGGAATCCAAGGGCATCGCCAAACGCTACGGCGAGAGCGTCTTCGACGCACCCAGGGCCCGAATTGCCCTCAGTGACAACGTCGAGAATGCGAGGCCGAACATGTTGGATGTCTCTGCCGTAAACCGGGAAGACCTCGTCGCCTTCTATTCAGAGACCGGGGCACCGAGCCTGTTCCACATCTGGGAGGACGGGGGGACCCGAGGCGACTCCGTGACGCCGTCGACCTACTCTCCGAAATACCGAACCTGGATGGCGAACCTCATCTCGACCGAGCTGCAGGAAAACGACGGCGCTCTCCTGAGCCTCGGTTGCGGCAACGCCGCTGTCGAGGCAGAAGTCATGCGGCGAGGCTACGATGTCCTGGCCCTCGACGCAGTCGCTGACGCCGTCGACCTGGCTCGCGCCAAGGGCGTGAACGCGGTCCAGGCCGACATCTGCGAATGGCTGCCCGACCAGACGTGGAGCGTCGGCTACATCGATGGCGTACTGGGCCACCTGTGGGATCCCATCGACGGTCTCATCCCCATTCTCTCGCGCATCCGCACCTGGCTTGCTCCTGAGAGCGGGTCCAGCTCGGGAGTCGCGACTCTGATCGCCTCCAACGACGCCCCGAAGGACGGGACAGATGTCCAGGAGGCTCCGGGCGTCAACGGATTCCACTGGCTTTCCACCCGGCTGATCGCGGAGCAGGCATTGGCGGCGGGATTCACCGACGTCCACAGAGTCGAATACATCTACTCGCGGCCACTCTCGGGAAAGCGCAGCAGGGCGGTGGTCACGTGCCGATTCACGACGGAGCATGTGCACAGCTAGCAGAGACTCGGAGACTTTGATGGGCCAGCCGGGCCGAGTCGGGTCCGGAGGTGACCTGCTCGTCGAGACCCTCGCCCGGCGGGGCGTCGAGTGCATTTTCGGTTTTCCGGGCGACACCAGCATCGCGCTGTACGACGCCTTGCAGAGGCGACCCGAGTCGGTCCGACATATACTCGCGCGCGATGAACGCCACGCGGGATTCATGGCGGACGCGTACACGAGGACGACCGGACGATTGGGCGTGTGCGAGGCCTCCAGTGGTGCCGGAGCCGTCTACTTGGCCAGCGGGCTGGGCGAGGCCCTCGCTTCAAGTATCCCGATTCTTGCCATCACCACGGACAACAGCACGCTGAGTGCCGGTACCTCCGCGATCAGCGAAGTCGACCAGGACGCGCTCTTCGCGGCCTGCACGAAGTGGCGCAAGACGGCTGGAGACGTGTCGCAGATCCCCGCACTCGTCGATGAAGCAATCAAAGTGGCCAACGCCGGTCGGCCGGGACCTGCGGCTCTGATTATCCCTGAGAACGTTCTGGAGACTCTCGTGGATCTGCGACCCTCGGAGTCCGCAGCCCTCGATGCGGTGGTCAGGTCGGAGCCATCAGTTGCAGACGCTGCAACACTTGCGGCCGCCAGGGACTTGTTGGCCACCTCCGAGCGTCCGTGCATCGTGGCCGGCGGTGGACTGCACCTCTCCCAAGCCTGGCCTCAGCTCCGCCAATTGGCCGAGCGAGGAGCCATTCCTGTCGCAACGACCATTCACGGCAAAGGGGCGTTGGACGAGGGCCACCCCCTCGCTCTGGGCGTCATGGGCAGCAACGGCGCACGCCCTTACGCCAACTCATGGGTGACCGCGAGCGACTGCGTCGTCTTTGTCGGCACCCGAGCCAACGGCACAGACACGCTGAGCTTCACCGTTCCACCACGCGACGGCTCAGTACAAACCATTCACATCGACAAAGACGCGGACCGAGCCGGCCGCAACTACCCAGAAGGCTTGCCTCTCATCGGAGACGCGGCAGGCATCCTGGCGCAGCTGGCCGACCTGCTACCACCGGCCAATGAAACCATCTGCACCACTCGCTGGGCAGAGCTGGCAGATGCGCGTACCGCCTGGTGCCACTCCCACGACGACCGCTCCTCACGGGCTGACGAGGAAACACTCCACCCGCGTGAGGTGACCATGACCCTCGCTTCAGTACTCGGGGGGGACACGTGGGTGACAGCAGACGCTGGTACGCCGACCCCCTACCTGTCGTGCTACTGGGAGGCGCCCGGCGACGGTTGGCGAGTGGTGATACCTCGGGGGCACGGGCCTATGGGGTACGCGATCCCCGCGGCAATCGGTGTCGCCATCGGCCATCCGGGATCTCGGGTGTTGTGCTTGACCACCGAGAACAGCTTGGCGATGGCTGTGTCGGAGTGGGGAACAGCGAACCGACTCGGCCTCCCGATCCTTTTCGTGGTGCTGGACAACGTCTCGATGTGCTGGATCAAGATGATCCAGCACCTCTACTCGGGGAAGAGGTACTTCGGCGTGGATCCGGAACCCATCGATCCCGTACTCCTCGCCCAGGGCATGGGGCTGCGCGCCACGCGGGCGGCCAACCTGCAGCAGCTCGCCAGGTTGACCCACGAGTGGAAGAGCGCGCCAGATCCATACGTCGTCCACGTCCGCGTGCCTGAACACATGGAGGCGCCACCGCCTGTCGCGTCCTGGGAAGCAGCGCTGTCCGGTCAGCAACTGACCCGTCCGATCCACTGAAGCATCTGAAACGAGAACGAGGAGTCGAACATGCAACCGACACCGCACATCTGGTTGCGAGCCGAGACAGCTGCTCACGAGCACCGCACGCCGCTGACACCCCGCGACGCGGCACTGCTCGTGGATCGAGACGCCATCGTCAGTGTCGAACGCTCAGATCTGCGCGTGTTCGGTATCGAGGAATACGCGGAAGCCGGTTGTCACGTCGTGGAGGCTGGATCATGGATGTCAGCGCCCGCGGACGCGCACATCCTCGGCATCAAGGAACCGCTCGGGCTCCACGCTCCGCTACATCACCGCCACGTCTTCTTCGGACATGCCTACAAGGGCCAGGCCGATGCGCCCAGGGTTCTGCGCCGATTCGTCGAAGGTGACGGCGTTCTCCTCGACCTCGAATCATTGGTCGACGACAGCGGTCATCGAGTGGCCGCTTTCGGATATTGGGCCGGCTACGTCGGCGCGACGCTTGCAGTGCTCCGGTTCGAAGGCAGCCTTCATGCTCCTCTGCGCCACCTCTCGCGAGCGGAACTGGACTCGTCTCTACTGACGGCGAGCGCAGGCTGCCCCGCGCGGGTGCTCGTCCTCGGAGCCCTGGGGCAGGCCGGCCGGGGCGCGTGCGACGCGGTGGAGACCACGGGATCGAGGGCGACCAAGTGGGACCTCCGGGAGACCGAGATGCTCGACGTGGAAACAATCTTGAGCCACGACATCCTCATCAACGCGGTCGCCACGGCAGCGCCTGGACGCCCCTTCTTGACCGACATCGACGTGCAATCGCCGCAGCGGCAGTTGACCACGGTGGCCGATGTGACGTGCGACGTGACCAACGCGCACAACCGGCTCCCCTTCAATGACCGGACCACCACCTGGGAAACGCCATTCCGTCAGGTGTCCTGGCCGCCGCCGACGAGAGGAACGTCGAGGTCGGGCGCGGGGGTGGTCGGGGTGGGGATCGGCATGTGAGCCAGAACCCTTGTTGCGGCAGCACTATTCCCGACCCCGCCCGGACGGCCAGTGGCGACGGCAGGTCAAGACTGCGTCTGTGGAACCTGTAGCCCATGCGGTTGGTAACACCGGTTCGGCGTCGGCGGGCTGCCGGCCGCGGGGCTCAGGCCGGGGAGAGCAGCGGGGGATGTCGCCGATCGTCGCGCCGGAAACCTCGATCGTGCTCGGCCATCTCGGCCGAAACCCCCACGACGGGTACCTCCTCGACCTCGCCACCTGCGGCACTCTCCTCTGCTTCGACGGACCGTCGCGTGCCAACCACCAAACCGACTGGCGAACACCGAGCCCGATCGCTGCCCTTGTGGAGCACGGGCCCGGCGAGCAGGTGCTGGTCGGCGGCGACACCACCACCGCGGCCGCGAGATCGGTGACATCAGGACCCGGCATGCCGAACCTGCTCGGCCGCTTCGCACAGTCCGTCCGCAGACTCGTCGGCGACGACGCCTGGCCGGCGATCACGGTCGCGAATCCGGCCCGCGCCTTCACGCTCCGGCCACGTTGAAGGGAACACGATCGCACGCAGCGGACGTTGAGCTCATGGCGAAAGCCTCCTACCAGGACGCGGCGGCGCACGGCGAGCTGCTCCCGCTCCCGGCGTGGGCGAGCGAGGCCGTCAACCTCATCAACGACCTGGCCTCGGCGACAGATCTGGTGGATGCACTTGCCGCACAGACCGAGGCCGTCCTGGCTCAAGCGGGCGGGCACTGACCGGCCCATATGTAACAGGCTCGGCGCCGCGTCACCGTAGCCGGAACGGCTAACGGCACTCAGGTCGCGAAATGCTCGGCCAGCCGTCCCGGTCATGCAGTGCCGCTCTCGCCATGCCGGTCGGAGACCGGTGAAGCCATGCGGCGACTCCGGGTAGATCCGAAAAGCTCGACTGCCCGCACCTGCTGGGGCGTAAAGCGACGGCTGTCAAGATCAAGAAACCAACATCTCTTTCCGACCTGGCGTGGGACCCGATCACCGGAATCGTCCCAGTGGCCGAAGGGACCTTCGGGACGGAGTCAGACCCGCTCCAGGGGCCGATGGGGACCTGCTGGTAGGCGCACGGTGATGCTGTCTCCGGGCCTGACCGACCCGCCGCGCACGACGACGCTCATGATCCCAGCCTTGCGAACGACGTTGCCGTTCTGGTCCCGCGCGACAACGGCTTTTAGCAGGCCCGGTTCGAAAGTGTCGATCTTCACGCAGGGGTTTCGCAATCCGGTGACCTGGACCACGGCCTCACTTCCGAGGTGCAGAAGCGTGTCGCACGGAAGCCCGAGCAGGTCGATGCCGCCGGTGAGGACGTTCTCCCCCATCTGCCCGGGGTCGACGTGGAAGCCCTGTTCGCGCAGCTCAGCATGCATTCGGCATGGATGAGGTGGACCTGGCGCAGGTTCGGCTGCGTGGGGTCAGCGGCCACTCGGCTGCGATGCTGCACCGTAACGCCGGCATGGGCGTCGCCCTGAACCCCCAGTCCAAGCAGCAATGTGATCTCTTCGGTGACAGCTTTGCTGAAGCGGTGCTCCGCGTCACGGCTCACCGCTACTACCGCAGGCTGGCTGAGTATCACCACTCCATCGTGCCCTGCAGGACCACGACCGGGCCACGACCGCCGCTCGAGGTGCGGACGGCGGGCCGGTGGACGCGGCACGGCGGGTCATGCCGAGCGTGGGGCCCGCGCCGTCCCAGTAGTCGAACCGCTTGCGACGAAGAGCCGGGGCCGACACGGCAGCGAGCGGACACCTTGATCGGATTTCCGCAGGTGGATCGGTCACTGGCGCGCTCCGCGTGCCGATCCTGCGCCGGGACAGGCGCTGAGCGCGGCATGAGAGTTGCGTTACTGGCTGCGACTCCGACCATGGAGGATGGCCGTGGCCTCCTTGCCCAGAATGAGATCGGCCCGTCACGACGGCCCGCCGAGTCGGTGACGCACCACCCTCCGGCGCAGGGTCGGCGAGGCCACCACCTCGTAACCGGCGTCGAGGAACACTTGCAGCAGCCCGACTGACGCCTCGTCCCAGATCATGGTCTTCCTGGGCGGCGGCTCGGTGGGATAGCCCTCCAGCACGCGGGTGCCGATCTGCCTTCCGTACTCGACGGTGGCGGCGGCCAGCTCGTACATCAGCCCCTGCCGGCGGAAGCCCTTGCGTACGACGAAGCAGGTGACCGACCAGACGCCCACGAGCTCAGGGTCCATCCGCATCCACGACTTCTTCCGGCTCCACACTCTGGGGTAGTTGTCCCGCGGCTCGACCGCGACCCAGCCGGCCGGCTCGCCGTCGAGGTACCCGATGAGGCCGGACGTGGGTCCGTCGGTGCCGCAACCGGTCTGCTCCAGCAGGGCGGCGTCCCGCTGCTCCTGGGTGGTGTCGCGCCAGATCCAGCCTGGGGCCTTCAGCGCCTGGCAGCGGCACTTGCGGGCGCCACCGGTGTCGAACACCGCCTCGACGTCCTCGGTGGTTGCCTCGTTGGCCGGTCGCCAAGTGAACTCAGGCACACCGCAGCCTAGCCCGGATGGGTCAGGAGGTCCGCGACTGAGAGTACGGAAGTGCCTGTCCTGCAGGAGAAACTTGGGGACTGGCCGGCTGACGGCTCCGCCGGAGCGTCGGATATGGCACGGCGCCGACACTTCGCCTGAGGCATGACGACGTCAGCCCTCGATCGGAGTCGAATAGCGCCCGGAACAGGATCAACGGGGGATCGGCCGTTGTGGACCGGCGCACAACAGGGCGAGGGCGAGGGTGACGCGTGGAAGCGTGCCGTCGCCAAGTCGTAGTGTCGCAAGAACCCCATGCGACCACGGCCGTCCTCGCCGGCGAGACCGAACAAGCACGGACCTTCGTCCCGCAAGCGTCCCCAATTGACACGGCCGCAGGGACTCGTCATCCCTCCAGTTCGGCCGGGAGATTGCCGCAGAGGGTTCCCTCATCCGGCGACGGTAGGCAGCTCGCTACATCTCGAGTGCAATCAGCCGATCGTGGTCCCCGCGCGCGGCGTGCGCCAGTTCCGATCGGTGGTACGCGACCACGTCGGTGTCCGAGGTCTGTGCACCGAGCCGGGTAGTTAGCGATCGTCCGCTGGAGTCGTCGCTGGTACGAGCAGGTTGAGAGCGGTGATTCTCCCTGTCTCGTCGATCCACAACCAAACCGACCAGTCGTCGTCGCAGGAGGAAATCTCCGCAGGGTAGAGCACAATCTGCTTCTCGACGGGGAGTCCATCCGGGAGACCGCCGCGATCAATGAGTTCGCAGGTATGGCTCCCGGGCAAGCGGTTCACGTCGCTGAACTCACCGGTCTCGACCTCACCATCGCGTCCGGCAACGACTAACGGCGACACTTCACAGTCCTGCGGCGCGACTCCCGAGCAGAACGACCAAGCGGCAGGATCGTCCGCGGCGGCCGCGGTCACGGTGGCCCACGGAGCGTAGCCGAGCAACTGCTGCACTTCGGGCGCCCAGGCCGGGGGTGGTCCGCCTCGTGCGAACCGCAGGAAGGCGCTCGCGGCCGCGTCGAGACCGGCGCAGTCGCGGGTCGTGTGCGCGACCTCCACGACGAGGGTCACCGGCCCGGACCAGCCCGGGTTGTCCTCGCGGTCCTGCTCCAGGTCCCGTTGGGTTGGTGCCTGCTCGACAACCCCGTCGCGGGGGCGGCAGGTTTCAAGTTTCTCGACTTTGGCGGGGTAGCCGGCGGCGGTGACCTTGTTTCGGGCCTCGGTCAGAGGCAGGCCGACCACGCTGGGGATCGGCTCACGATCGTCCCCGCGGGCGCCCTCGGACCAGGCGACCACAGTGTCGATCGCGCCTCCAGTCTCGTACAGCGACACCCGGGCGGGGCAGCGCGGCTGCGCGGTGAGGTCCGCGAAGTCGATGGTGAGGGTGAGCGCCTCGCGATCTGCCACTGCTCGGGGCCGTGCGACGCCGCACCAAGTGTCGGGCGGGGTACCCGTGGTGACCTGCAGCTGCGGCATCCGATAGAGGTCGCCGACGCGCAGCACCTGCTCGCTGCCTCGCGCGAGGATGCTCAGCGCAGATCCTGCGCCCCAATCACCGCCTGCAGCCTCCGGTCCGGACAGCGTCTCGGTGCGCACACCGTCCACAAACAACCCGACGTCGTCGGCGAATCGTGGGGACGCCCCGCGGCCGGTGGCGAAGTCGACGAACCGCCAAGGCTCCCGAAGATCGGCCATGCAGTCGGTGGCGGCGCCCTGGTACGACAGAAGCACGGTGACCGTCTCGCCCGGCTGCACTGAGGCCCCCGTGGTGGGCTCGGTCCCGACCGGCCGACCCGCTGGGTCACAGCTGATTTGCTTGCCGTAGCGGACCTGGAGCCCTCGATCCTTCAGTAGGGCGTTCGCCGACTCCCGGGTGTGGCCGAAGACCGAGGGCACGGTGCCGTCCGGGGTGTCGGCGAGGATGACGGGAGCGACCTTATCGACGCCGGGTTCGCCACCGGTGAGGATGCCGGTCAGCGTTGCCCCGGCCGCCACCACGCCGGCCATTGACACTGCGGCCGCGAGTGGTACCAGCCGGCGCCGCCGACGCACCCCGCCCGCGCGCGGCGTCCTGGCGCGACCATGAGCGCGCGTCTGTGCGAGGACTGCTGCCAGGTGCGCGTCGGTGTCCACCTCGATGTCGTTCGCGATCCGATGCACTTCGGCGCGGACCTGTTCCTCACTCAGCATGGTTCACCTCTTCATCCGCCAGGAGTTCGGCGAGCCGTGTGCGGGCTCGCGCCAGATGGGTACGCACAGTCGATGCTGAGCAGCCCAGCAGTGTGCCGACCTCCTCGGCCGACCGGTCCTCGTAGTAGTGCAGTGCCACCGCCGCCCGCTGCTGCGCCGGGAGGGCGCCCAGCGCTGCCTCGAGGTCGAGGTCGCGCCCCGGTGGTAGCGAGCGCGGCGACTGCCCTCGGGTCAGGGCGCGGCGGGATTCCTCCCGGCGGGCTACTCGGACCGCCATCCGGATCGCGACACGTCGTACCCAGGCCTGCGGGTTGTCGTAGCCGCTGACCTTCGTCCAGTTCAGGTAGAGCTGGCCGAAGGCGTCCTGCGCCACGTCCTCGGCCGACTGCTGGTCGTGCAGCACCAGGTACGCCGTCCGCACCAGCCGCTCGAACTCGCGGCGGAAGAAATCGGAGAACTCTCTGTCATCCGGCTCGGTCATAGGCGCCCCTCGCCGCGCGCAGGATGAGTTCCATACCCCTATACAGACGCAACTTGGCGCCCATGTCCACCTCGACCCGCAGATCGCTCGTGGCCGGCCCCCTGACGGGCACTGCCTCAGAATCCCCCGACGGCCTGGGCTTTCTGCCTTGAGTGTCGGCACACTGCCGCGGCGGACCCCGCCAGTCGGCCCCACTCCTGGGTGAATCCCACTGGCCCATCCGCTTCCGGCGATCCCAGTCGTGATCCCGTGAGGCCAACCCGAGCGATTAGCTGCGCCGCATGTGGTTGCGTGTCGGTACCGGCGATGCTCGCAGACTTCCCCGCGGAGCCGAGAGAGTCGTCCCCACCGGTGGGGGACCCGCAACCTCAACCCCCGGTCCGCAAGCCCTAGTCGTGCTCCCCCACCCCTGCCTCTGAACCGTTCGCTTCCCGTACGAAATCGCGGGTGGCGTGCACCTCGTAGTCCATGCCGAATACCTCCCGCAGCCGGGCGATTGCCTCCAGCTGTCGCCGGCTGTGCGGGCTGGCACAAGACTCGCCTTCGTCGCCCGGCACGGGGTCGAAGGAGTGCAGCACAATCTTCTCCATCAGTTCCCCGAGGCTGATGTCCTCGAACTCGGCCAGGCCCTTCAGCACCTGAACCATATGTTTCTCCATCCGCACGCCGAGTTGCACGCGCTCCACGATCCGTTCCACTCCGAGCTCCTCTCGCTGTTACCTAGGGACCATGGTAACAGTCCGTTGAGGGACACACACCGAATACGCCAAAGGGTGCGCCACGAACCGATCCCCGAGCGAGTCGGAAACGCACTCTGTCCGGGTCATGGTCGGGCGGAGTCCGCTGAGCGCGGGCCGCGTACCGCTTCGCTCAGGAAGCCGACCGCAGGTCACTCCGCGCTTATCGTGGGCCGGTGACCCTACGACTGATCGGCGCTGGCCTTCCCCGAACCGGCACCTCCTCCCTGCGCGAGGCGCTCCGGCACCTGCTCGACGCCCCGATCTACCACATGAGCGAGGCCTTCGCGCACCCCGAACATGCCCCCACCTGGGTGGCGGCGATCCAGGGCCAACCGCCGGTCTGGGACGACTTCCTGGCTGGGTACGCCGCGGGGGTCGACACTCCGTTCTCGACCTGCTGGCGCGAGCTGGCGGCGGCCTACCCGGACGCGCCGGTGCTGCTGTCGCACCGCGGCAGCGCCGAGGTCTGGCACCGCAGCATGGACGTGACCGTCCTGGCCCGCACCCGCGACATGCTGGCAATGGACGACGACGCCGACCCGATGGTGCCGCTGTTCCGCGCAATGTTCGACGACGTCTTCTCAGACCCGGACGAGCCCGCCGATGTGATGGCGGGCTACGAACGGCGTTTGGCGCAGGTTCGCGCCGAGATCCGACCCGAGCGTCTAGTCGAGTGGCAGCCCGCTGACGGTTGGGAGCCGATCTGCCGCGCCCTCGGCGTGCCGGTGCCGGATCGGCCGTTCCCCCACGAGAACACCACGGCCGACTTCCTCGTCCGCGCTGAGGCGCGGGCGCGCGAGTCATAGGGGCCCAGGTGCGGGGTTAGCCCGGACCGGCCCAGGCGGGATGGTCGGGCCGAGCGCGACCGCCGGCTAATCGGCATGTCCGGACGTCCCGGAGGTCGAACCCGTTGCGGACCACGGACGTCATTGCAGCAAGACCGGTCGAGCAGGAAACGTCGTCCCGAATGCGGTTCGGCTACCGAGACACCCCTGTGGGATCAGCCACGTGCTGACGTGCAAGGTCACGCCGCCTCGAGTACGAAGAACATGAAGCAGATGAACGCTGTCCGGTGCTCAGGTGATCTGGGCGCTTGCATCTCGTAGACCGAGGAGATCCTCACGAAAGCCAACCGGATGAAGACTTCAAATCCGGAACCGCTAGGGACGACAATCGGCGTAGTCTTTAACGCGGAGCAGGTCTCGGTTGGCCAATTGTTGCAGCGCGGTAGAGGCGACTAGGGCCCCCAGCGCGACGGCAATCGCTAGGCCCCAAAGGTCGCCGAAACGGGAGGCCAGCAGGCCCGCGCCGATGCCACCGAGTAGCGATCCGATGGGGATAGTACCGAGCACGAGTGTGCGACTGGCTGCGTGCACGCGTACGAGCATGTCTGGGGGCACGATCTCCTGTCGCAGTGTGGTGATTGTGATGTTCCAGATCGGGAGCCAGATGGCCGAGACGAACAGGATGATCGCGATCAGCGCTGGACCATGGCCGATGGCGGCAACAGGAATTAGCAGCCACAAAATGCTCTCAAGCGGTCCTAGAAGCAGGCTGCCACCTACCCCCAGCCGCCGAATCACTTGAGTTGAGCGGGTGGCACCGACCGTGGCGCCGAGTGCTTCGGCCGCGATCAGGAGGCCGGCCTCCGCCGCCGAGAGGTCGAGACCCCTATAGAGGAAGAGGAGCAGCGCCGTCCGGGCGGCGCTCATTCCGAGGTTGTGTAAAGACGACGCGATTGTTGCGCGCCTCAAGATCGGGATCTGCCACAGAAAGTCGAAACCGGACACCAAGTCTGACCGCGTGAGGCGACCGGCCACATCCGCAGGCGCGTCAATTCCCGGGACAATCCGGCCGGCGATCACGACGCTGATCACGGATGCGACGAAGCTCAGTGAATTCAACATCAAGCTTGCGACGACCCCCGCGACTCTCACCATGAGGCCCCCGATCGGTGGCCCTACCAGGCGCGCCATCGTAAACGCCAGCTGGAGTCGTCCATTCTGCTTCTGGAGCTTCTCGCCGCCGACTAGCCGAGGTAGAACGGCGGAATAGGCAAGGTCAAAGAGGACGGAGAAGACGCTCGATACCAGAGCGACGCCATAGAGCAGGGACATCGAGGCGTGTCCTGTCGCTACAGCAATTGGGATTACTGCGAATGCGCCTGCGCGAGCGAGATCAGACGCATACATGACTCGAAGCAAGCGCCATCTGCCCACGAAGGGTCCAGCTACGAGATAGAGCACAGGAAAGGCCACAGACCCGACCGCATTGAGAAGGCCGACGTCGCCCTCGCTGGCATGTAGGTACGTGATCGCGATGGTGGGGATGACGAAGAACGAGACCTGGCTGCCCAGAGTGCTGAGTACCTGTCCTACCCAAAGGCAAGAGGCAACACGATCGCCAAGTGCAGGAGTGTCCGTTGCTCTGCCATGGGCCATGTCCCGCTTCTCCTTCGCGCGGAGTGCGCGGTCCGGTTCGGTCGCCGGTCCCGGGCACTCGCAGCATCAGTTGCTGTTCGGGTTAGCGTCGGGAGTGCTGAACATCTTGCACTCGGTCTCATCGAGAATGCGGAGATCGAACTCTATCTCTTGTGGACTCCGTCAAGTGAAGTTGGACAATGGCTGCTACTCGCCGACCACGAAGTGCTGGGTAAATCCGTTGGCATCGGTTGTCTCGGTGAAAGGGACGGGGATGGCGCGGCGCCAGAAGGCAACGGCGCCGTCGTTACCTGACAGCTGGTGGGTCATCCACTCGCCGGGCCACCGCGCAAGGACCGCCCTCGCCGCGGCACCTCCCACCCCAAGGCGCCGGTACTTGGGAAGGATCAGGAACTCTGCGATCTGGTGCGGGGTCCCGACGCGAACCAGCGCGAAGCCTGCCAGCTGGTCATCGACGTGAAACAAGAGTGCGGCTCGACGACTTGACTCGCGCCAGTAGGGGTCCAAGTACCGATACCCGTACTCGCCATTCGGTCCGATATCGCGCCCGTCGATCGCGGAGAACTCATAGGCATTCAACTCCAACAAGCGCTGCAAAATCGGTTTCGCCGACTCCGAGACCTGTTCGACGTCGAGGGGCACGTCGCCAGCATGCCGTACCTCATGTCTCGCTGAAGGCGTGCCGCGAGGTGCACACCTCTGATTCACCTCAGCCTCAGAACCGTACAGCCCAGGACGAACGTCACCGGTGCCCCAACCCTCTTCGGCGCGAGATCGGCCGGCGGACGCGGACGCGCTCGTCACGGTTGGGGATCGTCATCTGGTTCGACGCGCGGGTCTCGCACACGGCGCGGACATCGCGCTCGCACTAGTCCCGATAGCCGTTCGTTCTAACCGCCTGTCTAATGGCCCTTGACAGAGCCCGAAAGTAGCGGGCAAGTTGGCCCTGGTGCCGCAGGTTGCTGCGCCGGAGCAATTGGCATCCCAAACCGCGGCGATCACGCCACCGACCCGGCTGCCATCCGCAGCAGCTCGCTCACTGGCATCTCGATCGGTTATCGAGGACGATGGGGCGGTAGATGGCCAAACCAGCGTGACGATTGCCCTGCGAGGTTCAGGAGAAAGTTGTGCCGAACTCTGCCGATCGGACCGCAGAGGCCGCTACCTCGATTACACCGTTGCTCTCGGTGCGTCGGGGTACGGAGGCAGTGGCCTTCTACCAGGCAGCCTTCAACGCCGAAGAACATAGCCGGTTCACTGACGATGAAGGGCATATCGTGGCTCAGATGTCGGTCGGTAGGGCCGCGTTCATCGTCGCTGATGAGGCCCCCGATTACGACCAATTTAGTCCGGATGCCTTGGGCGGAACCACAGTGCGCATCGAGTTGGCCGTTCCTGACCCGGACACGGCCTTCCAACAGGCCGTTAAGGCTGGCGGTCGCGAGGTGTTCCCAGTCGAAGATCAGTCCTGGGGGATGCGGCAGGGGCGACTCGTGGACCCGTACGGCCACCACTGGCTTGTAAGTCGAGAGCTTTAGTACCACGACCCACGCGGAACTATCCGGCCGTGCCGCATGGCAGCAATGACATCGTGGTAGACGGTCGCGGCAACGCCTACGTCAACAACCCGGCTACAACCCGATGCCTGGTCCGCTACCCGAACCCTTACCGGAGCACTTCCGCACCGCCGGCGAGCTCGCGACGAACGATGACGCTCGTCCCACAAGGGATCGCTGACCGGTCAGGTGGTCCGACCCTGTCGCCGCCGTCGCGAAGGCTGGACTGGCTAGACGGCGACCCCCATAGGCCTAACAGGGCTGAGCTTGAGAATATATGACACCGTCATATGACTGTGTCATGCTTCTGGGATGGAAGCGCGACTGCTGAATTCTTTCGGTGGACTCGTCGTGGGCGTATCCGACGCCGTGGCTCGGGCGATGACCCAGGAGACCCGCCTCGATGAGGTAACCATCACCGCCTTGCTGGCGGTTCATACACGCCCGGACCAGTCGGTTGGGGCACTGGCGCAGGCGCTTAAAACGACGCACTCCGGCGCGGTCCGGATCGTCAATCGTCTGCAATTGTCTGGGCTGGTCAGCAGACGACCGGGTCCTGATGGCCGCACCGCTGCGCTGCGGGTCACTCGACTCGGCACCACGCTGAGCGGCGCCGCGCTCGACGCGCGACGAGCCGCTCTGTCTGATCTCCTTTGCAACCTGGCGCCGGCGCAGGTCGAGGCGCTGACGGTTTTTGTCGATCAGGTTGCTCCGGCGCTCGCACAGACCCGCCCTGAGGCCCAGCGGGTGTGTCGCCTGTGCGAGCACGCCGTGTGCCGCGTTGAACGCTGCCCGGTCGGCGGCCACATCTGACAACGGACGAGATATCTCGAATCGTAGAGAGGACGACATGAACCTGCCATGCGTAACCCACGGCGCTTCCTGGGCACACGAGTTCCACCCCATGGACGGGCGCACCTGGCTCAACACCGCCCACCAAGGGCCCCTCCCACTTGTGTCCACGGAACAGGCCAGTCACGCGATGTGGCTCAAGCAGGCACCCAGCCGGATCTCAGACGAGGCCTTCTCCCAGACCCCAGAGACGCTGCGCGCAGCATTGGCCCAACTGGTTGGTGGCCGGACCGACGAGATCGTCCTTGGCAACAGCACCTCCCACGGGCTGCACCTGATCGCCAACGGGCTCACCTGGCGCCGCGGCGACGAGGTAGTCACCATCGATGGCGACTTTCCTGCCACAGTTCTGCCGTGGCAGCGGCTCGAGCACGCCGACGCGGGCATCAGGGTTCGCTCGGTACGTCGCGACGCCTCGGGAAACATCGACCTTGAACACCTGGAAGCGACCCTGACCCGACGAACCCGTGTCGTGGCGGTGACGTGGGTCGACTCCTTCACCGGTGCCGCCGCCGATCTCGACACCATCGGCGACCTCTGTCACAACTATGAAGCTCTGCTCGTCGTCAATGGCTCCCAAGCTCTCGGAGCCCGACCGATCGACGTTTCCACCGGAGTTGTGGACGCCCTTGTCTCGTGCGGCTACAAATGGCTGTGCGGTCCCTACGCCTCTGGCTTCACGTGGCTCCACCCCGACCTGTTGTCAGTATTGGACACCGAGCAGGCGTACTGGCTTGCACAGCCGGCAGGGCAGAGCCTCGAGCACATGCAGGACTACCGCATCCGCGACGACCTCGGCGTGCGCGCCTTCGACGTCTTCTGCCCAGCAAACTTCCTCGTCACCGAACCCTGGACCGCCGCCGTCCAGCTCTTCAACGAGATCGGTATCGGCCACGTGGAGGCACACGACCAGGCCCTCGTCCAGCGCTTCCTGGACGGCATCGACAAGGACGCCTACGCAGTCGTCGGCCCCACCGACCCCAGCAAGCGCTCAACGCTTATTGTCATTCGCCCCCGTAGCGCTAGTCCCGAGGCGTTGCACGCACGGCTGCGCGAGGCCGGCATCGACATCGCCGCCCGGGAAGGCAACCTGCGCCTCGCTCCGCACCTATTCAACGACACCGACCACATCGATGCCGCGCTGGACCTCCTCAACGGATGACTCCACCGAGGCACCCGCTGCACTGTCGCACGTCGAGCTATCGCCCTTGCGTGATCGCGCACCTCTGGAGATGGTCCGACGGAAGGGGTCCTCCCAGGTCCTTCTCCGCGATCGTGGATGACAGTGGAATCCACGAAGACGCCGTAAAGGCGGCGACCACGATGATCAACCATTGCGCCCCGCACGTCAGGTCGGTCGATCCGTCTGCACCGTAGACGGAACCCCCTGCAGCGCCGGCGCAGGTGGCTCACATGTCTGCCGCGGTCGTCCCGTGTCACCCGTCCGCTGACGTTCCCGGGACTGGGGCGTCGTACGGTGAGAACAGAACGTCCGCCGCCGTTCGGCAGATTTCGATGTTTGCACGCTCCCTTTCGCATGTTCGCGGGTGAGAACATCTCGGCGCGTTTCGTCGTGCCGACGGTCGCGGCGAGCGTCGACATTGTCGTGCACCTTGGCGTCGAGGCCGATGGACGTCGGAGGGTGCGCGAGATCGTGGCGGTGCCAGGTCGTGTCGAGGCCGATGTGATCGAGACCGAGCCGATCTTCGAGTCGCAGGCTGGACGATTGGTCCGGGCGCAGGGGATGCCGACGCGACCGGAGCGCTTCGCCGTGACGGGTATCGACGTGCACGAGATCCTCGGCGTGGCCGCCGAGCGCCCACTGCAGGCGAGCGTCTGACATGGGTGCGTGGCTCGGACTGGTCGCGGGCCTCGGGCTGCTCCTGATCCTTGTCGCTGTCACC
>JAABUS010002807.1_pt1 | contig 30968 bp, 39 predicted proteins | sample 5560161 | NCBI WGS metagenome assembly JAABUS01 (sample SAMN10711885, study PRJNA513376) | rock metagenome | isolation source: Antarctica rocks | place: Antarctica: Victoria Land, Trio Nunatak nord | collected 2016-01-04
TTGAATCCACAGTCACCAACCCAGCTGTGACGGAAAGGAGAGAGTCAATTTCAAAGAATGCATCCAGGTCAATGTCATCGGCTCCCAGGACGATAGCCATGGCTTGTTGGAGTTCTTCGAAAACTAAAGGCCTGTAAGAATGAACAATCCACGGCAGTGCCTTATGTGCAAGATCCAAACCCTCTGAATACTGGGCATTTATTCGTCGCATTATCTGATCATAATGGCTGTCTAGTAAATCTGAGGGATTTTTCAGTAATTGCTTGACTTGTTCCACAGTGTGCTGTTGCTCCAAGGAATCCATGTAACGCCTTGCGATAAGGAAGTTGCCATTCGCTTTTCCGATGACCGTAGAGGAAATCAAGTCCTTCAGCTGGGGGTCCTCGTAGCAGATCCTGGCGAGTCTAGTGGAGACCGGTGACCTGGCACGACGTTCGTCCTGATCGCCATGAGAAGACTCGCCGTTATTCCCTTCAAGTCTAAATTCGACAAAACGCCAAATCTCCTCATCTGGCGTCACCATATCAATCTCGACGGCGGAATATGGCTCTGACAGCGAATGAGACTCATCTCTGCATGATACTTGCCCGTCAACACAATCCTGGCATAAATCAAAGTTTCCCTCATTGCATATTTTGCAGTGATAGAACAACCGAAGGTTTTCTTTCCCGCAACCATTGCAGCCGATATTTATGTTAGAAGGTACTCTTAGGCATCGTGATGTGACTATAACGCTAAGTTTGCTGGATTGGAGCTCCTTGAGCTGGAGCTCTAGCCTATGTCGAGTAGTCTCGTCGCATTCGTCCAACGCATCCACGATAAGGTAAACTCTTTGGAACTTTTGAATCTCTGAGCGAAGTACACTGATAATGTCCTTGAGCTTCGGTCGACTGGCATCCTTCCATATTCTATTCATGAGCTTCGCCACATCTACGGATGGGAAAGTCGAAGGATGATCTTGAAATAGTTGCCGAGCAAGGCTACCGAATAGGTTCTCCAGTGTCTGCTGCCTGGAGTCATTGTAGTCAAGATACATGCAGAGGACAATGATATTGTCGGTTTTCGACATTTCCCGTAGGTGATGTACCACGATGGAAGACAATACCGTCTGAATCAATATCAGCAAATAATCAATATGAGGTTTAATGGAGTACCCACCTTGCCAACTCCAGGGTTGCCATATAGATACAATGTCCAAGGACGCCCAGAGACCCAAGCCTTGAATTCCTGAGTCTCCAAAAACCAACTACCGTTGCCAAAGCTGTCTCGAAAAATATATTCTTGTGTGACTGTGAAATCCAGCGGTGACAAAGACTCGTAAAATTTTCTGTAAGATGTCTCTTCATGGATACTTAAGCTATCTTTGATGCTACTCGAGCTAAGCGTGAATTCGTCTTGGAAGAGGATCAATCTGATATGTACGCTAACTCTTGAAAGATTATGGAAAAGCATTCCAACTTGATCCTTAGGGGAGGGCCATATTTTTCCTCTCAAGAGTTTATTGACGCTAAAAGATTTGTGTGTTATCGTGTCTTTAATTATTTCAAGGCACCTCCTGAGCTGTGCAAATCTCCCATACAGCACAGTTGTCCCATCTGCTGGCAGGCCTTCAACCGGCTTTGCCGTCTCAACAAATCTCTGAAGGAAAGCATCTTCCGGCTGAGCAGCCTCAAGACGTCTCTTTATGTATAGCAGCATTTCACCAACGGATTCAAGTTCTTTTAGCAGCATTTCGCGCATTTCGGACTTGCCAGGAGTATCTTTAATGTAATTCACAATTTTTTCAGTCAAATATATCAAGTCTTGAATCGGTACCGATGTTGCAATATTGATCACCTGTTCGAATTTGGACATGAACGGTATCAGTATAGGATCTGTCATATGACCTTCATAATGAGGGAACATTATAAAAGCCCACTCATGCTCCCTAAATCCTCTATCTGGTGTCCCAACTTGAGCTTCGTTGATAGGCTCTGTATCGTCAGTGAGTTCAGGTGGAGTATCTTCAAAGCTTGATAATGAACGTTCGTCTTGTAAGCCAAGAACACTACCCCTCGCTCTTGGTGCAGATGTTGTATTACTGGATGCAATTTCTTCTAAATCTCTTCGCCACGGAAGAGACACGAGTGCAATATCTTGAAGATGAGCTGCAACATGATTTGGTAAGTCCTCGGACTTTTTTCCATTACCCAGCTCTTCCGAGCACTCAGAAGGCAGATAGCCACATAAAGGGCACGAAAAGAATGTTTCAGGAGCTGGTTGTGCACTTCTTCGTTTCAGAAGCGGCAGCTGAGGCTCGGAGAATGTTCCTGCATGACTTAACCGCATGTGGTCCTCGAAGTCTTGCTCCCTTCTAAAGGTCTGAGGAGGATGACCGCGTGCATTGCAGCGCCACTGAAGAGTATGCTCCCATTGCATGTGAGTAAGCCAATCAGCGGTCGTTGAAAACATTTTATGCGGCTCAGAACATTCCTCAAACATACAAATATATGGCTCGAGATCCTTCTTAACGTGGTGTCTTTGTCATTGGGTCAGTCAAGAGCACGTGCGAACAAAAGAGCCAAACTCACCGCCAGCGAGGAGGGCTTGCATCTTTAGCAGGTAGCATTAGACAACAATATGGACACTGAAATTCTTTGGCTCTTGCAGTTATTTTCGGTGGAGAGGGAACATCGAACGAGCCCGGCATTGGAGACGCGGTTATGGCTGTTGATACCATGGATAACGTACCCCTTGGTCGGATGCTACGTATTTCTAAGGCTGACGCTATCGTCTGAGACAGGAGAGCGCTTTTTCCATCTTCGCGTACAGCAGGACTGGCCCCAGACTGCAGGTCATTCGATGAGGAATGAGCACCATCACGAACACCAGGAGATAGCACCGGAGGCCCAGACATCAACACTGTCGCTCCTTGTGGAAATCGACTTGTTGTACCTAAGCTTAGTTTTTGCTGATGCCGTTGCCGGTATAGGAATTGCCTCCTGCGTAGAGAGTTGGCATATCCCAAGCGCTCACACAAGACTTGGCTGATATCAGGATATTTCTGTTTGACAAGGCGGGTTGCATATTTCTCGAACTCAGAGCTCATATCATGCCCGCTCTCATCTCTGTCGACATAATTTGCCGCCTTTGTTTTGCGGCTCTGCGCAGCTGACTTGCGGATCGCTACAGAGAGTCTATACAACCTCGAGATAGTCTTCTCAACGTCCTTGATCCCTTTCCTCAAAGACGACTGAGTAAAAGACCTTGGTATAGATTGCGCTGAATCAGACAGAGACAAGGAGTCAGAAGTAGAAGAGGTGGACGATCCATCATCTTCTCTCGCATCAGCAGCGCCGTTCAGCTGCAAAGTGTCGTGCCAGGTTTCATTTTGAGCAATGTCGATAACTAAATTGATTGAAATCAGCACGAGTCGTACGGTCGGTTAATCTAGAATGAAGGCTTTCTTCTATTGACACGAGAGGGCACATACTACGCTGAAGGAATTTGGCTAGGCCATCGAGTTGTTGAATTATCAAGTCCTTGATCTGAGGAGTATCTCTTACGCGATAGTCTAGAGACGCGTTCGCGGTTGCAAAGACCCCAATATTGCCAGCCCAGATACTAAACCTGCCTGATTGATCATCCGCCTGGGCAGATAACTCTGCGTCAGGATCTGGCCTACTTGTTCCATTAAGGCTTGAAAGCAAAGTGTCGAATAGAATCATGCACGTTCGCGCATAATCTAATATGGTAGCATCGCCGGGCATGGTCGGCAATCTCTGCTTCAGTATCGACTGTTGTCTTCGTGGTCAAGGATTGAAGGTGTCGTGAGAATGGTTACTTGCGATTGGCCGTGCAGACGGGCGTCTTTGAGTCGAGTCTGTCCAATAAGAAAAAGGTAAGCAGCACCGTACGCGCTGAGCTCCCTGTGCCACTAACGCTACCTTGGCCAACCTTGAACTCCAACACACCGTCTCCCCAGTGCGCAACTGTTAATCACGGACATTGATCTCAGGCCCAAGATGCTTACCGGCGTCGAGATCGCAGGATTGTTGTTGGCTGTTCTTCCACTCTTCATTGCGGCTGCCAAGCCTTACCGCGAAGGTTTAGACACCATGAAGACAGCGCTCCGCTCTAAGGTCATGGATGAGAAACTTGAAGACTTCTATAGGGAGCTTGAATGTGAAGTAACACTGCTCAAGTACACCCTCGAGGGTCTCATTCAGAGCCTTCCGGTAATTACGGAGGCAGAGAAAGACCGATTTGTCGAAAGCTTTGACACGAGCTTGTTAGACAATGGAGAATTAACCCGCGCTTTCAACGAAAGACTGGGGCGGGCATTTGACACGTTCGAATCCCATTTAAGACATATTCTTAGGCTGCTAGAAAAAGTGGTTGACGATGACGCGCTTCAAAATACACCAAACAAGATGGTAAATATTTACAAGATTTAATTCAAGATATTCATCGCGAACATAGCATACTAACGTCGGGATTCAGAGCAAACAACAAGATGTATACCCTAAGCTCCTGGTCCTTCGTGACGACGTAGTAAAGGGGAAAAGTTTGAGTGCATTGCGAAGAAGGATTCGGTTTAGTTCTAGGGAAGATAAGCGTGCTCACTTATTGCGGAGCATCAACAAATGCAACGAGAGACTTGAGCACCTTCTCACTATTTCGTCACAGACGGGGCCTGCAGTCAAGGAGAAAAAGTCTAAAAGGAATGGCCCACCCTTGAGCTTGCGGAGTATTGCTTATACTTTATATCACGTGATATCATGTTGCTGGACGTGTAACTGCTCGATCCAACATCAGGCAATGCTCTGTTTGAAGTGCCGCCACAGCTCTGATGAATCTTCGGATCCAACAGAAATTGATTTCGACATGCTTTTCTCCACAAAGAGAAAAGATGGATTTACCTCTTGTGGATGGCAAGAGGGAAGAATCTGTGTAACGCCTGACGCGTGAGCCAACACGTGTATTCTTTACTTCACGTTAAGATCTTGCTGACGTACATATGCGTTTTAGGGACAGTACGCCACCTTGCTCTGGCGTTAGGTTTGTCATTAACGAACCCCAGAACATGTCCAAATTGCAAAGGAGAAGAATCGAGAACATTTGCGCACTCTTGGAGCAAGCAAACCAGAACAGCTGCTGTCTGCGAATGCTTGTGGACGATCAGAAGCTTTGGCACGTCAAATCGCAATCTAAGCAGCTCTCTTTCCTTGATTCAGAACCGAGTGTTTCTCTCAAGCAATTACTTGAGAAATCGACAAAACTGCCTTTGAGGGAAAAGAGAATTCTGGCTGTGGTGCTGGCAAGCTCCCTGTTGCAATTGTGCGAAAGCCCTTGGTTTAGTAAAGAGTGGAGCAAAAAGGACATTTCTTTCTTCCATAAATCAGCAAATCAGGTAGATTTTAAGAGGCCTTATCTGTCTACTCACTTCCAAGATCCTCAGCACAGCGATGATCCAGAGGCCATGCTGAGAATCCATCCCAATCAAAGTATCCTTGCGCTAGGAATATTACTGCTAGAAATCCAGTTGGGAAAGCCGATTGAGTCCCAGAGAAGCTCAGAAGACCTTATCGATGGCGAGAGGGTGAACGTCAACACGGACCTTACAACAGCCCTACGCCTTCTTGAAGATTCCGTGGACGACATTTATGAGGGCTACAGAAAAGCAATTCAAGCATGCTTGAATTGCAATTTCGTTACACCACACCAAGCTCTAGATTTGGACAATGCAGAATTCAGACATGCTGTCTATGATAACATTGTAGCTCCCTTGGAGCAGGAATTGTACCATGGGTTCAAGTTGACGGTAAAAGATTTGGAATAAGACAGTTCACTACGGGTAACGGCCTCTACAGCTTGAGGAGTATGCATCTACTATAAAACGTCTCACGATCTTATTAGAGCACTAAGGAATTCTAGTTACCAACGGAAACGCAACGTCCAGCGGTGCCTCTGCCGAAGCTCTCAGTCCTCAATGCTACTGTACCAGCTCAACCATGTCCTTGGGAGGGTAGTTTTACCATTACAGTGAAATCACCAAAAGATTGATCCGCACATGCTTCTCGAAGCCCACCGAATGAATACCTCTAATAAAAGGGTTCTTCAAGTGGAGAGTGAATTCTCGAGCTTGAAATATATCCGTTTTCATCTGACTCTCGGTATCTCTCTAGACCTGTCGAGCTTTATGTTACCATGGAAAATAATGACAAGTGTCTCCCGAGCTGGACTTCTATCGTTGGAGATATTCAGTCAAAGTGTAACGCGGCAACAGCTCGACAATCCCAATGTGCAAGTGGATTGCTCTGACACGTCTGGGTCGCGAATGGTTTTGAGCCAATTCAGCGTGGCAGAACTGTTGGAAGTCCCAGGATCAAAACCATCCCCAAAGTCGGCCACTTGATGTAAACTGAAGCACTTCGGACAGATTCTTCTTTCGCCCGAGAAATCCTTCTCAAGCATACATACGATTTCCTTCTCCCGAGTGGTAGATATGTGACCAGTTTCTAGACCCGGCATGGAGGTTTTCTGATTCCTGTGTGAGGAGCTCTACATGTTTGAGAGTCAGCCTTGTATAATGCAGACAAGACTGCAAAGAGAAAACAAGGCCCGGGAGGAAATAGATACCGAGGTACGGTAAAAAATACCACTTCATCTACTAATATACGGAATGAGAGAGGATCTATTGGGTTGCTGATGATTTCGGGCTGCTGTCGCGAGTCAATGTTCTTTGTGGGGCGATAACCGACCTTTGGCTGACCGGAAGTAGTCCGGTCTGAATAGTCAACAAAAGCAGGTCGGCACCTTGAATATGAGATAGAGTCGGATAATCTGCTCGAATTGACGCTAATGTGGCTAGGCAGGGAAAATAGAAGACAAAGATTGGGAACGGCCGTCTAATAAGGCCACACACTCTTGCATATCGGGATATATCCAAGCGCATACAAAGAAGCGCATACCTTAGCATCCACTCCTCCCCGTCTCGCTTTGGAGGCGGTCACACTACACTGGCTTGTATCAAAAAATTTCAATTTTGCCCCACATTGAAGGCGAATGTTCTACACTTCATCAGAGTCCACAATACCTGGGTAACGGCCAAGGAAGAGCAAGACGGAGACAGGGCAGCAAAGTATGGAGACGAAGATTCAGTTTATCAGTATTTTGTATAGCTTCCTTGAATGGGAACATTGATGATTTGGCACCTGTCGGTGTATAACATTGTTACATCCTAAAATTCGAGGACAGCATTATTCGAGGCTAATAAGCTACTGTAGCACTCATTGAGTTGAAAATCGGAAATCACTGATCGAGAGACCTTTGTAGATCTGAGATATGACCAATGTAGGTTTATAACAAATGAAAGACCGCCGCTATACCATTCGATACAGCATACAGGCTCTTACCAGCGCAAGAGTCAACTTAAAGGAAAAGTCACCATCCTGATTGTCACACGGTTACTGTATGTTTCTGGTTCGTCATCTTTAGGGCTCGACTAGGCAATCTGATAAGCATTAGCGCCGGGAGTATCCGAAAACCCCGTCATGCCAGGGCTTCCTTCGATCCCCCGAGCTTTGTACAACAAGCAATTGGCTCTTTCTCTCTGCTTTTCACTACCCTTTTTGAGGAATATTCGACTAAGTATCCAACACCAGAATCTCAAGGTGGAAGGAAGCTGTCGCCCAAGAGTCAGGTCACTGCAACAGCGCTCCAAATAACAGTCGTTCAACTCTACCATCGCTCGTTTGGACCTTAAGCGCCGATTGCGTTCTCCTACACCGCCATCATGGCGAACTCAGCAGCCTCGGGGCTTCTGGGCCGTCAACTGAAACAGATGCAGAGTGACAAAGACATACCTGGTATTAGCTGTGGACTAGTGGAAAACAACGTGCTGGAATGGGAGGTTATGCTTATGATCTCTGACGACTGCAAATACTATGGTGGTACGCAATCGGCTGTACATCAAATAACGTATTGGAGAGCAATTCTGACGAGATTGAAGGAGGATTTTTCCGTGCCCACCTGACGTTTCCCCCTGAATATCCCCACTTACCACCCAAAATGATCTTTCAAACGCCAATCTTCCACCCAAATAGTACGACTCTATGATCTCTTAGATGAATTATTCTGACCCGGCCTTTTTTTTAAATAGTCTATCCCAGTGGGGAAGTATGTATAAGCATATTACAGTACATTACCTTTGATTCTTCGCAAATCCCCAGACTTACCACTATCTAGTCCTCCCGAAGACGACAAATACGGCTATGAGTCTGCTGCAGAGCGATGGTCCCCCGTGCAGACCCCCGAGACGATACTGTTAAGCGTTATCAGCATGCTCAGCAGCCCAAACGATGAGAGCCCTGCCAACGTTGAAGCTGCAAGATTATGGAGGGAAGATTCGAAGGAATTTCGGAAGAGGTGCAGAGCGAATGTAAGGGCGAGTCTCGGCGAGGAATGAATTTGACATGTGTATCAAAGACACAAGGAGAGTACGTTCGTGTAAACTCAGGTCAAAATGCTTAGGGTTTGGAGAAAGGCGTTGTATAAATAGGTTTGAGGGAGTCATCTCACCATAAGGGATTAGGGGGTAGGCATGAAACCAAAGATGATGTTCTAGCAGGTATAAGGTACCTTTACGACGCCTAAGATACTACGCTGTCTGCTGTTCAGGCTCAAAAAGATTCCGAAAACGGGGCGGGTCCAACCTCCTATCGGAGATCTGGATTCGTTCAACCTGAGAACATCGCAAACACTACATCTCGCTCGTTAATGCGTCACTGTTATTGATGGATGATCCCAAAGTTTAACCGCGCAATACCTACGCATCTGGGCCAGTGGCATGGAAACAGCGGTATGTCTAATGAAGCAAATGAGACTAGTTACCAAATTCTGTGTTTGACTTCCCCATCACTGTTTAAAACGTCAATCCTGGAAACGAGGTCTAACGACGCCGAGTCAGAATAATGGTCTTGCTAAGGCAAAGAAAGGGTGAGATATAGCCGAATATTCGTTGTGCGTGTTTGCTTTTTCTGCGCTGGCTGGCTTCTCACGCTCTTGATCTCCAGCTCATCATATTTTATCTTCAGCCAAATACACGGATCATAGCAGCAAATAGATGTGTCACCATATTGAACTTGTTTTAATGCTTCCGTAACAATATATAACATTAACTTCTTGATATTTCTGTTTGCGACCTAGCTATACTGGTCTTCTTGCTATTTCGTAGTAACAGTCATTTGAAATTCAAAACCATGTATAGACGAATTCTGCTTGGCAACCCGCAACGACGAAATGCGGGAGGTGTCTCTCCGGATCCTGGTGGTGCGCGTGGCCTTCACGCTGAGAATCAGCAACGTGGTCAACGCCGCATCCGGAATCCCCTCGGTCGCCATCGTGACACTCCACATCAACAAGACCATCAGCGCGGGAACAACGAGCGGCAAGGGTCCCCGCACCTGCCGAGGAACGTAGATGATCTGAGGCTCATCTCTGTTGAAGGTACGGTTGGGACCATGCGCTTATGGAGCCGTCTGCAAGACCTGGAGAACGTTCTTGATTTATACGGCAGATTTGAACCTAGGGAACGTGACGGCTACGATGGTGAGCTAAGCATCCATTTTTCTGTGGTTACAACTCACCGAGAGAAGACTTGGCCACATTCAGGACAAATGTAATCTAATAACGTATCATCCTGACATTATAGGGCTTATCAAATGGCACAACCACTTGCACGGCTATCTCCAAACAATCTACGGGGCCCTTATGAGCATCGAGAATGCTCTACGAATTTTGAAAGACAACAGAACGACCAAAAGGGCAACACAAGAGACAGCGGAAGAGGTCGTCGCCGTCTGGACTAAGTGGCGAAATGGGTACGAGTTCTCGGCTTTTGAGAAAGAGCAGATGGAGACGTATAGGGCATGTCGCAGGCAAGGTCGAGAACGTTCATTAAAGGATAGGAGGGCGATTTTGGGCTACTACTTCTTGAGCGCCTTGAGAGAGTGTCTGGAAAAGCCCGATAAATGGAGGCAGCCGGCGGATGACGACGTGAGAATTGTCCAGGGAAGATTGATCGCATGGACGAGCGCGCAAAGAGATAGATGATGTGCGGGAGGTGGTGGAGGCGTGTTGAAAGCGATGTACTCGGGTCAAATTTCAACTTTTCGTGCACGAGTACTGTCAATGGTTTTTAAATATCTTACCCCATTACGAACTCATCTTCTCTTCTCCTGCAACAATGTCGCGCTTTTTCCAAATATCTAACAAGTATACTACTTTACGTTAGAGAATCCCTCTGTGCGCTTTTTATCATTTCGATAATCTCTCAAAACTGTACATCTCTACTTTGGAAATTCCTACCACCATCGAGAATCTCTCAAGTCAAGGCCTTTTTTGCATTGGACTACGTTCGCTTTCATGTGGTTATTAGGTCATCTACTAATAATCACCTACCGACGTGGCTCCCGGCTCATCAACACCTGCTGCCTTCCAACGAAGTCGGTGGCGAAGTCGGAATGGGAGCAAAGAGCGCCAGCGGGGCGCTTTTGCTAAGCAGGAGTTTTGAGAAAAAATCCGTTCTGGTACGTGTTCGCTTCTCCGTTGTACTGAGCTGTCCTGATAGTACTACGAAACATCTCTTAACTTAGGATTCTTCACCACAAGAGTACAGCGCACGCTCAATCACTTTCTGTCCACAATACTTCAAAGATTTCACCCATAGTCGCATGACTTCTCCTAAATCTATGCCAGCACTCGATACGACGTGATTTCTGGGGTGGCTTGCCTCGTCATATTGTTGGTTCCTTCATTCGTTGTCTGCTGCTGCGAACCAGTATTAGTTTGCAAGGAAAGAATCCAGCTGCGAAAGATCTACGGCTATCATCTCCATTACTATGGGAGCTTCTCTGGCTACAAGGAAGAATAGTGCAATCTGAACTGAGTAGTCTTCATTCAACTATTGTACTCTTGTTCTAACATCTGTCCCTCTTTCTCTCCATCTTTGATAGGGATATTTCTTCAATATTCCAGTATTATAGCTTTCTTTAGAACCCGCAATGTGCGAACCTAAACCTTCTGCCCCTTCAACTTCCCACCCTTCGACCTCCACCAGCACAGCCAGCAGCAACCAAAACATTATCAGCAACGACCTCAACGCCAACAAACTCCCCTGGTCCAAATCCCTTGCCAGCATCGCAGCCACCGTCCGGCTGCGCAACCGCTTGGCAGAGTTAGAGGGCGTGCTGGATCTATATCTTGCATTTGACCGAGCTTGCGATGGTTCGTTCCAAGAAACTCTACCGCAGCCCCTTACCTCCGAACACATATTCGCAAAACCACACCCTCCCTGCATGCACAACCTCTCCCATTCCCACCACCCTCCCAATTATCTCACACACATACAACCAAATCATGCTAACACTCACTCCCCCTCCAGACACCAACACCTGGGAACACCACCGCGTCTCCCACACCGCCGAGATCCACTCCGCGCTGACCCGCCTCCAAGCCGCCCATACCTCCGCGCGCCATCTGCGTGGCTCAAGCAATGGCTTGAGTAGCACTGCCTGGAAATCTATGGACGGCATTGTAGAGGTGGCGGCGGAGACGCGACGGGAGTGGGTGAGGGTTTATTTGCCGAGATTGCTGAACGAGAGTAGGGAGTGGAGGCGAGCGGCGATGCGGCGGGAGCTGGTGGGGAGGTTGAAAGTGGGGTTTGAGGAGGCGGGTGGGTGGAGAGGGGATGTGGATGTGGAGGGGAGGGAGATAAGGGAGATGAGGGAGGGGGAGGTTGATGTGTGTTAATCCTTTCTTGCACTTTAGGACAAAGCTTTTATCTGACATCTGACACACATCAAAAGGTGTTCCAATCACACTAAAGGGGGCGCATATACCAACTCCAAAACAAACAACCAATTAAATAACCTACCGATAGATTCTAGAAGTAGGAAAATTCAACCACTTCTCCGGTTTGTTTTGTAACCGGAGTCGGTTATACTATGAAAAGATTAAACAGCACAGCGCGAGACCCGACTCATCCTGATTCGGGACATCTAGGCTGTATCATTCCAATACATTAAACTTCATTAACCCTTTTTTTGTCACCCTTGCGCCTCTAACCCCACTAAAATAAGGCGGAGAAATCTTTCCAGGATTTTCCGTAGAAAATAGTCGCGGTAGGGGCGGAGAGGGTGTTTAGGGAGGCGTGCAGTTGGCAGATAGAAAGGTGTAGGGAAGGCTGGATATTTTCGAAGGGAGAGATGAGAGGTTGCGGGATCGGGATGGGGATGGGGGTTACCAAGGGGGGGGTTGCGGGAAGTCAAGGTAGTGGATGATAAGTCGATAGATATAAGTAAAAACTGAGTATTGGCAATATGGGGTGTGAGTTTGTCACAGTTGATCGCGTTCTCAGATTGCTTTTTGCCCGATATTCCTGGTCGCAGAAAAGCTTTTGCATTGATGATTCGACTGTTTTCAAGAAAGAAAATAATGCCTCCGTTTGTCTATCTGAATGGGTGGCTCAATGGGGGAAACGGTTGTTTTCTTCTTCTTCTTCATTTTAACGTGCTTATGCAGCCAAAGGCTATGAAGCACAGCATACTATCTACGTATATAGATACACATGGAGTCGTACTGACGATGTATGTAGTATGGAAAAAGCTCTCTGCGTGAAACAGGCTCTTAGAGCTAAAAAAAACTACACTGTTGTTTACTCTAGTTGAATCTACTTTTCAGACCCAGTCAGATGAGCTCAAGGAAATTCTGCTGCAAGCCGCCGACTCAAAATTCTAGACAGTATATCGCGTAGACCAGTTGTACATTGTGCAATCACACCAAGCTGACCACTTCGATGTGGGCTTCCGTTCGCTATTTGGCCACATGGTCATCTAGCCATGTGAGCTTGTTGTTTGTGAGCATCGCGACGCGATGCTCGGTCTCAATCGACGTGTCGATTTGTCTGTTTGATAACCTCTAGGCTCTTCTGTAACTAGACAGAAGGTTCGTAGCCAGCACCGCGTACAGGTGGGTTCCATCGCTGGCCGGGAAACGGTTGTTTTCCCCCTGACATCCTGCAATTCCACTTGGCAGTTGGAGAAAAAGCCTATAAAAATAATAAAAATAATAAGAACGATCCATTAGAAGATGAGAGCGAAGCTGCTGCAGACTGAGTGCCTTTTTTTTCTTTTTTCTAGTTAAATTTCACAATTTTGGGACATACCAAGAGCCAACGATGCGGACAACCTAATCAAACCCGAACATCAGATTTCTCTGTATCCATCACCTGCTGCATCAACCTCTTTCTCATCTCCGTCAGCTCCGTCGTCGCCACATGCTGCCAATTCTTACGAAACACACTCAGGTACCTCTCGATTCTCATCCTCACAGCCCCTCTCTCCTGCCCCAGCGCTAGGGATTGAATTGGCTCTTTCTTCACCTCCACGTCTACATCTACTAGCTCTCGTGCTAACTGCGCCAAAAACCCAACATCGGCGTTCCGCTCCTTTAGTTTCAGGACTTCGATCACAAGGTATACGACGGTAATTTGGTCAAGGAAAATGATGTGGAAGTAGGACCAGAGGGGGGGGTTGTCTGGGAATGCTGGTTAGGTGGGTTTATTTGGAGGGGGTTGTGGACGCAGGGGTAATGTGATGAGCGGTTAGAGTGAGAGGGCTGGACTTACCGGGGCAGATGTCGTCGAATTCGTTGTAAAGGGTTAACGCTGAGTGCAAATCGTGCAGGCGGCTGTAAAGTTGACTGGTGTGACCCTAGATGGCAATGGTGTTTTTATTTGGAGTGTCGTTGGTAGCTTCATCTGGACTGTCATTGGTATCTTTATTTGAGACGTCGGTATCTGTATTTGAAATGTCGTTGGTATCCTCATTTAGACTGTTATGTTTATCTTCATTTGGCATGCCCTTGGCATCTGTATTTGAACTGTCGTTGATATCAACAGCGTTGCGGCTGCTGTCAATGAATTTACTACTTTCAATAATTTCCTCGAAGGAAAAGCACGGGTTAACCTGTTGAGGAGGACCACAGTCCGAACGCTGTGCACCGTGGTCGTCAGCAGACTCTGAAGTATGATTTCTCTGCATGCTACGCTTTTTGAGTGAACTTCGATGGAAAATCAAGGTTAACTTATGAAAACCCAAGTAATCCCAGAATATGTGACTCATGTATAATGGCCTCTTCTACTGGTTGGGAAACACCAGATTTATAGGTTCTATCTTGTCGGACTGCTGATTATCTGGTGCGTTGAATTGGATGTTTGTGACTGTGACGATGTAGCCAGCGAGGATGGATCATATTTGCTGAACAACGATGATTTTTGATAAAATCCATAATTGGCAAGCGCTCTGCTAGACTAGTATTTTTCTACTTCGTCTTCGATACTGGCGGCCTTGAAAGGCGCATGTTGACACTGGGAAGCCACGTAGCTGCGGTCATTGCTGATTGTCAAATATACCACTGTCCTCTCTGCTGGCTACTGGCAACTCATTCGAATTCTTCATTTAAGTCACTTCACCCAAACGTTGAATCCTTATTACTACCATCGTTTTCATTGCCATCGCTAACAAGATCATCCCAAAAGTCTACGTACCTGGTTGTCCCTAAGATCCACGATGGACCTTCACCCATTTAATATTCCTCCTTTTGACCAATCCACGTTCAGATTTTCCCTCCCTTCAAGCATCCTACCCAGCATCACAGCTGTCATCCGTCTACGCAATCGCTTGACAGAGCTAGACAATGTGCTGGATCTGTATAGAGAGTTTGATAGAAGTTGTGAGGGTGAGTTTTTGAGGATGCTAATGCCGCGGTTACTTGGAAATAACTCCCAGTGCATTTCGGCCAGCAAATAGTCTGACTGACTGACCTGATGTTGGCTGCTAGATATTAGAATATGGGAAGACAACTGCGAGTCTCATCTTGATGAAATCTATCGGGCCATTAACCGCCTGAAAGAAGCGGACGACCTCGCACGAAGCCTATATGAGATAAGGGATTTGACTTCTGGCCTACCGTGGTGGAGTACACTCAAGATCGTGGGGAAAGCGATTGAGATTCAGACGCAGTGGCTGAACGGTCCTGCTTTGAAGTTGTATGAGGGACATGGGGAGATGAGGAAGGATTTGGTGGGGCGAGAGCTGGTAGAGAAGTTGAAGACGGAGTTTGAAATTGCTGGGAACTGGAAGCCTCTTATGAAGGAAGGCGTCGAACGGATGATAAGAGACATGGCGGGGTATGCCAGGGACAAGAGAAAGGTTCTGTAGTAGCCGTTAGTAGCAGCGAAAGGTAGACGCTCAAGGTTGTTGAATACCTAGATTGCTGAACATCGGAAAATACAAAGATGCAGTTGACAGATTGACTGTCATAGGGAAGAATTCACAATTACGACTACATACCTCTGATGACCAATGATCAGTCCCTTTTTTCTCCTTTCTTGGACCATGTCTCTCAAGCCGCATAGAGCCATCTTCCTTACTGTCAGAGCTCCTACCAACCACCATCGACATATTGGTAATGAGATCCCGCCGTAGCTGCCAATGCTTAGCAAGGGTTGTCTACATGATTTCTTAACCAAGAGATCCCAACGCATCCGATCCAGCCTAGTTTAACGTAACGAAAAGGCGGACACCTACCAAAAATTTCGTTTTCACACAAACGTGCAAATTATGGCACTCCTGGAATCCACGTCAGCAATTCGTTCAGTCTCACCTCGTTAGCCCAAGAGCCGTATCGTCACTGATCATGAACACCTCGTTTGCTCCCCGTTCGCTGGCTCCATAGCCCAACCCACAAACACCACCCTCATCACGCAACCACCTCACCATAAGATCGCACAGATCATTCATAAATAGCCCCGTTCCTTCTCGTCCAGCCTCTTCACCACATCCCCTTTTCACTCAAGATCTCCACTTACACTTCCTTAATCATCACCCTCAATTCCTGCTGGCAAGCATGGACTCTCGTGAAACATTTTCCCCAACCCATCCTCGGACGCCACCTATTCATCCCTACCCTTACGCCTTCCCTACGTCCTCCTTTCGCGACGGCCCACCTCCATCGCAATCTCAAGTTCCTTCTCCTTTGCCTCATCCAGAGAGCCCCATACCTCAACCAAACTTATCTTTGCCAATATTGCCTACAACACCCCTTAACCGCCCCCGACTTGGTTCTCCATCGCAAGACGACGGCAATGTTGTAGTGACCAAGCCGCAAAGTGAGCCTGAGACTCGTACTGAAGGTCCTAGTCGACCAACGATGCCTCCAAGACCACCAAATATTAGAGTTCCACAGTGGAAATATTCTTGTCGTGCTGTTAAGGGTGATAATCAGGTGGAGGTTCCGAAATGTAAGCCTGAGAATTGCATGAAAAGTTCAAGGCATCCATCGAGTCGGCGTGATTCGCTGGTTGCTAATGTCGAGGATTGGTTAGCTGGTGTTGCTGCGGCAAGGGTTGGTGTGGAAGGGAGGAATGGGGGAGCACCTAAGCCCAACGGTATTCCTCCTCCGCGACCTCCGCGACCTTCGACTCCGCCTTCTCCATCTCCTGCGCCTCGTCCGCGCCCACGTCTACGTCCTCCACCTGCTCCACCTGCTCCACCTGCGGTAAACACTACGAAGGAGGCAGATCCGGGGCCGAGGATGAATCCGATGCAAGGAGTCTCCAGCGACGTCACAGCTAGACAGAGGGGCGAAGGCAACAGCAGCTCTGAGAGTGATGATGAGAGTATAGATACTCTGACCACCACAGAAAATCCTGCTTCACTGGTGCGAGGAACACATGAGAGCGACACGCGTCTGATTGAATCCTTAACAGAATTGCAAAAGACATTAGCCAGCTACAAAAGATTTCGAGATAATACTAAAGGTACGAATTCATCTGCTCTGGAGTTTGACTCTTGCACCGCTTATCGCGAAAGCTTCTAACATTAGAAAAGACACGTCCTCCGTACAGTCTCCAAATTTTTATGCGAGGAGAATCATGGAGGACCTTAGAAACGTCGAGATGGCTTCCAACCACGCGTGGCGTTTCCGTCTAGAATCCTCGCAGAGCGTGTCAGGCCAACTAGAGAGAGCAGCAGAGAATCTTGCAGCTACCGGACGGCAAGCCTTGGAGCTTCCACTGCAGAAGATGGAGACGGAACTAGACAGAATGAACATAAACCTCAAAAACCTGATGGATTTGTTACTGGAATCTACGCACGCAATAGTGGAAAAGGCCAAGAAAGAGCTCGAAGATGATCATGGAAAAGAGTCACTCCACGAGCAGCTACAGGACGACTTCAAGTCTCGTCCTCGTGGGGGGGGCAATAATGATGAAAGCTAAACGGAATTCTCGACCGTAGGAACCGAGACGACCTCCCCGGGTCTAACAGAAGCAGGCTACATGACCATGATCCGCTTGCGAGACGCTTTGAACACTTTGCTAAGTATGCTGCAATTATACGAGGACTTCAAGGCCAATTCCGAAGGTGAGCTCCAAGACTTTGCTCTTCTACACCTTGATCGCATTATTCTTAGCTAGAAGTCTCCCAATCTTCTTAATTCGACTTTTTGAGTGTTGAGACTGGAACTCTGTTGCGCAACGGCTTTACCACATGTTGAAAGTCCTTGCTGCGAAAAACGCAATGGATAGGGTACTAAAGTGTAACAGACGTGCTTAGCGACACGAAGACTATCATGATCCATATTGACTTCAGGGAAGAGATCGAAGCATTACTGGAAACGGTAGAGGAGCTTCATCGAAAATGGTGCAACGAATGCGGAGAACCAAAACCGGAAACAGGAGGACAAAGGACATGGATAACATCGGGCGTTGTTGGAAGTGTTGGGAGAATTTGGGAACAGTGCATGACAGAATTGCCGACAACTTGCGATGACAACGAACAAGAGTCATTATTCATGATCGAAGCGACTGAAACTCTAAAGAGATATCTTGAGGGCACGCTCAAAAGAACGGAAGAGGATATTGAACTAGAATTAAAAGAAAAACAAGAAACTTTAAGAATAAGATGGCATTGGTTTTACAAAATACATAAGGAGGTTTCGGACGATGAAAAGAGGGAACAGAAAGACGCCATGCCTAGAATTCGCGGAGGAGGTGATGGAAACGATCATATCGACATCGAAGGCATCAAAGTTCGGGATGATGACGATCCAGAAAATAGTGAATTCTCACTTTCGAAGCCCAATTTCCTTCCACCACAGTCGCGACCAAACCTTGAATCAGAAATCGGTAGGGCAAAGCTTTCGTGGCCGAGCAGTCAACTCCATATCCCGGGCTCCAGCGATAAATTCCAGAACCTGGTGAGCTTGGCAACGCACAGAGCAAATCTGAGAGTACAGGACCCATCTTAGCCGAAACGTTGGAATTGAACGTGCTAGGCAACCAAACGGTTCCACAGCGACTTGTATACGATACGAAACCTCGTATGGTTTTATGTCGAATATCTACGGCAGTCAAGAAGTGAGTGTTTCACATGCTTGGCTGCTGTCTCTGCCTTCTTTCGCTTCAACTTAGACGCTTTTCGCGTTTGATCCCACAATTTGAGAGTCAAAGGTCTATTTACGCATAGCTTCTTTAAAAACCCCAATCTAAATTTCTCAATTTCTTGAAACCCCAGACATGGCAGAAGAACGTTTCCGTTGTGCATTCTCCAGCAGGATTAGTCAAGCAGCCAGGACGGTAAGCCAGTATGCAAAGGAGCCGTTCATTTCAAAAGAGAATGGCGAAATAGTGGCGATCAGGTCAGACGATGTCAAGAACGCCGCCAGAGCTGTTGCACAAATCTAAGAGACATGGACAATGAGATTAAACCCAATGCTTGATTTTTGGTCGGCCCGTTATACTAAACTCAAGCCACAAGAGGTTGTCGAACAGTATCCAGAATCCGAGAAGCGGATCTAGAAGCTGTTGAATTGATTAGCCGCGGAGTTCATTGGAACTCTCCGGCGGTTGGTTCGAAAAGTCTGCGGTGAAATCAATAGATTGGAGAGAGTAATGAGAGCGCGGTGGGACAAGATAGGGAGAATGAGCAAACAAGATTTAGAGGCTAACGGGTATCTATAAGTAGATGTACATACTAGATGCGAGCAATTCCGTGACTGCGAAAAGTAACTCTCGCAGCATGGTGAGGACAGCCTGTGAGAATATGCGTGTCTGATAACTTTCAATACTAAGTATGTCTTCACTTCCCTACATTCGTATATCGAAGATAGCTGCATCGGATCTCGTCAGCTTTTAAGCCTTTACTTGAGCGACAGAAGCAGCAACTCACGGTTTAACCTCCCTCACCTCCCCAAATTTCTTCTTCGCATTTTCCGTCGAGACCGTCGGTGGCACAATCACGTCATCTCCCACAACCCAGTCAATTGGCGTTGTCACGCTCTTCTTATCCCCCGTCTGTAAACTGTCCACCACTCTTAACACCTCCCTGGTATTTCTCCCCGTGCTGGCTGGGTACATCATTGTTAATCTGATCTTCTTATTCGGGTCAATAACAAACACGCTACGGATTGTAAAAGCTATTCCTTTCTGGTCGACATTGGTCAGGTCTTGGGAGTCAACCATATCATATTTCCAGGCTATTTCACGAGAGGCGTCGGCAATGATGGGGAAGGTGAGCGTTGTGGAGGCGACTTCGTTGATATCGGAGATCCAGGCATCGTGCGAGGAGAGGTCGTTGGCGGACTTTGAAGAGAGCGAGGGGGTTAGTAGGTGGAACTGTTTTTAAGATTTGATGGAGGGTGGTTGACATACCAAGCCTATAAGCTTCACATCTCTCTTATCAAACTCCGGTTTCAGCTTCGCAAAAGCTCCCAGTTCGGTAGTGCCTATCGAAAGCCGTCGATTAGACTCTTCATGCGAGCGACATGGACTCCACAGTCAATTGTCACACTCACAAACAGGCGTAAAATCCGCAGGATGTGAGAAAAGAATCGCCCATTTGTCGCCGATCCATTGATGGAAATCAATGTCGCCTTGGGTAGTCTTGGCCTTGAAATTTGGAGCTACAGTACCCAGCCGAAGCCGTGGTTGTTCTCCGGTAGCAGGCGTTGCGAATGTTCGATGGAGGAGCGTGGGGTTGTGCTGGACACATTGGCGTCGGATGGGATGGTTCAAAGCTGTAAGTGGGCGTGAAGCTGCGCGAGAGAACAAGAATGCCATTATGAATGAGATGTGATATTCGTACGCGGCTTATGGTACACAATTGAGCTTTGTGAAGAAAGGATTTCTGTTGTTCTAAGATCTTTTCCTAGAGAGTACCTTAGTTCTGAGGACAAAATATTGCCCGCCGTTGCATTATCTTATCTTACTCTATCTCTTGTAAGAAAAGCTTCACGTGATAGATTAGGGTTTCGACCTAAACCTTTTATCTCTGAGGTGCTTCTCTATTTTAGTATTGAAAGTACTGTGCCACTTTTTCTATATAAAAAGAATGAAAACATTGCCACTGATCCGCTTCGATACTAGCTGACTATGACTCATGGTTCTACCAACCGTAAGGTATGTAGTATCCCACCGTCTTCCGCCCCAGTTTTTACTACGTACTCGATCTACCTTACTCAGGACGTTTTCTTAGGAGAAAACTCGCTATTCCCTGCATCACCAAAACCCATCCTGGATTTGGAGATCCATCTGTCAAAGCGACCATAGTTTGAGTATGCGCATCGTAAATCGACGACCCAGCGTGTCTGCCCTTGCGGGTGCCGCGAGGAGCTATGAAGACCCGCTATCTAATTCGAGGGCTAGACGCTCGTGCTCATAACCTTTGATGTGACAGTCAGAGCTACGGTAAATGCATTGACGATTCGACAGTTTTTAAGAAATAAATAAATGCCTCCGTTTGTCTATTTACATGGGTGGCTCAATGGGGGAAACGATTGTTTTCCCCCTGACATCCTGCAATTCCACTTGGTAGTTGTAGAAAAAGTCAAAAAAACAACAACAGAATAATTCGTTAGAAGATGAGAGCGAAGCTGCTACAGACTGAGTGCCTTTTTTTTATTTTTTATTCTGGAATAGTAATTTACCTTGAAGTGTTGAGGAAGCCGCTTTCATCACCCCCGTTACTCTAGTGGCTTGGCAGTGCAATTCGATCTTCCCCTCGTTCTACACATCAGAACAACTTTCAAGCATATCATGGCTGCACAACTTCAACCACCCCAGCCACGTCAGCCAGATTTCACAGAGCTAGCACAATGCTTCGAAAATGCTGCTCGTCAAATATCACGGTTCCCAAACATACCAGCGTTCAACCAAGGCGATATCATCATTACCCAATTACAGAACATCACTCAAGCTATTGGCGACCTTCGAAATGAAGTTGGTGACCTTCGAAATGAAATGGGAGCACGATTCGATGCAAGGTAAGAGTGATATATCTTTTCGTTACCATTATTTACTTACAACTATTCAGTGAGGCGAATGCTCTCGCACGACTTCATAATTCCGCTATCAATCGTCTCGACATACCTCTTTATTCAATAAAAGATCGAACGAAATAATCCTGTCGATGAATTTCCAGAGAATGATAGAGCGTTAGCGCAGCTTTCCGGTAAGTAATATTCTTCTACTTCTTATATATTTTGTTCTAATTTGTAGCAGGAAATGAGCTTATTACGCTCCTTCAAGCGTTTGGACAAGCTACTGATGGCAGTGTCACTCACTGCAAAGCGACAACGCTTTAGGCGATTTATCGGGATCGTAACGGAAATCTGAAGGGTTATGGCGGGAACGGCTGTGGCGAGATCAAACCGAAAGCCCACGTCGAAGTGGCCAGCTTTCACAATTTCGAGTTGTCTATGTGACCATCTGGTCATATAGATAGTTCACAATAACGCGGAGCCCGTGATCTGTTACTCGCACGACCAGCTGGCAACCTCGGGCATAGCTCTTCGTCGCCCATTTTATCGGTGTGATTGCACAATGTACAACTGGTCTACGCGATATACTGTCTAGGATTTTGAGTCGGCGGCTTGCAGCAGGATTTCCTTGAGCTCATCTGACTGGGTATGGAAAGTGAATTCAGGTTACAGCGACTACTAGAATAAACAACAGTGTGGATTTTTAGCTCTAAGAGCCTGTTTCACGCAGAGAGCTTTTCCATACTACATACATTGTCAGTACGACTCTATGTGTATCTATATACGTAGATAGTATGCTGTGCTTCATAGTCTTTGACTGCATAAGCACGTTAAAATGAAGAAAAGAAAAGAAGAAAAAACTACCGTACTCGATCTACCTTACCTTAGCAGACCAAGGTAGTAGGTTTTAACGATTTAAGATCAATTCACTAACATGAACAGTTAATCTTGTAGAATTATCATTTGATTGCGAGTTTAAGCGTTTTTTTACGGTTTATTCACAGTTATTTTGACTGCTTGACGTGTTTCACTGCTGGGTCGATCTCAAACCGTAAAAAGCTTTGGTGTTAGTCCGCTAAGATACTCAGGACGTTTTCTTCGTAGAAAACTCGCTATTGCCTGCATCACCAAAACCCGTCCTGAATATGAAGATTCATCTGCCAAAGCGACCATAGTTTGAGTATGCGCATCGTAAATCGACTCAGCATGTCTGCCCTTGCGGGTGCCGCGAGGAGCTATGGAGACCGTATTGTGGGAATCTTGCAGGATGACTCGCTATCTAACTCGAGGGCTAGACGCTCGTGCTCATAACCTTTGATGTGACAGTCAGAGCTACAGTAAATGCAGCTGGAATGATTACGGCCAATACGAGTAGGGTTATCTCAGGCCATGACTGGCTAGCAGCCCGCCGTAACTCCTTTCTGCCGATCCACTGAACAATTAATGGCGCCCTGATATATGTCTAGAGCGGGATGCTCGTACTATTCGGAGGGAGTTGGAATGCGGATTCTGACGTTTCTGTCCTGATCGAGCGTAGGGTGGTAGGTGAGATCGAAAAACCTGTTGGCAAGACGCACGAGGTACGGTAGTTGCGTCGGATGACGACGATCGAATAGAATAACACCTTTGGCGATTGTAACATGATCGATCCATTTATCCGCAGCTCAACATATAATCCCATTACCCTCCACCTCCTCCCTCTTAACCCCCACACCCCCCTCCGTCTTCCTCCTCCTTTCATTCCTCTTCCTCCTCTTCTCCTCCCTCAACTTCTCCTCCTCCTCCCCCCTCTTCACCAATCTCTCCCCCAAATCCACAACCGTATCCGCCCCTATCTTCTCTTCCTCCCTCCTTCTAACCAGGTAAGCCAGCCTCTCCCTCACCTCCTCCAAAGTCGCTCTCCTAACCTCGCCACTCTGGCCCGTATTAACCATATGCTGCCTCGAATTCAAATGATCTACGAATTGCAGGTTATCCTTAAACGTCAAGTCGCAGTCAGCACAGTAGAATCCCGCTCCCCGTCCTCTCTTTCCCGTGGCGGCACCAGCGGGCACGAGAGAGGTTTTGCCGACATGTGCGCTGACATCGAGGCGGTTGGTGCGAGATTCGGTTTCTTTGGCATCAGGAGGAGTGGAGGCGCGGGGAAAGTATTTGCGGCCTTGCGATTTGGCTTCAGCGCGAGCAGCGCCTTCTTCCTTGTATTTTTGCTCCCTGGCTTCGGCTTTGGCGGCATATTCATTACGATCCCAGGTTTTGCGGAAGGAAGTGTCGTTTGCGGAGGCTTTGGGAGGGGCGGACATGGTTCGGTGGGCTTATCGTTAGGGCGTTGTTCGGGTCGAAGGAAGGGGTTTGTATATCTCAGCGATACACATAGTGCGTAGAAGCGATGGAGAGCCTTTGTTGTGTTCCTGAAGTTTTGGTCGTTAAGCACGGCGTTACTTTACAAAACCGATAGCGTCAGCTTCAGCCCTACCATAAGGCTCGGCGAAGGAGTCAAAAGGCGCCTGAATGTGAAAGCACCGGGTATAAGTGAGGGTGTTTGAGAAGGGTCTGTTATACATTGGCTGTTTGCTCTTCAATTCATATACGTATTCTCATCGAACGCCACTCTATCTTCCCTTTCCACCGACAGCGATTCTCCCTCAATCGTTGATCTAACCACTCCGGGTCATCGTCCCATTCCCACTACTCATCATCTCACTTCCACCACTCATACTAGGATTTCCTCCGCCCATTTCATCCCTCCTCACCAGCGCCAGCAACGAGAAATGTCCTCCAACCACAGGCCGGGCATTGAAGTAGATCGGCCCAGGACTCGCCGGATAACTCCCTGTGTCGATGGTCTCATACAAGTCTGTAAACGGCCTATCCGTACTCGTGCTATTCAGCCAGTACGCAAGAGCATTCACAAATAGGCGTCTAGTGCTAGGAGAGCAAGTAGCGGCGGTCCACATTTCCCAGTCAGATTTGGTGTAGGAGTGGCGATTATCGAGAGGAACACCGAAGAGTTGGGAGACGGTGGGGTACCAGGCGGATTGCATGGAGTAAAGGGATTGAGGGATGAAGCTTAGGCCGAGCAAGACGTCCGGGTAGGTGTTGTAGAGGAGGCCATAGGAGGAACGCCATTGGTAGGATAGGAGCGTATGCTTCTCTGTGGGGTCAATGGCCAGGGATCTCCACTCAGAGTAGTAAGATTGAGCGGTTTGGGAATAGTTAGACGAAGAGGCAGAGTCGGAGGCGATGGTTGCGACGGACTCCATGCAGCGCAGGCCAACGATGCCTTTGATTGCGAGATTTGTTTGGTTGACAAGTTGGCCGGCGAAGTCGTCAGTAGAAAGTTGGAGACCGGGTAGGAGAGAGTATTGGCGGAGGTATTCAGCAAACTGTTGGAGCTTGGGGTAGTGTTGATTGATGAAGGCGGAGTTGTTCGAGAACCTGGGGTATAGTTAGCATATGGCGCTTCCTATTCCTGGAGAGGCGGTATCTCTTCTGCCAAAATGGAAGCAAATTCGAGTGGGAAAGCTACGAATCGAAGTGCAACTTACTTGTAGTATGCGTAAGTCATGATGATCATGTTGCCGCTCTCTTCCACAGGCATATACTCGTCATTGCCTTCCACATGGCCAGTAGCGTTGGGGAAATGACTGCCGAGGTCATGCATGCAGTAGCCGTTGGGATAGAATCCCCCTTCTTGGTTCTGGAACAAAGGCTCAAGGTTGTATCTCAGTAGCTCAGGATTGGCATAGAGGAAGAATGGCATCGCGGGGTACATGACGTCCACGGTGTTAACATTTCCATCTGAGGAAATTTCTTTTTGGAACATCAGAGGCTCAGAAGTATTGGTGCTCATATTCGAGGACCCGCCTGAAGGGCGTTCAGTCAAGACGTAAGCTCCCATGATTTGACGGGTTGAAAGCGCTACAATCGAATAGTATGACTCGGCTTCGCTGACGTCAGGAATGGCAACTCCACTAAAGTTATCAGGATTGAGGAATCCATAAGAGTTCGTCGGGTCAAAGATGTACTGCTCAGAGTATTGAGATGTTCCGTTGTGGTATCCTGCCATGCCGTTGGCATATGAAGGAGGCGCACTGGGAGTACTATTGCTGTAGACAATGGCGTTGTTCGAGTTGTAGTATGTATCAACATCCGCCTTTAGCTGAGCTTCCCATTGCGCTGCTAGTTGTTGCGTTTGCGAGAAATCATTGAAGTGAAACTGAATCATCTGGAAGATGTCACCGTAGCAATGGTTCCACCATGACTGCAATGGAATGACACCCTCAGCTGTTAAATACCGTATCATAGGCTGCTGGACTGATCCTATGGTGTACATCGCAGATGCCGAGGAAACCGAGCCAAAGTCGTGAGCATACGCAAACACAGGCTCACGGGAGCCAAATCCACGGTAATTCGAGTCTACAACATCTTGCAGCGAGTGCTGCATGACGTAGTTGTACCTTAGATCGCTAGAGTAGCCGCTTTGAAAACTGAAGTTCTTCGCGTTCATCGGGCTCGATGAATAAGTGAAGTTACCCCATAGAGGAAAGTCATTTTCTTCCGCAAACTCGTATGGATGTGCCAGATGGATCATCCTGGGAATATATTAGCACAAAGACTTCAACTAAATCAACATCTTAGGTCTTACCAGCTGTAGACAGATGAGCTATTTCCACTAGCACTCCCATTAGCAAGCTCGGATCCTTGGTACATGTTCCATTGTACTGTTGCGTTGGACTCGTAGGCAATCCATGCAGCATTCACATCGCTGTACATTTGAACGCTATGCGTGGCATTGTCTGTTGATCGCACACTAGTGGTTAGGTAGCTGAGTGGGATACTAGTCCGGCATAAATCCTGGGGTAAGACAGACGATAAAAAGCTGGCGGTAACCTCGACAGGGCCTACAGCGAATGTAAAGTTCGAGTATTGGGAGTCGTAAGATACTGCCAGAGGCGTTGCGGTTTTCAGATTCGGTAGCGTTGGGACTGTCCTTGAACCCGTCCCCAGATATTCATACGTGATGCCATCGACAGTAACCATCTATCAACGTTTAGCGGTTGTTGGGATAGCCACACACGTATCGGAGCTCACCCCTTCCCACCCAAGCGGAGGGCCAGGCCTTGGGTAGCCAGTCAGTATCCGTATGTAACTTATCTCACAAGACTTGTTCATACCAGAAAATGACACCATTGGTGTTCAATGTACCATTGTTCGATGTAGACGACCAGGCATTAGTGTATGGCGACCTGACGGCCAGTGGAATGGCTGGAGGTCTGGCTGGGGAGTAGGATGGAAGAGTGTGCCTAGGGTGATGACGATTATTTCAACCGAACGAGAAGGACCATGTTCGGCTTCTACCCACCCATTGGAATCCTCAGCAGAGATGTAGACGATCTGACCAACTGCGCCAAGAGCCACGAGAAGTGTAGATGCAAACATTTTGGCAATTTCCAGATATTGAAAACCTTGACTACCGACTTCCCAGAAGCCATCGGGAGCGGACCCAACGGCTTTATGCCCTTCATCAGGCCGGATAAAGGCTACCCACGGCGCACTCCGGTTACGATGATCACCCGCAATAATTGCCCAGCTGAGAGCTCATCGCAATTGAGGTGACGCAGCGAAATTAGAAGAATTGCGGGGGAAGCATGAACTGAATTCGGATGCTTGTCAGTTGCGGCAGCCCTACTTTAGAACAACAATCGGGTCTGCCAAGGTGTCAACCAACGTCGAACCGGCTTGGCTGATGGCCCTGAGTCTTTTTTCAAAACAGGGAAATAGAGGGTTTAATGGAAGGCCAAACAACTTGAAATTGAAGGACAAGAGAAAGCTCTGCCTTTCATTGAACATCCATGAAGATGCACCCAACAATAAGGTATACGTCCACCGTTCTCTAAATCGCTAGCTGAGCTATGTCTAAGCGGGGTATGATTGACTAGAAACAGAATATCTATGGGCAGACAAACATGGATCTAATGTACGTTCGGAGTATGAGCCGAAGCACTCCTTACCTACTTGCCTCAGGACCTCAGACGTGTTACAGTGGCTAAGCCCCTTCGGGTTAGCCTCTTCCCCTCAGTCCCTTTGGGTTAGCGACCCTCTGGATGACTTCGCAGCCTACGGGTAACCCGAAGGGGTTTAGTTGCATTTACACGTCCGAGGTCCTGAGGCAATACCTTACCTTCAGGAAGCTCCCAACTTGCAGGTAATGCGTCCGATTTGAGATACCTTAGTCTTGACGTCGTTTCACGAGGCCTTCTCATTGGTTATCTTTACTCTTGAGCAGGCTAATTCTCAAAGCGATTCAATGCAAGTGTGGACTTGGCAGTCGGGATGGCCTGACCCTCGATAGCAGATACCCCACCAAGCCAGCAGATACCTCAAGGTAAGGTTCCATCACAACAGCGTTCATACATTCTTTGTATCCGGGAAGAGCGGCAAAACAGCAGACAAAGGAGGCAGAATGGATGTCATGGATGTAATAGAGGATCGGACCCCCTGGGATTCTGATTCCTCATGCAAAACTACAACAGCTTACCTATCCCATGTATAAGGATCACTGAAGATACCAGCCATAACCCACTCAGCACTACGCACTCTCCACCAATGGCCCCCCCATCAAAACGCGGCCTCTGCTGGCCATCCACAAACACCGACCCAATCATCACTTTCACCAAACCCCCCTCCAAAATCTCCTGGTTCTACAACTGGTCCCCGAACCCAAACCTCCAGCCCTCCTCCCTCGATTTCATCCCCATGCAGTGGAACGACGTCAACATCGAGTCACTCGGCAGCAAAGCAGCCTCCTCCCCCGCAATCCTAGCCTTCAACGAGCCCGAACTTCCCTCCCAATCCAACATGCCCGCTACCCTCGCCGCCGAAAAATGGCTCCAACACATCCAGCCCCTGCGCCAGCTCGGAATCCGCTGCGGCAGCCCCGGCATCTCGTCCGCCCCGCAGGGCGTCGACTGGCTCCTGGAATTCACGCGGCTGATCCGCGCAGGCCACAGCGACGTGGATTTCTGGGCCGTGCACTGGTATGGCGAAACGCTGGGGCAGTTCTATGACTACATCTGGAGCACGCATCATCGGCTGGGAGCGGAGAAGCCGGTGTGGATTACCGAGTTTGCGAGTACGAATTGGAGCGTGGAGAGTCCGTTGGGGAGGGAACATGTGGAGGGGTTTGCGAGGGAAAGTTGTGCGTATTTGGATACATTGGAGTGGGTGGAGAGGTATGCTTGGTTTGGGCCTATGAGGGATTGTGGGACGGTGGGGAGGTGGGCGGTTATGTTGGATGGGGAGGGGAAGTTGACCGAGTTGGGTAGGACTTATATGACTGGCTAATTTGATGTTGTTAATGACTTTACACAAACTTTAGTCAGTCACGGGCTAGATCGTAAGAGGCAGCGGCACTAACGACGCTGCCGACCTTGACGCGAACACCATCATATTGAATTCTACCACCTTTTCAAATCCGAGAATACAACTCCCAGAAACAACTCCGTTTGCTTCCGCTCAGTTTGGCCCTCCCATGAAATCAGTTTGCAATCAGTGAGACGGCAATTGCACGAGACATGCCAGTGAGAGGTCTAGCTGGCTGGTCTTCATCCAGATAACATTCAGATACACCGCTCGCCCTGCATGTCCCGGCAGATCGCCATACGGGGGCGAACGTACGCTCCTCTTCCTTCTCCCGCCTGCATAATCTATCGCGAGACGGAACTTTTTTTTTCTCACTCATTCGTGCGGTGTTTTAATTTCATTGCGTTCGTGACTAGGAGACGGGGGTTTGATTTGACTGTAGTCTACTCGACGCTACAGTAGCTGCTGCGGTCGCGTGGGATCGTTAGTTAGGCAGGGGGTGTTTATGTTTGCTTTGTTCGCCAACTTACGTGGTTTTTTTTTGGGACGGGGACGATTGGAATGAAGTTGTTGCAGAGCAGGAGGGGATGGGGTGCCGTGGTTTTGCGATGCATGGTTCGTGGACGGATTGAGGGGCGCAGTTGGTGTCTGGGGACATTGCCATTGCCTTGGAACTATCTAGCTCATGCACATGTCCTCATTATTAATCTACTGTAGACCTGAGAGTCGTCCGCAATATATCGCAGATGACGGTTTTGAGGAACAAAGCACGGCTGTCAATAATTGGTGACGGCTCATTCTTAAGTACATACAGTAGTAGGATTGCGGCTCCGATCTACTGATATGATTTCTCAGTAACGAAGTCTTTTTCGAAGTTTTGCCGGAAGTTCGAGACGAGAATCGTGATGAAAGTAAGAAGAATTAAACAGAGCATGATCACAATTATACCTCGACAAGCCTTGTAGCAAGCACATGTCAATTATTGTAAATGCTGGGTGAATTAAGAGCCAATGAAAAACTGCAAAGGGTCGCTGTACTTTCGTGTGAAGAACGTTACGCAGCAGAAGTGAGAAGCTAACCATCAAGCTGCACAATATCTTTGAAGAGCTTGTAATAGCATCCATACAGCTATTAGCCATTAAAAAGTTATCAATGTCGATAGAATGCTTGTCTTGTTAAAAGATCTCATAATCGCTACCCGCGGCTTTTGAATAAGCGACCCGAGCTTTCGCAGGCACTTGAGGTTATTCATGTCCCAGAGATAGTGGTATCTTAGTAGATTTCCTTGGGGCTGTTGCATCAGCGATCATGACATCTTCAAACACAACTTCACTCAAGGGTGTGATTGCATCCATTCACCAGACATCTTTCGATTAAACTGGAATATCACGGGACTGCGATTTCTCCTCAAATATTTGAATCGAGATTCGAAGCTGAAAATAGATTATGCCGCTGCGTGTGCATATGAGTTTACGCAAGCCTGCAGCAGGCGAATCCACCACGGCCTTTAAACCCCTCACAGGATGGTGGTTAAGGGAATGAAGAGCTAGACTCTATGCCCGCTCTGCATTCTTCCCACAGAGTCCCGACGATGACAGTCAGCCCCTCGCACGAGCCTCCAGGTGAGGTGTTATTTGCAGATTTGACGGTTTGAGGGATAGTACTGGCTTACTGTTTAGGGCAATGTAGTATCGGTAGCACAGTAGTTGGACTTGAACGTCATCAGTACTCGGCAATAATACCAAGTTTGGACGACCTGTGATCGTTAGACTTGGGGGAGGAAGAGCCTCAATATCAACAATTAGGCTATATGCTGGACGATAAACCTCAAAGGCCAACGAAGATCTCTTGATTATACCTATGCTCTTCTAAGTAATGATCTCTCCCCCAGGTCGCTGCTGAGTGAACACATTCAAGGAGACCCGCCTACAGAACATTTGAATCGCTCAGAACACCAGTGGCCGGCCTGGTTGAGGATGTTTGGGTGAAAGCTCGACAGGAACAAGCTCTTTCACGCCGTTATCCGTACATGTACAGACAATGGACTTTGAAAGCCGTCACACCAGGGTATCGTTGGTTTCAGAGGTGACTATTTGGCACCTTAATCGGAGAAAGCGGTTGGCTACCACCCCTCACTTGACTTCAACGGAGCCGAGTTATGGATCATCCGGATATGTCTCAGCATTGCCAGAGTGAAAGTCATGAGTAGCCCTTCTTGAATAGCCTCCTGAATGGATGCTTGT